>Ga0126383_10000687_pt1 | contig 19422 bp, 25 predicted proteins | sample PanSoiMetPlot_35_FD_96882 | JGI IMG/M metagenome (GOLD analysis project Ga0126383, IMG submission 96882) | Tropical forest soil microbial communities from Panama - MetaG Plot_35 | ecosystem: Environmental > Terrestrial > Soil > Tropical forest > Bulk soil | place: Panama | collected 2016-02-17
TCCTGGCGTAGAGACTTCGGTTGGACTCGTGTATGTGACTGACTTCGATGGCGCCTACGTCTGGAACGGTGGTAACACGTCGACGAAGATCTCGCAGGCGATTAGCGACGACGTGCTATTCCGCGGGTCGCCATTACCGGCCCCGTTCAGCAACACGGCTCGTGCGAGTGCTCATAACGATGTCTGGTCGAACTGGGTTATGTTCGCTAACAACTGGATGTGGGATGTGCTGACCGGGTCGTGGTGGAAGGTTGAGGACCCGGCGGTTAACACGATGATGATGCACTGTCCGTCCCTAGTTACGACCGGGGTGTTCTACTCGTCGGACTGGATGGCGGTTAACAATACAGGTTCAACGGGACCAGTTACCGTGCATATCTTCGTGTGGGATCGCACGATACCAGCGACAACATACCGCTGGACGTCGAACCCGATCTCACCGATCCCAGGACGACTGTTCTCGCTCGAGTGGGTGGAGATCGTGGCGACTAACCCGACAGCTACTGGATCTGCGACAGTGACCGTAACTCCGATCGGTGATGCTAACACGCTCGGTAACAACACGCAGCATGTCGCATTCACGGTGCCTCCTAACGTGCAGTCATGGCGGGGGTCGATGCGGCTCGGGTTCTCCGGCTATAACATGCAGATACAGGTTGACTCGGTGGGTGCCGGCTCTAACCCAGCCCCGTCTATTCATGAGATTCATCTCGGGTTCGTCCCTACGCGAACATCGCAGGTCGAATAGTGGCCACCGTCAAGAACCTTGTCGTCACCTTAAAGGACGATGTCGCCAGGACGTTAAATAACGTCGATATCGGTACATGCTTCCGCCAGGTAGAGCGGTGGGGTGCTAACGTCGACGCCGCCATTAACGGGTCCATCAACGGTATTTCTAACCGGCTGCTGCCGGCCGGTGGTAGCACAGGCCAGGTTCTGACGAAAACGTCCGCGGCCGACTATGCTGCCAACTGGCAGACACCGGCCTCCCAGCCTGGCCTCGTCGGCACAGGGACGGGCCCGGCCGCCCAAACTAACTTCACTACTATCTCGCCGGTCGTGCAGTTCAGCGTTCCTGTCACCGCGGGCCACACCTACCTTGCTGTCGCCCAGTGCAGCGGCACCCAGATAACAGCGGCGGGACCGTCGCTCATGCGGGTACGTGATCCGGCCAGCGTCGACTGGGTCAGCTGGCCGGGCCAGCTGTCACTAGCTATCAACCAGGTCGTGAACACGACGATAACCGGCTGGTGGTCGTGTACTACTACCGGCACCGGCGCTTTCGCTATCTTCGCGAACGCACCTACGGGCGCGTTCCAGATCAACGCCAACAATGGCAAACTTGCCGTCTTCGACATGGGACATTCATAATGCCGCAAACGCTGAATGATGCTATACGCCGCGTTCGGTCATCTCTCGACGAGCCGGCATACCCGACCTTACCGAACTCGACCGGTGGAAACCCGTCCCCGCGTATGTACACTGACACCGAGCTAACCGACTGGATCAACTCGGGACTGCGCGACATCTCACGACGTGCCGAGGACCTGATAACCTTCGACACTACCATTGTCATCTCACCGTATGTACCGGTCGCAGGGCAGTCGGCCCCGACATACCCGCTACCTACCGATGTTATTCGCATCCAGCGCATCGAGTTCGTGCCAACCGGGGCTATCAACCAGACGTACCCGCTCGTCGCGTCGAACCAGCAGCAGATGGACCAGGTGTGGGGCACCTATCAGCAGAACCCGGCCTCGTATCCGCAGTTCTGGGTCACCCGCGGCTACCCGGGCGGCACCGGCCGTAACCTTTTCTCCCTCCAGGTGTACCCGGTCCCATCCCAGGGCGGCACCCTCCAGCTTTACTATTACCGCATGCCGACTCGTATCGGTGACCCGGTCGCCGACCCGTCCCAGTATCAAGTGACTCTCGACATCGTGGAAGGGTGGGATGACCTTGCCGTCGATTACGCCACCTACAAGGGACTCCAGAAGGCCCGTAACGAGATGTGGCAGGAGCGCCGCGACGAGTACAACCTCAAGGTCGAGCAGATGATTAACGTCACCAGGCATTTCACCGACCAGCCCGACTACTTCTCGTTCGGCACCAGGTTCATGCCTTCGTGGCTGACAGAGTGGGACTCGTAAATGGGTGTCGTCGGTGTACCTTATATCCCGCCGCCAGGGACAATAATATCGCCCGGCCCCACGCCGAAGACGCCGGCCAAGACCCCGGCCAAAGGTTCAACCTCGATGAACCCGACCCAATGGGCCGAGCTTGTCGCCCAGGACCTCGGTATCAACGTCAGCCAGGACCCGAACTCGGTACAGGATATCCTCGCCTGGATGAAGAACGAGGAGCCGTATCAGCAATGGTGGGGTGGGTTCGGTACCGCCGCTAACCCTGGTCGCCTGAACCCGCTTAACGCTGGCGACATAGGCAAGTTCGGGTATTCAGGTCAGGCTGGCGGTACTGGTACCTACGGTACGCTTGCTGCCGCCGCTGGTGCCACCGCGGACATGATCCGCCAGCAGAACATGAGCCCTCGTGGTGGCGGCATACTCGGCGCCTTGACCTCCGGTGCCAGCATCGACGCCTTCACTCGTGCTCTCGAAGCGTCACCGTGGGCGTCGTCGCACTATGGTGGCCGTGCCTTTTCAGCCGGTCAGGCCGTTCAAGAAGCACAAGGTCCGGCCGTTACTAACCGTGCTGCACTCGCTGGTGGTGCCATTCCGCCGGGCTCGTCCATCGTCGATGCCTTACTCGCTGCTGGCGTTAATCCGGATGTCATCGCCAATCAGGAGCAGGCGACTGCGATCGGTCAGGCCGGTACCCTCAACCAGCAGGAAGCCGACTTCGAGAAGCAAATCCTTCAAGCGAACTATGGGTTCTCGCAGCAGCAGCTCGCGTTACAGCAGCAGCAGCTCGGCTTGCAGTTAACCGAACTAGAACAGCAGGGTACCGAAACCGCCCGCCAACGGCAGTACCAGATACAGCAGGATATCCTCTCGGGCGAGGCGATTAAGAATGCGATAGCGGGCATTAACTTGTCGGAGAAACAAGGTTTGCAAGGGCTCGCCTCCTCGGGCGTCTATGGTACTGGTTCTCGCGGCCAGTTCGAGCAGGGCATCGGTCTGCAGAGACAACAAGAACAGATCGCTATGGGCCAGCTCGAAACCGCCGAGAAGGCCCAGGGTGCACAGTACGGTTACACCCAGCAGCAGATACAGAACGGCGAGAGGAACGTGCGAATGGAGATGCAGAAGCTCGGGATTAACGCCGCCGAGGCCCAGAACCAGTATCAGAACGCGTTGAAACAGCTGAACCTTAATAACCTAATGAATATCAACGATCTGCAGCAGCAGATCTTCTCGCTCGCCGGTGGCGGTTACTCGCCGTTACAGGCGATCATGCAGCAGCTACAAGGGCTCATCCCCGGCCTTTCCGGGTCCTTAGGAGGCTAACATGGCTTTTCTCGGCGGTGGGCTGTTCGGTATCGACCCGGCCATCCTGGAAGGGATCGCTGCTCTCGGCTCGTCCGCTGCCGTGTCGCAGGCTATCGGCAGCCAGGATGTGCCCGGCTCGCAGTTCCTCAACCAGAAGCCGGTGACGTTCGGTCAGGCCGGCTCGGACTTCGCTGATCAGCTCGGCCCTATTATCGGCGATATCTACCATAAGGCCCGGGAGCCGGTCCAAGACTGGTTCAAGTCGGGACCGAAAAAACAGCCGCCGCCGACACCAGCACCGCCCACGGCGAAGACCACTACACCCACGACCCCACCGGCTAATCCCGACGATGTGTTTAAGGCCGGCCTCGGCATGTTCTTCTCGCAGTATCTCGCCCCTATGATGCAACAGATCAGCAACCAGAACAACAGCCTCATCGGCCAGTACGGCAGCATGATGAACGAGGCACTGAAAGGTCCGCTGCCGGCCGGGGTCGCTTCTACCATGAAGGCGTTCGAGGCTCAGAACATGCAGTTGGACGAGAGCATGAATAATGCCGCCATGCTCAAGGCGGGGACGACCATTCCGTTCACGCTGCTGCTCAACCAGCTCGGCCAGTCGTCGCAGGCGCAGCAGACACTCGCCCAGGCGTTGCAGTCCGCCGCCGCTCAGCAGCTACTCGGTACTGGGAACACACAAGGTCTCGCCCAGATGATCGCCAACATGGGCGGTAATACCACGATGGAGGGTGTGATCGCCAACGCACTGTTGAACTCGGGTGGGTTTCTGCAGAACTTGCTCGGCTCCCAGAAGGGCGGTAAGACCCCCTCGGCGTCGCCATCCACTACAACATCGTCGACACCACAGACAGTTATAGTGCAGCCGCAGGCGAACACACCGGGTGCGTCGATAGGCCAGTACGGTCAGGGAACTCAGTCGCTAACGCCTTCCGCAGCGGATACCGGCCTGAACTCTCTCGCCTCGCAAGCCGCGATGGCTCTCCTCGCCAACCAGCAGGGGTCAGCCGCAGCCGCTAACAACATCGCCGGTACTGGCTATACCGGCGCTAGTATACCGGGTCTGTAGTGGCCGCTACCACCTACCAACAGGCGCTCACCACCTGGCAGAAGCGAGCCGGCCAGTTCGCCGCCGCCGGTGTACCGCAGTCGGTATGGTCGAAGCTCTACTATCAGGATATGGCCGGCGTGTACCAGGGGCGCCAGCCAATGACCGACGCCGATGTCTACACCGGTATCGTGTCAGCTGTGAACGGTCCAGTGATTAAAGATCCGACCGCGACCATCGCGCATCACTCGTCTATCTTATCGACGATCGGCCATGTCATATCTAACGTCCCGAAGGATATCGGCGGGATAATAACCGGGCTTGAGGGCATACCGCATATTCTTATGCACCTGCCGTCGGAAATAGATAATACCGGCCAGTTGATCTCGCATCTCGCTAGCGGCGATAACAGCTGGCTACAGCAGAAAGGGTACATTAAACAGGGCGAGAGCGTTCATGACTCGTGGTCGGGGTTCGCTACCATGCTCCGCGCCATGAATACCAACGGGTCCAAACAACTTCTGCCGTTCATACCGTTCCTATCTGACCTCGCAGACATGACAAACGGTGAAGGTAGAGCGTACCTGCAGCAGCATCCCGTTGGTGCGTTCCTCGACGTACTCCCCGGCATCGTGAAAGTCGGCCATCTCGCCACCGACGGCATGGCTTTAGAAGCGAACGCGGCCGAGCGCGGTGACCTTCTAGCCGAGTACACACGAAACCAGGGGATGTCGGAAAAGGACGCTCGGGCTCGTGTGAATCAGGAAATCCCCGCTGACTACTCGAATATCTATCGGACGTCGAGACCCGGCTCTCGTGACCCTACCGACCCGACCAAGCGTTTCCATGCCGCCGGCCGCGCCTTACAGACCGGCAACCCGGTCAAAGCGCTCCTGTCCGCCGCCGGTGACCTCATCCCGTTCGGTCGTGATGAAGTCGGTACGAAGATAACTGCTCGTGACTACATCAATATTCGGGCTGCTGCCGCTGGTGTTGACTGGTCGGTGCGCGAGCTTATCAACCGTCCGATTAACAACATGAGTGACGAGCTGTCGGCCACAGCTAAGCATCTTCGCGACAAAGTGTTCGGCTCCACTACCTTTTTCGCTCGCAACAAGAACTCGGTCGAGCGTAACCATCTCATGTACATGCTGACCCACGGTATCAATCCCGACACTGGTGAGATGTTCAAGTCGGATCACGAGGCGAACGCGATGATTAACTCGCGTCTGTCCGAAGCCGAGCGCGGTGATATCGCGAACGCCGCCGCTTTCAATGCGAGACAGCAGCAGGAGGCTCTCGCCGCTGGTCGTGCGGTGCAGATCCCCGACCCGCATTACGGTGGCGTGAACCTGTTCAAGACTAACTCGGAGGTTCATCGCGCCTACCAGAAGGCGGTGGACGCCCAGGCGGAAGTGCGGATAGCGGAGGGTTCCGGTAACGCCAAGCAGCTCGTGAAGGCCACCGAGCGCCTACAGAAAGCGTACGGGGATTTCAGGGAGGTCACCTGGCGGGTCGCCCCCGACGCCTGGCAGCCGGCCATCGGCGAGATGATGAGATCTAAGTTCAACAAGGAGCAGCAGGTCCGCGTCGCTGCCGGTGAGATGACAGAGGAGGATGCCCGTAACGTCGAGAAGGATCTGGCGACATCGCCGTGGGAGACTGAATATAAACGGTTAATGGGTGACGACGCTTATACCGTCTATCGTGACGATGCAATGATGATGTGGCGTAACCTGCAGCGCTCCGGCTATACGCCCATGTGGACCCACAACTTCGACCCGGCCGCCTACGACGACATATTCAACCCGAAAGTCGGTCGTGTTGATAAGCCTACGACACCCGAAGCGTTCTCGCATTCGCCGCGCAAAGACTGGGGCATGTTTTTCGGGTCGACAGTCCAGAACGTCGCCGTACTCCTATCCCGCCACGAGCTTGAGCTTGTCAGAGAACAAGCGGTATCGAAGTTCCTCACCGATATCGTTATCCCGCAGTTCACGGTAGATGCCACGAAGACCAAGCGGGACTTCTATGAGGCAATCACTACCGCAGCGCAGGCCGGGAAGCTGAAAATCGGCCCTTGGGATGCTGCCGGCCATGCCAACAAGGTGATCAAGCAGAACTTCCGTCAGTTCGATCCCACCGCGTTCGGTATCGCCGCGGAGCGAGCTGGGTTGAACCCGCAGCAGGTGGCCGGGCGTTATATCACCGCTGAGGCCGAGAACGCGCTCAAGCGGGTGTTTAACGAGTCGCTGTTCTCCCAGACCGGTCTCCCAGTGTTACGCTCCGGTACCCGCCTCTACAAGTTCGCCGTTCTTACCGGCCCACGCCACCTTGTGCACGTCGCCGCCGGCTCGGCCATGATGATGCTCGGACGCCAGCCGCTTGCAATCACGAAGCTCTGGGAGTCGGCTCGCTATATGAAAGCCCTTCGTACCGGGGAGATGACAGCGGAGCAGATACCAGCTCTCGCTAAGCTCGGTCTCACTGGCCGCACTGCCTCCGGTATCCGTGAACGGCCGTACAATATGACCTCGCTACATCAGTACTGGCACGGTCAGGTCGGTTCACAGCTAGGTCAGGATGTGGCGACGTCGTGGATCGACGAGGCCAAACGCAAAGGTGTTGCCGCTGCCGAGTATGTGCCGCAGCGTTTGGCTGCCCTTGAAGAGAAAATCGTCGACATGTACCGCACCGCTGTCATGCTCGACAAGTACCGTCGTAACGGTGATGCTACCGCCGCTCTCGAGGCCGCCCATAAAACATTCGTGGACGTGAACGGCATGACCAACATTGAGCGCACGGTCGTCAAGCAAGTTTTCCCGTTTTACGCTTTCACTCGCCACCTGTTCCGCTACCTGTTCACCTACCCGGTGGACTACCCGCTTAGAGCTGCCATCATCTCCCAGTTCGCCGAGGGCGAACAGAAGGACTGGACGAGTGGTCTTCCCCGCTCGTATATGTCGCTGTTCTGGCTCGGTCATCCTAACTCTAACGGCGACATACATACTTTCGACATGAAGAACCTGAACCCGTTCCGTTCGTTCGCATCGGACTTCTCGGTAGCTGGATTCCTGTCGTCGCTGTCACCGTTCCTAACTATCCCGTTCCAAATGTCGGGCGTGAATCTTTTAAGCGGCACCAGTCAGCTGTATCCGGGCACGGTGTTCAACCCACAGACCGGCACTTTGCAGGCCACGGCCCCGCCCGGTGGTCTGCAGATGATCGCAGAGCAGTTCGTCCCGCAGATCGGCCTTCTCGACCATTTCTTGAAGCTCACGAACCAGACTCGCGCTCTCGCCACTTTCGACAAGAACGCCTATAACGCCCAGCTATTCAACATGCTGAACGTGCCGTTCGTGCCAGAAGTCATTAACGTGCCGTACGAGAAGGAGATAACCGAGATGCGGCGCTTCCGGCAGGCGCAGACGGCCGTGACCGCGGTGGAGAACATGCCGTCCGCGCAGAACATCAACAAGCTGCTGCAGTGGAATCTCGTCCCGTGGAACAACTGGCTGATCCCACCCGATGTTCTCGCCAACTATTACCGTCGGATAGAGGACGCGCTCCGCCGGGCGCAGGTGCCGATCACGTCGCCGAAGGTGATCCAGCCGCAGCTACCCACCCACACCGTTACTCTCGGGTCGGTAGCAGCCGAGGCGCAACAGTGACAAGCGCGAGCGCGAGCGCGGGCGTGTCGCCGGCTCTCCTGTGGCTGCCGCGGCTGCCTCGTGTCCTCCGCTGCCTGCCTGGCTGTAGAAGCCCGCGTAGGGGCTCGTAGGGGTCTCAGAATGGATTTGGGCTCGGGTCAGGGGCCGCCTCAGGGGCCTGGTCAGGGGCTGACTCGTTTCTCGTTCCAGTTGATGGACCACCGGCGTACTATCACCGAGCTGCACTACCTGACCGATATCCCGCTTCCAACCCTCTCGATGTACGTGAACGGCCACCGCGGTATCTCGGCATACCATCGCCCTATCCTCGCCATCGCCCTCGACGTTCCCATCTCGTCTATTGTCGGCTACTGCGACAAGGAGGTTATTGTCATGTCAACACCAGACCCCGAACCCGATCCCGATCCCGAACCGACACCCGAACCACCCGAGGAGCCTTCACATCCTCATGCCTCTTAGCCGCGCGTGGATACCATCGCCGAACTACAGCTCACGGGGCTCGTCGCAGGTCCGCCTTATCGTGATCCACTCGTCGGAGGGGGCGCAGACATACCAGTCGCTCGGCAACTATTTCGCTAACCCGACGTCGCAAGTGTCGTCGCATACCGGTATCGACAACACCCCCAACGTTATCGGCGAGTACGTGAGACGCGATAACAAAGCGTGGACGGCCGGTAACGCCAACCCGGTCGCGGTCCAGACGGAGCTGTGTACACCGTCGGGGGCGTCGGCGAACTGGTCTGCCTCGCAGTGGATAGCGCAAACCACCATGCTCGACAATCTCGCCCAGTGGATACGCGAAGAGGCGGCCTACTACAACATCCCTATCGTGCGGCTCACCCCCACCGAGGCGCAGACGACCGGGCGTGGTGTCTGCCAGCATTCCGATCTCGGCGCGTGGGGTGGCGGCCACTACGACTGCGGCCCGAACTTCCCGATCGACACGGTCATCGCTCAGGCGGCGTCCGGTACCACACCCACCCCGCCCACACCCACACCCACCCCCCCAACGGAGGACGACATGCCTGGCCCGGTCACTATCAACAACGGCAACAACCAGGAGGCGTTCTACGTCGCTGGCAACGGGCGGCTAGTCCACGGGTACCAAACACCGGGCAGACCGTGGGTGACCGAGTCCCTGTCGTCGGGTTGGGACCCGAAAGCCCAGCTGACCACGAACGTCGGCCCCGGCAACGTCATACAAATCTGGGGTATGACAGCGGCCGGCACCATGCAGCAGTGCTACTGGTCGGGAAAACAGTGGGTGACCCAGCCGATCGGCTAAAGAACTATAACGGTAACATACCGAGGATACTGGCCCTCGCCCGCCTTGTCATACTGTTCGCTATCGGGGCGACGCTCATCATGGACTCCGTGTTCGGAAACGGCAGTGTTGACCGGGTCATCGAGCTGACAGTCGGGCTGATCCTAGTGGGGATCGTCCCCGTCGACGTTCTCCTCGTACGGTTCATCGGCAGGCACACTAAGGAATAGCGGCCGTCTCATCGCGTAATCGGCGGCCCGCCGGTTCCGGTACACGACCTCCACCCGCCCCTTAACCCCGCCCCGGAGGCTCTCGTTGACGTCCATAGTGGTCGTCTGACTGTAGCTATCGGTCCACCATCCCTCGCCGGCCAGGTGCTTATAAATATCGTGATCGTACCCGGAAAGGACGACTGCACCCTTAACCGCCAGCAGAACTTCCACCAGCTGACGGTGAAAGTCGTCGCCTGGCTCGACAGCATAGTACCGGTTCCGCCCTCGAGTTTCCAAGATATACGGGGGATCGAGATAAAACGTCGTGTCCGGTGTGTCCCACTGTCGGATGATATCCAGTGCGTCCCGGTTCTCCAACTGTACGTTCTTGACCCGTTCATGTACGGCCACTAATCCTTCTTGTCGCCGGAACCAGTTGTCAGCGTTATTGACAGTTCGGTTACGCGACCAGTCGCCAACGCTAGCCAAACGCTTACCGCTAACTGACTGGTTAAGGACTGTGTAGAAAGCGACCGCTCGTTTAACGGCATCAAGCTCGATACCAGCTCTAACACTTGCGAGTGCGACTGTGAATACATCTCGGGAATACGGAGTGAACGCGACTCGCCGTCGGAAGTCACGGTAACTAGCATCATCCTGTATAACGGTGAAGAGATTGACGAGCTCTCCGTCCAGGTCATTGTACACCTCTATCTCGCTTAGGGGTCGGTTCAATAACACGCTGCCGCCCCCGCCGAACGGCTCGCAGTAAATCCTGGTAATAGGGATGAGCGGTAAGAGATAGTCGAGCTGACGTCCCTTACCGCCGGCCCAGTGCACAACTGACAGAGCCATTACACGAGTATCGCTATCAGTATCCCGGTCACGACGCCGAAGAGGGCGACAAGGAATCCGACGAGGATAACAAGCGTGATAGTCGCCCAGCGGTCGTCTTTCCGATCCCATCGACCTCGTCCAACTTGGCCGTCCATTGTAGCGGTAACCCTCCGTAATGATCGACTATCGCTCGCGCACGCTCGTAACCTAGCCCGGGGAAGCCTTGCAGTACGAATACCTGCCAGGCTCTATCGCTCGCTATCCCGTATTCGTCCTTTGCCTTCGAGGAGCGCCTCAGCAGCCCGCTGTGCCTGTCCTTCTGGGTCCACCGGTAGAACAACGACAAATATGTCGTAGTCTCCGTCAGGGAGTGGGTAAAGCCGATCAACAATCCGCTCAACTGTAGGCTCCATAAGGTCCCGAGGAACTGCGCTCGGCTCCACCCGGAACTGGTTCCATATAAAAAACCATCGTTTGTCCACTCTAACCGTCCTTCTATCACGACCATCGCTAGGTCTAATCGCTGCAGTAATGGTATTTCTCTCGCCAGCCTATCGTCGTTGATACTCGCGATTAAATCATTGATCTCCTTTCGCTGCACGCCGACCATACCGATCGTCTTCGCGTACCATAAATAGTCGGCACCGTGCTTCTCGGGCGCCGACGACGTATTCCCTAGCTCTCGCAAAACTCTAGGCTCGGCGGGGCTGACCAGCATTGTCTACAGCTTCCACCCGGCTACCTTCAATAAGTACGCCTGGACAAACCCGCCCGCCGCTGTCACCTTCTCGCCTCGCAGCTCCGTCCTCTTCGCCATCCCTATCGGCCCTCGCTCTTTCACTGTCGTCAGGTTCCATTCGCTGTCTTTCGCTCCCGGTATCTCTCGTGCTAACAAAATGGTGTGGAACTCGTGGGCTATTCTCGGATGCCCGCGCGGCTTGAACTTGTATCTCACATACTTTTCGTCGTCGGCCCGTGTCGCTAACCCGCTCTTCTGATCCACATAAACCGTCCCGGCGGTCGTGCACGCCATCTTATGGCATCGACTGTTCAAGTACACCCACATGAAGTCGTCTTTCAGCTTGTTAATCGCATCCCAGTTCTTACCCCAGTCGCCGCCCACCGAAAACCCGGCGTCGGTCATGTTCCGCATGGCTACCGACCCTAATGACCCGGTGCCCTCCTGCTCCCAAAAGTAAGCCTGAGCGCCCGACCACAGCTTGTCGATCATGTCGACCACGACCCAGTCGTCGACCTTAACTTTTCCTTTGATCTTCGCCATCGTCTCCGGCCAGGTTTCCATCTCGTTCACGTCGACAGCAACGCACTCTACGACACCGTCCAGCTCGGGGCACCACATGGCCTCGTAGGCGTCGTCGCTGTCCAACAGATACACTTTCGCGGCGCTCCTCGTCTTCTTCAGCCACAACGCCAGGCTGACCCACGCCGACGACTTCCCGCTGTTCGCCTCGCCGTAGATCAGCACCCTCTCTCGTCTACTGGATGGAGCGGTCAACATAGCGACCACCGGGTTCTGTCAGGGGGGTCAAGGGGGGCCGACGAGGCCCCCCTGCTACTGGATGGAGCGGACAGCATGGACACCCTCCAGCTCGATCTTCCCGTCCAATATCATCTCGTGTACCTCGTCCTCGCTGACACCTATACCGTCCGCCATCTGCTTGATAAACACGTCGGTCAGGCTGTCATCACCACAGTCGTCGCATATCAGTCTAACTTTCCTCGCCACCCGCAGCACCGTCCTTCTCGTCGGGTCCAGTTACTCGCAGACTTTCATACTCGCCCCTGTCGTACTCAACGTGCCGGCCCGCTACTTTATAACGGGTTAGCTTCCAACCATTTACGTCCACCTTCGCTACATTACGCTCGGTCATGAACGCCAGCAGCGCGGTCCTCGCAGCTTTCAACCGTCCTTCAACCGCTCGCTGCTCAACCCGAGCTTCGTCGTAGTCTCGCGCGAGACTGGCCGCCCCCTCATCATCAAGTTCTTCCCGAGCTTCACCAACGTCGCGATGTGTGTAGAAGAACGGACACGGATATTCGACACGCTCGCAGGGTGCCTCTGTAAGCTCCCTTCTAGCGAGTCCTTCGATGTCGAACACTCGACGACGAACTTCCACGATATCGTGGGGCGGCTGCTCGAACCTTTCTTCTGTTCTGTCACTGATATTACCGTCCTTATCTCGTAGCACCCTGACGACCGTTAGTGGTGATTCGGTCGCGAGCATATAGATGGATATTTGCCAGGAGTACCGGGGCCAAAGCGGCGACTCCCTAATCGGTTTCCACTCCTCTCTCGACTGGCTCTTAACCTCGTAGCTCTCGTGGTCCCACCAGGCATCCACATGGCCGGTGATCCACACCCGCCTGGTAACTATCAAAGTGACGGGCTCCTGTGCCCGTCCGCCTACCCACCCTTTCGTCCAGACCTGCCGCTCGGCCTCGTGGCCGGCGGCAAACACCTTCAGAATGTCTCCTCGCGCTGGTATGGGCTCGTATCCCTGTCGCCATAACGCCAGCATACGCATACACGACCCGAAACTACTCGCACGGTAATACACGTGCGAGCCTTCCTCGTACACGGCAGCCCGCCCAAGAATATCGCTCATCAGACCTCCTAAAATCGCAGCAGACCCCCCGTCGAAAGGGGCGGGACGGGGGGTCTACTACTCGCTCTGACAGCGACTTATTCGGGCAAGCCCTGTAAGCCGTTCTCGCGCTCAGCCTTCTCGGCCCGCCGCAACGCCCGCTGCTTACCGGCCTCGGCCTGCCTGCGCCTCCAAGCCTCGTACACAGCCTTGTTCTGCTCGGCCTTACCAGGTACGATCATATCGGGATTGTACTGAGCGAACAGCCCGCTCGCAGTACCGTTATCGACCCTTCTGGTCTCGAACCGCCAGCCCTCGACGGTCTCGTCGTCACCGTGCCGTCGCCGCAGTATGTTCGCAGCGGCACCAGCAGCAGCGACATGCTCGGCAGACGAATACTTCGCGATCCTCGCCCACAGCGGGTAGTGGTACTCGCGGTTGGCAACGATATCGGCAAGCTGGTCCTCGAGCGGGCTAGGGCCCGCGCTCGGTGTGGCGTCGGGCAACTCGCTCACAATACTGGTCGCATAATCAACAGACCTACTGGGCATCATTCTCCTCAACTCTGGTGAAGGCTAGCGTACCAGTCTTCGTTCGCTAGCGCCTCTTTGATCTCGTCATGGTCCATGATAGAGGCGTCGTTGCCGTCGGTCAACTCCAGCATCTCGTCGACGAAAGAGATGTAGTCGCCGGCTCGCTCTGCGGCTTTCCGCACTTTGGCGGCGGTCAAGGTGTCGAGCACAGCCAGGGGATCGGCACCGCTCTGGAACCGCTCGCTGTAGGCAGCAGCACCGCTGCCGGGCAGGTGGTCCTGCACGTCGCGCACCCCCAGGAACCTGACCGGGAGCAGCCTGGGCCTGGTCGTGTTCTCCCAAATCTCCCGCCCGCGGTCGTCGCGCACCCGCTCGCCCAGCTCGTTCACCTTCGGCTGTCTCGTCGGCCGCTCCACCATGTCCCAGTGGAACCCCAACCCGTTGTAGTTACTAGCGAACCGCGGCCCCGCCCCGGCCTTAACCCGCTCGTACAGCACATCCCGGGCACCGACCTCCATCGCCGCGACCATGAAATCGCTGTACGCGGTATTCCCGCTGAACAGCTGTCGCGGACCGGCCGGATGCTGCACCGTCTCGCCAGCATCGTAGCTCTCCCAGCCGCTACCAATACTGTACCGTACCGCGTACTCCTCACCGTCGTCGCAGTCGCACATCAAAATAATGTTCGTCCCGTACGACTCGCTCGCGAACACACCGTCCTTGATCCAACCGTCGAAATCACTCTTCAACCCTGATCCGGGCTTGTACGGGTCGAACTCGTCAGGCATCTTTCGCCTCCATCCGCTTCATATAGTCCTCCACCGCATTCCTGTACTCGCTACTCACCTTGCCGCTACCGTCACAGAAGTCGCACACGACATAGCCGCTCCCTTCGCAGTCGGGACACTCGTCTTCCTCGTCTATCTTTGCCATACTATAGCCTCTCTAAACCAGGCGGGAAACAGATGCCTGTGCCTAGACCATACACCCTCGCCAAACTGGCTGTCAAGAATGTATGTCTCGCACCAATCATCGGTATGCCTAACGCCGCGGCCTGCCATCTGAACGATAGACCTAACCGTTGTCGCCGCGTACCACGTCCGCCCCTCGCTTCCCATGTACGCTCGCATCCGGACCATACGATCCCCCATATTCGGGTATGGCACCTTAACTATGATCTGTCGTCTACACAGGTCGTCTGGGAGATCAACGCCTCTATCGACCGACGGAGCCACGAGCACGCTTCCAGGCGTCCGTGTATATTGAGATAGCGCGGCGGTACGGTCGCCTGCCATTCCGTAGGTGATAAGTCGTCGTCGTCCACCACTAACTCCAGCCAGGCCGTCGCAAATATCTCTTGCAAGAGAATAAGAGACGGTATGGATGACGACCCGTGAATCCACTCCCTCGACCAGCGATCGTACAGCTCGCTGCACCCTGCCGATGTCGTCATCCTTCGACCGTCGGCTCATGTTCCCAGCTGGCAACACGGTAACCTTTCGGTTCGCAACCGGGAACGAAGACGGTATAGACACAGTCCTCCACTCGCCGTCCCAGCCCAAGCCCCTCAACATCGACGACGACGAAATAACCGTAGCCGACATTAGTAACCACTTTCTCGCATGCTTCCACACGGCCTCCTTACAGTAGTCGCCGACAAAAGCCGGCTTGAACTCTACCCGTCTGCTGTCCCCGGTGTATGCGTACGGTATGCCGCTCTCCAGATGCGCTCGCACCGTCCGCAGCTGCCCGCCCAACCTCGCCAGCGTTCGAGCTTCCTTCTCGACCGTCTCTCTGTCAGCCAGCCGGTCGCATTCCGGAATATGCTCATCGAGCCAGTCCTTCCAACACGACTCCACCGTCACCTTAGCCGGCGCATCCCAGCCGTGCTGCGCCATCCGCCTCGCCGATATCGCAACACTGACATGGTTCATCACCGCCCCCTCCAACGTGTCGCACTCGTCAACGACACACAGATCCCTACCCGCTAACCGCCCGGGGCCGTTCCATTCGGTCAGAGCGTACGCCGAGTTCACTACCGCCAGCTCGCTGCCGACCGCCTCCGTCTTCGCCATCTCGTAAGGACACTGTCGTTTCCCACTACACCACCCGCATTTCGGGTCGTCCCGCGACCACTGGCAGTCGTCGCAGGACAGGTAAGGGAACCGCTGAGGGAACCCTTCCGTCCGATAGTTCCGTCGCCCTTTAACAACCCGCGCGTACGGAAAGTCCCGGACGAACTGGTCCTGTAATCCGATCGACGAGCACACATAGACACCTCGGCATCTCCGCAGCAACCGCACGGTCTCGGCAATAAGCGTCTTGCCGCTGCCCGTCGGGGCGTCGAGCACAACTACGTCGACCTCGTCCAATGCCGCCGTTATCTGCCCTACCGCCCGCACCTGCTCGCCGCGGAACCGCTCAACCCATCTCGGTAGCCCAGCTAGTAGCGGGTTAACCGCCCGGTTAACGACGTTTGCCGTGGACGGCACTATCAATATCCGCTAGGTGATCGATGTACCCTTTGTGTTCGCAGATCTCGCGTAAACTATCGAGACGTCCTAAGATCTGCTGTCGGTCGTAATCGCCGTCCGCCTCTTTCAGCGCCGTCGCGCACGCGGTGATAGTCTCGTCGAGAGCTTTACGTTGATCGTCGGCGTCCTGTTGGGCAGCTTGAACGATTCGTGCGTCGAACAGAGGTTCGTTCTCAAGCAGTTTCTCCATCGCCAGCCCGACGACCAGATAGTGCCTGATGAACTCGCTTCGATTCGCGAACTTCTTGCCTTTGCCGCAAAGGTCGCCGACCGCGGCATCAAGGTAGGTCGCTGCTTTGAAGCTGATCGGTACAACATCTCGGCCGCGGTCCGTCGATGGCGTGCGGATAGCTCGCGTGAGATCTAACTTACCCGCCCGCATCTGGCGCATAACCGCGCCAAGCTCAACATGAGCTAGCTGCTCGAAGTCGTCGTGTGTCGTCACGACCCCTCCTATGTGTTGTGAGTTGGTCCTGCGTGGTCCCAGTAGCGTAGCTCGCCCCGAAAGGGGTGTCAAGAGCCACTTCGTATTACTTTTGACGCTCGGTATTACGGTATTACTCGCGCGCGAGTAAGACCCTATACAAACCAACTACTACGACTAAGGCTTGACTGGCAGTGCCGGCCCCGCTACCATCGACCTCGCCTCCCTTTGTGAGTTGGGAAGCGTTCGCCGGGGTGGTGCCCGGCAGGGCCTGGTCCGTTTACCGTCCTCGGGCCAAAAAAGAGGGCACGGGAGTCTCGCCCCCGTGCCCTCTTGTCGTTAGCTAGTTTCGTGCTCGGCTTGCCACCGGTCCAACACCTTTCGCTGCTCCTCGTCGCTCAGCGTGTTGATCATCTTCGTCAGGGTTCCCAGCACATGCCAGATCTCGTCCAGCTCGGCCCGCAGATCCGCGTAAGGTCGGTGGTCACCGTCGTCCATGTCGTCCATCACGCACCGATCCTGACCTCGGGCATGCCGGGCAGACAGTTGATCGTGCCGCACAGGTAGTAGCCGGGTCGGAGCGTCTGGTATATCGGGAAGTTCACCGACCCGACATTCCGTGCCTCGACCACATACGGTGCTCTGAACGGTGTACCCAGCCGTGCCTCACCGCAGCTCGAGCCGTACCAGACTGTTACTATCGAGTGGATCGGCATGGCGAACAAGCCTTTCGTCTGGATTTGGACGCCCTGGATGTCCGGGCCGCTGCCACCGTAGCTTTGAGCGCCCATGCAGATCTCGTCGCTGCAGTTCTTCTGGGCGACCACGTTAAACGACACCGGTACTGCCGCACTGGCAGTACCGGCCGTTCCTAACACAATCGTCGTGGCAGCGACCGCAGCCGCTATCTTTCCTTTTTTCACCGTTTAACTCCTCGTCTCACAATAGTCTCGGCCCATTCGGTCGCCCGCTTAACCGAGACACTCTTCAGCTCGCAGAACATCGTTACAAGTTGGTCAGTCGTCATCCTTTCGTCAGGGCCGAACTTGTCGGCACGCCAGTTCGCCGTGGCCGTGACTCGCCGCTCGATAAGCTCCGGGTCGGGCCGTCGCGCCAGCCCCCGGTTAAGCTCGGCCTGCCGTTCGTCGTCGGATATCCCGCTGACCGGCCAGGGCATGCTTCTCGGGTCGTTGCTGTCGGTGTCGGCGTAGTTGTAGCTGGGGTGTAGTCTCGGGTCAGACATCGTCATTCTCGTCATCCTCTTCGCCGTGGCACTCGCATTCGCACCCGGCTTTCGGATGGTCGTAGTGGCATAGGCATTCGTCGCAGTGTAGCAGGCGGAACTGTAACTCCGGCCACGACACCCGTATCTCGCCTCCACCGTGACGCATCGCCTCTTTCTCCCACCGCCTATCCTCCATTGTCGTCATCCTCGTCGTTATCCTGGTCGTACGGCCATTCGCCGCGCTCGTTCAGCTTAGCCTTCTCGGCTATCTGGTCGCCGACATACTCGACCGTGTACCGGTTAGCGACGCCGGCCTGTATCCACTCCCACGACAGATCGTAGTCGCACAGGCTTCTCGCTACTGGCTCTCGCAGTATGTCGCCGTTCCCGTCGACGTAGTTGTCGATCAGATACCGGACGACCTGGTCAGTCGCCGTCAGGTCCTCTAGCCCGTAGTATCTCTCGCCACCATTTGCCATGTTCTCTCCTTTTCAACTCTCGCACCACATACTTGTGGCCGGCCGTCGCGGCCCCTAACGTCGTGTATCTTACCGGCCCGTACACTATCGCGCCGTTGCCGAACGTGAAGATCATGGTCTCGAAGATCATCTTGTTACCGTCGATACCGTGATCTAACCCGAGCCAGACCGTTGACACCCAGAACTCGTCAACGAAGTCCTCGGCGACACGCCTGTACTCGGGTCGTGCCATAAGGCCAGCCCATCGCTCAATGTCGATGGGCTGGCCGTTCTTATCGTACCAGTTTACGATCGCTCTCTCGCTTTCAGTATCCCGGCTCGAACAGCGGCACCAATAACAGGGTTGTACTCTTTCGCGTTCGGGTTTCTTCTCCGGTACGCTATACGGCCAGCTAAGGCGTTCGCCTTCCGGCATGGCTCGCATGGTGTCTCGCCATCTGCCTGATGTCTACGGTACCCGTTTACGGTGCCATGCTTGTAGTTCTTTCGGCGCTGCTCGGCAACCAGCTTCCGCTTCTGCTCCCGAAGGAACTTCTCGGCCTGCCGAACCTGTCGCCGGCTGATACCGTGCCATTCGGCTATCTGGGCGATACGCTGCCGGCTAACACCGTAGTCATTGGCGATCGTCTGCATTATCTCGCCTGCTTGCAATCTTTCAAGTATCTCGGCGTTACGCTTCGTGTCCTCGGGGCGGCCGCGCTGGCCGCTGGTACCGAACCTGGTGTGCCGCCAGGCGGCCATGGCATCCAAACACTCGTCGCACTGTTTCTCCTTGCGGTACCGGTGCTGGCTGTAGCCTCGCACCGTGCCGTGCTCTCTCGGGTATGTCATCCTCCCCCTTTCTGTTCGCGTCGCAACCGCGACACCAGCTGCCGCTCGGCCAGATGCAGATGCTTCGCAGCGGTCAGCAGCTCGTTCGACGGCGACTCGCCCTCGTCGATCTTCTCGACGGCGGTGAGCGCCCGCCGCACCAGCCGGTACGCATCCCGCAGCGGGCCGCCGTGAGCGGTCATCGCTCTCATCTCGTCGGCCCGCGTCTTCTCGGCGATCTTCTGGTACGCCCGGCTATGCGCCTTTCGCACCTGGTTCCGTTTTTTCAGGAACCCTTCCCGGTCCGTCCAA
>Ga0126383_10000688_pt1 | contig 19413 bp, 21 predicted proteins | sample PanSoiMetPlot_35_FD_96882 | JGI IMG/M metagenome (GOLD analysis project Ga0126383, IMG submission 96882) | Tropical forest soil microbial communities from Panama - MetaG Plot_35 | ecosystem: Environmental > Terrestrial > Soil > Tropical forest > Bulk soil | place: Panama | collected 2016-02-17
CGGTTGAACTCTAGCGGTTGAAAACCCCGCCAACAAGCGCAGCTTAAGGAATAGATAGCTCAGCCTCGGCGAACGAGGATCTTAGTCGTCGTTTCTCGATCCGAGCCCGCGACTCCGGCCCTCAGCCAATCTTGGGCGGCGCCACCAGCATCTGACCGTCGGATTGGACCGCCTTGACGATCCGCGCGGCGTCCGGCAGCGCGATCAGCTCCCCCGCCTTAGTGAAAATAAAGACTGTGCTCGATGGGGTGATGTGCTGCTCGCGCAAAAAGCGGGCGAGATCGACCGCGGCGAGATCGGCGCCCATGACACCCGCCGGTGGCCCCGGAAAGCTGCGGCTCAGTGTAAAACCCGCCTCACCGCTGGTCGCAAAAATGTAGAGATCGCTCCGCTCCACGGCATCGCTGCGCTTGGCGCTGTCGTACCACGGACCCTGTCTGGGATCGAATTCCGCCGGCGTGGGATCTCGGCGGCCGACAACCGTGCCGTCCTCGCCGAGGAAGACCCACCGTGTCTGGCGATCCCCCGCCGCGTCCGCGGAGATGATCTCGTTGGCAAAGACCGCGTCCGGTGGGGTATTCAGCGTCTCGCGCAGAGCGGCGCCATTTTCGTCGGCGATGTGGGTCACCATGAAGAATTCGCCGTTTTCAAAGCCGACATAGAACGACAGAATTTGCGGATAAATTCTCAGCACCCGCAGGATCAACGACAGTGCTCGAAGGTTGTCCTTGACCCCTGGAGAGCTCAGTTCCGGCACCAGCGATGCAATCCCGACGATGGCGTACATCGGGTCATAGAGCAACCTGATGCGGTTCGAGATGTCGTCGCCCGCCTCCAGCATCATCCGCTCGGCGGCGGCGAGCGCCAGCTGATTGGTCTTTTTTGAATTGTACCAGATGATCCCGCCCGTCAACGCGACCACCATGACGAGCAGCAACGCGGTTATTCCGACATAATAATGCCCAAGGGGTCGCGCCTGCTGAACCCCGGAACCCGCCGGCCGATGATGCGAAAAGCGTTGCTGGTCGGTCACGGCTCATCACCCTGCGTTCCGGCGCCACGAGGGGCGTCAGAACAAGCTGCCCTGCCCCGGCGCGGTGGCGGTGCGCCGGGTTCGCGGCCGCGGCCTGCTGCCCGCGACCACCCCGACCCGGCCATCGTGAAATTCGAGATCGAGCGGGTCGCCGGCACTGATCTCCGAGGCTCCGGTCAGTACTCGCGCGACACCGTTGCGCACCACGACATAGCCCCGGGCAAGGAGGCTTTCGTGGCGTTCCGAATGGGTCGCGAGCCGACCGGCGAAATTGTCGAGCGAGTGATGGCTTTGGTCGAGGTAACGCGTCATCGCCCCACCAAGCCGCTGCTCCACCTCGGTGAGTCGGGCACGAGTGCGGTCGAGATCGGCCGACAGCACCGCCGGCCGCAACCGCGCCGCCGCGAGGTCGAGGCTGTGCTGCGCCGCCCGCAGGCGCCGCTCGGCGGCGAGCCGCAGCCGCTCGGCGCGGTCATCCAGGCGCTGGGCCGCCGCTCCGATCAGGTCATGAGGGTCGGGAAGCCCGCGCGCGAGGCCGGCGAGATGCAGCCGGCGCTCGCCGAACAACCGGGAAAGGCCCGCCGAGAGCCGGCTCGATTTGCCGCCGAGTTCGGCGATCAGATCGAGCCGTACCGGGACGGCCATTTCGGCCGCGGCGGTCGGGGTCGGCGCGCGGCGATCGCTCGCGTGGTCGATCAAGGTCGTATCGGTCTCGTGCCCGACCGCCGAGATCAGTGGGATAGCCGAGGCTGCGGCGGCGCGCACGACGATTTCTTCGTTGAACGGCATCAGGTCTTCGAGACTGCCGCCCCCGCGCGCGACGATGATCAGCTGCGGCCGGGGCGCGACGCCGTCTTCGGGTAGCCGGTTGAAGCCAGTGATAGCGGCCGCCACCTGTGCGGCCGCGCCCTCGCCTTGCACCGCCACCGGCCAGAGCAGAACCCGGCGCGGGAAACGATCAGAAAGCCGGTGCAGAACGTCACGAATCACCGCTCCCGAGGGCGAAGTGACGATCCCAATCACCTCTGGCAAGAACGGCAGTTTCTTCTTGCGCTCGGGCGCGAACAGTCCTTCCGCGGCGAGGCGGCGGCGCCTGTCCTCCAGCAGCTTGAGCAAGGCGCCAATCCCCGCAAGCTCGATCGTATCGATGATCAACTGATACTTCGAGCGCCCGGGGAACGTAGTCAGGCGCCCGGTGCAGACGACTTCCATACCGTCTTCGGGCTTGATGCCGAGCCGCATCGCGGTGGTGCGCCAGCACACCGCGTCGAGCACCGCCTCGCTGTCCTTGAGGGCAAGATAGCAATGGCCCGAACTGTGACGCTTCCAGCCGGAGATCTCGCCGCGCACCCGCACAAAGGAGAAGTTCTCCTCGATCGAGCGCTTGAGCGCGCGCGCCAGTTCGGAGACGGTGTATTCGGCGAGGTTGGACCGGACCGAGGGGGCGATCGCAGTATCATTCATCCCCACATGATAGCCGAGCGCGGGAGGAAGAGCGATGCGGGTGCTGGTGGTAGGATCGGGCGGCCGCGAGCATGCGCTCGCCTGGGCGATTTCGGCGTCGCCGCTCGTCGATCGGCTGTTCTGTGCGCCGGGCAATGCCGGCATCGCCGAGGAAGCCGAGTGCGTCGCGATCGGAGCGACGGACATCAAGGGGCTGATCCAGTTCTGCCGCGGCGAGCAGATCGATTTTGTCGTCATCGGTCCGGAAGCGCCGCTGGTCCTCGGGCTCGTCGATGCGCTTGACGCCGAAGGGATCGCGGCCTTCGGTCCAGGCGCCGCGGCGTCCGCCATCGAGGCCTCGAAAGCCTTCGCCAAAGACCTTTGCTGGCGTGCGCAGATCCCCACGGCTTCCCATCGCCGCTTTTGCGATTCGGCAGCGGCCAAAGCCTATATTGCCAGCCGGGGAGCGCCGATCGTGGTCAAGGCCGATGGTCTTGCCGGCGGGAAGGGCGTGGTCGTCGCCGAGGATGTCCACACCGCCTACCGTGCGGTCGATGCGGCGCTCATCGAGGGCCGGTTCGGCGCGGCGGGCGGAGAGATCGTCGTCGAGGATTTTCTCGGCGGGGAGGAGGCGAGCTTCTTTGCACTGGTAGACGGCAAGGACGCGCTGCCCCTCGCCACGGCGCAGGATTACAAGCGCGTCGGCGACGGCGATAGCGGGCCGAACACCGGCGGGATGGGTGCGGTTTCGCCGAGCCCTATCCTGACCCCAGCACTCGAGGGCGCGATCATGGAGCGCATCATGCTGCCGGCGCTCGCCGCGATGCAGCGCGAGGGACGCGTGTTCAAGGGCGTCCTCTACGCCGGCCTGATGCTGACCGAAGCGGGACCAATGCTGCTCGAATTCAACGCCCGTTTCGGCGATCCGGAATGCCAGGTGCTGATGATGCGGCTGATGAGCGATCCGTTGCCGGCGCTGATTGCCGCGCGTGACGGGGTGCTCAGATCGGTCGATCTGCGTTGGCACGCCGATAGTGCGTTATGCGTCGTCATGGCGGCGAGCGGCTATCCCGATGAACCGCAAAGGAGCAGCGAGATCCGTGGCATTGATGCCGCGGCGAGCGACCCGAAGATCAAAATATTCCACGCCGGCACGCGCCGCGACGACGGGCGCCTGATCGCCGATGGCGGTCGCGTGCTCGGCGTGACCGCCCTCGGCGGCGATCTCGGCGAGGTCCGCGAACGCGCCTACGCCGCGATCGACCGCATCGACTGGCCCGGGGGCTTCTGCCGCCGCGACATCGGCCGACCCGTGCGATAGTACGGCAAGCTATTCTGCGGCGGCTCGCTGCACTGGCGTGTTTGGCGCAAGTTCCGCGGCTCTATTGCCGCGTTCGAGCCCGTTGCCGCTCTCACCAAACCGTTCCACTGCCATCCTGGTCATGGCGGGGATCTCGCTGCCGACCGCGCGAATTTCGGAGGCACTCCAATTTAGCCAATCCGAAATCCATTGATGCTGCGCCTGCACGAGGTCGAGCAGATTGCGGGCCTCACACATCCTCTTCATGGATTGGCAAGACGCCTCGTAGGCTTGGCGCTGGCGTTGCGCCCATCCGGTGATCATCGTTTCGACACCGGCAAGAACGTCGCCTTGTGCGCCCATCAATAACTCGGCTTCCTTGACGAGAGTCGCGCCCACGAGGACCCCATTCGATTTAGCCTCGGTCATCCTGACCTCCTGGAATGCATGGCCGCCGATCGTCGCCAGAGGCGACGGGCCCTACGCTTCGGGAGCGCCAATTTTTCAGATGCGGCGGGCATCATGCCGCAGGGTGTGCGGCAGCAATGTGGCGGGTTTGCAAAAGAAGGTTAACACACCCGCGGCAGCGGCATGCCGCCGGCGGAATCAGCCCGCCGCGCGGCGTCCGACCAGGGATAGCCCACGCAGGACGTCGATCGCCTGCGTCAATTGTTCATCACTCGCCGAGCCGATATCGCCGGTCGCGACAGAGGGCGCCTCTTCCGGCGCCGGCGTAGCCGTCGCACCGGGAGGAGCGTCGGCCGGCGGCTTGCCGGGGGGCGTGGCGGGCTGATCGGGATTTTTGAGTGCGCCCGGCAGATCCGCCTCGTGCCTGCCCTCGCCGCGCCCCAGCTTCGCCAGCTTGAGTGGACTCACGATGAGATCCGGTTCGAGACCTTTGCCTTGAATGTCGCGGCCGTTGGGAGTGGTAAAGCGCGCCGTCGTCAACCGGACAGCCCCACCATTGCCAAGCGGTATGATGCTCTCGATCGCGCTTTCGCCGAAACTCTTGGTGCCTAGTGTCACCGCCCGCCGATTGTCCTGGAGGGCGCCGACGACGAGCTCGGCCTCGCGCGCCGTTCCGCCATTGATCAGCGCGACGATCGGCAGACCGTTTGCGAGATCGCCCGGAGTGGCGCTGATGCGTTTAGTCGAGGCCGGTTTGCGCCCTTTGACGACGACGATATCGCCCTTGTCGATCAGTTCGTCGGCGGTCGCGACCGCTGCATCGAAGCTGCCGCCGGGATTGTTCCGTAGATCTACGATAAACCCGATCAGCTTGTTGCCGGCGCGCTGCCGTAGATCCTGCACCGCGCTGGCGAGCGCCGACTGCGTTGTGAGGTCGAACCCGGCGATGCGCAGATACCCGACATTGCCGCCTTCAACGCGCGACACCACGGTCTGCAATTTGAACGGCTCGCGCTTTATCGTGATGTCGATCGGGGCGCTGTTGCCGCGTCGCAATGTCAGCGCAACCTCACTGCCCGCAGGCCCGCGCAGCTTCTGCTCCGCCTCACCGAGGGTCAGGTCGTAAGTCGGCTCTTTGTCGATCGAATAGATCACGTCTCCTGGTTTCACCCCGGCTTTTGCCGCCGGCGATCCGTCCTGTGGCGAAACCACCTTCAGTTGCGCATTCTCGATCGTGACCACCATTCCGAGGCCGGCTTGGTTGTCATTTGCCGGTGTTTGCAGCGCCTTGTATGTCGCCTCGTCGAGAAAGGACGACCTCGGATCGAGGCCCGTCAACATCCCAGAGATTGCCGCGCCGATCAGTTTGGTGTCGCTGACCGCATCGACCGAATCTTGGCGAATTCGCTCGAATGCCTCATCGAACAAATTGAGTTCTTCATAGACTGCGTCTTTGCCGGCTTTTTGCTGCGCAAAAACGCCGCCTGCCGAAAACAGCATGGACGCCAGCACAATGATCGCCAATCTCCGCATGCACAATATCCTCCAGGGGATCGGGCCTGCCGATCGAGGCGACCCTTTGCGGAAGATCGTGGCATTACCGTGGCGGTCACGACATGCTCCGCGGCCCGCATCAGCTGTCGATCTTGCCAGAAAACCGTGTCTGATGCTTCCTACCAGCGGAAAGGCCGCACGCGAGGGAGGCCGCGATTGGATCTGCTCGACCGGGTGAATGAAACCAGGCTGCCCTTTGCGGAGCTCTTGGGTATCGAATTCGTCAGCGCCGCGCCGGAACGCGTCGTCGCCGAGATGACCGTGCGGGAGGATCTCTGCACCGTTCCGGCCGTGCTGCACGGCGGCGCGATCATGGCGTTCGCCGACACGCTCGGGGCCATGGGCACGATCGTCAATTTGCCCCAGGGGACCGGGACGACCACGATCGAGAGCAAAACCAACTTTATCGCGCCGGCGCCGGTCGGAATGCGGATAATCGGGGAGACTACGCCGATCCACCGCGGCAGGCGGACGATGATCTGGCAGACCCGCATTTTGACCAATGAAGGCCGGCTGGTCGCGGTCGTGATCCAGACGCAGCTGGTCATTGGTAGTGCAAGCTGATCGAGCCCTCGTCCTGCAGTGCTGGGCCACAGGCGTCCCGCGTCCCGCCCCCGTCACAAGCTAATTCCGGCCGGCGAGGAGGCCGCGGGCGATGATCTGCGCCTGAATCTCGGCGGCGCCCTCGAATATGTTGAGGATGCGGGCGTCGCACAGCACCCGGCTGATCGGGTATTCGAGCGCGTAGCCGTTGCCGCCGTGGATTTGCAGGGCGTTGTCTGCGTTCGACCAGGCTACCCGCGCGGCGAGCAATTTGGCCATTCCGGCCTCGATGTCGCAGCGCCGGCCGCTGTCTTTTTCGTGCGCCGCGAAATAATTCAGCTGCCGGGCCGCCATCGTCTCGGCGGCCATCACGGCGAGTTTGCCGGCGACGCGCGGAAATGCGATCAGCTTTTTCCCAAATTGCACGCGTTCAAGGGCATAGGCCAGCCCGAGCTCGAGCGCGTTCTGCGCGACCCCGACGGCTCGGGCTGCGGTCTGCACGCGGGCGCTTTCGAAGGTTGCCATCAGCTGTTTGAAGCCCTGGCCTTCGACCCCGCCGAGCAGCCCCGCGACAGGCACAGCGAAACCGTCAAACGCGACCTCGTATTCCTTCATGCCGCGATACCCGAGCACCGGGATCTCGGTGCCGCGCATCCCCAAGGCCGGGAACGGCTCCTCTTCGCTGCCGCGCGGCTTCTCGGCGAGAAACATGCTGAGCCCGGCATAGCCCCGCCGATCGGCATCGGTGCGCGCGAGCAGGGTCATCAAATCGGAGCGGGCGGCATGCGTAATCCAGGTCTTCGCGCCGTAGATGCGATAGACCTCGCCGTCGCGCACCGCACGGGTCTGAAGGCTGGCAAGGTCGGAGCCAGTGTTCGGCTCTGTAAAGACTGCTGTCGGCAGTACCGCGCCGGAGGCGATGGCCGGTAGCCAGCGCGCCTTTTGCGCGTCGGTACCGTTGAGCCGGATCAGTTCGCCGGCAATTTCCGAGCGGGTCCCGAGCGAGCCGACTCCGATATAAGCGCGGGACAGCTCTTCGGAAACGATGCTCATCGCCAGCTTGCCGAGCCCGAGCCCGCCATGTTCCTCGGGGATCGTCATCCCGAACACGCCGACCCGGGCGAGCTCTTCGATTATCGGAAGCGGTATCAACTCGTCGCGCCTGTGCCACTCTTGGGCATGGGGTGCGACCTCCCGTTCGGCGAAACGGCGCACCTGCTCCCGAACCATCTCTAAGGTCGGATCCTCGATCCCGATATTCCCGAAAACACCTTCGCCAGATTCGATGAGCTTGGCACCCAGACGCAACCGGGCGCGCGCGGCTCCGGCGGAAAGAGTTCCCGCCGCTCCGGCCCGCAGCGATGCGATCTCTTGGTCGGCCAGGCCCAGATCCTGCGGCCGGGCGAACTCCGCCTGCGCCATTGGGATGCCGCCTGCGAGCTGAGCCAGATATTCCCCGTAAACGACTTCGAGGATCAATCCCTCGATCTCCCCAAACTTTCCGCCTTCGTCGAGCCGCGCCGCCCAGTTGCGCATCTGGCGCAGTGCCTCGACATAGCTCGTCATCCAAGCGAGGGTGTGGGCAGCGAGTTGTTCGGTGGTGAAAAGCTCGGGTTCGATCTCGCCATGTGGCGCCAGCCGGGCGATGACTCGCGCCCGCGCGGCGGCCAGGAACACCTCTGCCGTACCGAGCGCGCGGCCGGTCTCGACCAGAAGCGCTTTCGGTTCGGTCACGACCGCACTACGAGCGCGTGCTCGGTCAGTCCTGCGGCAACTCGTAGTGGTGAGGGAGGACTGTGCGGGTCATCGGATCGGCAGCGTGCATCACGTCCGAACGCGTCATCGACAGCGCCGCAATATCGTCCGAGATCGCATTCAGGTTCTGAGTATCGCTGGCTCGCTCCGGGGCGCCGATAAAGCTGCAACCCACGACCGCGACGAGTGAAAGCACGACAAAACCGAGCCTGATCAGGGTCATCAATCTCTCCGATTAAGAGAATATCTCATACGCTACTACGAATAGAACCACGACGAGCACCAGCGACGCCAGCAAAACATAGCGCACGACGCCTTCCTTGGTGCTGCCGCGGGCCTCGGTGCCGGTCACCACCGGGCGTTTGGCCATCGTTCTCCTCCTAAGCCTCTGCGTCTCTTTGGAAAACACAACGCGGGCGTGTTCGATCCAGCCTCTGCGTCGGATAGGGAGCAAGTTGACCACGCCCGTGAACTGGCCTAAATGTTACGGCGTGGCTGGGTTGAACATCCACGGCCGGATCGAGCGGCGAATTACGACCCCGAACCCGCTGAGGGTTCGGGCTCGATCAATTCGTCTCCTTTCTGCCAGGGACCCAGCTCATGCCGCCCCTTCCTGCGATCGTCGCTGACGACGACCTTCCCCATACCGCCTGCTTTTCCGTCCACGCGCATGCGGAGCCAGGCGTGATGCCGCGCGTGCTCGAGCTGTTCGCCAAACGCGGTCTGGTTCCATCCGCTTGGCACAGCACGGTTTGTGGAACCGATCAACTCGGCTTGATGATAGATATTCAAATGCGCGGTCTCGGGCGCGATCTGACGGACTACATCGCTGATTGTCTGCGCCAGATCGCCTACGTCGAGGTGGTGCTGACCTCGGAGAGGAGTGGCATCTCCGGCTGATTGGGGGTTTGGGCTGCCATGTCGTTCCTCCACCATCTCGCTGCCTGCAACAACTACGATCCGGCGCGCGCTATGCCGCTCTTTGCCGGCGAGGCGCGGGTCGGATTGCTGCGGCGCGACAATGCCGCAGCGCTGCGGGCATTTGCGGATGTTTTTGCCGTCGCGGACGACAAGGTTACGCTGCTCGCCTGCGGGGACGTTGCGGCGATCAGCCGCGCCGTCGATGCTGTCGTCGACGCGTTGGTTACGGAGAAACGCGTCCCGAAATGGCGCAACGAGACCTTTGACGTCGCTCCCCGCTGGGGCGCGCCTGCTCTGTTCCGCCTCGACCGCGGCGCAGTGCCGTTTTTTGGAACACGCGCCTACGGCGTCCATTTGAACGGTTATCGGCGGGATGGGAACACACTTCTCTTGTGGGTCGGTCGACGCTCCCCCGACAAACGGGTCGCGCCCGACAAGCTCGACAATCTGGTCGCCGGCGGCGTCGGCAACGGGCACGGGCTGGAGGAGACCCTGCTGAAGGAAGGCGAGGAAGAAGCATCTATCCCGCGGAGCCTTACCCACCATGCGGTTCCTGCCGGTGCCGTCTCCTATCGTATGGAGACCGAACTGGGTATCCGCGACGATGTGCTGTTCATCTATGATCTCGAAATGCCCGCTGATTTCGTGCCGAAAAACCAGGACGGCGAGATCGTCCACTTCGAGCTGATGCCGGCCTCGGCGGTCCTCGACCGCGTCCGCACCACCGATGACTTCAAGTTCAACGTCAATCTGGTGATCCTCGACTTCGCGCTGCGCCACGGGATCCTGCGGCCGGACCACCCGGAATATCTTAACATCGCCACGGGGCTGCATCGTCCGCTGGATTGAAGTGAATCCCGTCTGGCGCGTGCTCGCTCGGGTTCGCGGCACGGACGCAGCAAACGCGGCGTTCACGCTCCTCGACGAGCACGCCGACGCCGTATCCGCCTTCGAAACCTCACCGGACGAGTGGCGGGTGGAAGCCTATCGGCAATCGCCTTTGTTGAATGCTGAACTCCGTGCGCAGTTCGCGCTCGCTACGGCCGCAGCCGGTGGAGCACTGACCGAGCTGGGCGAGAAACGCCTGGCGGGGCGGGACTGGCTCGCGGAGAACCAGCTGTCCTTTCCGCCGTTGCGGGTCGGCAGGTTCTTTATCTACGGCTCGCACCACAGTGGCAATCCGCCGGCCGGAACGATCGGGATTGCCTTGGACGCCGCGACGGCATTCGGTACCGGGGAGCATCCGTCGACCCGCGGCTGTCTTATGGCTCTCGATCGTCTGGCGCGGCGAGGTCGGTTCCGCAAACCGCTCGACATTGGAACCGGGACCGGGATTCTGTCGATCGCCGCAGCAAAACTGCTGCACCGCAGGGTACTGGCCTGCGATATCGATCCGAGGGCGGTTCGTGTGGCCCGACACAATATTGCGCGAAACGGCGTTACGCGACTGGTCCGGAGCCGGACAGCGCCCGGTTACCGCGACCGATGCATCCGAAAATCACGCTACGATCTGATCTTGTCGAATATCCTCGCGCGCCCGTTGGCGCTGATGGCCGCCGACCTCGCTCGCCACCTGGCACCCGATGGACGCGCCGTCTTGTCGGGATTGCTGCGAAGGCAGGAGCCGATCGTGCTCGCGCCGCATCGGGGCTGCGGCATCGTGCTCGATCGCCGGTTGGTCATCGATGGCTGGTCTACCCTGGTGATCCGCTGGCGGCATGCGCCGGATGTGACGATGGGGGCCGAAGCCCCCATCTATGAATTCAACTCGGCCGAGAGACCGATCAGGCTTCCTTCGGCCGTGCGAGTTTTTCCCGGTTCGGGAAGGGGACGGGAGGCAAGGATGGATCGGGCAGGCGGCGACCCGCGACGAGCCCGGCGATTTGCGAGCGGTGAAGCCCGATATCGGCCAGCGAGTGGTCGTCGAGGGCCATCAGTTCGGCATAGGCCTGCTGCCGGCGCCGCCAATCGGAAAAGCGCCTGGCCGCAGAAATGAGGAGGTTGATTGCGGACATGGTTGATACTCCTGTGCGCCGCTTATGCTGCGCCGCACAAGAATTTGGTGTTGCGCCGCAAAAAGGGCAACCGCAGGCATGCAATTCAGCCATGCACAGAAAAGGAAAGTAGATGAGGTCGAACGAAACCCAACCGCATCGGGACGAACTGGCGCGATTGCTCGAGGAGGCAGGTTCGGCCTACGACCCCGAAAGCCTGGCGGCGCTGATCGAGGGCGTGTTGGCCGCCCCGGGCGAAATCGGGACGAGTTGGCACATCCTTGTCGCCGATCCGGTGGCGCCACAGCTCGCCGACCGGCTCGAGGCGCTGCGGGCCCACATGGCCCGCGATTACCGTGACGGCCTTGCAGCCGAGGATTTTGCTCGGCTGCCTCGCTCCGAGCGTCTAGCCCGCTTCCGAATGGAGTTGGCGTCGCGCAACCTCGACGGGTTCATTGTGCCGCGCGCGGACCAACATCAGGGAGAATATGTGCCTCCTCGCGGGCAACGGCTTGCCTGGCTGACCGGCTTTACCGGCTCGGCCGGTCTCGCGATCGTGTTGCGCGACCGCGCAGCGCTGTTCGTCGACGGGCGTTACACATTGCAGGCCGCCGCCCAGGTCGATACCGGTTTGCTCGAGATCCACCATCTGATTGAAGAGCCGCCGGCGCAATGGCTCGCCGCTGCGCTCAAAGCAGGCGAGGTTCTCGCCTATGATCCGTGGCTGCACACGCCGCAGGAGGTGGAACGATTTCGCGCCGCGACCGAAAAGGCGGGCGCCGCGCTTCGTGGTGCCGCGGACAACCCACTCGACCGGGTTTGGCTCGGTCAGCCGGCGGCGCCGATCGCACCCGTCGTACCCCACCCCGAGCAATTCGCCGGCGAGAGCGGCGAGTGGAAGCGCACGCGACTGGGGCGCGCCTTGCAGCAGGAGGGGGTCGCGGCAGTCGTCCTGACGATGCCGGAATCGATCGCCTGGCTGCTCAATATCCGCGGCGGAGATGTGCCGCACACCCCCTTGCCGCTGTCGTTTGCGATCTTGCGGGACGACGGAACGGTCGACCTGTTTATCGATCGGCGCAAGCTCGTCCCCGGTATCGAACGCCATCTCGGGAACGCAGTCAGCGTCGTGCCGCCCGAACAGCTGGGGCCGGCCCTCGACGAGTTCGCAGCCAAAGGTGGCCGTATACAGGCCGACCCAGCGACGGCCGCCTCGTGGGTCTTCGACCGGCTCGCCGCAGCAGGAGCGAAAATCCATCGCGCTGCCGATCCCTGCCTGTTGCCGAAGGCGTGCAAGAATGCGGCCGAGATCGACGGCACGCGGGCGGCGCATCGCCGGGACGGCGCGGCATTGACGCGCTTTCTCGCCTGGCTGGCGCGCGAGGCGCCGAACGGCCGGCTGTCCGAGATCGGGGCCAGCAACCGACTGGAAGCGTTGCGCCGCGAGGGCCAGCATTTCCGTGATCTGAGCTTCCCGACCATCTCGGGGGCCGGCGCGAACGGCGCAATCGTGCATTACCGGGCGATGCCGGAGACCGAGAAGCGGCTCGAGCCGGGTACCCTCTACCTGCTCGATTCCGGCGCGCAATATCTCGACGGCACCACCGACGTGACGCGCACGATTGCGGTCGGCCAGCCATCGTCGGAGATGCGCGACCGTTTCACCCGTGTGCTGAAGGGCCACATTGCGCTGGCGCTGGCGCGTTTTCCGAAAGGCACTACCGGGACGCAGCTCGACGGCTTTGCGCGCCGCGCATTGTGGCAGGAGGGGCTCGACTACGACCACGGCACCGGGCACGGCGTCGGCAGCTATCTCGGCGTGCATGAGGGGCCGCAGCGCATCTCGAAAGCGCCGAACGCGCAGGCCCTGCTCCCGGGCATGATCGTCTCCAACGAGCCTGGCTATTACAAGACTGGCGCCTACGGCATCCGCATCGAGAATCTCGTGCTGGTGCAGCCGGCCGACGGCTCGGCCGAGCGCGAGATGCTCGGCTTCGAGACCCTGACCCTGGCGCCGATCGACCGCAACCTTATCGACTCGTCCCTGCTCGACGGAGAGGAAATCGCCTGGCTCAACGACTACCACATGCGAGTGCGAGAGGCGCTCACCCCGCTCGTCGACCCCGATACCGCGCGCTGGCTCGCTGCGGCGACCGAGCCGATCGGTACCGGCTGATCGAAATCCTCTGGAACCTCGGCCATTTCCGCATCTCACCGAGAGCTGGCGGATCCTTCCGATTTTTCGGCTGCGCGGCGCGCCGCCTGAGCCTCTTCCCAATTTCGTCCGTCGAAAAACCTAGTCGGCTTTAGAACCGCCGGATCGATCCCCTCGAGACAGCGGGCATTGACGCTGACCTTGTCAGGGTCCGACCGCGGTACGTAAAAGGCGTGAATGCCGCAGTGCCGGCAGAACGTGTGCTTCGCCGTGTTGCTATTGAATTGGTAGGTTGCGAGGTCGTCCCTGCCCTGCAGCAACTCGAACTGCTCCGGTGGCACGATCAGGTGCAGGATGCCCTTCTTCGTGCAGATCGAGCAGTTGCACTCGAGCAGCCCCATCAGATCGGCGCGCACGCGAAAGCGCACGCGGCCGCAATGACAGCCGCCTTCATAGGTCTCCATCATCAGAGCGTCTCCGGCACGAGCAGGAACAGGTCGGTGTCGCCGGTTTCCTGGCCGGCTGCGGTCAGCATCGCGTGGACCTGGCCGCGGTGATGGGTTTGGTGGTTGAAGAAATGGCCGATCAGAAACCCCTTCTGAGCCCGCATCTCGCGCCCGGCGGCGCCGCTGAACCAGACCAGGTCCTCGGCCATCCAGGCGTCGTCGACCTTTTCGGCCCAGCGCGAGATGTCGGCGTCGGCCTTCTCGCGCGCCGCACTCAGCGCCGCAAAATCGTCGATCAGCCCGGCGCTCTGTTTGATCGCGACGTCCGGCTTTGGCCAATTGTCGAAACGCGACATCCACTGCCGGTCGCCCCATAGCAGGTGATTGAGCGTGCCGTGGATCGAGCCCCAGAAAGCGCCGCGCGGCTGCCGGCGCTCGGCGTCCGAGAGGCGCGCAGCGGCGCCATAGAGCCGCCGGTTCATCTCGGCATTATAGGCAGCCATTGTCCGGACATAGGCGGGCGTGATCATCACGGCTCCTCTCATTCGGTTCGCGCAACGGCTTTGCTTGCTACCGCCGCGTCGAAGATTTATGGGTCAGCTGAGGATCGGTGTACAGCGGAGACGGGCGATGAAGGCGGTGCTGTTCGAGAAGCATGGCGGTCCTGAGGTATTGCACCTGGCCGAGGTGCCCGATCCGGTCGCCGGTCCCGGCGAGGTCGTCGTCGATATCCATGCCGCAAGCGTCAATGCAGCCGATTACAAGGTGCGGCTCGGCGGCGGCGCCTACAGCGGCGGCGGTGTCAAGCTCCCGCATATCCTCGGCCGCGACTTCTCCGGCGTGGTCGGGGCGGTGGGCCCTCGTGTGACAGATTTGCGGGTCGGCGACGCAGTATTCGGGGTGTGCGATCAGGGGATCGAAGGCGCCTATGCCGAGAAGATCGCGATCAAGGCCGCCATCGTCGCCAAAAAGCCGGCGCGGCTCGGTCACGCCGAGGCGGCCGCGATGGCTTTGACGAGCCTGACCGCGCTGTGGGCGCTCGAAGACACGGCCAAGCTCAAAGCCGGCGAGACGATACTAATCCAGGGCGGCGCGGGCGGCGTCGCCGGGTTTGCGATCCAGCTCGCCAAGCATCTCGGCGCGACGGTGATCACGACCGCCAGCGCCCGCAATCACGATTACGTCCGCCATTTGGGGGCCGACCGAGTGGTCGACTACAACAAGGAAGACTTCGCAAAGGTTGTTGCCGATTGCGATGTCGTATTCGATACGGTCGGCGGCGACGTCCAGGTCCGTTCCTACCAGGTGCTGAAGCCAGGCGGCCGGCTGGTGTGGATCGCGCCGGCGCCGGCCGGGTTTCAGCCGTCCCGCAGAGATGTGCAAGTTCTGCGCCCCGCCGTGGCACGCGATCGCGCTCACCTGGAGCGCATGCTGGCGTTGCTCGAGGCCGGCGCAGTATCACCGCCGGCCATTTCCCGTTACAAGCTCGCTGACGCGGCAGAGGCTCACCGGGTCAGCGAGAGCCGCCACCTGCAAGGCAAGCTGGTTTTCGAAGTTCGCTGAAAGGAGAGAATAAATGGCTGACAGTGGACAAAAGATCATCGACCTGGACAAGCAGCGCATGACCGCAATGGCGCAAAAGGACATTGCGACCTTAAACCGGCTGCTGTCCGACGACCTTGTCTATACGCACTCCTCGGCGCGGCTCGATACCAAGCAAAGCCTGATCGGAAACATGGAGTCGGGCTCGACAGTCTACACCGCGGTCGAGCCCTCCGACGTCAAGGCGCAGGATCTCGGCGACACCGTCGTGCTGACCGGGTCGTGCCGCATCAGCGTCATGGCGCAGGGGCGCCCCAACAGCTTCAGCGTTCGCTTCACCGACGTCTATGCCAATAAAGGCGGCCAGTGGCAGATGGTGGCTTGGCAAAGCACCCGGCTGCCGGAGTAAACCCGCTTTACTCGACATCTCGCCGGAATACCGCATCTAGGAGCGGGTATAGCGAGCGTTGGTGCGCCATAGGGCGGGGTGCGTGCGGTGGCGGCCTCATGACGACGCGGTCGTGCCAATAGGTGGGTAGACCGACACGGCTCGCGCCGAAAAGGTCGTAGGCCGAGCCGGCGACGAACAGGCATCGGCCGGCCAGCGCGCCTAGTTCATCGAGAGCCATCCGGTAGGGTCGCGGGTCCGGCTTGTAGTAGCCGGCCCGCTCGGCCGTCACGACTGCGTCGAACTCTACGCCAGCGCAGGCGACCGCCTTCGCCGCGAGTGTCTCGGAGCAATTCGTGACGATAGCCAGCGCCACCCCTTCGCGGCGCAGCGCGCCGAGGACCTCGCGCACCTCAGGCCAAGGCTCGAGCTCGCTATAGCGGGCGGCGAGCTGCGCCGCCAATCTCGGCGAAAGGCCGACCTCGACCGCGGCCTCGGCGACGAGCACTTCGTAGGGACGGTAGGCGCCCGTCTCGTAGGTGCGACGCAGGTAAGCGCCGCGCCACTCGCGGCCACCTTTCGGGCTCCCGGCAACGTTGTTCCATAAGGCCCATGAATCGAGCAGCGCCGTCAGCAGGTCAAAAAGGACCGCATCGAATCTCCGTTCAGCGCTCGTAGCCATTGGCGAAGTATAGCATTTGTACTAGGCGATTGCCGCATTGCGAGAGGAGAAGGCCACCTGATGAGCAAAGCTTTCGTCAAGGAAACGGATGATGAGGCTGACCTCCCCGACCAGCTGCCAGCCGTTCCGGCCGGCTTCAAGAACTATATGACCCCGGGGGGCCACCGCCGCATGCAGGATGAATTGCGCCAGCTGCTGCGGGTCGAGCGCCCGAAAGTCGTGGAGACCGTGGCGTGGGCGGCCGGCAACGGCGACCGCTCCGAGAACGGCGACTACATCTACGGCAAGCGCCGCCTGCGCGAGATCGACCGGCGCATCCGCTTCCTGACGAAGCGGCTGGAAAGCGCCGAGGTTGTCGACCCGGGACAGCAAAAGAGGCTGGACCAGGTCTTTTTCGGCGCGACCGTCACCTACGCCACCGAGGACGGAACCGAAAAAACGATCACGATCGTCGGCATCGACGAAGCCGATTTCGCGCGCGGCCAGGTTAGCTGGGTATCCCCAATCGCTCGCGCGCTGCTCAAAGCGCAGGAGGGCGACACCGTCGAGCTCCGCGCCCCCGCCGGCGTCGAGCAGCTCGAAGTGCTCAAAATCCGCTACGCCGCCGCCGATGGCGAGACATGCTGAAGCGCCGGATCCAAGGGCTCTGTGGCGAGGTTCGCCGCGCGCTCCTCGTATCGGACCCCTTCGGCACGGTCGAGCGGCCCGCCGTTTGAGGCAGTCGGCGCGTTTTCGCTCAAGGGCTTCGGTGCGACCCAATCCGTCTTCGCGCCACGCCACCGCTAATGAGCAATGGCCCCCTGCGCCGGTGCCGCCTCGATGGCGCTCGCTTCTAGCGTTCGTGACGACAGGTGCAGCATCGCTGATGCCTTTAATTTATAGGCTCCGCCTGTCACACACCGACCGGTTGAAAACGGGGCTTCGAATCCTGACTCCCTTTCAAAAGGGGAGGAGAGCGACCGCGATACGTTTCTTATACCCTGATCTATACCCTGAGCGATCTTGGACCGCTGACGAATGGACTGCCGCGAAGATAAAATCGCAGGAGCCGCTCCGCATCCCGCGCGATGCCGATCCTGATGCTCTGCCCGATTTCGCCGGGTTCGTGATCACAGCGTCCGAGCCATAGAGGGCCTTCTCGGCAAAGATCGAGCCCATCGAACCGGCGATCAACCCGCAACGCCGCGGCGAGCCTTCCTGGTCCTCGCGCCAAGTCGCGCAGCCGTGTGAGGTTCCGATTTCGCTGCATGATCGAGATGCCGTCGCGCGGCTCAAGCGCCCTGATGAGGACGCCTGCCCCAATCCCTGCTGTCTCACTCGAGACGTTCAGCATGTATGCGCTGCCGTATGCAAGGTACACGTAGGCGTGCCCGCGCTCGAGAAAGAGCGATCGATTACGCGGCGTCATCCCGCGGTAGGCGTGCCCCGCGGCGTCGTCGACGACATACGCTTCAGTTTCGACAATACGGCCGCTGGCCACGCCCTCAGCCGTCTCCCGCACCAGTATCTTGCCGATGAGATAACGAGCGAGCGAGACCGTATCGACGGGCAGCTCCGCACGAGAGAGCGGCGGATGGCCACCCTTATGCCGGCTAGGTTTCAGCGCACCCGCTCGGCCCATTGAGCACGCGAAGGCCCCGGCTCAAACGGATCGCCGAAGTATTGGGTCTCGCGGACCACTTTCCCGTCTCTGAACTCCATGATGCTCACCGTGTAAGACGGCTGCCCGTCGTAGGTAAGTACGAATTCAGTGACCCAGAGATCGGCAGCGCCGAGTATCCGCCGTACTGTGAAGCGCTTTCTGCTCGGCTGAGCAAAACGAGACGCCTGAATGCTGCGCCGGCCGCGGATGCGCTCGCCCGATTGCGGGTACTCGAGCACCGCATCCTCTCGGTAAATCTGGTGCTCCGCCTCGAAGTCGTTTGCGTCGGAGGCGGCCCAGTGGCGATCCAGGGCCGCTCTGATGTCGTGGTTTGCCATCTCGATCTGCCTCTTCGTGTCGGGGATCTGCTTGATGGGCGTTGTGGCCGCTATCGGCCGAGATCGGTTGAAGCTGGTGTGGTGTCATGCAAATAGCCTTACCGTACACGACCTAGTAAAGCCCTCCCCCTTGATGGGGGAGGTTGGGGTGGGGGTGACCCTACCAAAATGTCGCGGCGCTCTCAGGATGAGGGTTCCATAGACTTCAACCCAATTGGCCAGGCCAGAAACCAAGATCAAGCATCTTCCCACTAGTGCAAACAGGCAGCTTACTGCGATCGAATGGCCTTCATTTCAACAGTCATACTGTGGCCCCAGCACCCCCACCCAGCCCTCCCCCTTCAAGGGGGAGGGCTCTCCTTGGCAGCAAGCATCCATATTTTGTCAAGGGCCAGCCCGGCTCAACCAATCGCCTTGAGATCGCCCAGGATAGTCGGCAGTAGCTCGCTGACCGTCGGATGAATGTGCATCGCGCGCTGCATGACGGTGTACGGGGCTTTGGCATACATCAGATCGAGGATCGCGTGGACGGCCTCGTCGCATCCTGTACCTAGCAATGAGGCGCCGAGGATCTCTTTGCTGTCGCCATCGACGAGAATGCGCATAAAGCCCAGCGTCTCGCCCTTTTCGACGGCGCGGGCAACGCGCGTCATCGGCCGCTCGCCGGCCAATACCCGCCGCCCGCTGTTGCGTGCCTCGGCCAAGCTCATGCCGACGCGGCCCAATGGCGGGTCAATGTAAAGGGCATAGGCGGTCAAACGCTCGCTGACCCGCCGGCGCGGGTCGTCGTCGAGCAAATTCGCGGCGACGATCTCGAAATCATTGTACGCGGTGTGGGTGAAGGCCCCCTTGCCGTTGCAGTCGCCGAGCGCCCAGATGCCCGACGCAGTGTTCTGCAATCGGTCATCGACGACGATGTAGCCACGCTCGTCGCAGCGCACCCCGGCTTTGTCGAGATCGAGATCGTCGGTATTCGGCCGGCGGCCGACGGCCAGCAACAGATGCGAGCCAGCGACTTCGGGGGCGCCGGCGGTGCAATCGACCTTGGCGATGATCTCGTCGCCGCGCTTGGCGAGGCTGATGCATTCGGCATTCAGCCTGACCTCGACGCCCTCGCGCTCGACGATGTCTTTGATCGCCGCCGACACGTCCTCGTCCTCGTGGCGAACGAGCCGCGGCGCCATCTCGATGATCGTTACCTGGCTGCCAAAGCGGCGGTACATTTGGCCGAATTCGAGGCCGATATAGCTGCCGCCGACAATGATCAGA
>Ga0126383_10000689_pt1 | contig 19411 bp, 16 predicted proteins | sample PanSoiMetPlot_35_FD_96882 | JGI IMG/M metagenome (GOLD analysis project Ga0126383, IMG submission 96882) | Tropical forest soil microbial communities from Panama - MetaG Plot_35 | ecosystem: Environmental > Terrestrial > Soil > Tropical forest > Bulk soil | place: Panama | collected 2016-02-17
GGCGGCGTCGTTCCCCTGCAGGAAGAGGAAGTGATTCAGGCGATCCGCCTGTTGACCAAGTTTGGAGAGGCGGGCGGCGATCCCGGCTTCAAGCCCGAGCTCCTGCAGAAAGAACTCAACGCTGTCGACGAAACCACCAAGCTGAATCTGCAGCAGCTGCTCGAGAGCCTGGCCTCGAACGTGGCCAACGAATCCACCGATACGCCCTTGCTGATGAAGGCGGCCGAGCACATGGCCATCCGCTTCGCCCTGGAGCGCTTTCAACGCGGCGAAGTCAAGGTGAATGCCGTGCATCAGATGCTGGAGCACATGAGCCGGCAGATGGACACGTTGCGCCAGATCCTGAAAATCCAGGAAGAGAAGATGAGCAAGGCCGGCATCCTGGTGGAATCGCACGCTGACATCCTGGACCGGATGTTCTGGGCGGAGGTGCCGGAAGCCGGCAAGAGAAGCGTGCTGCTGTCGAGCGAAGCCCCCTGCGTTCCGGCCCGCAATGTCCGCCAGTTCGTCGAACTGCTCCTGGAACGCGGCGACAAAGACGGCGCCGTCGCCATACTGAAGAATTACTTCGCCTGCCTCGACGCCAGGGATCCCGAGCCGCGTAAAAAAACCGCCATCGGCATCAGCCAGATGGCCGACCTGTTTGCCGCCGTGGGGGCGGAAGTGATGAGTCTCACGGTGCGCAAGGTGGGCGACTCGCTGGCCAGGGAACCCGATCCCGAGTTGCAAAGCCTGCTGGGCGCGGCCTTTGTCCGCCTGAGCTCGGAAGCGAGCAATCGCAAGCAGTTTGGCGCACTCTCCGAAGTCTGCACCGCCATCGAGCTGGTCGGCAAACAGCGCCCCGTGCTGGCCGAGGAACTGCGGCCGCGCATCGGCGTCGAGAACCGCTTGCCCGAGTTCATTGAAGAGGCGCTGCACCTTCCCGACGTGCCGCAGGATCTGATGCTGGTCTTGCGCCGGACTTCGCAGGCCGCGGTCGACCACCTCGCCGACCGTTTCTTTCGCTGTATGCGGCGCGATGAATGCGATCGCATGGTGGAATTGGCGCGTCAGCTGGGAGCGCCGGGTACGCAGCAACTGCGGGAAATGCTGCGCGCTGGCCAGCCCCGCCAGGCCGCCTCGGCCGTAGGCTTGATGAGCCGCCTCGATGTTCCTTCCCTGTTCGAGTTGCTGCCCACGCGCCTGCCCGAGTGGAACCGCTTTTATCACGACGTGGTCGTGCGGCAGATTGCTTACGGCGCTGCCCACGATCGCGGTCGTACCCTGCTCGAATTGCTGGAAATTCTCGATCCTCTGGTTTTGCCGCAGGCGATCGACGAAATCGGCATGAGCGGCGATCGCACCGCCGTACCCCCGCTACTGGTGATCGCCGAGGCAGGGCAGACTCAGGGTCGTTCGCCGCTGCTGCAGGTCAAGGCGGTCGAATCGCTGGGGCGCCTGCGCGAGCCCGACGCGGTGCCGGTGCTGCGCAGTTTGCTCGAGGCCAAGAGGATGTGGAAGTGGGCTAATCACCGCGAGCTGCGCATTGCCGCGGCTCAGGCACTGGCCAAAATCGATCCCCGCTACGGCACCCAGGTGCTGACCGACAGCGGACTGGAGCCGGCCGAACTGGCCATCGCGCCGCTCGATGCCGCTCCCGCCTGCCCCTGGGTGCGGCAGCGGCGCTACGAGCGCATCGTGCTGCGCAAGACGCTGGCCGCGACCATCAGCAGTTCGTGGGGCAAGTCCAGCCTGCAGGTCCGCGAACTCAGTCTGGGCGGCGGTATGGGCACGAAGGAAGACAACCTGCGCGTCGGATCGGAAGCCAATATCGACATCTCGACCGGCGTGCGTCATATCCGCGCGCAAGTGCTTCTGCGCCGCGCTCGACTCAACGAAGTGGGCTTCGAAATCGTCAACACCGACCTTGAAAGCCGCTACCGCCTGCGCCGCATGCTGGTGGAGTCGGTCGACCGCATGCCGGAAACCAGAAGAGAAGACTGGGACGGCAGGCGCAAAGACTAAGTCATCCCAAACGGCTACCTCTGATGCTGAGTCTCTCCGAGACGCCATCCCGAGCCAAGCGACGGCTCTCGAGCGCATCATAGTGACTGTTCACTCCCATCCCGCACCCGTTTTTCTTATTGCGTCATGGAGCGTTGCGGAGGGATCCGGCGTTTACCAACCGTACTGCCGCGCACGCCATACCCCTTCGCCCGCCGGGCTCAGGATGACGTCCTTGACACGGGCAAGAGTGCCTTCAAAACAAAAAAGGCCTCCGCAACTGGCGGAAGCCTTTCTCTTCTATTACGAGACTCCTACTTCACCTTGGCAAAGATGATGACCAGGGTGTACAGGGCCAGCGACTCGATCAGGGCGAGGCCGAGAATCAAAGCCAGCTGAATGCCGGGACGGGCGGAGGGATTGCGCGCCAGGCCTTCGGCGGCCGCGGCTGTGGCTTTGGCCTGCGCCAGTCCACAAACGGCCGACGCGATTGCCATCGAGAACCCGGCGGTGATGGCCACCCAGTTGGTTTCCACCGTGCCACCCTGGGCGAAGGCCGGCATCGCCAGCAGCATGGCTGACATGGTCAGGAATACATAGCTTAGAATACGCATCGTGTCTCTCCTTGTGTCGTCGACCGCCAGTGGGTGGTTGACGTCATCCTCGTGCAGACGCCCTCACGCTCGCGGCGGGAAACTGCGGTTCAGTTTCCAGCTTCCGGCTCTTTACAGAAAAGCCGGCAACTCGAAACTGACTCCGTCGTCCCAAAACCTATCCTCAGTGCAACTCACCTCCCGGATGTCATCGCAAGCGCAGCGAGGGATCTCCAGCGGCAAGGCCGGCTGTTCGCGCAATCCTACGACAGGTCCCTCAGCCAGGCTTAGTGCTCTTCGGCTACTGCTCCCGCCAGGTAGACCGTGGTCAGCAGGACAAAAATGTACGCTTGCAGAAACGAAACTCCGATGTGCAACCCGAGAAACAGAATCGGCACGCCGACCGGTACCAGGGAGAAAAACACCATGGTGACCATGTCGCCGGCAAACATGTTGGCGTAAAGACGGACGGTAAGCGAGAGCACGCGAGCCAGGTGACTGACAATTTCGATCGGCACCATAATCGGCGCGAGCCACCAGAACGGCCCCATGAAATGCTTGAAATAGGCGATCCCGGCGTGCTTCAGGCCAGCGGTGTTGTAGTAGAAGAACGCAACCAGCGCGCAGCCCAGCGGTACGACCGGCACCGCCGTCGGCGATTCGAAGCCGGGAATCAATCCGATCAGATTGCAGGTCAGGATAAACAGCCCCAGCGCCACCAGGAACGGAGTGAAGCCCTCGCTGTGATGTCCAATGATCTCCTGGCTCTGGTCGGTAATGAATCCGTGGAGGCCTTCGAAGATGTGTTGCAGTGCCCCGGGCTGATCCACGGAGAGGCGAGAGCGCACCAGCAGGAACAACGTGACCAGGAAGAAAAGCACCAGCACTTCCATGGCCGCCGAGTTGGGAATGGGTGTCTGCGGATGCTCGGGCTGAATGTGCAGCATGCGCAGCAACGCGGTGACCGGCCCGGCCAGCAGGCGGTTCAGCAGCGCGGTAAACCAGAGTTGTTCCATGCCTAGGTTCCAGCAGCCTTTTCTTTCGGGAAATCAGTATCCGTAGCGCAGAGCAGCGTAGGCCTCGTAGCCGGCTTCCCCCAGAATGGCCGCCACCGGCATACCCAGGCCGAACAGAAAGCCGCGAAAGGCCTCGGACGAACCTTCGAATATACCATAGCCAACCACGCCAACCAACACATAGCGAAGGAGAAAGCTCAGCACGATGACGCCGCTGCGCTCCCGGCTGTGAGCATCCACAATGCGGTCCATGAGGCCTCCGACGCCGCGCACCAGGGACTTGAAATTGAGCCAGGAGAGGGCCGCGCCGAGAAAGTAGCCGACTGCGGTGGCCAGCCCATAACGCCAGCCGACGGGAATGGGAAACAAAACTGCCAGCGCCAGAAGCGTCCGCACGATGCGGCGCAGAGCGCCCGCGTAGAAAGATTCGGCCCGGGGCTCAAGCCCGGGCGCAGCGGGCTCCACTACTTCTCCTTCAGCGACGCCATCGCCATGCGCACCATCTGCACGAATCCGGAAATGGCGCCCAGGATCAGACCCGCCACCGACAGCCATGTAGTATGCAGCCAGCGGTCGAGGAGCGCGCCCACAATATATCCGGCAACGATGGCCGCCGGAATGATGAACCCGATCTCCGAGTATTTGGCGACCATCACCCAGGGATTGCTTTTCTCCCGGTCCTGGTCGTTGCGTTCGGTCACGGCGCAAGGGTAGCAGAAAATCGAGTTGGCGAAGCAGCGAGATTGCCGTAGGCTTTCCCACCATGAAACGCAAGGGCGGCTCCGACAACCTGGAACGGAATTTCTGGATCGTGGTGATTGTATTCACCGTGGTGGCGGTGATCCTGATTCTGCTCGAGGGGCATTACTGGAGCTTTCAGTAGCCCTGATTTGCCAGCCTTTTCTTGGTGCCCGATTGAGCCATACAGCGTGGACCAACTGTATTGCCGCACCGCACCGGATCCTCCGGCCATTCGGCCTCGGCCTGACTCGAGACAAGGATGGTCAGCGAGTCGAGGCCGTTTCGTTCTTTTTTGCCAGTTTGCCGGAGACGAAGCGCTCGATTTCGTTGATGCTCCCGAAGTTCTCGTGAATGATTTCGTCGTCGGAGATGCGGACGCGGAAGTTGTCTTCGAGGAAGGCCACCAGGCGGAAGATGCCCAGCGAGTCAATAATGCCCGACTCCATCAGCGACTGGTCGTCGCTCACTTCGTTGATGCCCTTGCTGCGGGCGTTTTCCAGAACGAATTCGCGGATCTGATCTTTAACGTCTGCCATCTGTCCCTCACGGATGTGATATTAACGCATTGTGAACTGGTGCCGTCCGCTGAAGCGGACTCGTTTTGTTGTCTTGTTGTCGCCTGCCCGACGCTTCCGCACCGGGCTACCCGTGCCGCCGCTGTGCGACTCTTTCCGGCCCGCTCCCCGTGAACTCTACATCCCTCTCCTTCGCTTCTGTCGGGATGGCAACACGAAACTCGAGGCAGCGCTTCGCGCGCCTACGCCGCCGGAGCTTTGTTCGCCAGGCTTACACGATCGATCTTGCCCGTCGAGGTCTTGGGCAAGACGTCGTAGAGTTCGATGAACTCGGGAATCATGTACTTGGGGATGCGCGCCGCGCAATGCTGCTGCAGTTCGAGCGCCGTGATGCCGTCGCGCTCGGTGAGCGAGACGAAGGCCTTGATGCGGTTGCCGATCGCTTCGTCGGGAATGGCCACGGCGGCGGCTTCTTTCACGCTGCCGTGGCTGAGCAGGGCGGCTTCGATTTCACCCAGCTCGATGCGGTAGCCGCGGCTCTTGATCTGGCTGTCGCGGCGGCCCAGGAAGAGATATCCGCCTTCCTCATCGGGCGTGACCAGGTCACCGGTGCGGTACATCTTCTCCTCGAAATTCTTCTGGAAGCGGTTGGGCACGCACATCTTCGCCGTCTTTTCCGGATCGGCCCAGTAGCCGGGAGTGACCGCCGGGCCGCGGACGTAGAGTTCGCCCACTTCGCCCGGCCCGATCAGCCTGTCGTGCTCATCGACGGCGAACACTTCGGTGTTGCCGCAGGCCCGGCCGATCGGCAGCTTCTCCTGCGAATTCAACCGCCCGCGGTTGACTTTGTAGTAGGTGCACACGTTGGTTTCCGTGGGGCCGTAGAGGTTGTAGAGATCGATCTTGGGCAGCAGGTCGGCGAGTCGCCGCAGGTATTTCATGGGAAACACTTCACCGGCAAACAAGACCGTGCGCAGCTCCGGAATACGCTCGGGCGTCAGGTTCGCGTGCTCGAGCAGCAGGATCAGCGCCGAGGGCACGGAATACCAGACCGAGATCTTGTTGGTCTCCATGAATTTCCCCAGATTCGCGGGGAACATGGCGATTTCTTCCGGCACCATGTAGATGGTGGCTCCGGCCTTGATGCCGTTGTAGACGTCGAAGACCGAGAGATCGAAGTGCAGCGGCGCGTGATTCGACAGCACATCGTCGCTCGTGACATGGAATTCCTCTGCGCACCATTCGATGAAGGTCAACGCGTTCTGGTGCGAGAGCATGACGCCCTTGGGCCGGCCCGTCGAACCTGAGGTGTAGAGGATGTAGGCGAGGTCGGTGGTGGTGGCGTCGAGTTCGGGAGCGGGCCCCCCGTCGAATTGGGAAAGTTCCTCCCAGTTCAGGTGGCCAGGTTCCTGCTTCTGGTTGTCGGCGAGAACCGCGAATTCGACCGAGGGAACCGTGCTCGCATCGAGAGTCCGAAGGCGGTCGGCGACGGTGATGAGGCCGCGGATGCCGCAGTTGCCGATGATGTAGCGGATGCGCTCGGCCGGGGCTTGCGGATCGAGCGGCACGTAGACGGCTCCGGCCTTGACCACGCCGAACATGGCGGCCACCAGTTCGGCGCGCTTGGGCGAATAGAGGCCGATGCGGTCGCCTTTGCGGATGCCACGCTGGCCGAGGAAGCGGGCCAACTGGTTCGAACGTTCTTCGAGTTCGCGGTAGGTGAGTCCTTTGCCGCGCGCGGAAATGGCCAGCTTATCCGGATGAAGGCGGGCACTCTGACTCAGCAGTTGTTGCAGAACGTATGGCATTTCCCTACCCCCGGTTCGGTCTCACTGGACGCTCGTTGCGATCTTTGCGGCGCACTTTACGGTCAAAAGCATTTAGCGACAAAGATCGCAGAGAAACCGTCTCTCGTTCAAGCTTTCTCCTCAGCTCAGTCCATGCAGCCCGGCGATGATCATCTCCTGAATCTCCGAGGTGCCGGAATAGATCTTGCCGGAGATGGCGTCGCGCAGCTCGCGCTCGATCTGGTATTCGGTCATGTAGCCGTAGCCGCCGTGAATCTGGATCGCGTCGAGCGCGGTCTGCACATAGGCGTCGGCGATGTAAAGCTTGGCGATCGACGCCTCGCGCAGCGGATGTTTGCCCTGGCTCTTGAGCCAGGCGGCGCGGTAGAGCAGCAGGCGCGAGGCGTCGAGCCGCATATCCATCTGCGCGATCTTGTTGGCGATGGGAGGAAACGATCCGATGGCCTGGCCGAACTGGCGGCGCTCCTGCGCATATTTCGTGCTGGTTTCAAGCAGTCGCTGCATGGCACCGAGTTTCGCGGACATGATGCAGATGCGCTCCCACTCCATGGAGGCGGTGAAGATGGCGGAGCCCCCGCCTTCTTTGCCCAGCAGGTGAGAAACCGGGACTTCCACGTCGACCAGAGCCAATTCGGCCATAGGCGAGGTGCGCAGGCCCATCTTGTGCAGCTTCTTGCTGATCGAGAATCCGGGCGTGCCCTTGTCCACGATGAACGCGGTGACCCCGGCCTTGCCCCGGGAGGGATCGAGGTTGGCAAACACGATGACCATGTCGGCCATGGGGGCGTTGGTGATGAATGTCTTGCTGCCGTTGATGACGTAGCAATCACCCTTGCGCTCGGCACGGCTGCGCATCGCGTAAGCGTCGGAGCCCGACGTGGGCTCGGTCATGGCGTGCACGCCAATCCATTCGCCGCTCACCAGCTTGGGCAAGTACTTCTGCTTCTGCTCCTCGGTCCCGAAGGAGAGAATGGGGATCTCGGAGCTCCACATGTGGGCGTTGATGGAAAAAATCAAACCGTTGTCGCGGCAGCCGTAGCCGAGAGCTTCCAGGCCGCAGACGGTGGTAAGCACGTCGGCGCCGCCGCCGCCGTATTGCTGGGGGATGGGCAGACCGTGAATACCGAACTTGGCGCATTTGTCCCAGAGTTCGCGGGAGAAAGTTTCGCCGCGGTCGCGTTCGATCATATCGTCGGCGAGTTCCTGCCGGGCAAAACGGATGACTTCTTTGCGGAAATCCTGCTGCTCGTCACTCCAGGAAAAGTCCAAGATGTTCGTCCTTGGTATGGTATGTCCCGCTGCTGCCGTCCGCTGAGGCGGACTCTCTCACTTCTCCACTTCTTCCCGGCCCTTGCGCGCCGGGTTTATGAATTCCGTCGCTACTTGGGCCGCTCCGCAGTTCGTGCTGCAATTGTCTCGTCGTGCGGTGGCCGGGGTTGAGCACAGAATCCGACGCCGCGCGCATCAACCGTTTGCCGCCGGCTGGCGCGGGAAGCGCCTGACTTTGCCGCCGGGCAGACGAATCCGCGCCGGAACGCCCATCACCGTCAGGTTGTCGCCCACGTCGGTGATCACGGTGCTGTTGGCGAGGATGACGACGTTGTTGCCGATTTTGGCGTCGCCGATCAGCTTGGCGCCAGGACCAAAATACACGTTGTCACCCACGCCGCGACTGCCTCCCGCGATCAGCACGCCGCTGCCGACCGTGCAATTCGCGCCGATGCGAGTGGGCCCGATGCAAACACCGTAAGGCGTATGCACGACCAGCCCGGGCCCGATTTCGGCTTCGCGGCTGATGAACACGCCATTCCACAGTTCGACCCAGCGCTGAAAAATCACCGCCGCCAGCAGCACCAGCTGCTTCACGACGGGGATGCGAATCCTGGTAGCCCAGTGGGAGAAACGGTAGGCGATGACCGACCAGGTATTTTGCGCCATCAGGACGCGCAGCGTCCGCAGCCACTCCGCGCGTTTCCAGACTCCCTGCCCCAACGTACCGGCTCGATCCCCTTTGGCTCGCTCAATATCCGCCCGCAGGTTGTCGAACATGATGGACGCCCCCGACCCCCAAATCGGGGACAAGTTTAACAGCACAGCAAGCGAGCGGCCCAACAGGGAGTGGGCAAGATGTTCATTTGTAGATAGGTTATGGGAGGCGGCGGGCCTGGGGATGAAGAATTTTGCCACTTCGGGGAACAGCGGGTTCGTTGCAGGGAGCGCCGCCCTGAGCCCCGGCGGCCGACAGCCCTGGTCGCGTCTTCGGCGCGGCCCGGCGGGGACGCCCCGTCCCCCATCGAGGTTTGATTCTTATATCGCCGCGGCGCTGCGGAGTCGCGAGGTGCGGCTGCTCCCGGCATGCTCGTATCTAGAGCGAGCTGATGAAAGCGATCAGGTCGGCCTGGTCGGATGGCGAGAGCGCGTTGAAGGTCTGAATCACCTGCGTCGCCTCGCCGCCGTGGTCCTGGATCGCCGTATTCAGGTCTTTCGCGCGCCCATCGTGCAGGAAGACGGTACGCTGCGACAATCCCCACAACGGCGCGGTGCGCCACTGGCTGCCGCTGGCCAGGCCCTGGGGAATCTTGTCGGACAGTGCCGTCCCCATGTCGTGCAGCAGCAAGTCGGAGTACAGGCTAACGGTCTGACCGCTGAGCGCGGTGATGGGTCCGTTGAAATGTCCGGCGAGATCGGAGGGGATCATGACCGCGGGATCGGTGGTGTAGGTCGGGTTGTGGCAGAGCGCACAGCCGACGGTGGAAAACAGCGCCTGGCCGTTCGAGTTCCCGGCTCCCGGCGTCACCGGAGCGAGGTAGACGAGGAAGTCGAAGATCTGCACGGTTTCCGCTCCCTGGGGATCGTTCAGCTGGGAGCGCTTCACGCACGACAGAGGGTATTGCTTGCCTTGCGGGAGATCTTCCTGAGTCGAGATGGGGTTGGTGATGCCAATATCGTGGCCAAAGGCTTCGGCGCTAATTTGCAGGAGGGAGGCGAACTGGGCTTTCAGTCCGAAGCGTCCGACGCGGGTCACGCCGGTGTAGTCGGCGACCATGTTGGCCACGGAGTTGATGCCCATGCCCTTGGAACCGACATTGGCAAGGATGGCGTTGTCGTCTATGGAATCGATCAGGCCATCGCCGAACAGCGGCGGCGGCATGTGTTTGGCGACGATGGTGGCATCGACGGGAACGATCTCACCGGGCAAGGGACAGCCGGGGATGAACTTTTGGACGGTGCCCTTCTGCAACAGCGGGCCTCCCTCATTGGTCAGGGGATTGAAGCTGCCGTCGCTGTTGAGGGTTCCGAAGAAGGTGTTGAAGAATTGCGAACTGCCATTGAACCCGCCAGAGACGGGCCCGGCGGTCGCGGTCTTGATGTGGCAGAAATTGCACTTGTCCTGGGTGAAGACGGGGCCGAGACCGTGCACCGGATCCCAGGGGAAGTTGAATTGAGTCTGCCCGATGGTGAAGTGCGTCATCTGTCCGCTGGTCAACCCGGGGATGGGGCCGCCCAGCGTGGTCTGCGCGTTGACGTGCGCGGGTTGAATCTGGCCAAGATTGGTCAGGAACCCGGCGGCAACCACCAGTGTCACAAGCACGAAACTTGCCTTCATCATCAGCGAAGCATTCGGGCTCTTCATAGACGTTCACCTCATAGACGTTCACCTCAACTGCAGGAGAAGGCGGGCCCCGAAGGGCCCGCCGGTTACTTACGGTTCGGTGATGGTCATGCGCTGATTGCCGGCGACGTTGGTCAGGGTTTGCACCATGCCGCTCGGCCAGTAGATGGTCAGAGTATCGGCTTGCGTGGAAGTGCCCAGACCGAACTGCTGGATCAGCGTGCTGTTGCCCTGATAAGTACCGCCGTTGAAGACGGTCTTCACCAGGTTAACGCCGCCGACGCTGGCCACCAGCCGCGCGCCGACGGCGTCACGGTTGCTGACGGTTCCCACCAGTTTCACCTGCAGCCAAGAATTGGTGATGCCGCCGGAAATTCCCTGATTGACGTAGAGATGCTCGAGGCCGTTCGATGGAGCCTGGAACACATCCATGAAGCCGTCGTTGTTGAAGTCAGTGAAGACGGCAGCAGGCGATGAGCCGGCGGTAGCCGGGCCTCTAAGGCTGGCCTGGCCGCCGAGATCCAGGTAAGTTCCCTTCAGGTTGAAAAGCACGGTGGTGTTGTCCTGGATCTCGGTGCAGCCATTGGCACCGGCGCCGGAACCGGCCATCCAGATGTCGTCCCAGCCGTCGTTGTTGAAGTCCATGAAGCCGCCGCCCCAGGTCACCGAAGCTGCCTGCCCTCCCGGAGGACTGAGGCAGGGCACAGTGGCGCGTTTGGCGTGCGCACCACCCTGCTGATCGCCCTGGTTCTGGAGAAAGACACCCGACGCAGAACCTGCCAAAAGGATGTTGTTGGCAGGATTGGGTGAATTGGCGAAGTTGTTTAGGTAGATATCGTACTGGCCATCGCGGTTATAGTCGCCGACGCCCATGCCCATGGCAGCCATGCCAATGCCGAAGCCGCTCGAGGCGGAGACATCAGTGAAGGTCCAGCCGCCGCTGCCGTTGGGGCCGTCGTTGCGCCACAAAACGTTGGCGCCGAAATTCGTGCCCTGGTCGTTGCCCACCATCAGGTCGACCCGGCCGTCCTGGTTGTAATCGACGAACAGTGCAGTGAGGCCGCGTCCGCTGATCTTGGTGGTTCCCAGGAAGGAGGTCACCTCGGTGAAAGTCAGGTTCTGGTTGTTGTGGTAGAGGTGCACGCCGCTGTTGTTGCCGGAGCAGTCGGCATGATCGACGATCACAACATCGAGAAATCCGTCGTTGTCGTAGTCGCCCCAACTGGCGCCGAAGTTGTTGACGCCGATTCCCTGCAGGCCGGAGGTGGCGCTGATATCGGTAAAGGTTCCGTTGCCGTTGTTGTGGAGAAGGATATTCTGCGCCTGCGGCCCGCCGAGCAGCAGCAGGTCGGGATGGCCGTCATTATCGATGTCGGCAAACGTGGACCCGCTCACCGATGCCGTCGCGGTTAAGGGAATGCCCGCGCTCGAAGCCATGTCGGTGTAGGTGCCGTTGTGGTTGTTGTGCCAGAGGTGATTGTCGCCGAACTCGCCCGCCACAAAGATGTCTTCGAATCCATCGCCGTCATAGTCGGCAATGGCCGCGCCTGAATTACCGGGATTGAAGTCCGCAAAACCGCCACAGCCCGGCGGCAGCGTCGGCGGCGTGCGGGGTGCATTTATTCCGGCTGTGGTGAGGTCCTTGAAGGCAGCGAGGAAGCCCTTGGGCAGCGCCGAGCGACTGAAGGTGGAGGCGTCAGTAGAGAGGAGGTTTCCGCTGCTATCGAGGACGTTGAGGGTGACGGTGAAGTTGCCGCTCTTGCCGGTGAACTGCGAGGTGGTGACAGTAATGGGAGTAATCACGTTGGTGCCGGCGTTGAAGTTCATTGGCGAGCCGGGCTTGACAATTTCCTGGGTGACGCCGTCGCTCAGCGTGAGGATGGCCTGCGTCTGGAGGCTGGAGCTGCTGGCTCCGAGGTTGGCCACGACAGTCGAGAAATCGTAGGTGAGGCCCACCTGCCCGCTGGCCGGGCCGCGGCCGCCGATGCTGCCGTAGATGCCGTTGGCGGGAACCGGCACGACCGACAACGGGGTCGTCTTCGACATCACCATGTGACCGGTCGAGTCGAGAGTAAATGCCTGCAGGCTCCAGTTACCGGTCAGGCTGCTGAAGTTACTCGTGTTGAACGTGCCGGAAGTTCCAAGAACCTGTCCTGGAGCCAGTGTCGGATTACTCGTGAGTAAGTTGTAAGTGGTGCTATTGGGATCGATGAGATTGACTACGTCAGTAAGTGTGCATGACGTGGTTCCGGTATTGGTGAGCGTGATCTGATATTGCATGGGCGCGCCCACAGCGGCGTGCGACGCGGTCAACATGTAGAACGTCAAGGTCACCTGGCTCGCAGTCGCTGACGCCAGCTGGGACAGCGAAGCAAGGATGAAAATCGCGAAGAGTAGGGGAGCGGGGACACAACTTCTGAGCTTCATCGCAATGACTCCTGTGGTCACTTAAGGGCTCTCAAGCAAAAAGGGGAGGGACGGCACACTAAGACTGCGCCAGATCGACTCTGGCCTCAGGAGTTTGGACTCGGCACCAACTCCTGTCAAGATGAAAGATATTGCATACTCGCGGGAACACCGTGAGCAGCGCGGGTTTGGAGGCAAACGGGCTAGTGACAGTTGGCGATCATGGCCTTCGCAATGGCCTGCGCGCCGTCAAGAACGTCGGCAATCTTGTGGGGAGCGTCGGCAATACATTCATTGCTGTGCGTCGAGGTGATCGCTTGCTCCCAAAGAACAGCGAGAGCGGAACCTGAGCCCATATCCAGGGATCCAAAAATGAAATGCACCGGAATCTTGTAATTGAGCTGGGACTTGCCATCCGACGACAGAATGCTGTCGGCCAGCCACTGCGTGGTTTGAGGAGGCAAACTTCCGTTGGAGCAGTTCGCGTTCCCGTAGGCGGGATCAAGAAACATGTTGGCGTCGCTGCCATAACACGTGCTTTGCACCCCGGCACAATCGGTGGTCTGCATGGTCTGCTGACTGCAGCGGCAGCCATAATCGATGCGGGTGAACGGAGGGCCGCCGGTAGGCTGGACGTAGTTAAAGATCTGGTCTCCGCCGAAACGCGTCAGGGAATAGGCGATGGCGCCGGCGCCGCCGCTGTTGCCCGTGGCGCAAAACGCGGTGTTGCTGGGATGAATAGTGGTGTTGTCGTGCACCCATTGCGCCAGCGTGGCCCAGCGGCAGGAAAGCATCAGCGGGCCTCCGGGCCCATCGAGCCATCCCGTGGTGCCGACGCTGGTGTCGTTGAAGTCTGTCTGCACGGCGGTGTAGCCTGCCTGCACCACGTTATTGACGGCGGTATTCCCGTAGATGAACTCATTTTCGTAAAGCAGATTGCCGCCACCGCCGACGGTGTAAATGACCGTACCGACTGAGGAACCGGAAGGATCGGTGACCTTGATGTCGGCGGCGTACGGGGCTACACCGGGGCAGGAGATGGTCACCGTGTAGCAGGCTGAGCCCACGACGGGCGGGTTTACAGTCGAGGTTGGACACGTGACCTGCACGGCGGTCGCGGAGCCCAACTGATTGGGAGATGGGGGAGTAGGAGGAGTAGGAGCAGTCGTGGACGGACTGGATCCCCCACCGCATGCTGTCAGCAAGCCAGTAAACATAACCGCCAACGCCAGGCCCACGAAAAGCCTTACGCAACCCATAGCAGGGTCCGGTCTGTTCATAAGGTGCCGTCCTCTCGCATCGGTCTTCTAAATGTCGTTATAACCCCGTGGCACTGACAATGTTGCTGCTATGAACCAAGAAAATTAACGCTGTGAGGTGACGTCGAACCAAACCCCGGAAGGGCCATCCGGGAAGATACGACCTTGTGGCCTCGCCGAAGCTTCGGCCTGATGCGACTCGCCGGTCGTTTCCCTCGTCCCCAGGGGCCGTCCATCAGCCGTCTCCGCGATTAGAGAAGTCTTACTCAGGGTCATCAGACCGCTCGCGCATCAGGCGGAATAGGTGCATTATCCCGAGGTGCCAACCCTTGGGGCGTGGCGCTTGGGACCGACAAAACCAATCGCCTTTTACAGTTTATGCAAAAGATTGCGGCAACCTGTGGCTGTGGATTTGAACACCGGTGCCGGAACACCGGAAACGCTTGGCCAAACAAGGGTTTGCGAAGACTTGACCGGGGGAGAACTGATCGGGTCAATGGCAGTCTGCTTGCTGCAGTGGATGACGCTGTTGCCTATAAGTCCTCCTGATAGAAGCGGTTTCCGCGCCGTTCCCGAGTCGGTAAGCGGCCTTATCAAGAGGCATTCTCTCTCGCGGCAACGGTGCGGACGTAAGGCAAAGGGTCCCTGAGAGAACTTGGGGTGCTCAGGGTTCAAGCGGGGTTGGCAAAGCAGGAGAAAGTCTTGGAGTCGATGTGTTGCGAGTGAAGTGCCGCGGCACCCTCCTGCTGGCCGTTCAGAAAAATCACTGAGGAGAAGCACCGATGAGACCGAGCGGGCTTGTGCGCGTCGGAATGTCGTTTTTGTTGCTGGCGGGGCTGGGCTGCATGGCGCAGCAACAGCCTTCTGCCAACGGGCCCCAGAATGGGTTGCAGCCTCCCGCCTTGCAGAACGGAGTGATGCCGTCCGGGGTACAGAACGGGCAGCAGAACACGGCCCAGAACGCCGCCGCGAGCGCGATGATGTCGACCGATCAACCGGCGAGCGGCGCGGCGATGACTTCCTCCAGTTCGACGTCGAGCAGCGGGCAAGGTGCGGTGCCGCAGCTCGAAACCCGCGATCCGCGCTATCGCATCAACAAGACCGACGTGCTTAACGTCAATTTCCTGTTCACTCCGGAATACGACCAGAATCTGCAGGTGCAGCCGGACGGGTATGTGATTCCCCGCGGGATCCCGCAGCTGAAAGCCGAGGGCATGACCATTCCGGAGTTCAGCGAGGCGTTGCAGCAGGCCTACGGCAAGCTGTTGCACGATCCCGTGATCACCGTACTTCCCACCAATGTGGTGCCGGCGTATTTCATTGCGGGCGGCGAACTGCACAGCCCCGGCCGCTACACCTTCCAGGGGGATACGACGATGTCGCAAGCCATTACTTTGGCGGGCGGCTTCACCCCGGCTGCCAAGCATTCTGAGGTCATCCTGTTCCGCCGAATTAACAATGAGTGGGTCGAAGGCCGGCGGGTGGACCTGAAGCACATGCTGAATAACGGGAACCTGGCAGAAGACATTCACCTGCAGCCGGGCGACATGATCTACGTCCCCAAGAACAAGATTTCGAAAGTGCAGCAGTGGCTGTTGCCGGAATCCGATTTCGTGAAGTTCGGCTTCTTCGGAAATATTCCCCTCAATTAGCAGACTCGCAGCCGAGAGGACACATCATGGAAGAGCTCCAGCAGAACGGAAGCAACGGCCACAACGGCCACAATGGCAACGGATCGAACGGGGCGAAAACGCCGTCTTCGATCGTGAAGGACTTCGTAGCCATCATGTTCCGGCGCCGCGATCTGATGCGGAAGGTTTTCCTGTGGACGGCGCTGGGTACGTTGGTCGCGGTTTTCTTCTTCGGCGTGATCTACGAATCGGACATGGAAATCCTGGTGCGCGGCGACATGGTCGAGGCCGCCGTGACCCCGGACAACAACGACCGGACGACTTCGAACGACATGACCCTGCAGATCAACAGCGAAGTCGAGATGCTGATGAGCCAGGATGTGTTGCGTGAGGTGGTCGCGCGCTGCCCGATGTTGGTGGAAGGCACCTCGCTGCCCTCGCGCCTGGCCCACAAGGTCACATCGCTGATTCCGGGTTACGAGGAAACGAAGTTTCCCGATGCGGTGAAGAAACTGGCCTCCAAGCTTGAAGTCACCGCGGTCAAGGATGCCGCCAACATCACCGTGACCTACACGTCGACCGATCCGGTGAAATCGGGCTGCGTGATGACGAGTCTGGCCGACGTTTACATGACCAAGCGCAACGACGTGAACCGGCCTCCAAAGCTCTTCAACTTCTTCGCGCAGCAGACGGAAAACTACCGCAAACGGCTGCTCGACGCCGAGCAGAAGCTGCTGGCCTTTGCCAACCAGCAGGACGCAGTGATGGCGGGGACGCAGGCGCAGATGGCCGTAACCCAGGGCAACCAGTTCCTGGCCTCCCTGCGCACCGTGGAGCAGCAGATTCAGCAGACCAAGGAGCAGATCGCGGCCCTCAAGGCGCAGCAGGCCGCGGTGCCGCCCCGCATCGAAACCACGGATAAGTCGGCCGAGAACATCAACCTGCTGTCGAACCTGGGGAACACCCTGAACACCCTCGAGAACACCAAGACGGATTACATGTTCCGTTACGATCCCAGCTACCGCCTGGTACAGGACGTGGAGAAGCAGATCGCGCAGACCAAGCAGATGATCGCCAAGCAGGCGGACGAGCCGACGCATGAATGGACGACCGACAACAACCCGACTTACCAGTGGGTGATGTCGGAGTTGGCGCAGTCGCGCACCACCTTGCCCGCGATGCAGGCGGAAGCCAAAGCCATCGCCGGCACGGTGCACACCTACCAGAACGAAGCCAAGGAATTCAACAAGAAAAGTGTCACGCAGGATGACCTGACCCGCGAAGTAAAGGCAGAAGAGGCCAATTACCTTCTTTACCTGGCGAAGCGCGAGCAGGCGCGCATTTCCGACATGCTCGACAATCGCCGTATCCAGAACGTGACCTTCGACGAAAGCCCCACATGGCCGGCCATTCCTCTCTTCTCACCGTTGCTGCTCATCGTCCTCAGCTTCGTGCTGGCGGCGTTCCTGAGTATCGGTGTCGGGCTGACGGTCGATTATCTCGATCCGTCGTTCCGTACCCCGGACGAAGTGAAGGACTACCTGGACATTCCGGTGTTCGCTTCGATTCCGGCCAACGGTCACGACATACCCGTAAGCACAACACCGAAAAATGGACACTGATCGCTAACAAACGAGCATCAGGGGAGGGACACGTTGAGCAAGGCTTTCGATTTGCTTCAAAATGTGGAAATGGAGCGCGGGACGAAGATAGGCCCCGTGCCCGTCAATGGTCATCGCGTTCGCTCCAGCGTAGTCGACCAGGAGGAAATCACACGGCTGGTGCAGCGTGTGTTCCGGGACGCCAACGCGCCGCGCAGCGTACTTTTCTCCGCCGTCGATCCGGGAGATGGCTGCAGTTCGATCTGCAGCGCAACGGCGGAGACCCTGGCCGCGAGCGCCCCCGGCACGGTGTGCCTGGTCGATGCCAACCTGCGTAATCCTTCCCTTCACCGGCACTTCGAAATCGAAAACAGCGTGGGTCTGGCGGATGCGGTTCTGCAGCCGGGCAGCGTTCGGGATTTCGTTCAACGCGTGGCGGGCACCAACCTGTGGGTGTTGCCGAGCGGAGCGAACGCGGCCGCCGCCGCCGTCCTGGCGGGATCGGACGGAATGCGCGGCCGTATGGCTGAACTGCGAGAGGCGTTCGATCACGTGCTGATCGATTCCCCGCCGCTCAACCGTTTCCCCGATGCTGTCGTTCTGGGGCGCCAGGTGGACGGGATGCTGCTGGTCCTGCAGTCAAACGCCACGCGAAAAGAGACGGCACGCACGTTGATTGAGAGCATTCGCAACGCAAAAGTGAATTTGCTGGGAGCGGTGCTGAACAAGCGCACCTTCCCCATTCCCCAGAATTTGTACGACCGGCTGTAGCTGTATCCCGGACCCCCCGACATAGCCGGCCCGTCCAGCCGGCGGTTAAGGAACTGGCAGGACCGTTTACGGGACTGAGAGGGCGGAGCTGTGCTGACTGCGCAAATCCCGGCCATCCAAGACGTATCGCCGATCCTTGGCAAGCCCGAGTGGTATGCGGTTCAGACCCGTTCCCGGCACGAGAAGAAGGTGGCCTCCGAACTCAAGGACCGCGGGGTTCATGCCTTTCTACCGCTGCTGACCCAGGTCCACCGCTGGAGCGATCGAAACCAGCAGGTCGAGGTGCCGCTGTTTCCAGGGTATGTGTTCGTCCGCACGCTGGCGGCGCCGGAAGCCCGGGTTTCCGTCCTGCGCATCCCCGGAGTGGCCAGCTTCGTCGGAAACCACGGACGAGGTACGCCGATCCCCGACAAGCAGATTGAGGATATTCAGGCCATTCTCCATCACAAGGTGCCGGTGGCAAGCCACCCGTTTCTGAGCCTCAACCAGCGGGTTCGCATCCGTGGCGGTTCACTCGACGGAGTGGAGGGAGTTCTGGTGGGCATGAATGCCGACCTCAGCCTGGTGGTTTCCGTCGACCTGATTCAGCGCGCAGTGGCGATTCGAGTTTCCGGTTACGAAGTCGAAGCTGTCTGACAGCGTGTGTTCCGCAGACGGTTCCGATCCCGACAGGCGAAAAATTCCGTTTACAGTTTCGAGGGTCCCAGGTGAGAACCAGCAAGCGCACACCGACATTCAAAATCGCAGTTCTGGGGATGGGACACGTTGGCTTACCGACCGCTCTCGGCCTGGCCGAGCTGGGCTGGGAGGTGATCGGCGCCGACGGCGACGCCGAGAAGGTGAAGCTGCTCGAGGAGGGCAAGGTCACTTTCTACGAGCCGGACATGCAGCCGCTGCTCAGGAAACATCTGGGCCACAAGTTTCGCGTGACCGGCGACGTGGGCAAGGCAGTCGCGGATGCCACCGTGCTCTTTGTCTGCGTGGGCACGCCGCAGGGGGAAAACGGCCAGGCAGACTTGAGCCAGGTGGAAGGCGTGGCCCGCACCGTGGCCGCGCACCTCAACGGCTACAAGCTGATCGTCGAAAAAAGCACCGTTCCCGCAGTCACCGCGCAATGGATCAAGCGCACCGTGATCCGGCACGCGCGCATCGGCCGCGCCAACGGCTCCGGCGCGGGCGGAAATGGTCTCGGGACCGTTCCGCAGTTCGACGTGGCTTCGAATCCGGAGTTTCTGCAGGAAGGCAAGGCCATCGAGAATTTCTTTCATCCTGACCGTATTGTCATCGGTGTGGATTCCGAGCGGGCCCGCGAACTGCTGGAGGCTGTGTATCGTCCGCTCGAGTGTCCCATTGTGGTGACTACGCCCACAACCGCGGAGCTGATCAAGCACGCCGCCAACGCATTCCTCTCCACCAAGATTTCCTTCATCAACATGGTGGCTGACATCTGCGAAGCCGTGGGCGCCGACGTGGA
>Ga0126383_10000690_pt1 | contig 19400 bp, 36 predicted proteins | sample PanSoiMetPlot_35_FD_96882 | JGI IMG/M metagenome (GOLD analysis project Ga0126383, IMG submission 96882) | Tropical forest soil microbial communities from Panama - MetaG Plot_35 | ecosystem: Environmental > Terrestrial > Soil > Tropical forest > Bulk soil | place: Panama | collected 2016-02-17
TAGGCGAACGTCCGTTCGATGACGTGCTCCCGCTCGCGTTCCCGCCCGACCTCGATGTAGGACTCCCGATCGCGCTCGCGCTGCTCGGTCATCCGGTCGATGGTCGCGTTCCGGTCCAACAGCAACGAGATCAGGTAGTCCGTCTCGGAGTACCGCTCGGTCCCGGTCCGCTCGGCCACCCCGGCGCGCTCGGCCAGGTAGGCGTGGAAGTTGTCCACCTGGCGCGATTGCTGCTCGGTGAGCGGACGGCCGAGGAGGGTCGCTGTGGTCGTCTCTGAGGCTTCCACTAGTACGCACCTCCCGAGTACCCGCCGAGGTCGATCCGGTCCGTCTCAACGTCCGTCAGGGCGGTCACAGCGGCGAACATGAGCGGCGCGCCGAACACCTGGCACCCGAGGTGGAACAACGTGTCCCGCTGGTCGTAGTCGGCTGCGTTCCACAGCGCGACCCACAGGGCGATGGCAGTCATCGCGGTCCCTTCCTGGCCCGGTCCCGTTGGGGCGATTGCCCCGCGTCGAGCGGTCCCGGTGCCGAGGTCGATACTCGTCGCCCTGCCCTGCCCTGTCCAGCACTATTCCCGCCCTGCCCTGGTCACAGCTAGCGCACAGCCTGTTCACAGGGAACCGGCCCCGGCCGGGGGGGAGGGGACCCCATACCCGGCTGTGAAAAAAAGGCCGAACTTTTCCGCATTTTCAGGGCTGTCCTGGGCGGTGGTACACTCCCGGCTGTCCTACTCCGTAGGACGCTCGACCGAAAGGACACTCATGACCCAGAAGGATTACGTCGCTCTCGCTGCGGCGTTGGCGACGGTGCGCCCCAACTACGGGGAGCACACGACCAAGGAAAGCTGGCGCATCGAGCGGAAGTGGGAGGACTGTTGCCGCGTCGTCGGTGACGTGCTCGCCGCCGACAACCCCCGCTTCGATCGCGTCCGCTTCGTCCAAGCGTGCATGGCATGACACCCGAAGAACGCGACGAACTCGCGCAGCTTCGGCGTGACAAGGAAGAACTCGACCGGCGTGTGTCACGGATCGAAGCGACGCTCCGCGACATGCACCGAGCGATGCACCGCACTACCGAGGCCAACCGGCCCACGGACCCAGAGAAAGGACAGTCATTGTGAGTAGGACAACGACCCCGCAGCCGGTCGGTGTCATGGAGATCGCTGACGAACTCGGCGTGCGCCAAGACACCGTGAACAAGTGGCGGGACCGCCACTCCGACTTCCCCGAGCCGCGCTGGTTCGTGTCGGGGTTCCCGGCGTGGGACCTCGCGGACGTGAAGGCGTGGGCCAAGGCGACGGGGCGTGCGTGATGGTGGCCTCCAAAGCGATCACGTACACCGAGTGCAAGACGTTCGGCCACGCGTGGGAGCAAGCGCCCGCGTCGCTGCCGTCGAAGGTCAAGCGAGGCTTCGTGCTCCGCTGCTCCCGGTGCTGGACCGTCCGCCACGATCACGTCGTGGCCGGCGGTGTCCTAGACCGCAGGACATACGACTACCCGGAGGATTACAAGATGGAAGGCGTCAAGCTGACCAAGGACGATCTGCGGAAGGCGATGCTCTCGCTCGCCCGTCGTGCGTTGAAGGCGGTGTCGTGATGCAGTTCACGATCAAGGTCAACGTCAACGTCGAGCGGACCGAAGGCAAGTTCGCCACTCGCGACGAGATCGAGGCGCAGATCGTGGAGGCGATCGAGTCGGCCGATCCCGGCACCTTTGAGGGCGAGAACGGCGGGCAGTACGAGGTCAACGACTGGTCGGTGGAGGCCGAGCAATGACGAGGATGGGAGGGGTCCCCGCCGACCCCTCCTACCCCGGCCGTCCGACTCACCATGACTTCCTTGTGCTGTGCGAGGTCGCGCAGACGAACGACAACCTCGCGGAGTTGTTCGGCATCGAACCGCTCCTGAAAGGTGTCTGCGACGAAGGCTCGCTCGCGTACCTCGCCCGCTCTCGGGCGGCGATCGCGTGTGAGCGCCACGGTCTGCCGCTCACGGTCGAGTGGGTGTCGCTCCTGGCGGCGTGCATCGTGGACGGCTTCGCGGTCGGCCACGGCTTCACTGTCCAGCGCATGGCAGAGGACGACGAGGCGTGATCGACCCGCTCGTCAAGGCGGGCCGGGAGGCGGGATTCTTCCTCGGCTGTGCGCTGGTGGTGGCTCTCTGCACCGGCCACAGCGCCCCCTCCCGGCCTCCGAGGCCCGACCCGGTGCCGAGTACCACAACGACCTTCCAGGCCGTCAGAACGCCGTACAGCGGCCCTGGCGTGGAATGCCTGGTGGGAGGGCACCGGGTCGTGACCGACCCCCAGACGGCGCGGGAGCGGTTCGGCTGCGGCCGCTCGCCCGCGGGGGAGGGGACCCCATAGCCACCTGTGAATAATCCCGGCAACTTTTCACCAGGCCAGGGGAGCACTACCTTCCCTGGCCTGGTCCGTGCTCGACAGAAAGGACACAGCGTGACGGAGCCGTTCATCGTCACCCGGACCAACACGAAGCGATACGTCGGTCACTGCTCGTTGTGTGACTACACGACGGACGTGATCTCGCTGCGGGCCAACTGTGCCCTGCGCCTGCGGGACCACGCCCGCGTCATGCACAACATGACACCGAAATCGCTGAACGAATATCTAGAACCACCACGAACAAAGGAACGAAGGATGAAGGCACCCAACAAAGACCTCCCGCCCCAGGAGAAGCTCGCGGACTACATCGGGCACCTCATGGTGTTCGGCAACGTCACGGTCGGTGCGACCTCTAGCTCGTTCGGCATGAGCGTTGCCGACGCGCTGATCTGGGTCTGGGTCAACGACGCGTGGAAGAACCTCGGGCCGACCCCGGTGTTCTGGCCGAACGTCGGGCGGGAACTCCTGCGGGAGATCGGTCCCGAGTCGGACACGCCCGACGAGACGATGGGCGCGTACCTCCGCAAAGGCAACCACCCGTCCGAGAAGGGCGACTTCTACTGGCTCGCCATCGCGGACTCGACCGAGGACATGAAGCTGTTGAAGGCGTGGAGTAAGGATCACTCCGACAGCTTCTAGACCCTGACCCTGCGGGGGAGAACGGTCCTGTCCTACTCAGTGGGACAGGGCCGTTTCTGTTACGGAGCCTCGGTTCCCATCGGATACGGCAACAGGTCATAGTCGATGTGACATCGGCATGTCTGCGACGAGTTGTTCTGGAACTGCAACCCTTCGGTCGGGTCGATCAACCCCGACTGGCCGACCAGGAACGACTCGATCGCCCCTGAATGCACGGTCACCCCCGCCACGACCCCGGAGAAGTCCATCCAGTACGTGAGTCCCGAGATCGTCCCGAGCAGGACGAGGCGCACCGTTGCCGCGGGCGCGTTGGCGAACCAGAGCAGCACGCGCCGGACTCGGATGATCGAGCCGGTCGGGTTCGTCGGGATGACCGTCGCGGTCACACCGTTCGCGACCGACACCTCGCCCGTTGTCAACCCGAGTTGGGTGATCGGTACGCCGGTCAACGGGTTCACGATCTGCGCGTTGCGCGGCGTGTAACACGGACCGGCGAGGCCATGCACCATGAACTGTCCGGTCAACGTCCCGCCCGCCGCGCCGTTCAACAGGTTCGTGATCGTGATGGTGCCGCTCATGCCGTTCACCGGCAGGTACGTCCACTGGTTGTCCTGTACGACCGTGAACGCGGTCGGCTGACCGACCATGAGATCGGTGAACACGACCCGGAAACCGTTCGCCGTGCCCGCTGTCTGGTTCACTCGGACAGCGATCGTCTGCATCCACGGTTCCAGTTGCACGTTCTGGGTGAACGGACCGGCCGACAGCGCGGGCGTCGTGAACTGAATGAGCATCTGCGACGTGAGCGGGAACCCCGGACCGATGCCGCACGGAAACGCGCCGAGCGGCTCGTACTCGTACCAGGTGACGTAGGCGACGTTCGGTCCTGCCATCTGGTTGTTGAACGCCACGCCGGTCGCGCCCGACACCGGCATGTCCTGAATGATGTTGGCGTACGCCTGCGGCGTGATCGAGAAGCCGTTGTTGGATGCGGACGCATCGAGCGCAACCTTCGCGATCGTGAACGGCGGGATCGTGCCGATGAACCGGCCCGCGTTCGCCACTGCGGTCGGGGTCTGAAACGCCGGCCCCGTCGCACCGCCGCATGTCAACGCGAACGGCGAGCAGTTGGCGATCGTCGCCCACGAAAGATTCGGCGGGACCGCACCGCCGACGTTGCCGATCGGCGGGGGCACGGTCACGGTCACGTTCGCGGTGATCGGGACCGGCACGGACGGATACCCGGCCTGGGCGACCTGTTGCGGGATCGTCGCCCCGTTCGGCGTCTGGGCGCGTCCGCCGCCGAGGAGGTGCGGATCAGTGAACTGCGTCATGGTCAGTCGGACAGATCAGCGCGGGGTGTGGAAGTTGTACGCCTCGCCCTTCGTGGACACGATCGCGTAACCGGGACTGACACCATCGGTCGGCGCGCAGATCGTGAGGAACCGGCGCGCCGGGTCGTTGCGATCCTTGTCGGGCAAGGTGAAGTAGCTGCCGTAGAACCGTGCGCCCCGCAACGTGCGGACACCGCCGCCGTACTCCAAAGCCCACGCGCCGTCGCTGTTGCTGTAGGCGTCCACGATCTCGTTGTCTGCGGGCACGTCGCCTCCTGGGGCCGGTACGGGGGTCGAGGAACACGCGGCGTAGATCGCGGGCCAGCGGGCGATCGCGAGCGTGCCGGGACAGTCGGTCGGGGACGAGCCGGTCGGATAGCCCGGAGGCGGTGGGTGGAGGGTGCCGTGCGGGAACGTCACCGCACCCACCGCCAACCATCCGTGGCTCCGGGCGTAGCTGCACGCCGCGGTGAGCAGGTGCAGATCGTTGTCGGTCACCGGCTGCGTCATCCGGTTGCCGTTGAAACACACGTCGAAGCTGACGTGGTTGAAGCCCTTCGTGGCCCACGCTGTCCAGGGGGGTTGGACAACCGTGAACCGGGTCGTGCCGATCAGGACGCAGTACGGGTCCGAGTCGGGCCAGGTGCCGTCACCGGGAACGCCACCGCCCCGGTGATGAATCGTGATCCGATCGACGGGCGCGGGCACGCCTACGCCATCCGTGGAGTGTCACGAAGAATAGGACAAGATCGCACGCGGTGTCATTCGTCCACAGCGTCACCAGGAGCCGCGTCATCGTCGGTCTGGTCGGGAACGTGGTCGGGGAGCGCCGCCATCGCTTCCGGGGATGCACCGCTGCGGGCGAGCGCCACCTCGGACGGGTGCGGAGCCTGACCTCCGGGGTTGGCGTTGAATGCCTCCTCGGTGGCTTCGTCGTCGGCAACCTCGTCGTCGGCCTCGTCGTCCTCGCTGGTGGGACCGGAACGGGCGGCGGCGATGTCGTCGCTCGACGCGGGCGCGCCCGCTTCCGGCTCGACGGGTTGGCTCTCGACCGCCTCGTCGCCGTTGTCGGCGTCGCCGGTCGTGTCGTCGGTCGTGGTCGTGTCGTCGTCTTGCATGGTTCTCCTACGTCGAAACACCCGGAACTCCTCCGGGCGAGAGCAGTTCTTCGTACACGAACAGGGTTGCCCCGCCACCAGCCTCGGCCACCGCTTCGATCCCGGCCTCGGACTTGATCTCGATGGGCGCGTCTCCGGGGTTCAACTGCCAGCCCTGCTGTGAGGCGGTGGCGTTGCCGCCGTCACGGAGCGGCATGAGGTAGACGCCGGCCCCTGTCACGCTGAACATGACAGTCCCGACCGTGATGGTGTCGCCTGCGTCCTCGGCCACCGCGTCGGCGGTGACGGTCGAACCGGCCGGGAGGACCAGGTTCGGGAGCGCGCTCGTCAACTGGAACGGACCCGCGCCGATGTGCTGCGTGGCGAGGCCCGGAGCGAACGTGCATTGCACGACCTGGTTCGCCGTCGTCGCGGTCGCATCCACGAACTGATACAGGATGCGGCCGAGTGCATCCCGAATCGTGAGGCGGATGTTGCGGTTCGCCGCCGCCGCCGACGCGGTGAACAGGAACGAGACGGATTGCAACGTCCAGGTCTGGCCGGTCGGGACTGTCACAGTCGCCGGGACACCCGTAGCGGTCAGGTTGTTGTTCTGGGAGTTGGTCACGCCCGACGAGATGCGGATGAGTGCCCGCTTCCGATTCGGGTTCTGTTGCAGGATCGGCGTCGGCGGGGCCGTGCCCTGCACGAACTCCTGGTGGAAGCGGACCGACTCCGCGCCCGCCTCGGTGGTGCGAACGTCGTGCGTGTAATGAACGGTCGGGGCGGGGGTCGGGCCGCGCACGTCGCGCACCGAGTCGATCAGGTTCAAGCGCCGGTCGGGGATCGTGCCCGAAGGCGCGTGTCCATACGACTCGGACACCGGGTTCGCATCCTCCACGTCGCCGTGTCCCGGCTCTGCGACGCCCCACGTCGAGTGCTGCTCGTTCGACGGTGCCCACTCGTTCGTCTCCGGGTTCCACTGCGGAGTGGCGTACACCGGGTCCTGCGGTGCGGTCTGCTGCCCCGCGGGCTGCGGCGGCATATGGGCATCGACGTTGTGCGGACCGAGCGCGTCGGCCGACTCGTCGGTGGCGTTCGGGATGTGGGACTGGTCCTCGGGGACGTTCACGGAAGTCATGCTGCTGCTACCGCCTTCACGATCGTTCCGGCCTTCTGGGTGCCGAGGTCGTTCATGATGATCAGGACACCACCGAGAAGCAACACCGCGCCGCCGAGCACCTCCAACACGAAGCGCCAGTTGCGGAAGATGCCGAGCACGAATCCGGCGAGAGCCTGCACCGCCTTGCCGCCCTTGACGAGATCACCGATCACCGGCAGGTGCTCTGCGACGCCGAACGGGTTGAAGTCCACGGCCAGCGTCGCGCCCTGTCCTGCTAACCCGGACGGCGAATCGGGGGCGGGGTTCACGCCCGGTCGGCCGTCGAGCGTCGGCTGTGTATTCGGGTTGATATGCGTACCGAACGACGACGCGTTGATCGCGTTGAACGTCTCCGACGCCGACTGGTCGCGCAGCCCTTTCAGGATCGCCGGGTAGCCGAAGCGCGGGTTGCGGAGGTTCTCTGCGATCGCGGCGACACCATCGGCATACGACGGGTAATCCATGATGTTGCCCTGACCGCCGCCGCCGACGCCGCCGTGTCCGGGCTGCGTCGTGTTCAGCGGGTTGTTCCGCCCGCCCGTCGCATTCGGGTTGTAGCCACCCGACTCGACGTTCGCCCACGTCACCAGGATCGCGATGTTCGTGATGGTGACCGGCAGGCCGAGCGCGGTGAGCACGTCGTGTGCCCACTGGACGATCGTGTGCGAGCCGGTGAACCGGATGTCACCCTGGGTCGTGGTGTTGACGGCTGCGGAGGTGACCGCGCTAGCGGCCACGGCGTGCCTGCGCCTTGCGTTCTTCGACCAGACCCACCCACCACGCCTTCCACGCGTTGCGTGCCTGAATCCAGGCGAACGCGGTCGCGGTCATGGCGTGCTTGAAGCGTGGCCGGGGCGGTGCCTTCGTCGGTGTCATGGTCACATGGACACCGCGGCCGTACCGGGCGGTGCGTTGTCGGGACCCGTCTGGATGTCCGGGGGGATGCGCTCGACGGTCGGCTCACCGAGCGGGGTCGGTGCTTCGGAGATCGCCGCCGCCTGCATCGCCACCCGGTCGTTGACAATCTGCTCCAAGCGCACCTCCAACCCGGCCCATCGCAGTTCCCAGTTGGCAGCGAGGTGCTCGATCGAGACGCGCCAGTCGGCATCGGCCGGCAGTTCGGAGAGCGGAGTGCGCGGCTTCATCCGACTCTGTAGGACAGCGAGGGTGATCGCCATGATGGACAGTCCGCCGAGCGCGAGCAGGAGCCACTTGCGGTCCCCGAGGCCGGTCGCTTCGTCGGTGTCGTCGTAGAGTTCGTCGCTCATTGGTTCCCACTCCAATCGGTCGATCCCGAGGTGGCGCCGCGCTTCAAGGCCCGGTCGTAGATCCACCAGAGGTACAGGTTCGTCACCGCCATCCCGATCAGGGGCCACATGCTTCGTGCGATCACCGCCGACGCGATGCAGAACGCTCCCGAGACGACGACGGAGTGTGTCACGTACTCCCGCGAGGTGCGAGCCTTCTCGGGGTCGGCACCGAAGTTCTCGGAGGTCCACGGCGACGAGTTCAGCGCGCTCATCGTGTCCATCGACACCATCGTTGCCTGCATGAACAGGACAGCGGCGACGCCGTTCTTCGTGCCGTCAGTGGGGACCTCTTGCAGAATCTTCGGCACGTCACGCCGCCGCTGTCGTCGGGGTCGCCCACCGGAGCGCGGCGATCTGCGTGCCACTCGGCAGGTTCACGTACTGCGCCAGCGACGAGATGCGGACCCAGTGACGCTTCTTTGTCCTGGGGTCTAGGACATTGGCGTAGATCGCGCTGCCGAGCGGTGGGGTTCTGATCGGTCCGCGCCCGAGGAAGCCGAGGTTGGTCAACAGTCCGGTGCCCGCGGCGACCGTGGCCGGGGCGGCGACATTCCACACCCACGTCACCGGGTTCAGGTACGTGCCCTGCGGCGGTGCGACCGCGGGCGGCGGCGGCGGCTGCACGATCGGGAACGGACCACCGGGCGGTGAGCCAGTCGCCGCGATCGCCTTGCTGATCCAGTCCTGCTGCTGCGTCGTGAGCGCGAGGCCGTTCTCAAAGTTGTAGAGCGCGTTCTCGGCCGCGGCCGGATCGACGCCGAGCGACTTCAACGCGTTCAACGCCGCCGTGGTCCACGCGCCGATGTCTGACGACGCGCTGCCGATCTGCTGCACGTTCTGTCCCGCTGACCAGGTGTACGGGAAGCCGGTGTTGGGGTCGATGTAGCTCGCCCCGGTTGTCGTCGCGGTCTGTCCGCCTCCGGTGTCGGTGATCGTCCCGGCAGCGCGGTGGCGCTGGTACAGGAAGTAGGCGAGCGCGGCGACGCCCCCGAGCGCGACCCACTTCGCCCAGGGGTGCTCCGCGAAGTATCCGCCGACGCCACCTGTCTGCGCCTGCGGTGCTCCGTATGCGGTGTCAGGCATCTGTCCTACTCCTCATCACATCGAGGTGGCGGCGAGCCGGTCCTGACCGATCACCATGTTCTGGTCCCACGGTCCGGGGAGGTTGCGGTCGGTGTTCGCCTGCAACATGCCGGGGTCAGAAGGCATGTAGCCCTGCACCGAACCGGGCGGGATGCGGACGATGGTGACGTGTTCTCCGGTGAACGAACCGCGACCACCGGCTTGCAGCGCGGTGCTCCCGGCCCAGTCGGACCAGAACAACGCGTTGCCGACCGTCGAGACATCTTCGATCCGGTCACCGAACGGGATGTCATAGCCAGCATGACTCTCGGGCGGGGGACCGGGAATCTCCACGAACAGCGAGCGTCCGTTGAGCACGCCTTCGCGGCCCACGTCGCGCTGGTACGCGCCGTACCACTCGTCGTTCGGATAGGGCTGGTCGCCGGGGCCGGTGCGGTAGAAGGTGACCTCGTTGCCGTCATCGACCTTCGGTCCCTTGTCGAACGTCGGCCGCGCCTGCTCCCACTGCTCTGCCGTCATCGCTTCCACGTCGGGCGGGGGCGGGGGAACCGGAAGCACCATTGCCATTGTCATACTCCTTCGGACAGTCAGCGCAAGGCGTAGTAGATGTTGCCGTGCGTGTTGGCGATCTTGGTCAGGGTCCCGAGGTTGAGTTGCGTCGGCACCGTGGCCGCGGTGGTGAGGCCGGTGTTCGCGCTCACGGCCCGAGCCTGGGGCGCGGCCGGGAATGCGTTGACGAGCGCGATGTCGGCGGTGCCGCCTCGCGCCCAGAACGGCGGGGTCGTGCCGTTGTACCAGTAGCCGCAGTAGCAGTACGGCGTGTCGATCCCGAGGCCGTTCGATCCGGCCGGTGCGGTCAACGGTGTCGTATTCAGTCCGACACCCGCGACCCAGTTGGCGGACTGGTCGGCGCTCAGGCCGACGAGCGCGCCGGTTCCGTCCCAGACCCCGCAGAAGCATTGGTTGGCGGTGAGCGTCACGCCGACGACGGAAATGATCATCGACATGTCGGTCACGACGATCGGCCCCGGCAGCGACATGCGACGGAGGAACAGTGTGCCCGCCGCGCCGACCGTCGAGATGCCGGGAACCACCATTTCGGGAATCACGGATTGCGCGATGTAACCGAGTTCGGCGGGGAGCGTCCAGCCGTTGCCACCACCGGGGACGTAGCCGGTGTTGCGTCCGAGGAATCGGGGATCAGCCATCTGTCCTACTCACCCTCACGCCTTCGGGTACGGCAGCTTCACCGGCTTTGATCCGACCGCCGCGCCGTACAGGTTGCCCATCGACGTGATCACGTTCGCCACGCCCTGGTAGTTGTTCATCACGACGACGATCACGAACAGCGTCGTGATGCCCGCGAGGTAGTTGAACAACTCGCCGCCTTCCACGATCAGTGTCCCGGCTTCGCGGCCTGCGTGGCGTGTCCGTACAACCCGCCGAGCGAGTTGAGGATGCCCGCGACGCCCTTGGAGTTGTTCAGCACCACGACGATCACGAACAGGGTCGTGATCCCGCCGAGGTACTTGAAGAATCCGCTGCCGTCCATCTGTCCTCCTCTATGCGACACCGCCACCGGCACCGACCGGCTGGTGTATCGGTTCGATCGAATAGTTGCCGTTGCCGACCGGGACAAGACGGAACGTGCCTCGCGGTCCGGTGAGTATTCCTGTACGGGGATCGAACTTCTCGCCGGGGCCGGCGATCCCGCCCTTCGATTGTCCCGAGAAGATGCCGTAGATGGGACCGCCACTGCGGAGCAGCGGTGTCCAGTTGGGTAGGACAATGAGGCCGACGATACCGGCTCCGAGCACCGCGCCCCCGGCCGGATACACCTCGTTGACGATGAGCGCGATGGTCCCGGCGATGAACGCGCCACCGATCGCCCGGAGGTGCGCGGGGATCGAGACGTTGCCCACCTTCGTCGGTTCGGCGTGCGCGCCGAGGTCGTTGATCACCGCGCCGATCGCGCCGATGGCGGTGGCGAAGATGATGAACTTCGCGACCGCTTCCTTGTCCGGTGCCCAACCACCACCCGAGGGCACGACACCCTTGCCTCCGGTCGAGAACGCGGCCGGGGTCTGTTGTGCCTGCGCTCGACGGCGTGCGCGCTCGGCGTCCTGCGCTTCGCGGTACGCCTGCCGTTCGGCGTCACGGCGCTCGCGGTACTCCTGCTGTGACTCTTGGAACTCCTGCCGCCGTGCGAACTGCTCTGCGCGATCTTCACGCCGCGCTCGACGCTCCTCGCCTTCGGCGGTTGCCTTCTGCTGCTGGAACGCGAGCCGCGCCTGCTCGTTCGCACGACGCTTCGCGTCGTCGGCACGCTTCGCCTGGTCGCGCTTCTTCCGCAGCTTCACTTCCTTGCGCCGCGTGCGGTTGCGTTCCTCGCGCCGCTTGTTGCGATCGCGCTCCGACTGGATGTCGTACATCCAGCGTTCCATCACCGCTTCGGGATCGAAGTCGGGATCGGTCCAGTCTGTCGTGGTCGCCATGACAGCTAGCCCTTGACCTTGCCGTACTGGTCACGCTCCGGTCCGGGCGGTGCGCCCAGGATCGAACGGAGCACGGCGAACACGCTGAGACGCTGGAAGCCCGACCAGATCGTCAGGACGCCGAAGCCGATGAGGAGAAACCCGAGCGCGCTCACGACCACCACGGCTCGCCGTGGGCGATGCGGTGCGCGACCCAGAAGGCACCGCCGATGATGAACACGACCCAGAACACGCGCCAGTTGAGACTCATGCGAGGTCCCTCTGGTCGAGCCACTTGCGGAACGCCTCGGTGTCGGACGAGATGAAGCGCACCGTCACCGACATGCAGAGTGTCATCATGATCAGGACACCGATGAGCACGCCGACCACCAGCGCAGTATGCGTGCTCATGGTGTCCCCCTGACTAGGAAGGCTGACCGCCCACCGCGCTCTGCATCGGGTGGAGGTGAACGAACTTCTGACCGAGCAACGCCCCGAGGATGAAGAACAGGACGGCTTGCCACACGACGATGGGACCGATCATGTCAGTACCCGTTCGCCGCGGACTTGCGCTTGCCGGTGAACAGCGCGAGCAGCATCGGTCCGAAGAACGTGCCGAGGATGAAGAAGATGATGGCCTGACCCCAACGCATGGGAGCTACCTCCGTGAGATGCCAGCGGACGCGCCGACCTGCGCCCGGAAGTTGACGGCGATGAACACCAGGAGCGCGAGCGCCCCGAGCGTGATGAGCGACGCCGCCGACGAGCAATCCCACCGAAGCCAGGATTGCTTGCCGTGCGACGTACCGACCTGCGGGTCCATGTGTCCTCCTCAGTCGGACAGATCAGATGGTCTGGTTGTCCGTCGAGCCGCAGAAGATGTCGCCCGCGGGGGCCACGTCGTTCGTGAGGACCGACAGCGAGGCGGTGTTGGCACCGAACGTCCCGCGCAGTTCCAGCCGGGACGATTGCAGCGTCGGCAGGTAGCGGTTGCGCTCCTCGTTGCCGACCACGCTGCTGTCGTCGTCCATGAACTGGAACACGTAGACGCTGGTGTCCCGCCCGCTGACCGCGTTGCCGATCGTCGCCGCCTGACCGTCGATGTTGTTCGGCGTCGTGTTGTAGAGGCCGTACATGTCCTGCCAGAAGAAGTTCTGGCCGATGTTGACCAACTCAAAACCGTCGAGGAACAACTGCACCGGGTCGGGCCACATCGCATCGGAGGTCGCCTGGTTCGTGATCATCCGAGCGCCGGTTGTCTGCCTCACTGTGACAATCAGCGTGCGGATGTAGAGGCCGACGCGGAGCAGGCGCACGATCTGGTTGCCCGCGCCGATCGTGTACGTGGACTCCGACCAGAACTGCGTCGTGCCGTGCGCGTACGGAATCTGCTGCGTCATGTTGCCGAGCAGATCGGTCGCCGGGGGCTGCGCCCACGCGTCGAGCCACACACGCACGCGCATCGTGCCCGTACCACCGGCCGGCTGTGTCGAGTAGAGGTTGGCCGGTGAGTTCAGCGTGAGTTGCAGCTTGTACGTCGCGGCTGCGTTCAGGTTCGCGAGCGAGCCGAGCGCGTTGCGGCGAACGAGTTCGACCGGGACGTAGAACCACTCACCGAAGTTGCCCGTCGTCGGGAACGTCGAGTCTCCGACACGCGCATCGAAGTAACGGTGGTAGCCGCCGTACTTGCCGATGAGGTAGCTCTGGAACGACGAGGCGAACGGTCCGTACAACGGCGCGCCGTTCACGTCGAACAGCCCGATGAAGCTGAACGCGTTGAGGCCGAAGTCGAAGCCGGTCGCGGTCGTGCCGTACGCCGCGGTCGCGCCGGTGAAGCCCGAGACATCGACGCGAATCCACAGCCCGCGCAGGAAGCCGTACGCGGGCACGTTGATCGGGGAGAGCGTCGTCTGACCGGCCGCGGCCGGTGCGCCGATCGCGGTGCTCAGGTCGAAGAACGGTTCCCGGTGCTTCTTCGTTGCCCGGATGAACGGGACAACGGCGCGACCTTGGTTCGCGCCTTGCGGGGTGCGACCGGCAGGCGGTGACAGGGCGGCGGGTGCGGGCATGTCCTACTCCTTTGGACGGTTCACGTCGCGATGAGCGACAACGCTTGACCAACTGCCGTCTGCGGAATCAGCGCGGCGATGACGTTGAAGATGAAGCGCCCGATGATCACGAACGCCCACACGATCGCGAAGTTGAGAACATCGACCTTGATCACGGTTCCTCCACTTCGATCGGAAGTGGAACGCGTGACTGGCCGAGAGGTCGCGCCCGAAACGTCGTCGTCGGAACTACGGGATCGGTACTACCCCTAGGCCAATCCCGCGTTCCGACGCCGGGGTTGTACCACAGAGTCGGACGGGGGCGCTAGGACCAGGGTGTCTCACAGAGTCGGACGTACCGGCGATTGAGCACCACCATCATCCGCCAGCGGACCCGAGAGGCTGCTGCGGACCGCTTGGCGTGCGCCTTTTCCAGCGGGTACGGCTCTCCACCGCGGCGGCGGCACGGCTCGTCTACGTCGGCCTTACACGTCGGGCACGGCACCCACCAGGCCGTGATGTCGTCGTCGGCTTGGAGGAGTTCATCGGCGTTGCGTTCGATCGCTACCGGGTCGTGCTCGTTGTGCGTCCGTTCGTACTGCTCCGGGGTCAGTTGGTCGATCACCCACTCGGCACAGTCGCCGCAGAGAACGAGGAACATCCGGCTGCCGATGAGTTCGCGCAGGATCGGAGCGAAGTAGTCATCCCCGACCGGCATCCCTCCGGTCGCGGCGAGCGGCATGAACGACCACCACGGCGCGATCACCGGATAGTGGAAACCGTAGAAGTCGCGCTCGCTCGTCGCGCCCGACCACTTTATCGGGATGTACGGGTTCGGCGCTCCGCACCGATCACAACGGCCGTTCAGATCGCGTCGTTCGCTCACGGTGTCCTACTCCTCATCACAGTCCCTTGGGCATCTTGATCACTTGGACCGTGCCCTTGCCGGGACGCGCATCGACGTGTGCCCATTCGTACAGGTCGAGTCCCTGCACGGTCGCGGCCACGACCTCACCATCGACGCCGCCGATCTCACGGAACCGTTGCACGTTGCGCCGGTCGGAGTCGTTGGCGATGAACAGATGCGACGCCTGGTCGTACGCCTCGGGCGGGACCCACGACGGCCGCTGGAATCCAAGCACGACCGAGATGCGGAGCGAGCGCCCTTGGATGAGCAACTGGTTGATCTCGCGACCGAGGCCGATGTATTTCGGATCACTCACGTAACGCGCTTCATCGAACGACAGACACCACCGACCGGGCAGACCTCCGGGCGGTCCGGTGAACACCTTGTTGATCGCGTCGGAGATGATGGCGCGCTGCTTCGCACGATCCTCCGCGGTGATGCCGCCGCTGCCGGTCGGCCAGAGCAGGTAGCGGTTCACGTCCTCGGGCGGATTCTTCGGGAACGCGGGCACCTTGACGTACCGCTTCCGCAGCAACGCCTTTTCCAGCTTGTCGTCGGCGGGTTTCGTCACCACCCAGATCGTGTACGTGCGAACGTCGAGCAGCTTCGCCGCGAGCGCGCTCTTGCCGGTGCCGGTCGGACCGATGATCGAGATGTGCTCGTCCTGCTTCCACTCGCGCTTGAACCAATGCCACCACTGGTCCCAATCGACGCGGGGCGCGGGCGGGATGTCGCGCTTACGAAACGCGGGTCGCAGGTTCCGGTTCTGCGGCCGGCTCCGCTTCGACGGGTCGAAGTTGCTCGCTGCCTCGGTGACCATCCGGGTTCTCCATCGGTGTCATAGGGACTCGGACAGCGATCGGTCCGCCCATCGCCATCATCTTCTCGGTGGCGTCGGTCATCACCGTGTCGGGTGTCCCCGAGAAGAACGCCACCACGTCGATCGGCTCCGATGCCTCCGGTGGCGGTGATGGCACTCCTGCACTCGGAGCGGCCGAAGGCACCGGAGCCATCCCGATCATCTCACCGAAGCGCGCACCGGACGATGCCGGGAGCGCGCCGTGGTGCGCGGCGATGCCTCCCGCGATCGGCACGATTGCCATGAGCAGCGCGACCCATCCGCCGCCGCCGCCCGCGAGGATCAGGTCACAGGTGCGGGCGACGGACGGGTTCGTCTCGGCCAGTTGTGCGAGCGCACGACCGACGTTCGGCATCCCCGAGTTGCAGATGTCGAGGTCGGTCGCGTCGAACGGCGGGAGTGCGAGGTACGCGGCCATCGCCGCCATCGACAGCGACGCGGTGTAGATCGCAGCGCGGTCGGTCGGCGGCGGCATCGCGGCCTTCGTCGCCTTCTCGACCGGCTTGCGCCGTTGCTTCGGTTGCGTCGAACGCGGCTTCTGACCGCGGGCTTCCTTCGCGTCCTTTGATCGGTCGGACGTTCCTCGGATGCCGTGCTTCTGGAACTTGTGCGCTCCGAGTCCTCGGGGCGTATCGGACGTGTACCCGCACACGCCGTCGTCGCCCACCACGTCACACACGAACGCGTTGCCGGAACCGTTCGGTTGGGACCCTTCTACTTCTCCGAGAACTTCGTCGCGGAGTTCGTCGGGATCGAGTGCGGTGTCAGTCGGCAGCATGTTCGACCACGCTCGCCTTCGCGACCTGCATCACGGAGTGAATCTGTGAGATGCCGTCCGCGAATGCGACAACCTCCTCGGGGTCCCACGCGGCCGGGTCGGTCTGTGCGAGGGAGAGCATGAACGCTTGGAACTTGGCGAGCACCGCCTCTGCCGCCGCGCTCACGCCGAACGCTCCCCACCCCAGAACCGCGAGAACGCGCTCTGCTGTCCTTCTCCTCTGGACGGTTCCTCGTCGGCGTCCTCACGCGCCTTGCGCCGCTCCTCGCTGATCTGGTCGGCGCGCTCCCAGACCGCCTCGGCCACGCGGTCGAGGAAGTCACCGAAGTCCTTGGGCTGTCGGTTGCGGTTCTTCTTCTTCTCGTCTCGCTTGACGCGCTCCTGATACCAGTCCTCAAACTGATCTTCCAGCGAGCGGTCGTCACCGTCGTCAACGTCGCTGTCGGGCATGTTCGTTGTCCTGTTCCGTGGGATAGCGGGCCGGTCGGCGCGGATGGTAGACCGGGTGGTGCTCCGGGTCGAGGACAGCGAACGACCCCGGAGGCTCGACACTCCGGGGCCGTCCAACGCGAGCCGCGGGGAGAAAGGACGATCAACCCTTGGCGACGGCATCCTACAACGGCCGTTTCTGCCGCTGCACGGCACCGTTGACGGGCAAGCAGCGCACCACCTGTGATCTCTGCCGCACCCGCGATCGGCACCGCCTGAGGGGCACACGGCGGGTCGGGAAGAAGAAGCGCCCACCGAAGCGATTCGCGGGTGTCGATGGCGAGAGCATCGAAGGCCGGTTCGTGATGCTCGCCTGGGCGACCGACGACGACGACGGCGAGACGATCGAGCACCCCACCGAACTGTCCACGGTGCAATGCCTGAACTTCCTTTGCGACATCCCGAAGGGCACCGTCTGTTGGGGCTTCGCGTTCGGCTACGACGTGAACATGATGCTGGGCGATCTGCCTCGGCGTCACATCGAGAGGCTGCACGAAACGACGCGCACGCGCTGGCACAACTTCCACATCCACTACGTGCCGGGGAAGCTGTTTGAGGTGTCACGTTGGGAAGGACGGGGCCGGAACCGGCGCACCGGGGGCGTTCGCATCTGGGACATGTGGACGTGGATTCAGACGAGCTTCGCCCGCTGGATTCATCCCGATTCCTGGGACCTCGCTGACGCCGCACAGCAGGTGCTCATCGAGACGTGGAAGGCCAAGCGGTCGGCGTTCGCCGCTGACGATCTCGCGGACATCCGTGACTACAACCTGTTGGAGTGCCGCTTGCTCGCCAAGGGTGCGCGCCGTCTCGTCGGGCTGATCTCCGACGCGGACGTGAACGTGAAGGGGCACTACTACTCGGCGGCGACGGTCGCGGCTGCGCTCATGCGCGAGCACGACGTGAACGCCTACCGCAAGGACCCACCGGCACGGTTGCGCGGTCCGATCCATGAGGCGTACTTCGGTGGGCGCGCCGAGGCGTCGATGATCGGTCCCATCGACGGCCCGATCTACGGCTACGACATCCGCAGCGCGTACCCGTCCGAGATGGTGACGTTGCCGTGCCTGAAATGCGGGCGCTGGCGTCGCCTCGCGGTGTCGGGCGAGAACCGATACGTCAACATCGGGCGCGTTCGTCCGTGGTCGTTGTGCCGCGTCACCTGGCGTCCGTTGAAGGGCCGGCCGCGCCCGAAGTGGGGTCCGTTGCCGAAGCGGCCGCGGGTCGGGTCGAACATGTGGCCGACGCACGGCACCGGCTGGTTCTGGGGCGTCGAGGTGCTCGCTGCGTCCCGTCATGCTCAGTTGGACATCAAGGAGTGCTGGACGTACTCGACGCCGTGCGATCACCGCCCGTTTGCCTACCTGGCCGACCTGTACGAGAAGCGCCGGGAGTTGAAGCGGGCCGGGGACCCGACCGAGTACGTCTTGAAGATCGCGCTCAACTCGTCGTACGGGAAGCTGGCGCAGCGGCCGAATCGGACTGACGACGAACCGAAGTTCCGGTGCGAGGCGTGGGCCGGGTGGATCACCGCGGCGACGAGGGCGAAGTTGCTCGACGTGGTGACCGACGACGTGGTGTTGCTCGCAACGGACGGCATCCTCTCGACCGCCCCCCTCGACGCACCGGCCGAGGATCGTCTCGGCGGTTGGGAGCACACCGCGTACGACGACATCTGGGTCGCGGGCACCGGCATCTACTTCGGTCGGCGCGATGGCGAGTGGGTCACGACCAAGACGCGCGGGTTTGAGTCGGGCGACCTGACGCTCGACATGTTCCAAGAGATGTGGGAGCGCGACGGTCGTATCGCGCGGCACACGTTGTGGCGTCAACGGTTCGTCGGCTTCGGCACCGCGCTGCATCGCGTTCACGGCATGGAGCCTCCGCATCTGCGGCAGTGGCGCACGTTCATGAACGAGCGCGTGGACAAGACGCTTGACCAGGAACCGAGACGGAGGTGGTTGAACGATGACGTGCGCGACGGTCGAACGGTTGCACCACCCGCGAGCGCAGCGCGAGTGCAAGAGGATCACGGCCGGTCCGTGGCGCGTTCGTTTCGCGCCGAGTACGGTCGCATCCTCGCTGATCTTGAAGCGCACCGGGCGGTCGCTGGCAACGCGGACCATCTGCCGTTCATGCGCTGGTTCGACAAGACGAAGGAACGGCTCATGCTCGACAGGCTGTTGTATCTCGCCACCGTTGTCCGTGCGATCGAGCAGCGGATCGGTGCCGACGACGATGATCGGAGTGACGCGTCCCTGTTCGATGCGTTCGATGATCCGACCGCGTAGTGGCGCGTTCAGCCGACCAGGATCGGCGCGAGGAGTTCGCGCAGGAGATGGGCTTCGACACGTACGCCCACTACCAGCAGGCGTACCGCGAGCACCGCGACTACCTCTCCGATCGTGGCTTCGATGCGTCCGTGTCGCAGCTACAGCAGATGACGCAGTTCGGGGAGGAGTTCGACCCGACCGACAACGAGATGACGCGCCAGGAACTTCGGGACTGGTTCGATGAGTACGTCGGCGGCACCGAGCAGGAGTTCTATGACTGGTTGCACGACCTCTACATCAACGCATAGAGGCCGGCAACCGTCATACTCAGCGGGACACCGTGCGAACGCAGTGAACCGCGTAGATCACGTCCTTGTCGTGGGTGGTGGACGGGACGAGTTGGATCGACACGATGAGCCATCCGGCCGGGATCGCCAACTCGATCTCCTTGTCCACAAGACTCGGACAGGGGATGTAGAACGTGCGGAGTTTGCGTTTCATGTCGTCGGCGGCACGAACGGGGTTTCGTGCGACGCGTGGACGGA
>Ga0126383_10000691_pt1 | contig 19388 bp, 18 predicted proteins | sample PanSoiMetPlot_35_FD_96882 | JGI IMG/M metagenome (GOLD analysis project Ga0126383, IMG submission 96882) | Tropical forest soil microbial communities from Panama - MetaG Plot_35 | ecosystem: Environmental > Terrestrial > Soil > Tropical forest > Bulk soil | place: Panama | collected 2016-02-17
CAGATGACTGTTACGGTTCGATGAAACTCATTGTATTCCTCGATCACATCCACGCCACCAGGAATCAGGAATATTGAACAAGGGAGGGCGAACATTCAGACAGGTTGCAGCTTACAACCAAGCAGGCGCTGCTTGACTCGCTCGGTGGCTAAAACCATCTCTGAAAATGCAATGGCCGTACGGACCGACCTGAAAGTCGTCCCCTGCAGAACAGAACTCAATCAAAATCTCCCGAATGGTCAGCGGAGGGCGGCGTCGGCACAGCCAGTTCGCTGTGGCCACCTATACGCAGCCGAGCGGTTTCTCGGTTGCCAATTGCAGGCACGTGATCGGTTGCCGCAGCAAGCCCGATTCGCGGCAAGTTGCTCTATATGCATTCAAAATGCCCGCCATTTACGAGAAAGGTTTCGTGCCATACACCTACACTGCCGTCGGAACCAACCCGCTGGTTGAAATCTTTCCAGGCACGCGGGTGGGGTGGGTCGGAAGGATTTCGAGCAAAATTTTCCAAGTCGTCGAAGCTTCGCCAATAGTGAACCGTCATGACATCGCGCCACCGCACCCATTTGCTCTGCGCGCCCAGCAATTCTTTTGCAGAATTCTGCTGCAGGGCCCTTAACATAGGCGGCATCGCGGTAGCGACAGGAATCCATTTATGTAGCGCCAGAGCTGCTTGATGCGGATGCAGATGAGAAAGACAGCAAAAGAGCCTTCGTAGCGTGCGGTGGAATAGCCCGGGAAGATGCGTGGCATAGCCGATAGAGATAACCCAGAGTTGCGAGTACTTGCGGCGGTTGCAGCACTGATGCCATGATGGCGAAACTCTCGCTGTAGACGGCGGTTTCAGCAAGCATGACTGCAGATCGAAACAAGAGCTATTGGAAAAGCTGGAGCAGTTCCCTTGCTGGCATAGTGCTGTACGCGACCGTGCTCGCCACGTCGGCCACCGCCCAGTGTCCGGTCAGCAACCCCGATGACGATCTGCCGCCCCCGTTGCCAACCGTAAATTCTTCTACGCGCACCGGCGAGCCACGAATACCTGAGTCCGGATATCTATCGAACACCTCGTACGCGAGCACATACTTCGGCTTCGTTATCGATCTGCCCATCGAAGTCGATGGACATCGGATCATGATGCCACTCATGCCACCCGGCCAGCATGCCTTGCTGGCGCTGGGGTTTCAGGAGGGTCGCCGATCGGGCACGTTCCTGATCACCGCTTCGGAACCACCTAACCCGCTGCACGAAATGACCGAGGAAGAGCGCAAAGCCGGGTTTCAAGCCTGGGCCAAGAAAGAGCCCAGCCATCAGACCAGGCCGCCCGACTCCTTGATGCGTACTGGGCACTTCTACCACACTTCAAAGCATGTGGGCGACGTCACCACTGTGCAGTATTGGACATTCATCAAGAACTACCTGATACGCGTGAAGGTCTCGTCTAACGACCCTACCTTCGTGGGCAAAACGAAGGAAGCAATAAACGGCGTGGAGTTCTATTGCGCGCAGGAAGATGGAACGCTGATTAATGAGCAAGGCAAGATTGTTCCTACGCCGGGAGAGGGCTACCAGGGCCCAACGATACCAACCTCGTTGGCAGAGGCGGCATTATCTGACAAACCCGCATTGGAATTCATCGACCGAGGAGAGACTACGAAGGGAACATACCGCAACGACGAGATTGGGCTGGTTTATACCTATCCCGCAGTGTGGCAGGCGGACCACGAGGACCCTATGCCTGCAGCCAAGGACGACACTGCCCAGCGCACTTGGGATGTGCTGGAGGCGTGCTCGCTCATGCTCCTGCGGCTCTTTCCGGAAAAGAGCGCGCACGACAAAATGATCACGCTGCGTGCGGTGGATCAAACGTGTCTCGGGCTGCCTGCACCTGTGTCAGCGACCGACCATTTTGGCGCGGAGGAACTGGGTGCGTACTTGCAGATGCTGGGGGCGTTCGGCGAAGTACGATCCAACCGGACCGTCGTGCAGGATGACCGGTTGTTCGCGCTGTACAACGGGGTTGCCGGGGAGCATTCCTCTGAGCACCCTCTGGGACAGCGGCGCGTCGAGGAAATGACCGTAACGCGACATCGCAAGCTGCTGCTCATTTGGACATGGATCGCACCGTCGCCGGCAGAGCTTAAGGCCATTTCTGCAACAGGCGTAAGCTTCGAGGAGGGGGCGCCCATCCAATTGTCCGCCGACGCGGTCGGAAAGCGTTGACCAGTCATATCACGACGCAAGTCTCAGGGGCTATCAAACGCCGTATCGTCTTTGCGCAATCCATGTACGCGCTGGGTGCGCTGCTTTGCATTTTCAGCACGTATCTGAGCATCGCTTTCATCGTGCTGATGCAGTTGCACTATGCCATCGTGCCGCGGTTCAGAAGTCTGCCTTGGGAGTCTCCGGATAAAAAAAGGCCGGAGCGTCAAGCTCCGGCTGCAGGCGAGTAACTCAGGAGAGTTAGGTAGGAGATCCTGGCGTCACCGTCTGCCAGGACCCTTTCGCGGGCTGATCGCTAAGCTCTACGTTTCCCCCGACGCAAGCCATAGCCGACCAAACTTGCAAAACCAATTCCCACCAAAGTGGGTGTGCCAGGCTCGGGAGTGGAGCTGAGGAGGCCTAATTTTGACGCCGAAGGTATCATAGATGGTCGCCAATCCAGCGCCGTTGTCGCTGACCAAGAACCGACTCTGCGACGAAAACCAGACGCCCCAGGGATTGCCTAGACCGGGATGGGTATATAACGCCTGTCCCGGAATGTCAGAGACGAGGTTATGCTGCACAAAGCTGCTGCCGGGTGCTGGAGCTGCCTGCAAAGGAGTTGACGTTGTGGGCACCATGAATGCCACGAGGGGCAGCATCCACGTACGAAGGGCCCACTTTTCGATTCGCATTAAGCGACCTCGTCAGAGTGATCGACCAGCCGACTCTATTTCGGGCCCCAGAAGAGGTTGTCACTGGGCTGTAGAAGAGTTGTCAAGAAAGTGTCAAAGGTTGCGGCAGCCTGCGCAAACGACGCACAATGTCACGGATTTGTGAACGTACGGTTGACTCACCCATGCAATCGGTATACCTGTTGAACATATTCAAGTGTTTTGAAGGTTGGAACCGTGGTAATGGACAAGGTACTTGCAATCGAGGATGACCCTTCCGTACAGCGGGCGCTCCGCCGTACGTTTGAGACGGCCGGATTCGACATCACGGTGGCGTCCGACGGCTCGTCGGCGATGGACGTCTTCCGCTCGACATCTCCCCGGGTAGTGATTCTCGATCTGCGGTTGCCCGGACGCTCGGGACAGGACATCTGCCGCGAAATTAAGCGCCAATCGCCGACGGTGCCAATTCTCGTCCTCAGCGCCGCCAGCGATATCGTAGACAAAGTGCTACTGCTGGAGCTAGGGGCGGATGACTACGTAACCAAGCCGTTCAGTCCGCGGGAGTTACTGGCGCGAGTGAGGGCGGCTGTGCGGCGACTGAACCAGTCGCCGGAGAAGCGTGAAATCTACAGCTTCGATGACGTGGAAGTGAACTTCACCAAGATGGAGCTCTCTAAAGCGGGCAAATTGGTGCCGATGACGCCGCAGGAGTTCAAGATGCTACGCTTCTTTCTGAATAACGAAGAGCGGGTGGTGTCGCGCGCCGAGCTGCTGAATGAAGTCTGGGGCTACAATAGCTACCCAACGACCCGCACTGTCGACACTCATATTTTGCGCCTGCGCCAGAAACTGGAGCGCGATCCGGGCGAACCCGTGCACTTCCGCACGGTCCACGGCACGGGATACAAGTTTGTGCGCTAACCCCAATTCGAGGTAGCGAGGAGACTTCCCATCCGGCTACGGACCAAATTCCTGATTGCAATGCTGCTGATTTCAGCGGGGATGACGGCAGTGTCGTTGCTTATCGTGCAGCGCACTGCAGAGCGGCAGGTGCGGCGCAACCTGCGTGTCGATCTTGCCAATTCGGTGGAAACCTTCCGCAATTTCCAAGCCCAAAGCGCGGAATCATTGTTACGCTCGGCAGAGCTAATGGCGGACCTGCCTTTGCTGAAGGCGCTAATGACCTTGCCGCATCCGCCGACCATTCAGGATGCGTCAAGCGAATTGTTTCGCCTGTCCGGGGGCGACCTTTTTGCGTTGATCGACCAAAGCGATCGTGTTGTTGGCTTCCATACCCGTTCACCCGGGATCACACTACAGGAAGGGCAGCAGCAAAGAGATGCAAACTCCGGCGTCGATGAATCGCGACAATGGTGGTTCGCCGGCGGTCATCTTTATGAAGTGTTCCTGGCGCCGATTTACTTCGGCCCCGAAGCCAACCACAGCAGATTAGGCACCGTCGCGGTGGGATACGAGATTAACCAGAAGGTGGCCCAGGAGCTGGCACGGGCGGCGTCCGGGCAAGTAGCCGTGGTTTGTGCCGGACAGGAAGTCGCCAGCACGATTGATCCTACTGCCATTGCCACGCTGCAGCGCGCCGTGACAGAGCATTCGTCATCCGAAGACCCCTTCGATGTGAAGCTCGGTAACGAGAGCTTCGTGATGACCTCGTTGCAACTCAACCAGGGACCGCCGCGGGTGACCATCCTGGTCATGAAGTCCTATGACCAGGCAGCGCAATTCCTCGCTCATTTGCGTCAACTGCTGCTCGGCCTGGGATTGGGCGCGGTCATCGTGGGAAGCTTACTCGTGTACCTCATTGCCCGCACCTTCACGCGTCCTTTGGAAAAGCTGGTCGATGGAGTGCGTGCTCTGGGCAAGGGTGATTATGCGTTTCCGCTCACCGGCCAGCGTGAAGGAGAAATTGGTGAACTGACCCGCACTTTCGAAGGTATGAGGGTGAGCTTGCAGGATGCACAGCAGCGGTTGCTGCACTCCGAGCGACTGGCCACCATCGGCACAATGGCCAGCTCCATTTCACATGACCTGCGGCATCCGCTGACGGCGGTGCTAGCCAATGCCGAGTTTCTTGCTGAGCCCGACCTTTCCGCAAAGCAGCGTGAGGAGCTCTACCTGGAAATTCGTGTTGCCGTTCACCGGCTTACCGATTTGATCGATTCGCTGCTCGAGCTCTCGCGACCGGCCGGCGCGCTCAACCTGAACGAGGTTCCTATCGAGCACTCGCTTGGCCGCGCGATGGAGCTGATTCGCGCTCACCCGGAATTCCATGGCGTTTCGGTAAACATCACCTCCAGGGGAGTGCACGAGGCAATCTGCGATACCAAGAAAATGGAACGGGTTTTCTACAATCTGCTGCTGAACTCGTGCCAGGCAGTAAAACCCAAGGGCGGTCACGTATCGATCGTGGTTGAGAATGGGCAGCAGAACGTAGATGTTCGCGTAATCGACGACGGCCCCGGCCTCAATGCCTCGATTCGCGATCTGGTCTTTCATCCATTCGTAAGCTACGGCAAAGAAAATGGCACAGGACTGGGCCTCACGATTGCGCAGAAGATCGTGCAGGACCACTCCGGACAATTGCAGGTCGAGATGTCGTCTCCGGGACGTACCGTGATGCGAGTCACGCTACCTGCCACGGCAGCCTTGCAGCATGAGCGCACGTGATTCTGAAGCGCGTGTAGGCGGCAGGGTGTTAACCAAGGCTCCATTACCTTGCGGAGGTGAGGGATGAACCCAGCTCCTGGATCAGCACATGCTGGAATATTGCGCACCGCATTAGTGAGTGCTCTGCTGTTCGCTACAGCCAGCGCGCAACAGACCAAGCCGGATGCGACCCCGGCCAGTCTGAACGAGTCGTTGACGGAGCTGCAAGCGGAAGTCCACGAACTGAAAGGTCTTGTGCAGCAACTGAAACAGGAGACCACTGCCAGTCGCGCGGAGATCACCCGCTTGCGCGAAGAATTGGAAAAGGAACGCGCTGCGCCTGGCGCGAATCCTGCCGCTGGTGCAGTCACCCCGCAAGGCGAGCTCTCACCCGTCGATATACGCATTGGTCAGCTAGAAGAAGAGCAGCAGTTGCTCACCGGAAAAGTGAACGAGCAGTACCAGACCAAGGTGGAGGCCGCTTCGAAATACCGCATTCGCCTGACCGGCATTGCCCTGTTCAATCTGTTCAGCAATCAGGGGACCGTGGACAACATGGATGTGCCCACCCTCGCCTATCCGCAGAGGGGACTGGACTCTTCGGGCTCGTTTGGCGGAACCCTGCGGCAATCGATCTTTGGGTTCGAAGTCTTTGGTCCGCAATTGATGGGCGCACGCACCAGCGGCGCAGTCAATTTCGATGTTGGCGGCGGCTTCCCCTGGCTTAACAACGGCGTGAATTCCGGTCTGGTCAGACTTCGCACCGCCACGATGCGACTGAACTGGAAAGATACTGACCTCGTCATGGGCCAGGAACAACTGTTCTTCCAGCCAAACATGCCGACCTCATTCGCTTCGCTGATTGTGCCGGCGCTTTCTTATTCCGGAAATCTGTGGGCGTGGACGCCACAGATCCACGTGGAACACCGCATTGCCGTTACAGAGAAGTCCACCGTCACTCTGCAGGGCGGCATTTTGGACGCACTGACCGGTGAGCCTCCCGCTATTATCTACACCTGGTATCGATATCCGCAGGCTGGAGAACGTGCCCGGCAACCAGCCTATGCAGCTCGAGTGGGGTACTCGCATCCGTTGTTTGGACGCACTATCACCCTCGGGGCGGCCGGCTATTACAGCCGCGAAAATTGGGGCTACGCCCGCGACGTGAACGGCTGGGCCGGGCTGCTAGATTGGAACCTTCCCCTTAGCGAAAAATTCTTGCTCACAGGCTCGTTCTATCGGGGTCAGGCGATTGGCGGTCTCGGGGGCGGCATTGGCCGAAGCGTAATTTTCAGCGGTCCTCCTACGAACGCCTATTCGGATTTGATTCCGATCAATGCCGTAGGAGGCTGGGCACAACTGAAATATAGCGCCAATTCGAAGCTGGAGTTCAATGCAGCCTTTGGGCAGGACAATTCATTCGCTGCCGACATTCGTGCATTTGACCAACCGCAAAGTTACGGCGATCCGACGCTCACTCGGAACCAGGGCTTTTTTGGCAACGTGATTTATCGTCCGCGCTCGGACCTGCTGTTCTCACTCGAGTACCGCAGGTTGAAAACTTTTACGATTTACGATGACAATGCCACTGCCGGACAAGTCAATCTGGGAATGGGGATATTGTTCTGAGCACTTGGAATTCATCTCGTTTTCGCCCCGCATTCGCTGGTCTTATGCTGTTATCTGCGTTGGCGCCTATCACGGCAGCTCAGGGCGTCACGGTGACCGGACGGGTCTCTACCTACGGCGCCAACAACCCGCCAGGGTTTATTTCTGCGGTAGTGTGGCTCTCCCCCGCATCTCCTGATCCCTCGGCACTAACTCCTGTGCGCACGACTCTGCGGCAGAAGAACAAGGCGTTCGAACCACACCTACTGGCCGTTCCCAAGGGTTCGATCGTCGACTTCCCCAACCTTGATCCCTGGTTCCACAACGTATTCTCGCTGTTTAACGGCAAAAAGTTCGACTTAGGTCTATACGAGGCCGGGACCTCGCGCACCGTGCACTTCGACCGCGAAGGAGTGTCCTACATCTTCTGCAATATTCATCCTGAGATGAGCGCAGTGGTGGTCGTCGTCGCCAGTCCGTACTATGCGGTTGCAACCAAGACGGGCGATTTCTCTATCGCTGCAGTGCCGCCCGGGCGATACGAGCTGCACGTCTGGAGCGAAAATTCACTGCCGGAAACGCTTGCAGGATTGTCGCGGGAGGTGGAAGTCAGCGGCACGACGCTATCGCTGGGAACGCTGCGCGTACGCGAAGTCGAGACCGCCCACGCACAACACAAGAACAAGTACGGACAGGACTACGAGCCGCCTTCTGCCAGCAATCCGGTCTACACGCAGCCGTAGGCCTCTGGTTTGTTCTTTCAATGCTGCTGGTAAGATTGTCGTTGCATTTCGAAAAGTTATCTCAGGGGCTAAGAAATTCCGCTTCGCGCAGTCGTCTAAAACCGCGTTCCTTCCACAATCGCTAGGTCGTTGATGCGGGGGTCGATCTCGGCGCGTCCGCAGGCGTATGGTTGGCCGTCAGGGCCGAATTTGCAACCATACAAGCGGGCCAGCGGAGCTTGGCATTGCCCAAGCTGAAGATCCACCATCCACCAACCGGAACCCGGGGGTTTGCTGAGAAAGTTCTTCTTGCCGTAAATGGCGATGAGGATGCCGCCGTCGATTGTCTTGCCATGGGTGCAGCGCAGGGTCATCTGCGAATACGCATACAGAATTCTCGACGACCCATCCCACAGCATGTCGGCGTTCGACACCACTCCCGTCCCGGATAGATCCACCGCCTCAGTCCAGAACGAATTTTTCGAATTGCCGGTATCTATAGCGGTCTTGCTACTACCAATGACTGCCTTCTTGGTGGAATTCGTCGCGCCCTTTCCCGGACTGGGCGACTGATAGCGCGCTTGTAACTCCGGTCCGAGCTGAAAAGTCACCGGGCCGGCTGCCACTTGTGCCGCAACGGAAATGGAAACCAATAACATACGGGAAAGTACAGCTAAATGAGGCAGAGTTCTTTTCATGACTGTTTGCAGGTCGCCGCAATACGATATCACTTGGACTGAATGCCCATTTCCCGCCCGAGACGGATTAGATCGGTGCGAAAGTCAGAAAGCGCCTTTTCAAGATTGGCGGCGCCGGTGGCTAGCTCGTCAGGAATAGTCTTCCCTGGCTCCATCAGTTGCTGGACCCTCTTGGCATCGCGCGTCACGAAGGAATACGACTTGTGCAGCCGCTTGGTAAGCTTCTTCAATTCCTTTTCCTGATACTTCGTGAACGAAGCCATCAACCGCCTGTTGTAGTGTTCTACATCATCCAGCGAGTCGCGCAGTTGCAGCGACATCGCATTGATGGTGCCTATATTGCTGGTTGCAACTTTGGGCTGTTGCAACTGGCGAGACTCCTGCAGGACGGCGTCAGTGCTCTCGATGGCGGAATTGAAGTAGCCTACCTGATCGGGTCGTGCCTGCAAGGCAATAATGCGGCTGAACGTTTCCAGTTCGGGACTTACCGCACCCGACGGCGCCGGCTCGGTCGCAGGCTTGCTGGACTGCGGCCGCTCGGGCAACTGCCCGCAGGCTGCTATCGAAATCGGAATGAAAGTGACGGCAATAGCCGCACACAAGTGGCGGATCATGGGACGTCCTCGACTGGCACGACAGTAGGAGCCATGTTAGCTGAATTCGAAATGGCGAGGTTCCGAATATAAGCGCGAGTACGAAGCCTATTCACGCCTTCCGCGTAAGATGACCCGCAAGATCCTCTTGACACAGCTACCAAGGTGTAACAAACTCTCGCTTGATTCCTTGAGCCCTGTCTTTGAAGACTGCCACTCCTCCAGGCTTTTCTGGCAATCTAGACTGATACGAGTCGAAGACGAAGCAAGGGCGTGTGTGCGCATCGTGTACCGCTGCGGGTCGGCGCGCTAAGCGATTTGGGTAGACGTACGCCTCATTATTATTCGGCATTTTGCGCAGCTCAATCGATTTCCCAAGGAGGCTTCTCGAATGAAAAGGTACCTGGGTTCATGGTTGGTGGTGTGTATTGTTGCTGGATGTGCGATCACCTTGCAGGCACAGGGTGGGGGCGAGGGCGCGATGTCCCCACCAAAAGTGCTCGTCGTTGCACGTGAGTTTCTGAAACCCGGCAAGGGCGGCTCGCCGCACGAGAAAACGGAAAGTGCTTTCGTTCAGGCGTTCACTGCGGCCAAGTGGCCAACCCATTATCTCGGCACGGACGCCCTGTCAGGTCTCGGCCGCTCGGTCTTCTTTGTTGGCTACGATTCCTTCGAAGCGTGGGAAAAGGACACCAAGGCCACCTTCGCCAATCCCACACTTGCGGCAGCGCTGGACCGCGCCTCCATCGCCGATGGCGATCTGCTCAGTTCGTCTGAAACCAACGTTTTCAGCTATCGCGAAGATCTCAGCTACCACGCGCCCGTCAACATTGCACAGATGCGATACTTCGAGGCTATCTCTTTCCGCACCAAACCCGGCCACGAGCAGGAGTGGGAAGCCACTGCCAAGATATACGTTGACAACTATGGCAAGATAGACCCGAACGCGCACTGGGCTACCTATCAGGCAATGTACGGCCATAACCTTGGCGGCGTATACGTAGTGTTAGTTCCCATGAAGTCGTTGGCCGAGGTGGATACCGGCATCGCCAGCGGCAAAAAGTTCATGGAGCAGTTGGGCGAATCGGGCATGAAGAAAATGGCGGAGTTGTCGGCAGCATCTACCGAATCGACTGAGGACAACCTGCTCATGTTCAACCCGAAGATCAGCTATGTCGCCGATGCCTGGGTGAAGGCCGATCCCAGCTTCTGGAAGCCAAAGGCGGCGGCGGCCCCAGCCAAGAAATCCGAAGCCAAACCGGCGCAGTAGCAATCCCGGCGGAGGTGATGGTGAAGGGCGGCTGGTTGGCCGCCCTTTCACCGTCGACGAAGCTGTGTTAGAAAAAATTCCGTGTCCTTCGTTCACGAGCGGAAAGCTTCCGGTCCCCGCCACCAATCGGCACGGACGGCCGGGCCCACCCACCGTATCGGGCAGCGTGCAGTTCGCAAAGCGGTTTTGAGTTCCGTTAATAAACGGCTGCTGCCGGACAGCGTTCCCCGCATTGTCGGTTATCGGCTTGGCCAAATCGGCGATGGTGTCAAGAATTGCTGCCTCCGTCTGTGCGATCGCACCGGCCCAGTTTACCTGATAGCTGCTTCCAGCCATACCGTTCGCCGGATGGAAAATCTTTGCTGCGGCAACTGCCGAGCCGGTTGCGTTGGACACCGCGGCGCGGTTGAACGTGGCTACCGCTTTCTGGCGCCCATGCGGATGAAGATGATCCCCGCTCCGCCTCCGCAGGTGAAAGAGGCTAGCTCAGGGTTGTTGGGCAATGTGGCCGGAGAAGTTCGCGCTCGCGTTCAGTCGGTTTCTGTCCCGCCCGGATCTCGCTGCGGCCGGCAAACGTCCAAGCGCAGGTGCCGCCGGCGGCAGATTCCTCGCCTTCGCCTCGAACTTCCCACACATGGCTGTGGGGATTCGCATTACTGCTCGTCGCGGCGATTGTCGCTTATTTGTTGTTTCGTCACCGACTGACTACTGATCACTGACAAGTTACAACCCTTCATCCTTCAATACGCCGACGCAATTTCTGAGTGCGTCCCGCAAACAGCGCATGATTCGCGCTAAAGGTGTACCTCATCGAAACATTAGCAGTTATTCAACTCAATCAAGCGGTGTGGTGTGACAGCTTTTGATCTGCCACACTCTACGTTACAGCCTGAGACTCTTTTAGTCACAAATTCACAGCACGCGAAAAATTCTTTGTATTCAAGTGCGCAAAGCAGGGCATGCGTACCAATTAACTCAGGGCAGTTTTAGGGCATTCCTTCGTTGTCCAAGCCTCACAGTCGCTCGTGACCTTACTCACGGTCAGGCACTGCAAAGCGCGCCCATACTGAAAAGTACGGTAGTTCGCCCGCAGGATGGATGTATGAGCGACAGGACAATAACCCTCTCTGAAGAGCGCATTGCTTATCTCGAAGCACTGGTACAACAAGCCAGTGCTGCTGCTGCCGTATTCAGCCAGTTCACTCAGGAAGACGTGGACCGCATCGTCAAGCCCATGGTTTTGGCCGGTCTCGAGCAAGCACAATACCTGGCTCGGCTGGCTGTGGAAGAGACCAAGATCGGCGTGATGGAAGACAAAGCCATCAAGAATATGGTGGCAACCGAGTTTGTCTACAACTACGTCAAGGACAAGCGTACGGTCGGCGTCATCTGCGAATACCCGGAGCGCAGCCTAGTCGAGGTGGCCGAACCGATCGGCGTCTTACTCTCCCTATTGCCAATCACCAATCCCACATCGACGGTTCTGTTCAAGTGCATCATGGCCATCAAGACCCGAAACGCGGTGATCTTCAGCCCGCATCCAAACGCCTGGAAGTGCTGCTTCGAAGCTGCCCGTATCATGTACGAGACCGCGGTGAAGCACGGCGCGCCCGAAGGCGTCTTTACCTGTCTGGAATCACACACGCTGGATGACAATAAATACCTGATGCGCCATAAGGACATCGGCCTGATCGACGCGACGGGCGGCCCCGGCGCGGTCAAGGCAGCCTACAGCTCGGGCAAGCCCGCGCTCGGCGTCGGAGCGGGGAACACTACTGTGTATCTCGAAAAGTCGGCCGATATCGATATGGCTGTGGTGGACATCATCACCTCGAAGACGTTCGACAACGGCACGATCTGCGCGTCTGAGCAAACAGTGGTCATCGACGACGAAATCTACCAGAAGACGCTGGACAAGTTTGCCAGCCTGGGTGCGCACATCTGCAACGAGCAGGAGACGGAGATTCTTTCGCGCACGGTCATCGATCCGAAGACCGGTTTCATGCAGCCGATGGCTGTGGGACAAAATGGGGGGAACATCGCCCGCTTCGCCGGGATCAGGGTGAAGTCGAAGACGAAGCTGCTGGTCACGCCAATAGAGGGAGTTGGGCCAAACTTTCCGCTCTCGGCTGAGAAGCTGTTTCCTGTGTTGTCAGTCTATCGCGCAAAGTCGGTGGACGAGGCGCTAAAGGTTTGCGTGGATGTGAACCACAATGGCGGCCTCGGGCACACCGCGGTGGTCTTCAGCAATAACGAAGAGGTGATCCTGAAGTTTGCTGATGTGATCAACGCTGGGCGCATCATCGTGAACTCGCCGGGATCAATCGGTGCCTTGGGCGGCGTGTACAACGACATGGTGCCGACGTTTTCGTTCGGCTGCGGCACCGGCGGGGGCAACAGCACCACGGACAACGTCAACGTCTTCCATTACCTCAATATCAAGCGCGTGGCGCGAAGGACACAGGCGCATATGTGGTTTCGCGTTCCGAATCAGATCTACTTCAACATGAATGCCACGGAAAATCTGCGCAACTTCCCGTCGCGTTCGACGCTGATCATCACCAGTCCCGCACTGGAAGCGATCGGGCACATTGAGATCGTGAAGCGCTGTATCGCGCCGGAATCTCCGGTGCGAGTAACCATCATTCCCGATGCTGAGCCCGATATCAAAATCATGCGTCAGGGCGTAGAGGCGCTCAACTTCTACAAGGCTGACCAGATCATCGCGCTGGGCGGGGGTTCGGTAATTGACGCCGCGAAGATCATGAAGCTGCAATACGAGTTCCCCGAAGCCGATCTGGAAGAGTTGGCCGCGCCTTTTCTCGACCTGCGCAAGAGAGTTGTGCAGTATCCGACGGTGAAGACCAATCATGCGCGGCTGATTGCCATCTCGACCACGAGCGGCACGGGGAGCGAAGTCACACCGTTCGCCGTGCTGACCGACAAGGAGCGCGGCTTCAAAGTAACTCTCGCCGACTATTCGCTCACTCCGGATGTGGCGATTGTCGATCCACAGTTTGTGATGTCGATGCCACGCGGGCTGACTGTGGACACCGGAGTCGATTGCCTCACACACGCGCTGGAGGCGGGCGTATCGATTTTCGCTTCCCCCTATACGGATTCGAATGCGATGCAGGCGGTGCGGCTGGTATTCAAGTACCTGCCCATCGCGTTTGAAAATCCAAAAGAGGAAGAGGCTCGCAGCATGATGCACAATGCAGCTTGTATAGCGGCAATTGCATCCTCCAACGCGTCGGTCGGCGTGAACCACGCGTTGGCACACGAATTCGGCGCACGCTTCAAGGTGCCGCACGGCCGCGCCAACGCTTTGATGCTGCCCCATGTGATCGCCTACAACGCGTCGGTGCCCACCAAGTTCATGCCTTCGCCCAACCAACGAACATACATCGCGCACAAAAAATACGCGATGATGGCCGACCTCCTCGCTCTGGGAGGGCACACGGTTGAAGAGAAGGTTCAGAACCTTATTACCGCGACCGAGCAACTTCTCGATCACCTCGGTGTGCCCCGCTCAATTGCTGCACTTGGTATCTCGAAGGGAGAATTCGAGAAGGCGGTTCCGGAGTTGGCAAAGATCGCCTTCGACGATCCTTCGTGGCGCTCGAACCCGAGAATGCCGTTGGTGGAAGAGCTCGTCGAACTGCTCTGGGCAGCGTATCGAGGGCGCGGACCGCTTGCGGCTGAAGCGCAAGAAAGACATCCAGAGAAACTGGTGGCCGTATGACAACGATTGCAGAGGGGTTCAAGATTGACGGTGCCCATCTAGCGCAAACCCTCCAGGAACTGCGCGAACAATTGGGCAGTTTGGAAGAGGGCGTTGTCCTGGACTTCTCGTCAGTTCCTGGCCTAGATACAGCCGGACTGCAGGAGCTAGAAAAGCTGGCGGGCGCGGCCGAAAAGAAGGCGGTGAAAATTACCCTGTGTGGCGTGAATGTCGCCATCTATAAAGTGCTTAAGCTTGCGCGACTGACCTCACGGTTCACTTTCGCAGATTGAGGCGGGCCGCCTTTGAGGCGCAAGGCACGGACGCGTGCCTTTGCTAACCGTGACAGTGTTTCTCCGGCATCCCGAGGCGGCTTACAGTTTCGCCGCCAAAATCAAACTCGATGACTACAGCCGGCTCGCTGCCGACCACGAACCCATCATGGCCAGGTTCAATGCATAACACCTGTGGAGCGCGGTAGTCCTTCACGCACCCGTCTGGGAACTCCATGTGAATCTCGCCCCGGGCCAGGAAGCCGACGTGGGCGTGCATGCAGAGGTCTGTGCCGACGAGCGGCTTCATGTGGTTCGACCAGCGAAATCCGGCGGGATAGACCAGCCGCTTAACATGACAGTTGCCGGCCGGAACCATGTCGATCTGAACACCACCGGCTTCACGGTGCTCGGCATTCTTGATTGGAGCGAGCAAAATATCATGATCTGCCATTGCAAAAGCCCTCCCCTAATGTCTGAACTCGAACAAGCGGTCTCACTCTCCGGGATAACCGCGGCCCTGGTCGATCCAAACCTGAATTTCGTCGGCAGTGGCGCCAGCCTGCCGCAGGTGGTCGCGTAGCTCCTGCTCTGACATCGCGATTGACGTGCTCTTGATGAGATGCTCACGAAAGTCGATCCCTACAACAACAAATGATTCCGGATTCGAACCCTTAACTTTGATCACACGATACTTAGTCGCCATTCCTGCTCCTGAATAAAGGTAACTGAAACTTCCCGCCTGCAGAGTTGGCGCTACAGGCATTCGCAGCTCAGCCGTGAAACATCATACAGCGGCCGCATGGCTGTTGCTCATGCTACTGCGATCTTGTATTGACTGAGACAAACCGTTGCAAACTGTTAGAAAATCGAGTAGGGAGATCGAGCTTGCCAGAGGCTTCAGACTCGCCGCTTAGAGGTTCGGTTCTGGGAATCATCCTGCATGATGTCTGCGAAGAGATCCGGCTGGAGCAGCTGCGGCAGATCCTTGACGCCAAGCGCACGATGCAAGTCTTCAAGCATCCTATGCCGGAATACGTTCGTTTTGCGAACCCTCCCGTGGTGGAAACACTGGACCTGATTTCGCTGAGCAGCGGGGAGCGAATCCAGCCTCAGGTTAAGTACTACGATTACGGCGTGGTGAGCGTGCTGCTCGAATTGCCTTTGGAAACCGATTGGCAGCGAGTTGCCGCCGTGGCCGCGAACTGGGTCCCCAGCGCTGAACTGGAAAAGATCGCGGAAGAAGTTGTGCGTGGCCGAATCCAGAAAATCGCTCCGGCGATGGTACGACCTAATAGTCACTGGCTAACTGAAGACTATTACGTATTTCTGCTCAACGAAGTGGATGGTCAGCCGCAAGGCGCGGAGCTATTGAAAGAGTATGGCCCGCAGATCGCGCAAATTGTTTCCGGCGAGCGAATGGAGCTGGCGCCTGCCGAACGTGACGATTTGTTACAGGCCAGCCTGTCGTATTATCCGAACGACCTGATCGTCATTGGATGGAACGCCGCATTGATCTACGACACTCGAACCGGTGCTGCGCCGTCGATGCAGATCCTTGAGTATGCCAACTCGCAGTTGCTCGAATTTCGCTACTATGACGAACTGCTCACGCGTGAGCTCGATAGTGTTTACAAATCTCTTAAAGCTCGGGCCGGAATGTGGAAGCGCTGGAGGATGCGCCGTGAGGCCTCGCGCCTAAACACAGTAGCTCTGGAAGTAACTGACCTTGTGGAACGCGCGGATACAACGATCAAATTTGTAAGTGAGATGTTTTCCGCCCGGCTTTATCGGTTGGCCGCGGCGAAGGTCGGAGTTCCTGAATACAAAAACCTCGTCAACGAAAAACTCAAAATGTCAGAGGGCGTTTACCGTTTCCTCATCGACGAATTCCACCAGAGTAGCGGGTTCGTGCTGGAGCTTATGGTAGTCATCATCCTAATCATCGAACTGTTCTTTCTATTTCGCGGCAAAGGATAGGAAAATTTCGGGTGGCAGTTATTCATGGAAGAGGTGCACTGCACGTGGGGTTTTTTGAAACTACTCGAGGTTGTCTGATGGGTCTTGCCTCTGGAATCAAATCGAATTTGTTCCTCGCCGTGGTTCTTGGCCTCGTATTTTGCGAGACGCCTCTCTGCGCTCAACCTCCTATGCGTACTGTCATCATCGATGCGGCCGCGCCAGGGCATCCGTTTCCCCACTTTTGGGAGCAGATGTTCGGATCAGGACGCGCCATTCTCACGTTGCGTGAGGCGTGGCGACGCGATGCCCGTAACGTAAAGCAGATTACCGGATTTCAGTACGTGCGGTTCCACGCCATTCTCGAGGATGATCTCGGAGTTTACGACGAGGACAAGAACGGAAAGCCGATCTACAACTTTTCCTACGTTGACCAGGTTTACGACGGACTGCTGGCTCTCGGTATTAAACCCTTTGTTGAGATCAGCTTTATGCCCAAAAAGCTGGCGTCGAGCCCGGCGCCTTTCGCCTTTTGGGACCGGCCTATCGTCTCTCCGCCAAAGGACTACGCCAAGTGGGAGGCGTTGATTACAGCATTTTGCAATCATTTGGTTGAACGCTACGGAATCGATGAAGTCGTTTCCTGGTATTTCGAAGTCTGGAATGAGCCTAATATTGACTTCTGGGCGGGCAATCCCAAGCAGGAGACGTACTTTGAGCTGTACGACCGCACCTCTCGTGCGATCAAGGCTGTGAATCAGCGACTTCGGGTGGGTGGGCCCTCAACAGCGCAGGCCGCCTGGGTTGACGCGATGATCGCGCATGCTGTAACGACGAACGTTCCCCTCGATTTTGTCTCAACGCACGTGTATGGCAACGACACCTCCCACGACGTATTTCAGACAGACGAGCGCATTCCACGCGATCAGATGGTCTGCCGTGCGGTGAAAAAAGTGCACGATCAGATCAAGGCCTCGCAGCGGCCCGACATGCCGCTAGTCTGGAGTGAGTTCAATGCAGCTTATGACAACGACGTGAGAGTGACGGACACCATCTACATGGGACCGTTCATGGCCAGTACCATCAGCCAGTGCGATGGGCTGGCGAAGATCATGTCGTATTGGAGCGTTTCCGACGTTTTCGATGAGCAAGGAGTCGTGAAGCAACCGTTCTACGGCGGCTTCGGCTTGATTGCGGCCGGTGGAATACCCAAGCCCGCCTTTTTTGCCTTTGAGATTTTGCACTATCTCGGCGACCAGCGTATCGCCAACAGCAGCTCGGACGTGCTTGTTACGAAGGCGAAAGACGGAGCTCTCGTGCTGGCCGCATGGAACCTGGTGAATCCGGGCGAGACAGGTTCACTAAAGACGCTGCAACTCGATTTCAAGGGTGTTAGCCCGACAGCCGAGGTGTCGATAGCACGAGTCGACGAGCAGCACGGCGATACGCTGGCTCTATATCAAAAGATGGGCAGCCCGCAGTATCCGACCCAAGCCCAGGTTCAGCAGTTGCGGCATGAGTCAGGACTGCCTTCGCCAGAGATCCTGCATCTGAGTAACGGCAAGCTGACCCTCCAGTTGCCGGTCAACGGGCTGGCTGTCATTCGGGTGCTGTAGGTAGTTAGCTCTCGTCCGCCAATTGTCCCAGCACTAACCTCAGTAGTATGGTACCGTCGAGCGTTTTTAGTGGAGGTCTGCTCACTGTCGCTCTCGGTGCGCCGCATACATCTGAAGGCGAACGCGGTTGCGTGCGCATTGTTTGTTCCTACCGGCTTGATTACCGTAATGCTTGGGCCGGTGCTCCCGGCGCTGTCGGTGCGCTGGTCGCTAAACGACACACAAAGCGGCTATCTGATCACGGCACAGTTCCTGGGTTCGCTACTGGGGACGGTCTTCTCTGGTTTTGCTCTCTCCAAGATTGGTTTTCGATGGACGATGATTTCTGGCGTTTTGCTCATGGGACTTGGAGCGGCCGCTCTAGGAGCCTACCACTATAGGTGGGGTTTGGCAGCCGTCTCCTGCTATGGAATTGGCATAGGACTTACTGTTCCGGCCGCCAACCTCTTGGTAGCAATGACTTCCAGTGAGGGGCGATCCTCGGTCCTGAATCTGCTCAACTTTTTCTGGGGTGCTGGGGCTGTATCGTGTCCGTTCCTGCTCGCTGCTCTTCAGCGTGGTGAGCAGATTGGTTTGTTCATCGCTGCTCTGCTAGGGCTTTTGGGCCTGTTGGTTCTCGCCCTGTTGTTTGTTCCCATCCGGGAGTCTGAATCTGCTTCTCCATCGACGGCGTCAGCCGGTTTCCAACTGCGATATTTCGGAAGCGCATATGTCCTGGAGTTCGGGGCGATGTTTTTTTTTATGTCGGTAGCGAAACGGCGCTTGGCGCCTGGCTCGCTACCTTCGCGAAGCGGGCGACTACCATGCAGGGCGAAGCGTGGGTTACCGCTCCAGCCTATTTCTACGGAGCGTTACTTGCAGGCCGTCTTGCTGCGTCATGGACCCTCTGGTACGTTCCGGATTTGACTCAAGGGCGCGTTAGAGCATCACTAGCTGTAGTCAGTGTGGTGGCGCTACTGTACACGCGAACTCTCAGTGGAGTTGCAATTACAGCGGCGCTCATCGGTTTCGGATTATCGACGCTATATCCGACGGCGATTGGACTTGCGTCAGCAGCACTCGGTCCGGCAGCCTCTCGTGTCATGGGAATCCTATTCGCACTCTCCACCCTCGGGGGGCAACCATTCCCTGGCTGGTTGGTTACGTCTCCACCAGCTTCGGCGGTTTGCGTACCGCTCTGCTCGTCCCGCTGGCAGGTAGCGTCATTATTACAGCGCTCTACTGGAATGCCGCTTTCGGCAAGTATCAGTCCATGCGAACGACTGAGAAACCCCGCGTCTAATCGCTTCCGACTTGTCCGGCCGGAAGCGTGAAGAAATCGGCGGTTGTGCCGAATCCGATATGGGCGTTGCAGTTACAGCCTGGAACCAGGAGCTGCGCGATCAG
>Ga0126383_10000692_pt1 | contig 19387 bp, 12 predicted proteins | sample PanSoiMetPlot_35_FD_96882 | JGI IMG/M metagenome (GOLD analysis project Ga0126383, IMG submission 96882) | Tropical forest soil microbial communities from Panama - MetaG Plot_35 | ecosystem: Environmental > Terrestrial > Soil > Tropical forest > Bulk soil | place: Panama | collected 2016-02-17
CGGGCTGGTCATGCAGGAACTGGAGCGCGGCGACTCCGGCGTCCGCTCCTTCGTCAGCGTGCAATCCGCGCTCGTCATGTATCCCATCTTCGCCTTCGGCAGCGGGGAGCAGAAGCAAACCTGGCTGCCCGCTCTTCAGAAGGGCGAAAAGCTCGGCTGCTTCGGACTCACCGAGCCCGACTTCGGCTCCAACCCGGGAGGCATGCGCACGCGCGCTCGCAAGGTGGGCAAGGAATATGTTTTGAACGGCGAGAAAATGTGGATTACCTCGGGATCCATCGCCGACGTGGCGGTGATCTGGGCGAAAGTAGAGAACGAGGACGACAAGATCCGCGGATTTCTCGTCGAAACCAACCGCCCCGGCTTCAAAGCCGAAGACATTCACGGCAAGTGGTCGCTGCGCGCTTCGGTGACGTCCGGTCTTTCCTTGCAGGATGTCCACATCCCCGAATCCAATCTGCTTCCGGGATCAAGCGGCCTGAAGTCTCCGCTGATGTGTTTGAACCAGGCCCGCTACGGCATCGCCTGGGGAGGGGTCGGCGCCGCCATGGCCTGCTACGATTGCGCTCTTCAATATTCGCAGTTAAGAAAACAGTTCCGCGACCAGCCTATCGCCAGTCACCAGTTAGTCCAGGAGAAATTGGCCTGGATGGTCACCGAGATCACCAAGGCCCAGTTACTCGTCCTGCAGGTCGGCAGACTCAAAGACCAGAACAAAGCTGAGCACTACCACATCTCGATGGCCAAACGAAACAACGTCTGGATGGCACTCGAATGCGCCCGCCTCTCCCGCGACATCCTGGGCGCCAACGGCGTCGCCGACGACTACCCCATCATGCGCCACATGATGAACCTGGAATCGGTAAAGACCTACGAAGGCACCCAGGACATCCACACGTTGATCATCGGTGCGCAAGTTACCGGCATCGACGCCTTCTGATCTTCGGGGGCGGACAGGCGTCCCCGCCTGTCCAAAAAGGGCCAGTCACGGACGAGGCAGACAAACCACCGGCATCGGTATCACCACGGCCCCGCGCGTCATCCACCATCAGGACCCGGAGTATTCGGAAAAAGCAAGCGAGCCAAGCTTCAACGGGTCTGCTTCCCGTGGCTGGTTGTCGGAACCGATGGCATCCCGCACGGCTGACGAGTCGCCCCTTCGCTCGCTATGGGTCTCGATGAACAAGCCATCACGGTGGTGAAACAGTGGATGCTTGAACCGGCGAAAAAGGACGGAGTGCCAGGCCTAACTCCCCGGCCAAGTCCTCCCCTACATCCCGGCCTCATGCCGCACCGTCGCTTCCACCTTGCCCCACGCCGCGGTCCGGGGATCGATCAGCTCAAAGTGCCCCGCCTCCACGATTTCCAGCAAGTGCACATCTTCTCCCCGCGCCTTCTTCGTCTGCACGTAATTCCGGCTGAACTCGGGAGGCACATCCACGTCCGCGGGACCGTAAATGATCCACTGCGCCGTGCCCTTTGGTACCTTCAACTCCATCGGATCCGCGTCACGATAATGATCCGTTACCGCGCTCGGCTTGCCGCCGAGGAACTCCACCACCGCATCGTTGCTCAGATGCTGATCGTACGCCGATTGCAGATCCAGCACTCCCGCCAGCGAGACCACGTGCTTCACCGCCGGCTCGTGCGCCGCCAGGCATACTGCCAGCTGTCCGCCGGCCGAATGCCCCATCACCACCACGCGCGAAGCATCCAGGTTGTAGCGTTTGGCGATCTGCGGCAGGAACCGGAACGCCGTCCCAATGTCCTGAAACGTTCCCGGCCATCCGCCCCCAGCATTCCCCGCCCGCCGATACTCCACGTTCCACGTCGCCAGGCCTTTGGCGGTCAGCGCCTCGCACAAGTGGCCAGTGTGTCCCAGGTCGAATTTCGCCCGCCAATAGCCGCCGTGAATCATCATCACCACGGCGAACGGCCCGCCACTCTTGGGAAACCGCAAGTCGCCAAACTGATTTGCATCACTCCCATACGCCAACCGCACATCTGCCGGCGACGGCGCCAATCTCAAGATCGAATCGTTCTCCATAAAGCCTATTCAATCACAACGCGCCTGTACTGATTAAGCGTACCCTGCGGCAGTTCCCTGCACTGTTTCAAAAGCATTTGATTTCCCGCTCGGCAGACGCGGAAGATACCCTGGCACTCGCCATCGCGCTCCCATTCTGCGGAATTCAGGCAACTTCGTGTACCTTATGTGCTAAACACCAGATGCTCGGTATCAGCTACTGACTCATGCTGCGCAACCGCCTCTACGCCGATCCCGCCGACCGCTTCCTCCACGACCTCATCTTCGACTCTTGCCGGCGTCATCCCTGCAAAACCGCCATCGTGGACCCGTCGGCCAATCGCCGAATCACCTACGCCGACTACGGAGAGCTGGTCTCGTCCGCCGCTCGCGGACTCATCTCCTCCGGCCTGAAGCCGGGCGAAGTCGTCGCCATTCACTCTTTCAACTCATGGGAATTCTGCGTCGCCTACCACGCTGCCACACTCGCCGGGGTCGTCCCCACGCTCCTCAATCCCATGTACCGCGAGCGCGAGATTCGCTATCAACTGGAGAATTCCAGCGCCTCCATCCTCATCAGCGACGCCCCGCTTCTCGCCGACGTCAACCTCGCCGGACTGCCCAGTCTGCGCCACGTTTACACCACGCGCAGCGCGAAGGCTGGAGCTCGACCGTTTTCCGATCTGCTGCAGCTGGCTGCTGCCGCCCTTCCCGTTCCCGATAAGCCATCCGCCGAAACTCTCGCCGCCCTGCCCTATTCGAGCGGCACTACGGGACTCCCCAAGGGCGTGATGCTCTCGCACTTCAATCTCGTCGCCAACATCTTCCAACTTCTAGCCCCGCACACCGCCGATCTGAAAACCGACGACGTCATGCTCTGCTTCCTCCCTCTCTACCATATTTACGGACTCAACGTCGCCCTCAATCCGGTTCTCACACTCGGTGCAACTCTCGTCCTTATGCCTCGCTTCAACGTGGAGCATCTTGCCGACCTCATCGTCTCCGAGTCCATCACCATGATGCCCGTTGTCCCTCCGGCCATGAACGCCATCAACCAGGCCGCCGAAGCGGGAAACTTCCCGAAGTCCCACACCCTGCGCTGGGTGAAATCGGGCGCCGCTCCTCTGGCCCCTGAACTGGCCCGCCGCTTCACGGAACTTACTGGCGCCCTCGTGTGCCAGGGCTACGGCATGACCGAAGCTTCCCCGGTCACGCATCTCGGTAATCTTGATCCCGCGCTTTACCGCCCCGAGTCCATCGGCCAACCGCTTGCCGAAACCGATTGCCGCGTGCTCGACGAGTCCGGCAACGAAGTCGCCTACGGCAAGGCCGGAGAACTCGTCATGCGCGGACCGCAATTCATGCTGGGCTATTGGAAGGAACCGCAGGCTACTGCCGCCGTCCTGCGCGATGGCTGGTACTGGTCGGGCGACATCGTCAGCCGCGACCAGCAAGACTTTTTCTACGTTCTCGACCGCCGCAAAGAGATGATCAAGTACAAGGGCTTTCCGGTCGCCCCTGCCGAGGTCGAGGCCTTGCTGCTTGAACATCCCGCCGTGCGCGACTGCGGCGTCATCGCCCGCCCCGACCCATCCGCCGGAGAGATTCCCGCCGCCTTCATCGTCCTGCGTGAAGGTCAGGCTGAGTGCGACAAACTAAAGCAGGACCTGTGCACCTTCGTTGCCGACCGCCTTACCCACTACAAGCAGCCGCGTGAAATCCATTTCGTCAATTCTGTCCCCCGCACCGCCTCGGGAAAGATTCTCCGCCGCGAGCTGCGCAAACAATTCCCGTAGCCCCGCCGAATCAGGCGTGAGGACGGGCGTCTAACCCTCTCGCTTGCGCGGCGCAACCTTCTGCTCGTGCAGGGTGGACTCCCTCGTCCCTCCAGCCGCCCGGTGGAAGAACGCAGGATTCGTGTCAGGGTGCCGCCGCAGCATGCCGCAAAGCGCTCTTTTCTCAGATGCCCCCTTCAAGGGGCCGAACAGTGAAAATCGACGGCTCCGTAGCCTCTTCAGCCGGGCGACAACCGGAGGCTCTTGCTCCCCAGGTTTCCCTGGTACCAGACACCGGCCCGCCCAATCGGAACTTTCTTCCCCGCCCCACCGTATCCCTCATTGCAAGCGCAAACGCCACTTCAAGGAGCCTGCCATGGATGCAAACATCATCGGACTGGTAGCCGTTATGATGACCCTCGGTATTCCCCTCGCTGCCCTTTACACCTTTTACCGCGTGCGCCAGCTGCGCAGCGAAGAACGCATGGCTGCCATCGCCCGCGGGGTCAACGTGCCTATGCAGCCCGAACTCAGCGAAGCCGCCCGCTCGCGTCGCTCCGGCATTCTGCTGACGGCGGCCGCCATGGGCTACATCGTTGCCTTTGCCCTGATTGCTCGCGTCGACTACGACGCATGGGAGGCCGCCGCGTTCGGAGCCATCCCCCTCGCTCTCGGTCTCGGCTTCTTCCTCGACGCCGCCCTGATCCGCCGCGATCAGCACGCCGCCTGAAGAACGCGGTTGGCGCAACCTGGCAGAAACCGCAGGCGCCACGCCGAGTTCATCACTTGCGCCCTGCGCGGTCGTTCTTCGCGACCTTTGCGCTTGAGCGACCCTGCGCGGCCATTCTTCCGCAAATCTCCCGGTGAGCCTCTTCCCGCTTACTCGGTACCAGGAACTCGGTGCCAGGCGCTCACACGTGTTAGTCTCCCCTTTCATGCGTTCTGACCTCCTCCCCCTCTGTGACAAGCATTTCCGCACCATGGAACTCTGCCTGGCTCCCTTCAGCGCCGACTACTCCGTAGATTACTTCCGCTGCACAGAAAAATTCTGCGGACGCTGCTTCGGCGAACGCCTCGGCTACGTCACCCCGAAACACAATGCCCCTCCCGTTCCCACCACCGGCCAGCCGCGTTGCGACATCCACGGACGTCCCATGTTCATCGTCAGCCTCGACCGTCAGCGCAACCTTATCCGCTACGCCTGCCCCGAACCAGACTGTCTGGAAGTCTTTACCAAAGGTTGAAGGCTCAAAGACGCGACTTTCCTCACGGCATAGGGTTAATCCGGAAGGACGTTCTTTGCATGCAAAGCCCTGGGTCCACGGAGAGCGAACCAGCTGTGCAGGCGCGTTCAGCGGCGCGAAAACGCGACGGAACGCCGAGCGGCTTTTTTCCGCAATCTTCCCCAGGACTCGACAGCAAGACCTGTGAGAGACATCACAGATTGCCACCGGGGCATCCAAGCAGGATGGAAAAGAATATGACGATGTGCGACGAAAACTATCGCGTGATTGCTGTAGAAGATCAGTGCCTGGTCATCCGCGGCATCCGCAGCGGAGAGGTTCTGGTGATCAACGTCGCCCCCGAGATTCCCCTCACGGAAGAAGACTACCCGCCCGGCCGGTTGATCGCGTTAAGCGACCCCTCCACCGACATTCCCAATTAGCGACGTTTTTCCCGGCACCAGGGTACTGGTGCTTCTACATCCGCACCCGTGCCAGAGGATCAATGCCCGTCGCTTTGATCTGCGGCGCCAGCGATTCCAGCACCTCGAGAAATGCCAGCACGTCGGGCACTTTGTCGGAGCGCACACTGATCGCGCTCCGCCACTTGCCCTGCCGCTTGATCTGCAGATAACTGCGCACCAGCTCCGCCTTCGTGATTTCCGCCACCGGCACCGTATTGCCTTTCCACACCACCGCCGTCGCCGACAGCCCGAGCACACCGAACTGCACCGTCTCGCCGCGCTGCACCCTGGTCTTCACCGCCTGTACCATCGGCGGCAGAACCCGCGCCAGAATGATCCCGATCGCCTCATCCGCATTCCTGTACCTCGAGGTCACCTTCAGCTTCCGGCGATCCTGGCCGATCAACTCCAGCGTCAGATGCATCCTCCCCGACTTGCTTGACAGCGCCAGGATCGCGCCCACTAACCCTAGATGCGCGTACATATTCACCGGCACCACCCGGTAACGCGTCTCGGTGATCTGGCTCCACGCTATCTCCTGCTGGCCGAAGAGCGACTCCGTCCGCACCCCGGCGTCGCTGATCGTCAGCGCGCCCTTTCCCAGTGCCACCCACAAGACCGCCAGCGCCGCCACCAGGCCGATCGAGATCCACATTAATGTCGGATGCGACACCGCCCGGGGATCATCCAGTGACGTCCACAATCCCACCAGCACACCCGCGACTCCCAAAGCCAGGAAGATGCGCGTCGTATAAGCCGCACCAAAGCGGCGCTCCCCGTAAGCCATAGCCGCAGTCGCCATACTTGCCCCCCCGGCTGCGACCCTGACCCGCAGCCACAATGATCTCGGGCTATGGTGGCGCAAAAATTCAGCCCACGCTAATTACTTCTGTAATGTCGGGTATTCACATACGAGTCCCGGACCGATGATTTTGTACGGAGGAATCGTGACCTTTTTCTGGCGTACGACGCGGCACCGCGGTCGATGACAATCCTCTACAGGATGTCAGTACGCTCGCACACGTCCGCTTAGTGATGAAAGGCGGAGGCATCGGTGAGCTCATGGAGAAGAGTTCAAGCGAAAGAGTCAATATGGGGCCGGCACCTCGCCCGTCCGGCCACGCCTGCGGCCATTAGTGAACCAAAAATTCTGTTTGACAGCATTACTCGGATGTCTTGCGACATCGCCGGATGGTTCTGAGACGCTATAATGACGAAGGTTGTTTTCATTCTCCCTGGAGGAGCAAAGATCTATGACAACCCCTGAGCAAAACACCTGTGCGCACATTCCTTGCACTTGCGTGGTGGAAGCGGGCGAAAAATACTGCAGCGAATCATGCAGGGATGCCGGATCGGGTGAGGTGGAGATCGCGTGCGAATGCGGTCACGCGACATGTTCGACAAGCATCGAAGAAGTAGCCTAGAGCACCTCGAACTTCCTCTGTCTGGCCTGCGGGCAAGCCGATTGACTCCGAGGCGTCCCAAAGATGGCTAGCTCTTCGAGCCAATCGGCGAGCGCCAACGCAAGCTGCTGACCAGCGTGAAATTTGGTGTTGTAAACAGGAGGACCCCGTTTCTTTCCCGTAGCGGGGATTCTCTGGGCTCGAGCGCAGATTTTCCCCGACCTCTTTCCCACGCCGAAACACCACCTGGTCAAAGTCTCAATACGCCGGTGAGAGTCTGCTTTGCTTGCATTTGGTTGTGCGGGCTCCAGCCCGTTGCAACGCGAACAGGGCATCGGCAAATAGCTTTTGCTCGGCGGCGTTGTTTTCGTCGCCAGTCGTGAAGCGAATTGCCGCGTGTGGTGTCTAATCGGCGCCGGTTCGATCTTTGAAAGGGTTTCGCTTGTGATAGCTGAGACGGCGCGGGCCCCAGAAGGTCGCGGACTTCGCCCATGCGCCTGGTCAGGCGAGGCTTACCGCAGAGAATCACTGTTCAGTAATCGTCATTCTCTGACCGGCGGCAACGTTCGAAAGCGTCTGAACTTCTCCGCTAGGCCAATAGACGGTCAGAGTATCCACCTGCGTCGCCGCGCCCAGCCCGAAATGCTGAATTAAGCTGTTACTTCCCTGAAACGCGCCGCCGTTCACAACCGTGCGCAGCAAGTTGACTCCGCCCACGCTGGCTACAATTCGAGCGCCCACTGCATCGCGATTGCTTGTGGTTCCAACCAGTTTGAGTTCCAGCCAATGGTTCGGATTGCCTTGGCTCAGCCCGTTATTCATAAACAAGAGTGGATGCCCCGACAGCCCGGCCTGAAAGAAGTCCATGAACCCGTCTTGATTGAAATCGGCAAACACAGCAGTCGGCTCGGAAGTGTTGACGGTTGCCGTTCCACTGAGAATCGTGAGGTCAAGAAAAGTGCCGTCCTGGTTGTTTAGGAAAAACGCTCCCGGATATTGAGTGGGACCGTTCAGCAGACTGCCGCCAGCCATATAAATGTCTTCCCATGTGTCATTGTCGAAATCGTAGAATGCCGTTCCCCAGGTTATGTTCTGGTTTGTGCCCGGATTGCTTGGCTTGGGGACGTTGCCCCGGGCGACGTGCGCCCCCCCCGGATTGTCCCCTTGTTCTTGCAAGAAGGTGTTCCCGGACTGCTGCTGCAACAAGAAATTCGGACCGAAATTGGTAACCAGGAGACTGTACCGTCCAGTGCGGTTATAGTCGCTTTGCCCGATTCCCATGGACGAGACGGCGACGCCCGCGCCACTTGCGGCGGAAACGTCCGTGAAAATCCATCCGCCCTTTCCATCGGATCCATCGTTGCGCCACAAGACATTCGGGTGAGAAAACGACTGGGTCCCGACGTCGTTCCCCAGATAAATGTCGACTCGACCGTCCTGATTGTAGTCCACGAATTCGACGACCATACCGCGACCGTTCACGTCCGCAGCGGTCGAACCTCCTAGCAAGTTGGTCACGTCGGTGAATGTCAGATTCCCGTTATTGTGGTACAGATGATCGTTTTGATTTGTTCCATTGCAGTCTGCATGAACGGTGACATAAAGGTCGAGATAACCATCATTGTCGTAATCGCCCCAAGTTGCGCTGATGTTGTTCTGCGGAGTCACCTGGTTTATGCCGGCGGTAGCGGTAATCTCGGTGAATGTACCATTGCCATTGTTGTGGAACAGCCGGTTCGGGGTTTGATTGAACAGAATCAGCAGGTCGGGATTGCCGTCGTTGTCGATATCGGCAAAGCTCGAACCGCTCGAACTGACGGCCGAAACGCCAACAGGCAAGCCGGCGGCGGCAGCCATATCCGTAAACGTGCCGTCTCCATTATTACGCCACAGATGGTTATTACCATTTATATCGTTCACGAACAGGTCTTCCAGGCCATCCCCGTCATAATCGGCAACAGCCGCGCCGACCCCGCCGGGTATCTTGTCCGTCGCCGGACCGCATGCTTTGTTGTTTATGAACGTTCGCTGCACGTCTATACCCGCTGTCGAAGCGGTGTTCGTGAACGTGGGAACGAAAATTGTGGACGGCAATGGATTTCGCGTGAAAGAAAATGTATCGGTCGCGATTACGGCTTTGCTGCCATTGAGCACATCTACCCGCACGCTCCATGCCCCTGTCAGCGCGGAATATTGTGTAGTACCGGTTTCGCCAGCAGAGACCGTATTTGCGCCAGCCTTATAATTGGCCGCCTTTCCTGTGGTTAGCACGTATTGCGTTCCGTTGGGATCCACCAGGGTCGTGTTTACCGTGAGCGTCTGTATGGTGGACCCAAGATTTGCAACGACGTATTCAAAGTCGGTGGTGTATCCGAGAACGGCGGAGGCAGGACCTTGCCCGCCAATGCTGGCATATACGCCATTTGCCGGAACCGTGCTGATGACGAGGGGAATATCGGTTTCGTAGACGATCTGCTTGGTGACGATATCCCTGGTGAATCCTTTGAGTACAAAACCGCCCGTCTGCGACGTAAGGTTTTTCGTCGTGAACTGGCCCGCCGCGATTTTGACTTGGCCCGGGGCGAGCGTCGGCTGCGAAGCAAAAATGTTATAGACGGTCGCGTCTGGTGCGACCAGCTGGACGTTCGTGATTATCTGAATCGTGGTGGAACCAGTGTTCGTGACTGCCAACTGATAGGCGATAGGCGCACCAATCGCGGCATGTGGAGCAGTGAGGGTGACAAAGTTCAACGTGACCGCCGTTGACTGGCCATACGCCAACGAAAACAGAATGCACGTAGTTGCCGCAAACCCGATCAGCGAGCGCCAAATCGCATGCATGAAAACCTCTCAGGGCCGGACAGGGTGACCATGGCGATAAGAAGGAAATACAAGGGGGGATGTGAGCTTCAAGCCCGTCGCATTTTTAGCCCAGAGACGGGCTCCTGTCAACTCTAGTACCAGTTGGCAAGAGTAGAATTTCCGCTGCCGACAACCTGGAATTGCGGCGCTTGCTGGTGTGAAATTTTATTGCCTTTTGTCCCAAAATTTTTCATCTTGACATTGTAAACGTGTTGGACCAGAGTCTCCATTGCTTGGCTGCGGCGCTGGCTCTAGACAACGGGGCACAAGAGCCAGGGGCCGAATCCCGATCCCCCCAAAGAAATCAGACCTTGAACTGTGGCTGATCTGCGTCGGGATTTGTCTTCACTGCTCGTGTGTGTACTTCCTCTTTGCAGTCGACGAAGCCGGGAAAAAAGGAGGCTACCCAAATGTTGTCCGCTCACAGAAAGCTTGTTTTAGGTCTACTTGTGGCGGGTATTGTACTGGCCATCGGAACCGTACATGTCCTGGCCGGAAACTGCCCGATTCAGGGGTGCACCACGGTGGGCCAGGAAGTCGCGATTCCGGTTCACCTTCAGGACGGTCAGGAGTTTACTCTCAGTATCCCTGACCTGATTGCTTTCGGTCAGGCGATGTTCAATGCTGAATGGACCGATCAGGAAGGGCAGGGGCGTCCTCTCACCAAGGGTAACGGCAACCCGCTTTCTGATCCCACCAGTCCGCTTGTCTTTCCGCACAATTTCAACCGCGTTTCAGCCCCTGACACGAACGGCTGTGCGGGCTGTCATAACCGACCCGTTTCCGGCGGCGGCGGAGACATCGTCGGCAACGTGTTCGTTCTCGGTCAGCGGTTTGACTTCGCTACATTCGACGCCACCGATACCATTCCCACCCGCGGCGGGGTGGATGAGAACGGCAATCCCGTGACCCTGCAGTCGATCGCCGACTCGCGCAAGACCGTCGGCATGTTCGGATCCGGATATCTCGAAAATGTCGCCATCGAGATGACCCAGGATCTTCAAGCCGAGCGTAACGCCTGCGCAAAAGGAATGAATTGTCCCTTGGCTTCCAAAGGCGTCAGCTTCGGGACAGTGACGCACAATGCTGACGACACCTGGGATACGTCGCAGTGCACCGGACTGGTGGCGGGAAGTCTGAGCAGCAGTGCCGGAGTTCCGCCCAGCCTGATTATCCGGCCGTACCACCAGGCTTCCAATGTCATCTCCATCCGGCAGTTCAGCAACAACGCCTTCAACCACCATCACGGCATGCAGTCGGAAGAACGCTTCGGACTGGGGATCGACGCGGATGGGGACGGTTTTGTGAACGAACTGACCAGAGCGGATATAACTGCCGTGTCGGTCTTCCAGGCAACCATGGCTGTGCCCGGTCGCATTATTCCGAGCGACACCACCAAGCGGCAAGCGGTAGTCACGGGTGAATCGCTGTTCGCGCAGATCGGCTGCACCAGTTGCCACGTTCCACAGCTACCGTTGAACAACAAGAACTACGTCGAGCCCAACCCGTTCAATCCCTCGGGCAATCTGCAGCAAGGCCAGGGCGTGCCCAACCTTACTGTGGATTTGACTGATAAGAAGAACCTGCCCGCGCCGCGTCTTGAGCCCGACAAAAAGACCGGGGTCATCATGGTGCCGGCGTACACCGACCTGAAGGTTCACGACATTACCACGGATCAGGCGGGCGATCCGGACCACGAACCCCTGGACATGAATCAGCCAGCCGGTTCGACCGGATTCTTCGCGGGGAACAACCGCTTCATCACTCGCAAACTATGGGGCATCGCCAATCAGCACAAGTTCGGCCACCACGGTTTGTACACAACGATGCGCGACGCCGTAATTGCCCATTCGGGTGAAGCGCTGACCACCCGTTTGGCGTTTCAGGCCCTTACCTCGGACCAGCAGAACGATGTCATTGAATTCCTGAAGTCGCTTCAGGTGCTGCCTCAGGGCACCAAGTGTCTGGAAATCGATGACACTGGAAACTGCACTCTGGTTCCAGGAGTTTTGCCTTAGGGCTTGCGACTCGGCTAAACAAGAACGGCTTTACCGGTCAAGGAGTGAGTTTGCTGTCCGATGCGACAGTTGCCTCCTTCTGGCTAGCATCGGTGCAGCAGTAAGGGGTGCACTTTCCCTTTTCGGCCACGGGGGGTCTGGGGGGGAGTGCACCTACTTTTCCATATCGTCAGAAGTCCAGAGACTTTGGATTTCAGATGTTTCGCCAAAACTCGTAATCAACCTTCGGGCTAAACTGTTTACAGGCATGAAAACCGGGTTTGCTTTTCTGCTGCTCGCCTATAGCGTGTGTATTGCGGGTGCCTCTGAACCAGGCGGCGCGTCGTGGAAATATGACCTTCGTCCTGGCGACCATCTCGTCTATCGATACATCTTCGAGCGCCACTACAAAAGTCCGACAAGGGAAACGGAGAGCCGGATTACCTTCAAGACGCATGTCCTGGTGGTCGGAGCCAATGGCCAGACACTCAGCGTGGGATTTCAGCGCAACCGGCAAAATGCCGAATTGGTTCGTTACCAGGAGAACGGCAAAGACGAATTAGAGCGCGAAACTCCCAGGTTCCTGGAAGACATCAGGCAGAATCCGCCGGATTTTGCCGAGGCGAACGAATTCTCGCCGCGAGGCGATCCGCAAAGCTACTGGCAAGTCAGTCGCGAACTGAAGAGCAATCTGCTGATGGCAGTTCACGAAATCGAGGGCTTGCCCGAGCACGTCCCCGGCGATGAAGACCGGGACTGGAGAGGTACGAACACTCTCGACATCGATTTTCATCGCAGTGGCGCGGAAGATGTAGGAGCGAATCCCTGTGAGCGGGTAGAAGGGGTTGGCGGTGGCGGGAAAGTGCGGATGAACTACTTCTGGTGCGCCAACACCGGGGTTCTTGGGAAGATCACCTTTTCGGGCGAGTATAAGCCAGACGAGGGGGGGACGGTTCGCGAGCGCATGAGCTTCGAGCTCCTCGAGAAGCGCCGCGGGGAGAATGTCGCTCAGTGGCTCGAATCGTCCGACACCGGGAAAGGCGCGCTCCAGGCTCTCTTGCTCTCCCGCTGGCTACCTGTCAGTCCTGAAGACTTCAAGACAGCCCTGAATTCGCCCGACCCGCGGGTGCAGGCATTGGCTCTGGCATGTTTGTACAAGCGCAGATCGCGGTACCCGGATACGCAGACTCTCCAGTCGCTATCCAAGAGCCAGGACCTGGAAGTGCGCCGGATAGCCACAGAATTGCTGCATGACGCTCCTCCTGGCGCTTCGACCGGGGTGACGGTTGATGATTGCACGCTCCCTCCGCAAACTCCGTACGCCGAACAAAAACCCGATACTTCCTTGCGACATATGCGGGCTGGTGAATACCAGGGAGTGCCCTATATGTTGCGGGTCCCGAGCGACTATCGTGGCGACCGCCCTTTCCCGTTACTTGTTTACCTGGCCGGGGGAGGAGGCATGGCCCTTGACGGGGTGGACAGTTCGAGAAATGCGGTCTCCGATAGCGACTACCTCGTGCTTTATCCGCAAGCCGCGGACCTGTGGTGGAATGAAGGAGTCCCCGAGAAATTCAATGCGGTTCTGAGCGAAGTGCTTCAAGACCTGAACGTCGACACGAACCGCATCTATATTGCCGGAAATAGCGAAGGCGGCACGGCCGCGATCCTGTATGCTGCCATCTGGCCTCAGCGCTTTGCGGCGGTAGCCTCGTTGATGGGTGGCGGAGTGTGCATGATGGATGTAGCCACCGCCGTCCCTGAGATCGCTCATCTTCCGATCCTGCTCATGCATGGCGACGAGGACCGTCGGATACCCCCTCATTGCTCGCAGGATACCTATGACGCGATTCGAAAGTTGAATCCCGGGCGTCCGCCGGAACTGCACATCCTTAATGGCCGCGAGCACGACATTACGTTGAACTCGGATGGCGGTCTTACAATGAGCTTCCTGGGCAAGCAGACTCGCGAGCCATTCCCGAGAGATGTCAAGGCTCTGGTCACCGACAGTTCGTTTCCCAGGCGGTATTGGATCGAGGTACTGGAGAAAAGGGGAGGATGGGCAGGTGTGGATGGGCATATCAGTCAGGACGGTACCATCCATCTGACGACCAAAGATGTGAGCCGAGTTCGGCTGCTGCTGCGCCCTGAATTGTTTGTACGGCCAGGTCCGATCAAGGTTGAAATCAACAATCGGCCCATGTTCGACGGCACCGTGAAGCATGATTGTTCGATGCTTGCTCAGAGTTCGAGACGGTATCACGATCCCGTACTGGGATTTACCGGGCAGCTGGATTTCGATGTTCATGATGACAAAGGCAAACAGTAGGAGTTGGCGGCGCGAAATCGCCGGACTTAGTGTCTGCGGCAGTTCAGATCTTCATCTGTGGCGAGAGAAAATCAGACCCGGGCCAAGGCGTTAACGCGAGGAGACAACATGCGGATGCTGGCAGGACGCCGATATGGATTTCTGTTGTTTGCGATTCCCATGCTCATCAGCCTTGCTAGCGGACAAGTCCCCTCCGTTCAACTGACATTTCAGACACTGACAGCATCACACGCCGCACTCGGGGCCCCAATGCAGTACAAGCTGACCTTGGTCAACACAGGCAGTGTCACGACGCAGGTGGAAGCAGTTGTAGACCTGATCGCGCCCGACAACACCGTCTCCACGCTTCTGAATACCAGCCCGACCTTGACAGCTGGGCAGACCAAAGTCAGCACGGCGGCGTTTCAGACCAGCACCTATACGTCACAAGTTGGGACCTTCACTCTTTGCGGGGTCATTACCGACCCTTCTTCAGGCGAGATCATCGCCCAGCAGAACATTCTTCTCACGATCACTGCCGCACCGCCAAATTTGATTTACGCAAGTGTAGGCGGTTTTGGCCCTGACACGGCTTCGCTTGGCTTCACTTACGATTTCTCCACCGTTGTTTCTAATCTCAGCAGTGCGGCGATGAATTTGCAGGCGAAGACCACCCTGGTGATGGTCAACGGTTCCGAGGTAGTTCTGAACCCTGGGGCTCTGAAGAGTATAGCTGCCGGCTCCTATTTGATTACACCCACAGTCGTCAATACGACGCAGTACTCTGCCAGCTCGGGGGCTTACAGTGTCCGCTTGGACGTCTTGGACAGCAATAGCAATATCCTCGCAACCGACACCCACACCTTCACTCGTAATGCGCTGGCGGCGAGTACTTATGTTCCGACGTTTACCGACACCGCGATAAGCGCCGGGGTAAGTGTTTCACGCGCCCCCATGGTGCCCTCCGGTTGCGGTCCATACATGGATCAAATCTACGGTGGCGCGGGGGCATCAGTCGCAGACTACGATAATGACGGATTCCAGGATATCTTCGTCACCGATATGTCGGGCAACAGTCACCTCTGGCACAACAACGGCAATGGCACTTATACGGATATGGCCGCGGTCGCGGGCATTCCGCTGGGCAGTGCAGGCTTATATGCAAGCGGCTCCAGCTTTGCGGATGTCGATAACGACGGGTGGCCAGACCTGCTGGTCCTGTTCAATGGCGCTTACCCGGTCCTATTGCACAACAATCAAAACGGGACTTTCACCCAGGTCGTCAATTCCGGCTTGAATAGCAACGCGGTTGTGCAGAACGAAATGAGCGCCACCTGGGGCGATTACGACGGGGACGGGTATCTCGATTTGTATGTCGTCGTCCATGCCGATTGCAGCGGTACGAACCAGAACGATCATCTTTACCATAACAATGGCAATCTCACATTCACGGATGTAACCGCACTTCTGGGCGGATCGTCGGATCCGCGAGTAACCGGCAGGGGGTTGGTTGCCGCCTTTATTGACTACAACAACGATGGCAGAGTGGATCTGTACGTCGGCAACGACGAGGGAAAGCAGCCCTACTCCCACCCAAATGTGCTCTGGCGCAATGATGGCTCGGATGGTAAAGGCGGATGGATCTTCACCGATGTCTCAAGCAGCGCGAACGCTAACATTGCGATTTCCACGATGGGATTCGGCTTCAGCGATTACAACCGCACCGGGCGAATGAGCATTTTCGCGACTAACTGGGGAAACAATTACCTGCTGCAGCAACAGGCAGGCAACACTTTCATTCAGCAGTCAGGGGATGGCGTGGGTGGCGCTCACGTGCAACGCGGCACCGTCCCGCTGAAGGCGGGCGGAGTCGGAACTTCCGTCACATGGGGCACCGGCTTTTACGATTTCAATAATGATGGCTGGGAAGATCTCTACATTGCCGGTGACAATCGTTGCTGTGGCACTGTGCTGACACAACGCACCAATGCGCTATTCCTGAACAATCAGGACGGCACTTTTCTCGATCTCTCTATCCTCTCCGGTGTTATCGGCCTAACCAACGTCGGCGGGACACCCGGCGTCTCATTCGCTGATTTTGACAACGACGGCTTCATGGATATGTTTGAGGCCCCTAATTTTCTCACTCCGCATTTGTACATGAACCAGGGAAAGACATCCGGTAACCCGAACAACTGGTTGAAAGTCAAACTCTTCGGAAGCGTAAGTAATCGTGACGGCGTTGGGGCGCGTCTGGTTGCGGTGGTCGGCGGGGCGAGCTTGGTGCGCTGGGTTACGAATGGAGGCGGTTATCAAGGATCCAGCAGTCTGATTCAACATTTCGGGTTGGGGAGCGCGACGGCAGTCGACAGCCTGACCGTTTATTGGCCCAGTGGAAAGATCAATACTTTCGCGAACGTCGCGGCTGACCAGGTGATGACCATAACAGAGCAATAACACGCCTCCCCGCCGGACAGCGAAAATCGCAGGTGAAGAATGCGGCGCAGAGACTTTAGCCCACTTCAATATCGTTCTTGGCCGAATGCGTGTTACAGATCCCCCTTTGGCATTCTGCCCGGGCTCGGAGTTCCGTGACACTTTTTGGTTCCCGCCGTTCGAGCGGCATGAAGGTTCGGTTTCTCTAAGAATATTTCTCAGGGTTCAGGAGGCGATCGCTATGAAATTCCGCAACAGTACCCGGCAGTTCTGGCTCTCGCTGGTAGCGATGCTGGCGACTGGGATGTTGGTAGCAGCATTCCCAATCACCGCAACGGCCGCGCAGAACCTCGTCTATACCATCAGCAACAACACCAACACCAATCAGAATTCGGTCATTGCGCTGGTCAATGACGGAAACGGAAATTTGTCGCCCGTAACCGGCTCGCCCTTTCTCACTGGAGGAACCGGCGTCGGTCCGGGCAATATGACTGACGCGCAGTGGGATTCAGACGACGAAACCATAATCAACGCGGCTGGCACCCTACTGTTCGCCGTCAATGGCCACACCAATACCATTGCCGCGTTCACCATCAACTCCGATGGCAGCCTGACCCCCGTTCCGGGATCGCCCTTCCCGTCGGGTGGCACGCAACCGGCCAGCATTGCTTATAAGGACAATGCCCTGGGAAACGGCAATTCGATCATGGTTGTCGCTAACAAGGATTCCGACCCGTTACAAACCCAGACCGCCCCGAATTACATGACCTTCACCGTCAGCCCGACAGGGGTGCTAACGGCGAATGCCGCCGGACTCTTTATGCTGCCCGCAGGTGCTTCTCCGGCTCAGGTGATCTATCGTCGCGGCGGAACGGCGGGGTTCTTCGGGGTCGAGTTCCTGGCCGGAACCGTTACCTCGTACAGACTTACCCGCAACGGTGCAGCCACCATCACCAATCAACTGGCCCTGCCGCAGCCGAACCCAGTGGCGGTCGGTGGCGTCCTGCACCCCACCGTGAAGGGACTGTACCTGACTTTGCCGGCAGATCACGAGGTCGGAGTGTACGGCTACGACAGCACCGGCAAACTCTCCGCTGTGGGTACCGCCAGTAATCAGGGCATCGCAGTGTGCTGGGCCACCGTCAACGCGGCTGGAACCCGACTATACACCTCCGAGACTCCGTCAGGAACGATTGAGGTGTACGACATCACCAATCCGAAAGTGCCGGTCATGTTGCAGTACTTCACGGTGAGTGGGACACTGCCTCAGCCGGCACACTTGCGCTTGGATGTCACGGGCCAGTTCCTGTATGCGCTGGACCGAAACGGCGTGCTGCACGTGATCAATGTCGCGGCGGATGGTACTCTGAGTGAAAGCATCACGCCGTACAACCTGGGGCTGCCAACTGGAACCGTGCCACTGGGATTGGCAGTGCTCTCAAAATAGAGTTTCCAGATTGCAACTCAACAACTCGAGACCCTGCAGGGTTTCGCAGGGTCTCGAGTTGTTTTCGCCAGTACACCGTTCGACGCGATGAGCGCGGATAGCCCGGCTGGGGCAGCATTTGATTCAAGGTTACTCACTCCAACAGATCAGCAAATGATAGAGATGCCGGTGCACGCCATACCGCCGCGTATGCCCGGTTGGCAATGTCGGACGAGCAGCGAATTCATTCCCGCTCCAAGACAAGGCTGTTTCAGGCCTGAACTGAGTGGAAGAGAGGCAAGAATATGCAGGCGCAAGAGCGCGGCATAAGCGACATAGGTTCCTCACAAAGCCTGGCGGCACAGTCAATACGTCAGAGCACTTCAGAAGCTAGCTGGGCATTCAAAGCTTAAGACCACGATGCGCTGAATTCACCTGACGGACCTCGCGGCGGTCCAGCAGGCACGACACGAGCGAGGGTGTCACTACAATTTTCGCTACAGCAACTCAGCAGGAGGTGCGGAACCTCTCGCAAGATGTAGAATCCAAAGCGCGGCCCCGTAGCTCAACTGGATAGAGCATCAGACTTCGGATCTGAGGGTTGGGGGTTCGACTCCCTCCGGGGTCGCCATTTTTACTGGGGTTTCATGGGTTTGCAGTGTTTAAGCCCTTCCGCGTGCTACCCCTGTGCTACCGTAGCGGGTGCTACCCACGCCACTTCCTCTTTATAGCGTTCTTCGTCCGGGCCTTTGCTGCGGCCTTTGACGCCTTGGTGCGATTTCCTTCCGCCGAGCTGGTTGCCCAAACCGTGGCCGTTTTTTCGACTCTCGGATCGCGCCAAGTGCGTCCCGGCCCCGCTGGACGATCTCACTCAATTGGGCGCGATCGGGTACGACGACGAAGTCGATAGTCAGACCATCAGCGGGCCGTGCCTCGGTCGGGCCGGCGGATGGTCACCAGCGTTCCTCCGGCGCGCATCACGCCCGCAGACCGCTTCGCGATGTCGCCGCCGAGGACATCGAAAACCAGATCGAACCCCGGCCGACATCTTCTAGGGCGTCGTTATCGAGGTCGACGAACTCCTGCGCGTCGAAGTCGAGAGCCATCTGACGGCCGCCAGCGCGCCCGGTGCCGGCGTGGATTCCGGGCAGCAAGAAGTTGAGGGCCCGCTGACTATCACTTTTGCCAGTTGGCTTGCTGCGCTCTCCAATAGCATTCTTCCCGAGGCGGGCGACAATCGTGTATGGCTTGCCCGGATGCGGGAGAACGGAAAAAGGGATGGTGTCCCGCTCGCAGTTAGAGGTTAAGGGAGCGGTTCTGTGATTCATTTTACGCGGCCTCCTGCTGAGCCGCAGCTTGATGACCAGCGTTTCTTCCTAAGATGGCTTCCAGTTGCCAGAGATCTTTCCAGCCCATGATGCGGCGGAAGTTCTTCTCCGTCGCCAGAAAGGAAGACGCCGCCCAACG
>Ga0126383_10000693_pt1 | contig 19378 bp, 16 predicted proteins | sample PanSoiMetPlot_35_FD_96882 | JGI IMG/M metagenome (GOLD analysis project Ga0126383, IMG submission 96882) | Tropical forest soil microbial communities from Panama - MetaG Plot_35 | ecosystem: Environmental > Terrestrial > Soil > Tropical forest > Bulk soil | place: Panama | collected 2016-02-17
CCCTGCCGCGTTATGGAATTGTGAGCGCGGCCTGGGCCACCGTGCTGAGTCTGGGGTTGAAGGTGTTGATGCTCATGCCCGGTTTGGGACGATGGGAACATCCGCGCTGGGACTCAGATCTGGTAAAGGAAGCGTGGCGCCGCATCAAACCATTCCTGCTGGGCCAGACCTATGCCAAATCAGATCCGCTGATCGATCGATTTCTCACCTCGCTCACCACCGCCGGCAACTTGTCGCTGCTCTACATGGGACAGCAGGTGTATTCGGCCATCAACATCATCATCACTAAAGCGATTTCAACTCCGTCAGTGCCGCGGCTGGCCATCGCCTCAAAGCAGGGCGACTGGTCAGATTTCCGCCGCATTTACCGGCACCGGCTCGCGTGGATGCTGGCGGTCACCGTGGCCGCGGCCATTGGGTTATTTGTGATCGGCGAACCGCTGCTGCGCCTGATGATTGGACATGGCGGCATTACCGCGCAAAACGTTCACCAGTTGTGGTGGATTCTGGTGGCCCTTACCGGAGTGCTGATCGGCGGCGCGTCCGGCCAGGTCATCTCCGGCGCCTTTTACGCCATCGGCGACACCCGCACACCCACGACGCTCTTCATCATCAGTTATACCGTCTATGTTCCGATTAAGATCCTGGTGTTCCTGAGATATGGAGTAATCGGGCTGGCCCTGGTGACCAGTATTCACCTGGCGGTGAATTTCCTGCTGCAACTTATAGTACTGGAGCGCGCGATTCTGCATACGGCGAAGACTGCTGAAGCGACGTGATGGCGATCAGGCGGCGCGGACGTCCTTCTGGTCCTTGTTCACGCGCGGACGAGGGCGTCGTTCGGCTTCGTGCTGACTTTCCTTCTTTCGTCTTTTGTCCTCGCGTTTCTCTTTAATCAGCACATAGCCGACCGCTACGAAGAAAAAGTAAAAGACCAATAACTGGGCCCGCTGCCGGTAAGCCGTCCCCACGTTGCCCTGCACAATCGAATAGGTAAGGGTCAACAGACTGGTGAAGATTACGATGGGAGCTATCTCTCTGATGCGATGCTTGACGGTGAACCATCCTCCCAGCGCCAGCAGGGGAATCGCAAACCACCACACAATCATTTCCGGAAGCGTCAGCATTTGCCGGAGCGATCCGAATTGCCAGGGGAAAGGAGCCAGCAGCAAATAAGTCAAGCCCAGCGGAACGGCGCTCAAAGCTCCCGAAGTGGTGGAGACATCGACATCTCGGCCATAACCCGACTCGGCTGATTGGGCGGCGTCCGCGCGCATGCGCTGCAACTGATCGGCACTTCCATAGACCTCCAATTGCTCGGTCGCGTAGTGGCTCACCCCAAAATAAGCGAGCGTCATGGTGACGAAGCTGATCACGATCAACTGGCGCGCAAACGATTGCGCGGTCAGCCGCTGCCGCCCGAGAATAAATGCCGCCGCGCCGGCGAGCGCCACGATATAGAAAACATAGAATCGCAGCGTCAGCAGGCAGCACAAGGCAATCGCCAGCGCCACCAGATATTTCAGACTGAACCGCGCGCCCAGCTTGAGAATGGCCAGCATTGACAGCGCCAGCAGAAAAACAATGGGCCCATCCTTCAGACCCTGGCAAGACCAGATGATGAGTGAGGGAAAGAAGGCCGTCAGCACGGCCGCCACCCGCGCAACTTTCTTGTTGGGAAAAATCTCCATGGCCATCAGGTAGGCCAGCGGCGCCGTCGCAGCGCCCAGCACGCAATTGACGTATTGCACGGCCAGCATGTTGCGGCCGGAAATTTTGTAGATTGCGGCCACCATATACATCATCCCCCAGCCGCTCGACGATCCGCCCGCATAGAAGACATCAATCGCGCGTTGATATTCGAGCTTGCCGAGCCAGACGTGCTGGAGCGAGTCGCCCAGGTAATCGTAGGTCAACGCGTCGCCGCCAAAGAAGCTCTGCCAATGAAAGACGTAGATGGCGGTTCCGATCAGCACCCGCGCCAGAAACGCCGCAATGAACAATCTGAACAGGAATTTGCCGTCATCGAGCCGGTGAATCGCAAAAGCGATTAGACCAACCAGCGGGACGCAGACCAGCGCGGCAGGTCCGCCGTCAGCCGGAGCCATTACGAATATGATGGCCAGCAGGACGAGGGCTATGGCGAGTAATAATCCGTTCACGTTCGCTCAGTGCTTTCGTTTGCTAGATGTCGTCCGGGAGATCGGGCCGGGTCTTTCGTTCCACCAGAAATCGGTCTGCGGCGCTCAGCTCCTTAATCGGTTTGGCCGGTACCCCGCCAATCAGCCAACCTTCAGCATCGATCTTGCCCACGATGACTGATCCTATTCCCACCACACATCGCGGCGGTATGGCCGCTCCCGGCGCCAGCCGCACTTCGGAGCCAACGTAAGCAAAATCGCCGATCGAGATCGGCTGCGTCCGCTGCCGATTGTGCGTCCAAAGAGACGAGTTACGCCCGCCGATAATTGTGCGCCGCCCAATCTCAACTCGATCGGTAAAATCGATTTTATGACCGGCGGTAATGATGGTTCCGGGACCAACAATCAGCCTTGGATCTACCGGATTAACGACCTCTGGATCGGGAATGGAGTTGATCTCGTTAAATCGTATTATGTCAGAGTACCTGCCGACGCGCACTTCGTCACCGCCGCGAATCACATTCAGATGGCCCACGCGGACATGGTCGCCGATGGAGAGTTTCCGGACACCCACGACCAGATTGAAATGGCCAAACGAGACGTCGTCTTCGATCACGCACTCCTGGGCATCGATGATGCTGAAGCCGAACCGTACTCGCTTGCCGATCCGATACCCGAACAGCAAACGATAACAGGGCCGCATCAGAAACGAGGGCAAGAGACCCACCAGCGCCAGGATGGCCAGGCGAGCCCTGCTGACGCGACCGCCCGCGACGGTCGCAAAGCCCGTGCGACCTGCCGGCAAAGCGCTCTCGTATTCGGTGGCCGCCGGTTCTTCTATTGCGCCAAGTTTTTCCAACTCTTAACGTCCTCGCGACTGGGCCGCTGCGAACAGCGCCTGCGCCAGCCTATCAGCCTGATCCTCAAGCCCGTAATGCGCGACGGCATGAGCGCGCCCGGCCAGGCCCATTTTTCGTCGACCTTCCGGATCGGTTAGCAAACGTTCCAGGTTACGATACCACTCGTCATTCGTAGAGGCGAAAAAATGCGTAACTTCCGGCTCGCCAATCTCGGCTGATCCACCGACCGGGGTGGCGACAAAAGGCACGCCTACAGCCATATATTGCACCGCCTTGAACCCTGATTTTCCCTGGGCCCATTTGCCTGAGTAGAGCGCGGCATCGATCGGATACAGACCCACGTCGATGGTCTGGAAGTCCCGGACCTCGCGCTCCATCTCCCAGCCGAGGTTCTCGATTATCAGGTTAGGAATTGAGATCGTGTCACGTCCGGCGCCCACGATTTTCAAACGAAACTCGAAACGCTCAGCCAGCGACGAGAGCACCGGAAAGATCGATTCGAGATACGGAAAGGTCGAATGCGTGCCGATCCAGCCGAGCACCGGCGGCGCCTGCTCATCCGGGCGCGTCACCGGCTTAAAGATTTCCGTATCGACGACGGTGGGCACGACCTGAGTACGCGCGCCCCGGGCGGCAGCGTATTCCGCAATCGAGCGATTGCCGCAGACAACAATTGTGGCCCACTTGATTAAGTCATCCGTCTTGCTGAACCACTTCAGGGTCTTGCTGAAAGCGCCATAGGTGGGACTCTCGTAAGAAACGTAAGTGGCATCATCCAGGTCGAGCACCATCGGCCGTCGCAACGCGTGGGTCAGCACCCATTCAATTACCGGCGGGCCCAGAAGCATCGCTTCTCTTTGAATCATGACCACCTCGGCCCGTCGTACCGTCAGCAACTCGAACAACCGTCGCACGCCCGACATAAAAAGGCCGGCGGCTACTTTGACCGCGGCATCACGCCGGTAAAGGTCCTGAAACTGTTGGGAGTTGAGAAAAGGATGAATTTCGAGATCGATGCCGCGCGCTGCCAGCGGCGCAACAAACTGTTGCAATCGAAACCGGGTAGCGGCAGCTTCGACCGGATAAGACGCTAGAGCCAGAACTTTCATTGAGCCACCGCTGAGGGCGAGGCCAGCACCCGCTCATACAATCTCACGTAGTCCGGAACGCCAACCCGCGCGAGATCGAAAAGTTGTTCCGCAACCAAACGCATGCCCGCGCGCGTCTCTGCGGGAGCGCCCGCCAGAGCCGGCAACTGCTCGATGGCTCTCTCGTATTCAGCTTCAGTGAATTCGTTAATGAGAACCCCGGCGCGGTGTTCCGTGATTAGACCGTCCGAATCGCCGACGCCCGCATTTATGATCAGCGGCAAGCCACAACCCAGGTACTCGGCGTATTTGGTCGGCGACGAGGCCAACTTGGAAAAACAAGGCTTGATAAATGCCAACCCTGCATCAGCAGCGGTGAGATACCCGGGAACATCGCGCGGCGCCGACGCTACTATCCCGTAATCCCCAGCGTCGATTCCACGCGCCCGCATCAACTCTTCAAGCCGTTGACGGTTTGATTGCGTTAGCCACAGAAAGAAGGCGTTTGGTTGACGCCGCCGCAGCACCCCAAAGAAATCGGCCATCTCTTCGGTCATATACCAGCCGTCGATCGAACCACTGTATACAACCACGAAACGGCTTTCGACTCCCAGGGATCGTCTTATCTCCTGACGGAAGTGGCTATCAAATTTGAAGCGTTGCAGATCGGCGCAGCAGGGTATTACTTCGTGCGCGACTGCCCGGCCGCGTAAAGCGTCCCACTCGCTGATGATCGGCCAAATTTTCTCAGTCAAAGTCACCACCCCATCAGCATGACGCATCGCTTCCCGCTCAAATCTCTTGGTGATGCGATAAGCCGTCGAGCCCTGGCGCCAGTGTCCGGCGTCGATATATTCATCAGCCATCAAGCCGCGGATATCGAAAATCATTTTAGCGCCCGTATGTTTCTTGAGCTGAACCGCAATGGTGGCCGGAATGTGACTGCGCGCATGCACCATAGCAAATGGCTTCTGCCGCGCCAGCCGTTTGCAAAATGAGATCCCGGCCCACACGTCGTAGCCGGTGGCCGGCAATGAAGGCCGTTTGTGGTATCTGAGCCAATGCCAGTCAATATTTGCCGCGGCCAATTCCTGCTTCATCCCGGCGCACAGCGCCCGGCCTGAGTCGGTGTAGGCTTCGTCGCGCTCAAAGCTCAGGAGCGTGAATTGGTATCCGCTCCGGGCGATTCCCTTGAGGTAAGGAATCACCTGGCTTTGGCCCAGCGGCTGCAACATTCCATTGTACGATATATAAAGAACCTGCTTATTTGCAGCGGTCATGCAAGTATTCGGCGCGCTGTCACTCACCACTATCCGGCGCAGCGACAAAGCATTTCATACGGGGAAGGATGTGTCAGATTCCGCATGCTAATTTGCGGCAAAGAAGTCCACGATCTTGCTCACGACATATTCCTGCTGCGCTCCGGTCAGCTCCGGGTAAAGCGGCAGCGCCAGGGTTTCCGCTGCGGCCTTCTCTGACTGGGGCAGGTCACCGCTCTGATAACCCAAAGAACTGAAGCATTTCTGCAAGTGCAGCGGCACCGGGTAGTAAACGCCGTTGCCGATGCCCTGGCCCGTCAAATATTCTCTGAGCGCCTCGCTCTGGTTGGCGACCCGAACTACAAAGAGATGGTAAACGTGTCGGGCGTCAGGTCTGACGAAGGGCAAACAGACACGCTCGCTTAAGCCGGCATCGACAAACATCGAAGCATAACGTGCGGCTCTCTGCTGGCGTCCGCCAATCCACTCTTCAAGATGCGGCAGCTTGATCCTCAGCACCGCGGCCTGCATTTCATCCAGCCGGCTGTTGATGCCCACTTCATCGTGATAGTACTTTTGCGCTTCGCCGTGGACGTGCAACATGCGCAACCGGCGGGCCTGCCCTTCATCACTGGTAACCAGCATGCCGGCATCTCCGGCGGCGCCCAGATTTTTCGACGGATAGAAACTCAAACAGCCAATCGTACCCATTGAGCCGGCCCGCCGCCCGCGATCCTCAGCGCCGATAGCCTGGGCCATGTCCTCGATCACTGGAACGCCATGACGGGCGGCAATCTCCAGCAGCGGCTCCATATCGACGCACTGGCCATACAGATGAACCGCGATAATCGCCCTGGTGCGAGATGTAATAGCCGTTTCTAAACGCGTCACGTCGAGATTGAAAGTGCCCGCTTCAATATCGATAAATACCGGCCGCGCGCCCACACGTGTAATCGCTGCGCCGGTCGCGAAAAAGGTAAATGGCGTCGTGATGACCTCATCGCCGCTGCCGATTCCGAGCGACATCAGGGCCAGCAACAAGGCGTCCGATCCCGAGGCACAACCGACGGCGAATTTCGTTTGGCAATAGCGGGCCATCTCGGCTTCCAGCGCCCGGCCTTCCGGGCCGAGCACAAATTGCTGCGACGCGAGAATGCGATCGAACGCCTCCCGCAGCTCGTCGCCAATAATTGAGTACTGTGGCTTTAGATCAAAGAGGGGAACATTCATAAGCGGACTTGTCACAAATCAGGACTCTTGATGAAGCGCGAAGTTTCATCCGGGAGATCAGCAGGCGGGCGCGGTCTGCGCGCTATTGCCGAGCATGACCGCCTGACCGCCGTGCTTCATCGAATGCTGAGCGGCTTCGAGCAGGCGCACGACGCGCAGACCGGCCGACCCGTCAGTCAAAGGCTTGCGCCCCTGCCGGATCGACTCCAGAAATTCCGCGACGACATAACGCAGGGCCTCCGTCGAATCGAGTTTCGGCGCCCAAACGTCGCCGGTGCGATAGCTGACCAGCGTCTGATAGTCGGCTTCGCGATCACCGACGCGGTTGGCGGTGACTCCCTTATCGTAGACGCGCACCTTCTCAGTTGGCTCGATATCGTCGTACAGGATCATTTTGCTGCTGCCGGCGATCATGGTGCGGCGAATCTTGACCGGCGCCAGCCAATTGAAATGGAAATGCGCAATGAACTGATCCGGAAACAGCATCACCAGGTAAGCGATGTTTTCAATCCCGCGTTCAATATGCGAACTGCCCAGGGCGCTGATCGCCTGTGGCTGGCGCTCAATCAAATAATCCATGATTGAAAGATCATGCGGCGCCAGATCCCAGAGCACGTTGATGTCGCGTTGAAACAAACCCAGATTGATGCGCACGGAATCGAAATAGAGCAGTTCGCCCAGTTCGCCGCTGCGCACGATCTCTTTCATCTTGCGCACCGCGCCGGTGTAGACAAACGTGTGGTCGATCATCAAGGCGCGCTGGTTTTGCTCGGCCAGCTCGTTCAATTCCTCGGCTTCGCGCACGGTCGCCGCCATAGGCTTTTCCAGCAGCACGTGCTTGCCCGCGCGGAGCAGATCCCTGGCGATGGCGTAGTGAGTTGCTACGGGAGTGACCACCGCGACCGCGTCGACTGCCGGGTCGTTAACCACCGCGTGAAAGTCATTGGTCGTCCGGGCCATCGGATAGCGGCGGGACATGCTGGCCAGACGCTGCTCGTCAGTGTCGCAGATCCAACGAAGCTGCGCGTCCTCATTCTCAGCAAAGTTGCGCAGCAGATTCGGCCCCCAGTAACCACAGCCGATCACGCCGATGTTGGTCAAGGTCATTGAAAGGAGAGCATAACGAGCAATAGGCGAAAAGTGAATCGGGGGCTCGGTCAGAACCGGGAGCGGTAGCGACCGGGATCAAGTGACTCTGTGTGGGTCGAAAAGCATGACCTGCGGGACCGCATTGGCCCCACTCGCTACCGCTCCCGGTTCTGACATTCTCGAGCAGGGTTCCCCGCGACCGTCGCGCCCGGCGCGACATCTTTGGTCACCACGGCGCCCGCGCCGACCAGGGCGCGTTCACCAATAGTCACGCCACACATAATGGTGGCGCCGCTGCCGATACTCGCGCCGCGCTTCACCACGGTCGGCACCGGCTTCCAATCAGCATCGGTCTGCAGCTCTCCTGCCGGGGTGGTGGCGCGCGGGATCTTGTCGTTGATAAAAGTGACGCCGTGACCGATGAAGACTTCGTCTTCGATCGTCACCCCCTCGCAGATAAAAGTATGCGAGGAAATCTTGCAGCGGCGGCCGATGCGCGCATGCTTCTGGATTTCGACGAACGTGCCCAGCCTGGTCTCATCGCCGATTTCGCAGCCGTAGAGATTTACGAAGTTATAAATGACGACATCGCGCCCGAGCTTGACGTCAGGCGCGATGACACAGAATTGGCCGGGCATGAATTGTTCCGAAGACTCGCCGAGATTACCCAGAAGGCTGACGGCTAACTAGTCACACCACTCTCTTCGGCGCCTTCTTCGTCAGCCGGCGCGTAATAACTCGATTTGTAGTAGCCGTAATAGCCGCCGTAGTAGTAGTCGTGCGTCTTTTCTATCTTCACATTGTTCAGCACCACACCGTAGATGTGGGCGCCAATGTCGAGCAGTTGCTGTTTCGCCCGCCGCACTACCGCGCGCGAGCTGCGGCCTCCGTGTACCACCAGAATGACGCCATCGACGAAAGTCGAAAGGATGGACGCATCGGTAAACGAGATGGCCGGCGGTGAATCGACAATCACATGGGTGAACTTTTCGCTCAGGGTACCCAGCAGCTTACGCATCTCTTCAGAGCCAAGCAGTTCGGCCGGGTTCGGCGGCATCGGTCCCGAGGTCAGCAGTTTTAGATTAGGCTGCTCCGGAACATCCTGGATTACTGAATCGATGTCCGCGGTGTTACCCGACAGGCAATTCGTCAGGCCGCGCCCATTGGAAATATTAAAGTGGGCGTGCAGTCGCGGCCGCCGCAAGTCGCAATCGATGATTAAAACCTGCGCGCCAGTCTGCGCCAGCATGAACGCGGTATTGATGGCCGTGGTGGTTTTGCCTTCCGAAGGCTGGCTGGAGGTAACCAGGATCGTGCGCGGCGCGGTGCCGGCAGATGAAAGCAACAGCGAGGTGCGCAGATGCCGGTACGATTCGGCAATCGGCGACCGCACGTCCTTTACCATGGCCAGCGCCGTCGGTTCGTTTGGATCAACCGGCGCGGCCGCCCCTCCGCGCAAGCGTGGCTTGTCATCTCGCATCGCGGGAATCAGGGCCAGCGCCGGCAGGTTGATATAACGATCGACGTCATCGACCGATTTGATGGTGTCGTCCAGGAAGTCCAGTAGGAACGCGAGTCCCACGCCCACCAGGAGCGAAAGCACAAAGGCGACCACAATAGTCTTCATGCGCGCCGGGCCGACCGGGCCGCGCGGCAAGCGGCTGTAATTTTCGACTGAAACTTTCGTGCCCGTGTCGCCGGAAAGCGCGCTGAGTTCGCGTCGCTTTTGCAGCAGCGTATTCAGATACTGCTGATCGCTCGCGAGTTCGGCCCGCTTGGAGGCTAACTCAATAATGTTCTTGGTCTGCTCGGCTGTCAGTCCGCTTTCTTTCTCATAGGCCGATTGCAGACCTTTCAATTGACTGGAGGCGGCGTCGGCTTTGGCCTTCATCGAAGCCACCACTTCCGCGGGAGCTTTCTTCAACTCGGTCTCGAGTTGCGTGATCTGTGCTTCGACCTGCTTCACCTCCGGCCATTCCTTCGTGTACTTCTCTTGCAGGGCAGTGTCTTTGTCCTTCAGCTCGGTGATCTTCTCGCGCAATTTCGAGATGCGCTCATCTTTTTGAACTTCGGGAATGGTCAGTGGATCCGCCGCGGACCGCGCCGATTCGTAGGCGCTTTGCAAACTTCGCTTTTCATTCTCGGCGGCCAGCAGCTGCGAGCTGTAAGTCTGGACCCGGGTCTGAGTCAGGTTAGATCCCGGCGTTTCGCTGAGCGGCAAATTATATTGTTTCGCGTAAGCAAATACGCCTTGCTCTTTCTCGTGGACCTGTTCCTGGTACTTGGCAATCTCCTGCGCCAGATCTTCCGTCGCTTTGCTGCTGTTGCCCAGCATCAGCTTTTCATTGTTATCAACAAAGACATCCGCCAGCGTGTCGGCGATTTTTTGCGCCAGCACGGGATCGGTGTGGTGATAGCGGATGATTACCAGGTTCGTATTTGTCTGCGGGTCGACGGTCTCCGCGCTGGTAATGGCGTCTTCGTACGGTTCGAGCGCGGCCTGCTGTTCCGGAGTCAGTTCCTGGGCCTCAGCCGTTGCATCTTTCGGGCGCCGCTCGGTGGCCGAGGTCTTGGGAGAGGCATCATTCGAAAAGATACGCTTCAGCGAAGCGAAAACAGTGCTTTGGCCCTGCGGCCCAAAGAATGCCGGATTGTGTTGCAGATCGAGCCGCAGCACGACTTCCCGGGCCAGCGTTTCGTTCGATAAGAGTCTTAATTGAGTGCCCCAGAAGTTCGGATCGCTCTGGCCAATGACAATTCCACCGCCGTTGCCTGATTGCAGAATGCTCGGCGTCTTCTGCTCGATCCTGATGGTCGTTGCGCCTTCGTAAATCGAGGGGTCACGATAAGCCTGAATCGTCGCCAGCGTGGTGATGATGAGCACGATGCTCATGATCAGCCACTTCCGCTTGAGGACAACGAAGAGATATTCCTTGATATTGACTTCCGCCGGCGATGCGCCATACCGGCCGCCATAGCCCTTGCTTTGGGTGAGATCGGCGAGGGTGCGATCAAGTTCTCGACCGGGGCGTGCCGGAACTAAGCGTTCATCTTGAGTCATAATTCAGTAAACCCTTACTTACGAAAGACCGCCTAAAAACGGGCGTGTGGATTGAGACATGATAGCAGACTGGGGGCTCGGGGCAAATCAGGTCTTCCGGCCGCTTGAGGCCGTGGCCAGGGGGGCCACGTGCTCGCGCAAACCCTCGTGCCAGGGCGGCATTTCCGGCAGGCCAATCGCCGCGGACAGCAGGCACCTGAGACGGGAATTCCGCGGCCGGCGGGCGGGACGGCTCAGCGATTCGGTCGAGACTGATTCGAGCAGCGCCGGATCGAGGCCGGCCAGTTCAAAAGCCGTCCGGGCAAACTGGGCAAAGCTGACTCCGTCACCGCCATTTACCACATGATATAAGCCGGGCAGATCGAGGGCGGCCAGATCGCGCAGCCGCTGGGCCAGGTGGGGGGCATAGGTCGGCGTGCCGAACATATCGTTAATGACTTTGAGGTGTTGCCCGGCGCGCGCCAGATCCACAAAGGTACACAGAAAGTTTGTCCCGCCGCGGCCGAAAATATAGCCGCTGCGAACGACCATGGTGCGGGCCCAGGCGGCCTGCGCGCGCCGTTCACCGTCGAGTTTCGACTCGGCATAGACGCTCAGCGGGTTCGGCTGGTCGCGCTGGGTATAGAAATCGTCTTTGGCGCCGTCGAAAACATAGTCGGTGGAGATGGTGATCAAGAGCGCGCTTAATCTGCGGCAGGCCAGCGCCAGCAACTCGGGCCCGGCGGCGTTGGCTCGCAGCGCGCGTTCTCGATCAAATTCGCAACCATCGACATCGGTCCAGGCGGCGCAGTTAATGATGACGTCAGGCGTTTGCGCATCAACTTGCGCCCGCACCGCCGCCTCGTCCGATATGTCCAGCGCCTGGTGCGTGAGGCCGATGACCTCGTCGCCATTGGCCGCGCAAACAGAAATCACGGCCCGACCGACCAGACCGCCGGCTCCGGTGACAAGAATCTTCAATGCGCCGCCACCTCGCGTCCGTATTGACGAGCGTAGAACTCACGATAGGCGCCGCTGCGGGCGCGCTCGACCCAGGCGGGATTCGCTTGATACCACTCGATGGTTTTGCTGAGGCCGCTTTCCCAGGTCTCGCGCGGCTTCCAGCGCAACGCAGATTCAATCAGCGAAGGATCGATGGCGTAACGGCGATCATGGCCCGGACGATCCTTGACGAATTTGAGCAGCGAATGCGGCTTGCCTAGTTGATCGAGCACCGATTTAGCCACGTCGAGGTTGCGGCGCTGGTTGCGCGCTCCGATGTTGTAAGTCGCACCGGCGCTACCCTGGTCCAGCGCCAGCGCAATCGCTCGGCAGTGATCGTCTACATAGATCCAGTCGCGCACGTTGCCGCCATCGCCGTAGACCGGAATCGCCTCATCGCTCAACGCATTCGCGATCATCAAAGGCAGAAATTTTTCGGGGAACTGCCGGGGCCCGTAATTGTTCCCGCACCGCGTAATTACTGTATCGAGCCCGAAGGTGTGATGCGCGGCCCGCACCAGGTGTTCAGCGGCAGCCTTGGAGGCGGCGTAGGGACTGTTGGGCTGGAAAGGCGAGCTTTCCGTAAAAAAAGCCGCTTCGTCCTCTGCCAGGCTGCCCATAACCTCGTCGGTCGAGACCTGCACAAAGCGCTTCACACCGCGGGTGCGAGCGCAGTCCAAGAGCACTTGGGTTCCCAACACGTTGGTGCGAATGAATTCGTCTGCTGATTCAATACTGCGATCCACATGAGACTCGGCCGCGAAATTGACAATTGCCTCGGTTGCGTCATCGAGCGCCGCGAGGACCGCCGCTTTGTCGCTGATGTCACCTTTGACAAATCGATAGTTGGCTCCGCCCACACCTTCGAGATTGTCCAGATTGCCAGCGTAAGTTAAGGCGTCGAAGTTGATAACTTCGCACGCCGGGTCTTCCCTCATCAGCAAACGCACGAATGCCGATCCGATAAAGCCCGCGCCGCCGGTAATGAACAGTCGTTTCATGTGAATCAGCCCTAACAGTATGAAGCTGTGGGATCACTGTCAACTGCGGTAAACGGTCGTGGTGTGTGAATGTGCGTTGCTCCGTCAGATTTTCTCCAGCCCAGCCGTTTACGGATGGGTTAGCGTTTGAAGGTGAAGAGTGAAGCCCCATTAATGGGTAATTACAGACTTGACCGACCAACAGTGCGCGGAGCGCACGATGGCATAAAGCCTGGGGTGGAGTCCCGATTCATCGGGACGGAACCCCAGGTCACCGATCAATTAGCACGATGAGCCCGCGGAAGCGGCGACGGCCGTGGCGATTGCGGGACCTCTCGTTCCAGTCCGCTGCCGCCCGCTCCGCGGGCTGGATCATTGTTTGGGACATCTCCCCGCGGCTCACGCCCCGGGCTTTACGCTGTCGTGCGCTCCGCGCACTGTTGGTCGGTCAAGTCTGTAATTACCCATTAATGGGGCTTTTCCAGCCATCGCTGATGGACCCGGACGTAAACGCCTGGGCCGGAGAAAAGATCCGGTCGCTACCGCTCCGCCTTTGGACACAGACGATGCACAACTCGGCAGGCCGAGGTTGTCATCGCGGATGGCAGATTGCTAGACTGCCCTCCACGCAACGGTTAAGTTAGCTAATCCGAGATGATCTTCCGACAAACACCGCTCGCCGGTCTGTTTATCATCGAGCCCGAAAAATTCGAAGATGAACGCGGGTTTTTCGCCTGCTCGTGGACGCCTGACGCTTTCGTCGCTCACGGTCTGAATCCGCAACTGGCCCAGTGCAATATTTCGCTTAACAAGTCTCGCGGAACGATCCGCGGCATGCACTTTCAAACCAAGCCATATGAAGAAGCAAAGCTGGTGCGTTGTACGCGCGGCGCTATGTACGATGTGGCCATCGACTTAAGGCCCGACTCACCCACCCGTTGCCGGTGGGTGGCCGTGGAGTTGACCGACGACAATCATCGAATGTTTTATATCCCGGAAGGCTTCGCCCACGGGTATCAGACACTCACCGACAACACTGAAGTTTTTTATCAAATTTCCGAGTATTACCATCCCGAGTCAGCCGGCGGCGTGCGTTGGGACGATCCCGCCTTTGATATCAAGTGGCCCTTACCGGTCACCATCATGAACGAGCGTGACCGGACGTACCCGTTGCTCGACAATCCAAACACTCCTTTGCCATGACGATGGTTGGTGAACTATCGCCGGTCAGGCGCGCGAAGTTCGATTTGTCGAGTTGCGGCCAAACGTGAGACGAGAAATGGAACATCAGGAATTTTTTGCGAACAAGCGCGTGCTGATCACCGGCGGACTCGGCTTCATCGGCTCCAACATGGCCCGGCGGCTGGCCGACTATGGCGCGCATCTCACGCTGGTCGACAGTCTGATTCCCGAATATGGCGGCAGTCTGTTCAATATCAACGGCCTCAAAGATCGCGTGGAAGTGAACATTGCCGACGTGCGCGACCGCCATAGCATGGCTTATCTGGTCCAGGGCAAAGATTATCTTTTCAATCTCGCCGGGCAGACCAGCCACATGGATTCAATGGAGGATCCGTACACCGATCTGGAGATAAACTGCCTGGCCCAGCTCTCGATTCTCGAGGCCTGCCGTAAATACAACCCGGGAATAAAAGTCGTCTTCGCCAGCACCCGGCAGATTTATGGAAAGCCGGATCACCTCCCGGTCAACGAGAACCATCTGCTGCGGCCGGTCGACGTGAACGGCATTAACAAGATGGCCGGCGAGTGGTACCACATTCTTTATAACAACGTGTACGGCATCCGCGCGACGGCCCTGAGATTGACCAACACCTATGGACCACGCATGCGCATCAGGGATGCGCGGCAAACCTTCCTGGGGTTATGGATTCGCCTGCTGCTGCAAGGGCAACCGTTTGAAGTGTGGGACGGCCAGCAATTGCGTGACTTCAGTTTTGTCGATGATGCGGTCGACGCGTTGGTGGCGGCGGCCGTCAACGAGCGGGCCAACGGCTGCGTCTTTAATCTTGGCGGCGAGCGCGCCATCAATTTACGAGAGTTGGCAGAGTTGCTTATCGAGGCTAATGACGGCAATGGTCGCTACGAAATCAGATCCTTTCCGGCCAATCGCCAGCGAATAGACATTGGCGACTACTACGCGGATTACGATTGCATCGCGAAAACACTGGGCTGGAAACCTCGCGTGCATCTGCAAGAGGGTTTGGCTTTGACGCTCGATTTCTTCCGCCGCAACCTGGACAACTATTTATAGAGGCGATCGCTTCAGCAGGGCTAAAGCCGCGGTGTGAACAAGAACGTCAACATGCACCACTACCTGGTTATCAGGTGGATTTAGCTACGATAAACCGCGTGTCCCTTTCAATACCGCAGACCAATCCGCTGGCAAACTATCTCGCTTATCGGGACGAGATAGATGCCGCTGTCAGACGAACACTCGAAAGTGGACGTTACATTCTGGGTAGCGAAGTTGGCGCTTTCGAGAGTGAATTCGCGGCCTACCTTGGCGTCGCCCAGGCCGTGGGAGTAGCCAGCGGCACCGACGCGCTGGGCCTGGCGTTGCGCGCCTGCGAGGTCGGTCCGGGCGACGCGGTCGTCACTGTTTCGCACACTGCGGTGGCGACGGTCGCCGCGATTGAATCGTGCGGGGCAACTCCGGTATTCGTCGATGTCGAGCCGGCGACGCTGACCATGGATGTCGAACAAATGCGCGAAGCAATCGCGAAATACCCGAGGCCAATCAAAGCGATCGTTCCGGTCCACCTTTACGGACAGCCGGCCCGGATCACCGGCATACTCGAGGCAGCTGCCGATAGAGGGATTCAGGTAATTGAGGACTGCGCCCAGGCCCACGGAGCAGGGTGGCGGGGTCGCAAGGTCGGCAGCTTTGGCAGCCTCGCAGCTTTTAGTTTTTATCCCACCAAGAATTTGGGAGCGCTGGGCGATGGAGGGGCAGTCGTGACCAACGATCCGCAACTTGCGGCGCGGGTGAAGTCGCTGCGCGAATACGGATGGGAACAGCGATACATCAGCAGCATCGCCGGCACCAACAGCCGTCTCGACGAATTACAGGCAGCGATTCTCCGCATCAAGCTGCGGCATTTGGATCAGGACAACAGCCGGCGCAGAAAGATCGCGCAATTCTATGACCGCGCACTTGGGGGCCATGAGGCGCTAACGCTTCCCGCGGAAGCTGCGGCGGCCAGGCACGTATACCACCAATATGTCGTGCGCAGCCCGGCGCGCGATTCACTGCAACATTGGCTGCGCGACCGCGGTATCGGCACATCTATTCACTATCCGGTGCCGGTGCACCAACAACCGGCCTACGCCGGACGGATAAAGGTTTGGACCTCGCTCAAGGAAACAGAATCTGCCGCGCGCGAGATTTTGAGTTTGCCGATGTTCCCTGAATTGTCTGAAGAGCAGTTGGAAAAGGTGGTTGATGAAATCCGCAACTGGCGTCCGTAATTACCCGTTGAATGGGAGGGCGCTGAAGTAAATTGGATCAAGAATCCATCTCTCGGGTTTGTGAGGGGTTGATTGCGGCCCGGTTTTTCGAGCAAAGAGTTTGGCGAGAATCAATCCAGCTTGAATTCTTTGCGCCAGTCGGTCTTCTCAAGCAGCGGCGGCTGCTCGCTTTTCTCCAGGATGTAATTCTCCAACACCAGGATATCCATCTCGGTGCGCATAAAGCAGCGGTAGCTGTCCTCAGGCGAGCAGACGATCGGCTCGCCGCGCACGTTGAAAGAGGTGTTGACGATTACCGGACAGCCGGTGAGTTGCCGGAAAGCCTCGATGATGTCCCAATAGAGCGGATTGGTTTCGCGCCGCACCGTCTGAATGCGCGCCGAGTAATCAACGTGCGTCACCGCCGGAATCTCAGAGCGCTTCACGTTCAATTTATCAATGCCGAAGAGTCCTTCCTCTTCAGACGTCATCTTTCGTTGATGACGTTCCAGCACGTCGGCCACCAGCAGCATGTACGGGCTGTCATAATCGAGGTCGAACCACTCGGCGGCCTGTTCGCGCAGCACACTGGGGGCGAAGGGGCGAAAGCTTTCGCGATACTTGATCTTGAGATTCATTGCCGATTGCATCTCCGGCGAGCGGGGATCGCCGATGATACTTCGTCCGCCCAACGCGCGCGGGCCGAACTCCATGCGGCCCTGATGCAGACCGATAATTTTTCGGGCGGCCAGCAACTCGGCAACCGCTTTCGGCAATTCTTCGCGGCTGTACTTTTTGAACGGAGCCTTACGGCCATTGAGAAAACTTTCGATCTCTTCCGGCGTGTTGCGCGGGCCGAGATATGAACCTTTCATGCCGTCGGCATACGGCGGCAGACCGTTCGAGGGGGCCTCACTTCGCGGCGCCCAGGCGCCCGATTGCTCGGCGCTGACGCGTTTATTTCCGAGGTAGCGATGCCAAATCGCCAGCGCGATTCCCACGGCCCCGCCGGCGTCGCCCGCCGCAGGTTGGATCCACAGGTCGGCAAACGGGCCTTCGCGCAGGATGCGTCCGTTGGCCACGCAATTCAGGGCCACGCCGCCCGCCATGCACACGCGTTTCATACCGGTTTCTTTGTGCACATAGCGCGTCATTTTGAGCATCGCTTCTTCAGTGATCACCTGGATGCTGCGAGCCAGATCCATTTCGCGTTGCGTGATGGTGGATTCCGGCGCGCGCGGCCGGCCGCGGAATAATCGATCGAACGCCCGGTTCGTCATCCGCAGACCCTGCGAATAGCTGAAGCAGTCGTGGTTCATGCGCACGCTGCCGTCATCACGAATCTCGACCAATTCGTCGCGAATCAGATCTGCATACTTCGGTTCGCCGTAGGGCGCGAGTCCCATGACTTTGTATTCGCCGCTGTTTACCTTGAAGCCCGTGTAATAGGTGAAGGCGCTGTAAAGCAAGCCGAGACTGTCAGGAAAACGCAGTTCCTGGAGCAACTCAATTTCGTTGCCGCGGCCGATGCCGATCGAGCTGGTGGCCCATTCGCCAACCCCGTCAATGGTCAGAATGGCCGCTTCCTCGAAAGGTGACGGATAAAAGGCGCTGGCGGCATGACTCTCGTGGTGATCGCCAAACAGGAGCTTCCATTCAAATTTCTTGCCGGCCTTTTTGGCGGCCCGGTGATCTTCGAAGCCGTCGGCATGGGCCATCTCAGTGCGAATGAGATCTGGCATCCAGAGTTTTTCCTTCATCCAAAGCGGCATGGCTTTAAGGAACGAGGGAAAACCTGACGGCGCGTAATCGAGGTAGGTTTCCAGCAGTCGATCGAATTTCAGCAGCGGCTTGTCGTAAAAGCCGACAAAGTCCAGGTCCTTCGCTTCAATTCCGGCTTCCCGGAGACAATACTGCGCGGCCTGAATCGGAAAGTTGTGATCGTGCTTGATCCGCGTGAAGCGTTCTTCCTGGGCCGCGGCGATAATTTCGCCGTCAATGACCAGGCAAGCCGCGGAATCGTGATAGAAGGCCGATACGCCGAGAATCTTGGACACGTCTTTGATTGCTGAGGAGTTTAGCTGGTTATGGAATAGGTCTCTTAATCGGCTGAGAAGCGGCTCCGCCACCTACCGGTCAGTACCATCCGCGTGAGCGGATGGATCAAACAAGGCCTCACGGCAAAACCCAGGAGGATCATCGCCGCTAGAACAGCGTGTAAATGAACGGCGCGATCGCCGAACCCTTGGCCAGCACCAGGAGCACCCCGAAGAGGACCAGCGTGATCACGATCGGCGCCAGCCAATACTTCTTATTTTCTCTCATGAACTGCCAGAGTTCGGAAACTACCTGCGCTTTTGACATCTCGACAACCTCAAAACATTTTTTCGTAGTGACGCGGATCCTTCTGCCGTTCCGGATAAGGGCGCCAGTAGCTGTCGCCGGCCGAAGCGCGACGATTCAGTGGATCCCATCCGGTCAGACGCTTGAAGAAACCAATGGGCGTCACAATGACAAAAAAAACGAAGGCCAAAATAATTCGCGTGGTGACAAAGGACAAGCCCTCAGCCATGGTCATCCAGGCCTTATTGGGAATCACCAGGGCCCGCGGCACCACCAATCCCAGAGCGACCAGCACAGTGCCCAACGGCACGGTCACCGGGGTAATCGCATGGAACTTCCCGCGATACATCCACCACAAGCTCAACAGAATAAACACGCCGCCGACGATGAGACCGAATTCGCGTTCGGCGCGGTATGTTTTCCGCTTTGTAGGTTGGTTGGGGCTCATTCAAATCCGGGCGTCACTCGCCGCCGCAGCGGTCTGATTCAAGAATTTGGCAGTATACCTGATGATTTTATGTGGCCAAAACGAGTGCCCGGCAGGGTGATGGGGTTGTTTGAGGTTTCTTATTCATACCGCGGCTTTAACCCGGTGTGCCGAGCACTATAAAGAGATCGGAAACCGTTTAAACAGCAATTTACTTGACCGACCAACAGTGCGCGGAGCGCACGATGGAATAAAGCCTGGGGTGGAGTCCCGATTCATCGGGACGGAACCCCAGGCCACCGATCAATTATCACGATGAGCCCGCGGAAGCGGGCGACAGCCCTGGCGGTGGGCGCTACGTTGACTCCAATGGGCTGTCGCCCGCTCCGCGGGCTCGAATTCTTTCTGCGATTGATCCTGGGGCTTACGCCCCAGGCTTTATGCCGTCGTC
>Ga0126383_10000694_pt1 | contig 19372 bp, 18 predicted proteins | sample PanSoiMetPlot_35_FD_96882 | JGI IMG/M metagenome (GOLD analysis project Ga0126383, IMG submission 96882) | Tropical forest soil microbial communities from Panama - MetaG Plot_35 | ecosystem: Environmental > Terrestrial > Soil > Tropical forest > Bulk soil | place: Panama | collected 2016-02-17
TCGTAAACCAATGTCCGAAGGGATATCACGAGAGAAGATGCTGGCTCTGCGCGAACATTTTGTTTCGCGTCAACACGAAGTGCTGGCCCTGACCTGTGCGCTGGTCGAAGCCGAGTCGCCCTCCGGCGACCGGGACGGCAGCAGCGCCGTGGTTTCGTTGCTGGCCAGCGCCGCCTCGAGCATCTCGAGCGTGAATTCGGTTGAGCGTTTCGCCAGCGAGGATTTTGGCGAGCACCTGGCAGTGCGCGCCTTCGCCAAAACCGACAGTGCGCGATCGCTGCTGGTGCTGGGACATACCGATACGGTGCATCCCCGCGGCACGATCAAGGAACGTCCGTGGCGCGCTGCCGGTAATCGCATCTACGGGCCGGGCATTTTTGATATGAAAGTGAATTGCGCGGTGGCCCTGGAGGCCTTGCGCGCTTGCGAAGCGGTGGGACTGCCAACCCGATCGGCAGTCACCATCCTGCTGACCTGCGATGAAGAGACGGGCAGTCCGACCGGGAGACCGATCGTCGAAACTGAAGCCATGGAAGCGCGCGCCGTGCTGGTGATGGAACCGCCGGCGAGCGGCGGCCGCGTCAAGACAGCGCGCAAGGGAACAGGCATGTTCACCATTGAAGTGAAGGGACGCGCGGCGCATGCCGGCCTCGACCCGGAAAAAGGCGTGAGCGCCATCCTGGAACTCGCCCGGCAAACCGTGAGGCTGCACGACTTGAACGATCCCGCCTCGGGCACCACGGTGACCGTCAATATCATCCACGGCGGCACGCACTCGAACGTCATTCCCGCTGAGGCGCGCGCGGAAATCGATATGCGGTTCACTTCAGCCGACGCCGGAGCCATCACTGAACGCCGGATACTGACCGCAACGCCGTTCGATCCGGCCGCAGTAGTGACCGTCAGCGGTGGAATCAACCGGCCGCCGCTCGAACGCAATCAAAAAGTGAAGGCGGTCTACAGTCACGCGCGGGCGCTCGCATCGTTTCTCGATTTTGATTTAGGAGAAGCGAGCGTGGGCGGAGCTTCAGATGGAAACTTTGTGGCCGCGCTGGGCGTGCCCGTGCTTGACGGCCTGGGAGTCCAGGGCGACGGGGCGCACGCGGCGCACGAACATATCCTCTGCGACGACATCCCGACGCGCGGCGCATTATTGGCGGGATTGATGGCCACGCTCTAAATTGGAGTGCGCCGGCTTGACGGCGCTTTGGCTCAGGGATCAATTAACAAGACCGCGTTCTAATGCGGAGCTCCAAACATAAGAAGCGGCGTCAAGCCGCCGCACTCCAAAATGAAGATTGCCACCTGGAACGTCAATTCAATCATTGCCCGCCTGCCCCTGGTAATTCGTTGGCTCGAGCAGGAACAGCCCGACGTCCTTTGCATGCAGGAGACAAAGTGTGCGGACGACAAGTTCCCCGCGCTGGAATTCAAGAGCGCCGGTTATGACTGCCTTTTGTTTGGCCAGCAGAGCTATAACGGTGTGGCCATCGCTGCGCGCGGCGTTTGCGGCAATGAAGTTCGCGGATTTCCCGAGGACAACGCCGAGAGCCAGTCGCGTCTGCTGATGGCCGACGTGGCCGGGATTCGTATCGTCAATGTCTATGTTCCAAACGGTCAATCAGTGGGGTCCGACAAATATCAATTCAAGCTGAAGTGGATGAATCGTCTGCGCGAGTTGCTCGATCAGACTTGCGATCCCGCCGCTGAAGTTCTTTTGTGTGGTGATTTCAACGTGGCGCCGGAAGAGCGTGACGTGCATGATCCGCGACTTTGGCAAAACCGGATCCTCTTCAGCGATGCTGAACGCGCGGCGCTCGAGCACATCAAGCAGTGGGGTTTCACCGATACGTTTCGTCTGCACACGGAAGCCGGCGGGCATTATTCCTGGTGGGACTATCGCGCCGGCGGCTTTCGCCGCAACCTGGGCCTGCGCATCGATCACGTATGGGTTTCGCGGCCGCTGGCTGAGCGGAACACGAGGACCTGGATTGATAAAGAGACCAGAGCGTGGGAGCGTCCCTCAGATCACGCTCCGGTGGTGGCGGAGTTCTCCTGAGTTGAAAATCGGGCTAGGAACCTATGAGGCGATCCGTTTTGGGTTGAGAACAGCGTGCTGGCCGGAAGGAGGCTGCGGGAGCGCCCCCTCTTCCTTCCGTGTGCTCGGGCGGTGAAATCAACCGCCCTGGTTGCCGCAGCGTTTAGGTATGCATGCCGCCGCCGTAAAGAGCGCTGAATGCGCCGCTCATGCCGTTCAGGATGATCGCCACGACCCAGAGCAGCGTCCAGATCAACATAATATTTCTGAAGTTGAGTCTGCTGGAGTTAAGCCAACCCCAGATGAACGTCCAAATACCGCAGGTAACCAGCCCGATGATTCCGTGCAGGATGCCACCTTCCTGAAACTGCTTGATCAAAACGATGATAAAGCAAATCAGTGAGCCCAGCCCCGCGATTCCTCCAATGATCCCAAGCATTTGCTTCTCAGCCTCCGAAGTTATTTGGTTGTGCCAGGTGAACGAGCGTCCGCGCACGATAGCCGACCCGGTCGGCCTTGTCAATCATTGCCTGATGGCCGCTGGACGCTAATCCGAAGTTAATTCTGCGGTCTTTTCAGTGATATCTTTCTGGGCCCACTCGTTATCACGCGCCGCCTCGCCGGCCTTATGACGCTTTGCTTCCTTCATCATCTTGACCAGTTCCATGTGCGTCGAAAAGTACGGCAGACTTTTGCCGACGATTTCCTGAACAGAGTTGAAGCCTTTATCCGTCATGAACTTGGCGAGCCCTTCCTCGAGCTCTTCGACCATCTTCACACCTTGCAGCATGACGCCGGTGCAAATCTGCACGGTCGAAGCACCGAGCAGCATAAATTCGATGGCGTCGCGCGAACGTTCGATACCGCCGATGCCGCTGATCGAAATGCCTTCCGGCAGACCGCGGCCCAGTTGACTGACCATGCGCAGGGCGATGGGCTTCACCGCCTGTGCCGAGTAACCACCGGGCACAGTGTAGCCTTCGACGGTAGGCATGGGCCGCAGGGTTTCGAGATTGACGCCAATGACGGAAAGAATCGTATTGATGGCGGAAATGCCGCAGGCGCCGCCGCGCACCGCGGCCAGTGAAGGCTCCTTGATGTTGGTTATGTTGGGCGTCATCTTGGCCCACACGGGGATCCTGGCGACTTCCGTCACCCAACTGGTTACTTCCTCGCAGAGGTCCGGGTGTTCACCCATTTCCGATCCCATTTTCCGCTCCGTCATACCGTGCGGACACGAGAAGTTCAGTTCGAAAGCATCGACCCCGGTCTCCTGCACCAGCTTCGTCAGTTCCTGCCAGCGTTCTTTGCTGTACTCTTCCATTATTGAAGCGATCAGGATGTTGCGCGGATATTCCTTCTTCACCTGGCGGAACTCTTCCAACCAAACTTCGATCGGCCGATCGGAAATCAGCTCGATGTTTTGAAAGCCGATAACTTCGTTCGTCTCACGCGAGCGCAGCTTGCCATAACGCGGAACGACGTTGACCACTTTGCTCGATTCCAGGCTGATAGTTTTGGCGACTGCGCCACCCCAGCCGGCGTCGAAGGATTTTGCCAGGACGCGCGCGTTCGTTCCCGGCGGGCCCGAGCCCAGCAGAAAAGGATTGGGGAATTTAATACCGTTAACTGTAATTGAAAGATCCATGATTTTACTCCAGGTGGGACGATTGATTATTTGGCGATGCGGGCTGCCGGCCCGTTGGGTTGCAAATGCTCCTTGACCACTTTGTAAGGCACCAGGTTTCGGTCGAAATAAGCGATGACGTGGGCAAAATCGAAGTAAACGACGACGCTATCAGGCGTCAGGGCAAAGTTAGAAATCTCAGTCAACTGATCGGTGGTGACCAACTCATCGCGTTTCTCCGGTTGACGATTTTCTTTTCGCGCATCTTCTTTTTCAATCTCTACCGCGCGCCGGTTGATGTCAGCAGTCAGGTATTTCGCGATCGCAGTTTTGTAGTCGCTGCCCGGCTTGAATAGTTCTTCGAACTTTACTTCCTTGTCACCGGCCAGGTCATAGGTCAGCGCCGACCAGATATCGTTGGGGTGGGCGCCGCCGCCGTCCTCATAGGCCAACAGCTCGAAGCTGACCAGGTCGTTGGTGCCGAGCAGCACGGTGTAGTTCGCGTCCAAAACTCCCTTCCCGTCGATGGGTGAGTAATCCGCCGTCGTTTTCTGGGCCAACGACAGGGCGCGCCGGTTAAACTTTTGTGCCGCCGGGCTGAGCGTGCCGGCCGATTCCAACTGCGGATAGGAAATGACGATGCCCCTGGCCCGGTTGGTAATCAGCTTCGGAACGATCTTGAGTCCGCCGGTGAACGCAAAGTTCTGTTCGTTCAGAGTAACCGGCGATTCGCTGCCTCCGGTCGGTTTTGACCAGGAGCATTCGCGATCGTCCGGGTTGTTGAAGCCGCGTTTGCAGCTGAATTTTCCGGTCGGCTTGTTGTTTGGTCCGAATTCAACCAGCTCAAGTTTTCCGTCCGCGTCCAGCTGTCCTTTGACGTTGATTTCCTCTCCGACACGATCGTACGAGTACTTACCCGTCACGGCATTGCCGGTGAAAGTCAGGGCCATTTGAATGTGGTTGCTGCCAACCGAGCCGCGGTAATACTTCGTATTTTGGGCTGAGGCAGTTTGGGCCAGAAGCAGGATCGCTCCGGCCACGAGAAGCAAGGGGGATTTTAATTTCATGTTTGTTTAGAGTTCGGCGTCAGCTTCAATTTCAACTAGCATCCGGGGATCAATTAACGCGCTTACTTCGACCATGGTCGTGGCCGGCATGATCTGGCCAAAGAACTCGCCATGGGCGCGACCGTATTCTTCCCAGCGCGAAATGTCGGTGACGTACACGCGGGTGCGCACTACGTGTTCCAGCCCGGCGCCCAGCCGCCGCAAGGCCTTTTCGATATTGCGAATGCACTGCTGCGCCTGTTGGTAGGCGTCGCCGACGCCCACGATTTCACCCTGGTCATCAAGCGCGGTAGTGCCGGTGACATAGATTCGATTGGCGACTTTGACGGCGCGCGAGTAACCGACTATCGGCTCCCACTTCGCGCCTGAAGAGATGCGTTCGCGTGGTGTCATGGTGTTTTTGATAGGTCCTATTCGTCCTATTCGTCCTATTCGTCCTATGGGACTTATGGGACAAATGGGACCTATAGGACCAATTTTACTCAGCGACCAATTGCGAGTAGCTCTCCGGCCGGCGATCGCGGAAGAATTGCCAGGTGTTGCGCACCTCGCGAATCATATCGAGATCCAGGTCCGCCACCACCAGGGCGTCCTCGTCGCGCGGCGCCTGCGCGATAATCTGCCCGCGCGGATCGCAGAAGTAACTCTGGCCATAGAACTCGCCGATGTCCCAGGGCAGTTCATGACCGACGCGATTGATAGCGCCGACAAAGTAACCGTTCGCCACCGCATGCGCCGGCTGTTCGAGCTTCCAAAGATATTCGGACAAACCGGCAACCGTTGCCGATGGGTTGAAAACGATCTCAGCCCCGTTCAATCCCAGCGCCCGCGCGCCTTCGGGAAAATGGCGGTCATAACAAATATAGACCCCGATGCGCGCATACGCCGTGTCAAAGGCGGGAAACCCGAGATTGCCCGGCTTGAAATAAAACTTTTCCCAGAAGCCGGGGTTGACGTGGGGGATGTGATGCTTGCGATATTTGCCGAGGTAGGTTCCGTCGGCATCGATCACTGCGGCGGTGTTGTAGTAAATCCCGGTAATCTCTTCTTCGTAGATTGGCACGACGATGACCATGTTGTGCTTCCTGGCCGTCTCCTGCATCAACTTCGTCGTCGGGCCATCGGGAATTTTTTCGACGGCTTCATACCAGCGCACCTGCTGCTCGGCGCAGAAGTAAGGCGTGGTGAAGACTTCCTGCATGCAGAGGATCTGCACACCTTGCTTGGCCGCATCTTCGATCATGGCCAGATGCTTTTCGATATTAAGCCGCTTGATCTCTTCAATCGGCGCATCAGTCGGCGCCGCGTTCTTCGCCTGAATCAATCCGCATTTAACTGTTCGTGACATAAAGACTCCAGTGGCAATGTCCAATTTCAGAGGTTGTTGTTTCGATCTTTCCCGCTGCTTCCTGCCGGATCTCGTTAACGCTGTGGTGAATTTGCCGGGAACGAAGTTTTACCACAGAGACACGGAGGTTTCACGGGGACACCGAACAGAAAGTAGGGCAAACCGTTCCGGGGTTCAAGACGCGTCGGCTGCCGATATGCTTTCCGGAGGCGCCACGGAGGTCAAGATGTAATAAGTAATCGCCGACGCGCCAAACCCAACAAACCAGGCGTAAGCGTACAATACCTGGAGCTTGGGAATGAAGACCCCAATCCAGGCCAGCGCACATCCGACCAGCGTGGCGAAGACCGCCCGCCAATTCCAGCCGCGGCCGGCGGTCGAGCGCAGGCCCAGCGCCAACAATCCGAAAACAATAACGACGGCGACTACTCCGGTCGCCAGATAACGCGCAAACGAAAAGGGTACGCCGCCCGTGGTGCGCTCGTAGGCAATCAGAAACGTCGCGCCCAGCGCCACAAAGACGACGACCACCGCGATGCGCGCAGTTCTGTTGGACAATCGTTCATAAGCATAATCGCCTGTGCGCCGGTAGAGATCACCCAAGGCCAGACGCTTCTGGCGGACGATCCAATAGTCAACGATCAGCACGCCGGCGATTGAGGCGAGCCCGCCGGAATATCCACCGAGCCAACTGAAAATGTATCCGGAAGGATCGGCCAGCAGCCGCCAGGGCTGCATCAGAATCCCGATGATTCCGGTAATCAGACCGCCGGTGCGAAACGATATCCAGCGGGGAAAGGCATTGGCGAAATCATTTGCCGGAGACACCACATTGGCGGCGATGTTCACGGCGAGAGTCGCCACGACCACGGTGAACATCGAGATCGCGACCACGACGACCTGCTGAAATTGGCCCACCAGCTTCATGGGATCCCAAAGCTCATCCGGTTTCATTTGCGGGTAGATGACCACCGCCGCGGACGTGATGATCACCCCCATCGCCGCGAATACCGTCATGGTGGTGGGCAGCGCAGCCACCTGCCCAATCGCCTGTTCACGTTGACTTCGGCCAAAGCGCGTAAAGTCCGGCATGTTCAGACTCAAGGTCGCCCAGAAGCCAATCATCGCCGTGAGCGAGGGAATGAAGATGCCCCAGAACTCGCCGATCGTGTGGAACCTGCTCTGCTGGGTGAGCAGGTAGCCGAGGCCATGCGCCTTCCAAATTGCCCAGGTCAATAAGAGCGCGGTCATGACGAGCACGAAAGGCGCCGCCCAATTTTCGACGTGCCGCAGCAGATCCATGCCACGATAAATGATGAAGATGTTCAGGCCCCAGAAAATCAGGAACGAGAACCACTGCGTCCCCATGTGATCCAAATAAGGGCCGCCCAGCAAACCATTCCATTTCGGAATGATTGAAGCGAACAGGGTGTTGAGCGCTTCGCCGCCAATCCAAGCCTGAATCCCAAACCAGCCGCACGCCACGATGGCGCGCATCAGCGCCGGCAGGTTCGATCCGTAAGTGCCATAGGAAGCGCGCGCAAAAACCGGGAAGGGAATTCCGTACTTGGTGCCGGGATGAGAGTTCAGCAGAATCGGAACCAGCACGATCGTATTGCCGAGCAGGATCGTAATCAGCGCCTGCCACCAGTGCATGCCGGCGCTGATCAGTCCCGACGAAAGCATGTAGGTGGGAATGCAGTGCGCCATGCTGATCCACAGCGCGGCATAGTTGTAGGTGGTCCAATTGCGCTCGGAAACCTTCACCGGGGCCAGGTCGCGATTGAACAGCGGGCTGTCGCTAATCTCTTCGAACGCGTCAGGCTTCAGCTCGACACGTCCGTCCGGGTGTTGAATTGTCTCGGTTTGACTGGCCACCGGATTTTGACAGCTCAGTGCTGCGAGTCGTCGATGAACTTGCGCACGTCCGCCCGCAGCTTCGCAATCGACTTCTCGTCGATATACATCATATGGCCGGCTTCGTAATAACCGGTCGAGAAGTTTTTGAGCAGCGCCGGTTCCAGGCTGATGTGGTGCATCGTGTACTGCACGGCGTAGTAGGGCGTAGCCATATCGTAGTATCCCATGGCCACGAAAATTTTCAGATACGGATTCTGCGCGAGCGCCGTGCGCAGCGCCACACTGGTGTCCACGTAGCCGTTGTTCGTGCCCCAGTTCCAGGGTCCAATGCCGCCGCCCAGAATGTAGTACTCAAGATCGCTCTTGTAGTTGAGTTCCGAGCGCACGTAGTTGTTGAAAGTCGAAGTATACGGAGGCCGGATCGCCGCCTCGCTGGCATCAAAGTCCGGCCCGGCGCTCACATAGCTTGAGTCATATCCTTTGAAGCGCGCGTCGAGACGGCCGATCGATCGTTTCTCATCGCGCAACAGTTCCTTGCGGAAGAAATTCAGCGAGACGCGCAGATTCGCGTTGTCGACAAACTTCGGATCGAGGCCGGTGAAATGCGCGAGCTTGTTGATGGCCTCCTGCCGCTCAGCTGAAGTCATGCGATCGCCCTTTTGCAGCGCCAGCGAGTAGCCGTTAGCCGCCCACTCTTCCGCCTCGGCCACCACTTTTTCGACAGACTTGCCTTGCAGGTCGCGCCCCAACTTTTTGTGATACCAGGCGGTGGCGGCGTAGGACGGCAGGTACATGACGTAGGGCAAATCGTTTCCGGAAGCGAAGTCCGTAGTCTCGAAGTTCATGATCGTCGAGATCAGGACGATGCCGTTGAAGGCGATGCCGCGTCCGATTAGATAACCCGAGAGCGCCGAAGCGCGAGTGGTGCCGTAACTCTCGCCCGCCAGAAACAGCGGCGAGGTCCAGCGTTCGTATCTCACCAGATACATGCGAATGAATTCGCCCACTGATTCAATGTCGCCCTGGAGACTGAAGAACCGCGACGCCGTCTGCGGATTGAGCGCGCGGCTGTAGCCGGTGCCGACCGGATCGATGAAGACGAGATCGCTTTGATCGAGCCAGGTTTGTTGATTGTCGACCAAGTGATAGGGCGGCGGAGGCATGGTGCCGTCAGCATTCATGGGGACGCGCCGCGGTCCGATGCAGCCCATATGCAGCCAGACAGATGCTGAACCTGGTCCGCCGTTGAATGAAAAAGTGAGCGGGCGTTGGGCCCGATTTTCGACGCCGTCCAGCGTGTAGGCCATGAAGAAGATGCGCGCTTCGGTTTCGCCGTCGCGGTTCTTAATCGGCATCATGCCCGTGGTGGCCGTGTAGTGCAGCTCTTTGCCGCCGACCGTGATGGTGTGATGGGTGATCACCGGCGGCTCTTCGGGCGCAGGCGACGGGCTGCCTTGCGGCCGCTGTCCGGTCTGACCGCCTGGCTGCTGCGCTGTCGTAGTGACAGTCGCGGGCGCTTGACCGCCACCCTGACCGCCGCCGGGGCGTTGTCCTCTACCTTGACCTTGAAAATCAGGGGCTTGTCCGAGCAGAGCGAGAGAAAGCAGAAGGGCTGCAAGCATGTTTGGTTAACCTTTCAGACGTAGAGGTCAGTGCCATCCGCCTGGGCGGATCGGTTATACGCGGCGTTAACTCTCTCAATGATCCATCTGCTGACGCAGATGGTACTGACCTGAATTGGCAACAGCAAGGCGGCCATAGTATGCCAAAGATGTGTATGCGACAAGTGGGATTGCCTGACCGCGCCTGAAGGGAGCGCGGGCATCCCTGGTCGCATGAGCGCGCAGCGCGAACCTGATTTCCATCAAACTGCTGACGCGGATCGTAAACCACCGGGCGCTCAGCCAGGCTTACTGCGGGGTCTTAATGAACTTTGGTTTGCCGGCTTTAACTCGCCGATAGGTGCCGGTCGCCATCACGTTGTGGCCAAAGCCACACTCGGCGTCGTTACCCTCCTGCTGGACCACCATCTTATTGGTAAGGAAGGTCATGGTGATTTTGCACTTGGTGGTGTCGCCGGGAATGAAGATGGCGACGTTGCCGTCGATGGCGGCTTCGCCAATCGCTTCACCGATGTTGGGGTAGCCGCCCATGGTCATCCACTCGCCATTGAACTGGACTTTGATCTTGTTGTGTCCTAACGCGAGCACGCGAAAGTCGTTGTGGCGGAAGGTGTAGAGGCCGTTGATTTGCGCGGCAGTCACCGGTGGCTTACGCGCTTGGCTGATCGCCGGCGACGATCCGGCGATGATCAGACATGCCAGCAGCGAGCCGCGGAGGATGATCATTTGTAGGGATTCTCGAATTTCGGTTTGCCGGAACGAACCTTTTTGTAGGTGCCGGCGGAGTTGACGTTGTGGCCGAATCCGCAGGTGAAGTCTTCGCCATCCTGTTTCACCACCAGCTTACCCGGCAGAAAAGTCATCGTAATCTTGCAGCCCTGAGTATCTTCCGGGATAAAGGTGGCCACGTTGCCTTCAATTGTGGCCTCGCCTGAGGCGTCGCCGATATTCACGCTCTTCGCCAGCGTGTGATAGAGGCCGTTGAACTGCACTTTCAACTTATTATGGCCCAGCGCCAGGATGCGAAATTCGTTGTCATAATATCTGTAGACGCCGTTGGCCTGCGTCGCCGTGACGACGGTCGCTGTTTGCGCCGCAGCCCGCGAACTCAGGGCTGAAACAAAGCAAACCGCGGTTGTCGAAATCATTACTGCCGTAAGTAATCGATGAGTCATTGTGCTTGATTAACCTGTGTGTACCAGAGTTCGAAGATAGCTCTATCTACCAGAAGGCGGGCCTCAATAGCAATCGGACTGGCCGTCGGGGCCGCATTGAAACATGTAGGGGAACTCGGCTTTGGTTAAGCGCTCAGTCGCATCCCAGACCCGCGTCTGTTTGTATTTATCCGCGGTCCACCCTAAGCGGCTCTTGTTCATCCAGGTCGAGCGGAGCGCGGCTTCTTCGCCGTCGCCCAACAGATGCTGCGCTTCGTGCAAGAGCACCGCGGCGCGTTCGCGATCGTCAACCGGCGTGTTAAAGAACTCGGGATATAGCGTCACAATCTCAAACGGAAAATTTGTGGCCGCATAGGCATCGCGATGTCCCAGCCAGCGGTTCCACCAGTTATCGGTACTGCGAAACATGGTCGCGTGACGCAGGATAAAACCTTCGCGGCTGAATCCGCTCTGTTCAATTAGGCCAATCGCTATATCGACCTTGAGAGCTTGATCGGGTTGCAATCCATTAGCGCTGAAAAGCAGTGACAGGTACCAGATGACCAGGATGATTAGGGTGGCGCTCACGACCCATCCAACCCGCCGAAGTAAACTGCGTTTCGGGCGGCGCTCGACTTCGCCGGAGTCCGGATGGTCAGGGCGCTCTTCACTGGCGCTCATCAGGGAGGCGCCGCAGCGACGGCACTGTTCGTCCGTGCCGGTATTAACCAGGCCACATTCAGGACACTTATGCCGGGACGGCTGAGGCAGCTGATCCATGGCTGTTAAATCGCCACACACTCGCCGCGCTTTAAAAACTGTCCGTACCCTGATTTCCCCTTGAAATCACCGTGGTGAATCACCACGGAGCCGCGCGACAGAACTGTCTCCACCGCGCCCTTGATGGTTTTGCCTTCGTAGGCCGAATAGTCGACGTTCATGTGATGGGTCTTGACGCTGATGGTCTGGTCCTGGTTGGGATCGAAGATGACGATGTCGGCGTCCGACCCGACGGCAATCGTACCTTTCTTGGGAAACAGTCCGAACATTTTGGCCGCCGCGGTGGAGGTGAGTTCGACAAACCGGTTCAACGAGATACGATTCTCGACGACACCGTTGTAGATCAGGGAAACGCGATGCTCGACTCCCGGGGCGCCGTTAGGGATCTTGGTGAAGTCATCCTTGCCGAGTTCCTTCTGCTCCTTCATGCAGAACGGGCAATGATCGGTGGAGATCACTTGCAGGTCATCCATCTTCAGACCCTTCCAGAGTTCTGCCTGGTTCCATTTTTCCCGCAGTGGCGGCGTCATCACATATTTGGCGCCATTGAAGTCTTCGCCGTAGTCGTCGATCGAGAGGAAGAGATACTGCGGACACGTTTCAGCGAATGCCGGAATGCCGCGGTCGCGTGCCTGGCGCACCTGATTCAGCGCATCCGCACAACTGAGGTGAACAATGTAGACCGGTGATTCCGCCATTTCGGCAATCGCGATGGCCCGGTGCACGCCTTCGGCTTCGGCCACAGTCGGACGCGTCAGCGCGTGATACTTCGGCGCGGTATGACCTTTTTCGAGGGCGCGCTTGATAATCTCGTTGATGACGATGCCGTTTTCCGCATGCATGCAAATCAAACCGCCGCGGGCGCCGGCCGCCGACATCGCCCGAAAGATGGTGGCATCGTCGACGAGGAATACGCCCGGATAAGCCATAAACAACTTGAAACTGGTCACTCCTTCATCCATCACCGTGTACATCTCTTCAATCTGGTTGTCTTCGAGTTCCGTGGTGATGAGGTGAAAGCCGTAATCGATGGCGCACTTGCCCTCGGCCTTCTGGTGCCAGTTGTCGACGCCCTGAATCAGCGACTCGCCTTTATATTGCACCGCGAAATCAATGATCGAAGTGGTGCCGCCGTGCGCCGCGGCGATGGTCCCGGTGCGAAAGTCGTCCGCCGCCGTGGTGCCGCCGAATGGCAACTCCATGTGCGTGTGCGGATCGATGCCGCCGGGAATGACATATTTTCCCGCCGCGTCAATCGTCACGTCAGCCTCCATCTCGAGCGTCGCTCCGATGGTGGTAATAGTTTCGCCGTCGATAAAGACGTCGGCTTTGTAATTGTCGGTAGCGGTGATGATTTGTCCGTTCTTGATTAGGGTTTTCATGGCCTGTAGATGCTCACTCCGTTAGGAGCGAAATGTTTATAGCACCACCTTGCAGCAAGTCAACCGCGCTCCCTCAGGAGCGCTAGGATGTGACGGGGCACATTGCGCTCCTGGCAGAGCGCATACATTCGCAGAATAGGATTCCTTAAATTCTGGAATTAACGCAGAGTTGAAATCACGTTGGATAGAATATGTTGATAAAGAATTCCGCACTCACGAGGCAAAAGGGGGGCGGGTGGTTGGGCAAAACATATCGTGCCTGGCGGCACGGAAAAGATTTCCTTCAGCGCGGTCACTTAACAAGCCTCCGCGCACAGCTCCGCCTTGTGAGATTAAGACCGCGCTTGCAGGGAACGTTAACTACGTGAAAAGCCAGTGACCTTCTAGGGGCAATCAAGCGACGAGACCGTCCAAAACTCGCCGCTGACAGTGTTGTAATACGTATAATCGGTCCGAACGCATTGATCGCCAAAAACTGACTTCGAAGTGTTTACCAACATGTAGTCCATCAAGTACTCAATCCAGAAGGGCATTTGTTTTTCTCCTATTGAGCAACTACGAAGCTGTAAAGACCGCCTGAGCGGCGGGCAGAATATCGGCAAACTAAAAAGTAGTCAAGTAATTCACAGATCCGACGAACCTGTTCATACGCTGCACATACTCTCATCCGGTTGTTGCGGCGATGGCCGCAGATCGCGTGGGCGCGAAGCGTTCTGAGTAAACGCCTGGGCGAGCCGATTCGCGCACAGTACACATCTTTAGATCTCTACCGTGCGCTACCGATACCCGGAACACCTGCCTTCCGGCAAGCCTCAGTCTTTTTTCGTTACCTTCACCGTCTTCACGTCGACGGTAATCTCCTTCAGGCGCGCCGCCACTTCCGGCGTGGCGCCCTCCTGATAGCGGCCGCCGAGATACTTCGCGAAGAACTTCTCAGCCTGCGAGAACATCGCCATGTTGTTGACCGGCCGCGCGAAGCCGTGGCCTTCGTCGGGTGCGACAATGTACTCAACCGGAAATCCGCGGTCACGCAGCGCGATGACAATCTGATCCGCTTCGCGTTTGTTAACGCGCGGATCATTTGCGCCTTGCACTACCAGCAGCGGAGTCTTGATCTTATTGGCAGAATTCAATGGCGATTGGCGATTTAGCTGGGCCTTGCCTTCCGGCGTCGTCGGATCGCCCATGCGCTGATAGAACACCTGCCGGCCGGCTTCCCAGTAGGGCGGAATTGTTTCCAGCAGCGTGTTCAGATTCGAGGGCCCAACATAGTCGACCGCCGCGGCATACAAGTCAGGGGTGAAAGTGACGCCGGCCAGCGTCGCGTAGCCGCCGTAGGAACCGCCCATAATCCCCACGTGTTTTGGATCGGCGATGCCTTCGGAGATCAGATACTTGACGCCCCAGGTGATGTCGTCCTGCATCTTGTCTCCCCATTGCTTATTTCCCGCGTCGATAAATTTCTTTCCGTAGCCCGTCGAGCCGCGGAAGTTCGGTTGCAGCACCGCGTAGCCGCGATTGGCCCAGAACTGCGCGAAGGCATCGTAGCCCCAATTGTCGCGGGCCCAGGGGCCGCCGTGCGGAAACGCGACGAGCGGCAGGTTCTTTGCCGTCGCGCCCTTCGGCAAAGTCAGGTAAGCGGGGATTTCCAAACCATCTGACGATTTGTATCTGATCGCTTTCATCGGGGCAAGATAGTCACGATTCAGTCTTTCACGAATGTGATACTGCAACGTTAGCTTTTTGGTATTCCGATCGAACAGATAACACTCGCCGGGATCGACGTCGCTGCCGACATCGATCAGCCACAGCCGTTCGTCCTTTGTCCCGGAGCCGAAATCGATGTCCATCCCGGGGAATTGTTTCTTGAGCAGGTTGTAGTCGGCTTCGAAGGACTTATCGCGAAAGTAAACCCGCGGCTTGTCGTCGACATAGGTGGTCGCGATCAAATCTTCACTGACTTCTGAGAAGCTTACGTCGCCCATATCGACCCGCTTGAGTGGATCGGATTCGACCAGTTCTTCCTTGCCGGTCGCGGGATCGAACAACTCGAGCTGACTCAGGTCGATGCCGGCGCCCTTGTTCGTTTCAAAGTAAACGCGCTGCCCGTCTTTGTGATAACGAACCGGGCCGCAGTCTTCGAAGACATTGCAGGAATAGACCTTGGTAAAGCCATTGTCGTCGACGCGGAGAATCTCTGTGTCGCCGTTGTCGTTGGCCCGCGAGGCCAAACGCAGCTTGTCCTTCAGGTCAAAGGTCCAGCCGGTGATCCGTTCGGTGTTCTTACGCACCAGGGTTCGTTCGCCGGTTGAAATCTTTACCCGGTAGAGATCGTGCCAGGCCTCATCGCGATCATTCAGACCCACGTAAATTGAATCCGGATCAGTCCGCGGCAAGGCATAGATTTCAGCGCGGACCCCCTTCAGGTCGGTAAGATTGCGCGCGGCCGGAACCTCCTGGCCAGCGGCCGGCGCGTCGTTCGGATTGACGGCATAGACCAGGTAGTTTTCATCGCCGGCCTTGTCCTGGACAAACAGGACATATTTGCTGTCGCGGCTCCAGAAGTAACCGGGAATGGGTCGCGTCTTGTCGGCGGTGATTGGTTTGGCCTTCTCGAACGGTTCGTCAGCGCGCTTGACCCAAACGTTGCGCGTGCCGTTGAAAGGCTTAATGAAGGCGATGAATTTACCGTCGGGCGAGATTTGCGCGCCGATGATCTCGGGATCGCCAAAGAAGAGTTCGCGATCGATGATGGGAACGGTCGCGGTTGTCTGGGCCGCTGCGCTCACGACTGAAAAAAGAACCGTGGCCAAGACAAACAAGACCAACCTGAATCGGCGATAGGATTTCATAGTAATAACCTCTGGTTGCTGCTCTGCAGATCAAGCCGGGAGAAGTGATGATACGTCTGTAAGATTCGCCAGGTTTCCCGAGACGACAAGGATAAACCCGAGAATTAGACGTAGCCGAATGCCAGGATGTTAACGAGTATGGACTCGCTCCGTGCGGGTCGCTGACCAATCACGCTAATTCACAGCGGCGAAACTTGCATCCAGTGCCTCAATCAATTCATCGACATGATCCTTGGTTGAATTCAGCATCATGCCGGTGCGGATCACGTTACCGTAAAGTCCGCCTTTGCCGACCAGTACGTGACGCTTCCTGGTTTCCTCGAAAACTTTCAGTACTGATTGCGGATCCGGTTCTTTGGTCTCGCGATCCTTCACCAGTTCGACCGCCTGCATCAGGCCCATGCCGCGCACATCGCCGATGACCGGATATTTTTCTTTCAAGCCCTCGAGCTGCTCGCGGAAATAGCCGCCGACGACTGCGGAGTTCTTTTTCAAATCGTCATCTTCGATCACTTTCAGCACCGCCAACGCGGCGGCGCAGGAAACCGGATTACCGCCAAAGGTGGAAAAGGTCAGACCCGGGAATTTGTCGGCCACTTCGGGAGTGGCGATGGTGATGCCGATAGGCGTGCCGTTGCCGAGGCCTTTTGCCGAGGTGATGATGTCCGGCTCGACATTCCAGTTCTCAATGCCGAACCATTTCTCGCCGGTGCGGCCCCACGCAGTTTGCACTTCGTCGGCGATGAACAGACCGCCGTGCTTGCGCGTGATTTCGACGGCACGCTCGAAGTATCCCGCCGGCGGGACGATGAAACCGCCGACGCCCAGGATGGGTTCAGCCATGAAGGCGGCAATTTCGCCGGTTGTTGTCGTCATGATCAGTTCTTCAATGTCGTTGGCGCAGGCCAGTCCGCATTCCGGGTAAGTGAGTTTGAACGGGCAGCGGTAGCAGTAAGGCGCGCGCGCGTGCACAAAGCCGCTCACCTGCGGCGGCAGCGGCCGCCATGGCGCGTGGCCCATCGCGGAAAGCGAAGTAGCCGAGCGGCCGCTATAGGCGTGACGCAATACGACAATCTCGTGACGTCCGGTAGCGAGCTTCGCCGCGTGCACCGCGGTGTCATCCGCTTCTGTCCCGCTATTGGTGAAGAACGACTTCTTCAGTTTGCCGGGTGTGATTTGCGCCAGCTTCTCAGCCAGATCCGATTGCGGTTTGTTCCCATAAAGCGTCGAAGTGTGGGTGATCGAACTAACCTGGTTGATGATCGCTTCGTTAACTTTCGGATTGGCGTGGCCGACGCTGACCGTCAGCACGCCGCCGAAGCAATCAAGATATTTATCGCCCTGATCATCCCAGACGTGCGCCCCTTCGCCTTTTACCAGCGCAAGCGGTTCCTGGTAATAAGTCGCGACTGCGGGGAAGAGAAATTCTTTGTGTTTGCGGATGGTTTCGGATTGATTGGTTGTCTTTGCTTCTGGTGAACTCATTTCATTTTCCTTCGCCCTTGAGCTTTCTCAGAATTGCTCTTGCGAGATTCTCATTGATTTCGTTGTGACGGGGAACCGGTTGCGACTGCCTAGTGATTAGTGTACCAGTCGTGCTTCGCACCATGTCTGATTAAAACGCAGCCGAGGTTTTCAATCTGGCGAATGAGATCGCGTCGTTTCATCCTGCCCAACCTGCCAGCAACTAGTGTCTTGATTCGGCAGGGGGTGAAACGGTCATTTCTTCAACCTTCCTAACTGAAGGAATTTCACCAGATTCGAGATCCGTCAGCAGGTCCTTCAGATTTTCAAGCAGATCTTCTTTGGAGTGCCCTGCGTCCAGTAATCAGGGAAATCGTTGAGGAACCCCAGGAAATACTGGTCGTCTTGCCAAAACGTATAACTAACGGTTCTCATAGTGCCCCGCCTCTACATCAATACAAATTCCCTTCGCGCTTGCTGCCCGTGTAATCAATGTAGACCACTTTCAATTCCGTGTAGAAATCGAGCGCGGTCGAGCCCTGCTCGCGTTCGCCGATGCCGGTGCCTTTGATGCCGCCGAAGGGAATGTGCGCCTCGCCGCCCACGGTCGGCGAGTTGACGTGCGTCATGCCAGTTTCAATCTCTTCGACGAAACGAAACATGCGGACCACGTCGTTGGTGAAAATCGAAGACGACAGGCCGAATTCGGTATCGTTGGCCACGTGCATCGCTTCCTCAAAATTCTTGACGCGAATTATGCCCAGCACGGGTCCGAAGATTTCTTCGCGGGCAATGCGCATGTCGGGCGTTACGTGATCGAAGACGGTCGGTTGCACAAAATAGCCTTTGTCGAGCCCGTTGCCGGTGGCTCGGGCGCCGCCGCAAATGAGGGTCGCGCCGTCTTCGCGGCCGACGTTCAGGTATTCCAAAACGGTCTTGAATTGTCCTTCATCCACGCTGGGGCCGATTTCGGTCTTTGGATCCATGCCGTCGCCGAGGCGCATCGACTGGGCGCGCTTCGAAACTCGATCCACAAACTCGTCGGCGATCTTGTCGATCACGATGGCCCGGCTGGTGGCGGTGCAGCGCTGACCGGTTGAGCCGAAGGCGCCCTGGGCGGTGTTCTCAACCGCGAGATCCATATCGGCGTCTTCCAAAACCACCACCGGATTCTTGCCGCCCATTTCGCACTGGCACTTGGCGCCCCGGTGCGAAACTTGTTCGTAGAGGCGAATGCCGACCGGGTTCGATCCCGTAAAGGAAACTGCTTTGACTGCGGGATGGCTGATGATTTCATCGCCGGCCTCTGAGCCTGAACCCAGGATCAAGTTGAGCACGCCCGGCGGCAGACCAGCTTCTTCGAATATCTGCACAATGCGCACCGCGGTTGCCGGGGTCAGGCTTGCGGGCTTGAAGACCACGGTGTTGCCGGCGACCAGGGCCGGCGACAGTTTCCAAGTGGGAATGGCTACCGGAAAATTCCAGGGAGTGACGCAAGCCACCACACCCAGAGGTTGCTTGATCGTGTAAACAAAGTTCGAAGGCAGTTCTGAGAAGATCGTTTCGCCATTCATCCGGCGTGATTCGCCGGCGCAGAATTCAGCCACGTTGATTGAGCGTTGCAGCTCGCCGCGCGCTTCGCCAACGGTTTTGCCTTCTTCGCGGGTCAGCGTCTGCGCCAGCTCTTCCTTTGCCGCTTCCATCAGGCGTGCGGCCCGGGCCACGATCTTGCCGCGTTGCGGCGCGGGGGTGCGGCGCCAGCCTTCGAATGCTTCGGCGGCGGCTTCAACTGCGGCGCGGGCTTCGTCGCGCGTCGCTTGCCGGTTAATGCCAATGATGTCGTCGGTATTTGCGGGATTGATGTTGTTGACGGTCTTGCTTGAAGCAGATTCGACCCATTGTCCGTTAATAAAATTCTTGTAAGTGTCCATGGCTAATTCGAGTATCGGATTGTCGGATTGCGCGTGACTATATCACGAATGGGGGAAGGGAATCAGGTAGACGGCGCTGGTGGATTCAGGTCCAGTTTGGAAACTTTTCAATTCACGCCGGTGCTTTAGCCCGGCGCTGTCGCGCCTGTTTTAGAAAGGAAACCGTGTAAACGGCAATCATATAGTTGACTCACCAGTCCGCGGAGCGGACGACGGCATAAAGCCTGGGGCGTAAGCCCCAGGATCA
>Ga0126383_10000696_pt1 | contig 19358 bp, 10 predicted proteins | sample PanSoiMetPlot_35_FD_96882 | JGI IMG/M metagenome (GOLD analysis project Ga0126383, IMG submission 96882) | Tropical forest soil microbial communities from Panama - MetaG Plot_35 | ecosystem: Environmental > Terrestrial > Soil > Tropical forest > Bulk soil | place: Panama | collected 2016-02-17
AGCGGGCCAGGGTAGCGATGAAGTGGATGAAAAGGACGACGAGATGACGCATTGAAGAATGGTAGCAGGGCGAGGAATCGTAAGGAATTATGGGCGAAATAACAATTCGCCAGCCACAGGGATAAAATGGTCGGGGCGAATGGATTTGAACCATCGACCTCCTGGTCCCGAACCAGGCGCGCTAGCCAGGCTGCGCTACGCCCCGACCGAAGCGCTCAGAGCGAAGCAACCACCCCAAGCACAACTAACAGATTAGCATAGCTCAGAAGCTGCGACCAGGCGGAGCATTCCGTAATGACCATTCCTGGAGCCGAATGTGGGAGAAAGCCAAAAGCACGTGAACTTGGGCTGCCCAGATAGAGCACTACATTAGAACAAAGACGAAAGCCGCCGGGAAGCTAGCGCATCCCGGCGGCCAGTTTTCCGAGAAGCCAGGCTCGGGCCTGGCAATTGTGATGGCTCGGTTTAGAACTCGAAGCGCAACCCGAACTGCATCACCCGTGGGTTGGTAAGCAATCCCGTATAGTTGCCGAACGTGGAGGAAATGTCCAGCTCGGGTGCGATGGATTGCACGTCGAATTTAGACGTGTTGGTGACGTTAAAAACTTCCCACCGGAACTGGAGGCTTTGTTGCTCGGACCACGGCATATGCCAACGCTTGGCCAAACCCATGTCAATGTTGAAGAATCCATCGCCGCGGATCTGGTTGCGAGCGCCCGAATCGCCGGGGAACGGCGCGGTGAAAGAGTTGATGGCACTGGTTCCGTTTTTGAAGACGCTTACGGTCAAGTTATCTGAAGAATCAGTGCGCTTGAAGACGCCGGTTTGGACAGGGCCAGTAAGGAACGCATTGCCGCCGAGCTGCCAGTTGGTCGGCCAGTTGAATCCACCGGAAACGTTAAATGGCAGTCCGCTGGTCCTACGGAAGAGGCCAGACAGTTGCCACCCGCCGATAATGGCGTCGAGCGCTCCGTGAGAGTTTCCAGCCAATGCTTTCCCTTTCCCGAGCGGAAGCTCGGCGATCCAGTTGGCGTTAAACTGATGCGTCGCGTCAAAGTCGGAAACCGCGCGCTGTGCGTTGGGATCCCAGGAGTTAATGATCTGACCTCCCAATCCTCCCCAAGCGCCAATGCGCGTCGCGTCGGATGAAATATCAATGGATTTGGAGAACGTGTAGTTGAAGTCTAACTGCAGGCCATGCGACATCGGATGCCGGAAGTTAACCTGCAATGCATGATAGTTCGCGTTCGTATTCGAGCGCCACGCATAGAGCGACGAGTACTGCGCGTTAAAAAATGTGTTTGGTCCCCCTGCGGGGAAGTAGGGGGCGTTGCATGGAGGATTAGGCGGGGCTGGCGGAGTGGATGGCTTTCCACAATTAGGCACGTTGTTAAAATCCCGGATACCGTTGTAGTCCAAAACGAATAATGCTGTGGTCTCGTTCAAACTGAAGCCACAGAACAGGTCGTAAGCGGCCACAACGGGACTCGTCGTTCCCATGACGATGTGGTTTCCGCTCGAGTCCAGCGAAGTGCAGCGCCTGATGCGGTAAGCCCCACCCTTTCCCCCATTCCCCGGGTCGGGTCCCTCGAGCGGCTGTAGCTCGTCCGCCCAGAACTGCGCAACGTTTGCCGGCACCATGGAAGCGTTGAAACTGTCCGAGGCGACACCCGTCCTGTAGACCTTGGCCAGGGCCGTCGTGGCCTTGAAGTAATCTAGGCCCGACTTCTTGTCGAAAATATCGAGGGGCATCGCCAGGTCGGACTGTGCCCACAGCCAGTGGGAGAGACGACCGACATAGGAGACCCCCAGATCGAAACCCTTAGGCAACTGGCGCTCGACGGAAACGTTAAACGTGTAGGAATACGGAGTCTTGATCCTGTTGTCCAAGCCCCAAGTAATCGCGAATCCACCGGAATCTAGCGTGTTCGGGAACGTCTGGGGAAATTGTCCCGGAGGGGCGGGGAGCAAGATCTGCTGTGGAGCTGAGCCGCCGCACCCAAGGTCTTTGGAAGGAATAGCGTGCATATCCGTCAAGCGAGGCGCGCAGTCACCGCTCTCGATGCCGGCTGGATTGCTCAGGCCTGTGGACAAACCGAACGAACCCGCAGAATCAAACGTTTGAAGGAGACCCGAGCCGTTGCGGTCGTACACAATGGCGGCACCTGCCCGGATGGCAGTTTTGCCATCACCGAATAGGGAGTTCAGTAGGCCGGAACTGGGTTTGGGAGACCAGGCAAGAGCGAGGCGTGGTCCGAAGTCTTTCTTGTTCCATTTGTAGAAGCCCGGCTTGCCGCCGTTTGCGGGGCCAGCAAGTTCAAATGAGACAAGAGGGTCCTGATTCGACGGGATGCCTTGCAACATGTTTTGGTGACGTTGGTCGAACCATGTCCCGAGGTCAAGCTCTTTGCAAGTCGAACCCGCAAGCTGGCAGGGAGCAACCTGGAGACCGTTGGTTTCCCATGGAGGAGAGGAGAGAGAGTAGCGTACTCCATAGGTGATCGTCACGTTCGGCCTGACTTTCCACGAATCCTGCGCGTACAGTTCGTAGGAGTCCACGGCGAAATGCCGCGTGACCGGTGCCCCCTGAGCCAGGACGCTGCCGCTCTTCAAGTAGTTATAAGTGGCGTCGTCCTCCGTGACCATCCCCAGCATGGCGATCAACGGGAAATCATAGGAGTTGGCAAAGCTGCCGTCGACTCCCGGGAAATTAGAAACAGCAGGGTCGAAGCTGGCCCCTGTCTGTGCGAAACCGGAAACATCCAGCCATGACGCATTGGTCACGCCGTCGCTGAAAGAGTTTACCGTGCTGATGCGTGGATTACGGATGCGTGAGATCGCGCCACCCAATTGCAGCGTGTGCTTCCCGCGTGACCAGGAGAGATCATCCACAAAGTTGTGGCTCGGAATCTGAAAGGCCTGCGACCGCGTCACGCCCTGCGTGATTCCGCGCATGATGATATAGGTCTGGTCGGAATCGCCGGCATCCCCGATACTCTCGCGGATAAATCCATAGCGAAAGTTATTGACGACGTTGTTAGTCAGCACTGAGGAGTAGTTGGCAATAAGCCCTCTGCTATAGTCGAGGAGTGTGTGCCTCGCGTTGGTGTAGTTGAACAAGCTGCCTGTGGGGGAGGCTGGCAGGTACTGGTCCTTAGGATTGACCTCGTTGGCTAGCGCGCCGCTCAAAGAAAGATGCTGCTTGGCGTCTTTAGTGATGTTGTAGTCCAACTTGTTGATATATTAGTTCTTGGTGTCCTTAATAAACGAACCGAATCGGAACCCCGAATAGTTGAAGCCGTCACCAACGGAACCATCGTTGGGGTGCGGGAAAGAATTGAAATACGCAAGAGCCGCCGGGTTCGGACCAAGACCCAGCGGATCCATCGATGTAATTTGAGCCTTGTTTAATGCTTTGTAAGCAAGAATCGTTCCATCGGACAAAGTAACTGGAGCAGGTATTTTGTAAGAAGCTCCGCTGATTCCCTGAACGCTTCCGCCGGGACAGTCAGTGGCCACTGTCGCACTCGTCGAATCGCACTGATAGAAGATGACGCCGTCGCGAAGGGAATCGGTGGGGATCGTGCGCACGGCGCTGGCCGCTTCCGCACGACGCGTTCCTTCGTAGTTCAAAAAGAAATAGAAGCGCTCCTTTAAGATTGGCCCCCCCACTGAGGCGCCGAAAACGTTGCGGATGAGTTCCGGAGGCTGGTTGCACTGTTTGCCGCTCAAGGCAGTCCCATTGGCAATGCAGTTCTCGATCTGAGCCCCTTTTACGAAGTAATCGTTTGCGCTGGTATACGTATTGCGGTGGTATTCGTACGCGGAACCATGGAACGCATTGGTTCCGCTCTTGGTCACCAGGGCCACCTGCGCACCGGAGGAACCACCTTGGTCTGCATTGTAATTGGTGGTCGTTACGCGAAACTCTTGAACGGAGTCCAGTGTAACAGGCAGCACGGACTTGAAGGCGTGGCCACCGGAGTCGTTGACGGGCATTCCATCCAGACTGATGTTGCTCTGGTCGCTGCGGGCTCCGTTGACGGCGCCGTTGCGCGTGTCGATATCCACATTGATATCCGAACGATTCCCCGTATAAAGCACTCCGGCCTGAAGGCTCAAGAGATCGGGCACGTTGCGGCCTTCCATGGGAAGCTGCTTGACCTGGTTCTCATCGAAGGCGATGCCCAAGGTCGCGTCCGTGGTGTTCATAGTCACTGCTTGGGCCGAAACCTCCACGGTCTGGGAGGTGACTCCGACTTCCAAAGTAACATTCACCGTTGTCGGAGAATTGACGAGCAACTGGACATTCTTGTTTTCGAACTTGCGGAAGCCCTGCATCTCCACGCTCAGGCTGTACGTGCCCGGAGGCAGCGCCAGGAATTCGTATTCGCCCGTGTTGTTCGTATTCATCTCGCGAGTCAACGCTTGGCCAGCATTTGTCAAACTAACTCTTGCGTTGGATACCATCGCCCCGGTCTTGTCCGTCACCACACCACGAATCGATGTCGTGCCAACTTGCGCTGGCACACCCCAGGCGCCCAGGGTTATCGCAATTAAAGTGGAGATGAGAAGATTGCGCTTCAACGATAAGAACTGCATAAACTGCTCCTTTCGCGCACCATAACCGGGAATCACCCCGAGAGAAAACGCACCCGACAGAGCGTTGCTCGCCGCCCTGAATCTTGCGAGCTATGTGTGGAGAATCGAGACACTTCCCCACCACTCGACTTTAGCAACCGTTGGCATAGCTTTTAGGACAATTTAGGGCTGGCTGTCAAGAAAAGTTGTTCTAAATTCTTTATCAAATCGTTTTAATAGGGTTTCTCGATTGGCGTTAGGGAAGAGAAGCGGAGACTCGATAAGTGTGACGTCGAAATCGCGTTGCGGAAGTACTAAACCACGCTGATTTTGCAAAGACCGCAACCTGACTTGCGCAGATCACCATCCTTGATTGGCACAAACCACAGTAATTCAGAAGAGCTAGCTCAGGTGAAGCAATTTGGCTTCAGTAATGGCAGGGATAGCCCGGATGGGCTCGAGAATCGTAGCGGAAACGGGGCCGTCCAGGCGTACCAAGGCGGCGGCTTCTTCCCCGCGAATGGCTTTTCTTCCCAAGGCAAACGTTGCGATGTTCACACCCAGTTTTCCCAGGGTGGTGCCGACGTTGCCAATCACCCCGGGCTCATCGCGATTTCGCAAATAGAGAATCGTTCCCTCGAGTTGCGCCTCCAGCGGGATGCCTTCCATGGATAGCAGGCGCGGCGAGCCGTCGTGAAATACCGTGCCTTCCGCAGTAAAGCCGCATTCGGAACCGGTCTTCTCCGGCAACACGCAAACTTCCAGGGTATTCGGGAAGCCGTGCTCGCGCCTCCGCGTCTCTTCGTGCACGCTCAAGCCGCGGGCGGCTGCTACCGCCGGCGCGTTCACCACGTTGACCTTCTCATCCAGGACGGCGTTCAGCACACCCGCAAGCACCGCGCTGCGAAGCAGGTGCGTACCAACCTCAGCGACTTCGCCAGCGTAGCGAATCCGGATTCGAGCCGGCCGCGAAGCCGCCGCCTGCGAGACCAGCGAGCCGAGCCGCTCCGCCAATTCCAGGTACGGCCGCGCGCGGCGGTATTGATCGGCGGAAAGCGCTGGAAGATTCACGGCGTTGCGGATGATTCCCTCGGCCAGGTAGTCCTTGATCTGCACCGCCACTTGCGTGCCCACCTCTTCTTGAGCTTCGGCCGTGGAGCCAGCCACGTGCGGCGTCGCTATGACATTCGGCAAACCGACGAGGGGAGAATTCTTCGGCGGCTCTTCCGAGAACACGTCCACAGCCGCACCCGCGAGCTTCCCGGACTTCAGCGCTTCCGCAAGCGCCGCCTCGTCGACGAGTTCACCGCGCGCGGCGTTGATCAGCCGCGCCCCGTTCTTCATTTTCTGGATATTCGCTTTGCCGATGAGATTCTGCGTCGCCGGACTAAGCGCCGTGTGCAGGGAAACAAAATCGCTCTCCCCCAGAAGTTGCTCGAGCGGCACCAGTTCGACCGACATTTCCTGCGCCGCCGCTTCGCTGATAAAGGGGTCGTAGGCCAGCACGCGCATGTCAAAAGCCTCCGCGCGCACCGCCACTTCGCTACCGATTCTTCCGAGCCCGATCAGCCCCAGCGTCTTCCCGCGCACTTCGGTTCCCGCCGCGGACGATTTTTCCCAGCGCCCCTCGTGAATCGCGCGATCCAGCCGTGGCACCTGCCGTGCCAGTGCCAGCATCAGCGCGAAAGTGTGCTCCGCCACGCTCACCGCGTTTCCGCCCGGCGTGCTCATCACCAGGACGCCGCGCCTGGTGGCCGCTTCCAAATCGATGTTGTCCACGCCCACGCCCGCACGCCCCACCGCGCGCAGCTTGGGTGCTTTGGCCAGCAAGTCCGCGGTAACCCTCGTTGTGCTGCGCACGATCAATGCATCCGCATCGCTAATTTCCCGCTCGAGCGTTTCTTTTGTTGTCAGAACTGCGTTCCACCCATCCGGCTCTTTCAGCAGTTGCACTCCTCGTTCGCTGATCTTGTCCGCAACGATGACCTTCATTCCGCCTCTTCGAGTTGCCGCGGATTCCATCCGTCCGTGCGAACACGAACGCGAATTTCCCACACAGGCAAGCATTCCAAAGTAGCGAGTCGCTCCCGCCCTGTCAATTCAGGAAACACCTTCCTGAAAAACCTCGAAGCCGCTAGCTGCTCTTCCAGGCCGCGATCCTCTGCTATAGTCAAAAGAGTGAGGAGCAGAGCATGAGTCTTGCCGAGAAAATTCAAACCGACCTAGTCGAAGCGATGCGCGCAAGGGACGAATTGCGCCTCAGCGTGCTGCGCGGCATCAAATCAGCCATCAAGCTCAAAGAAGTGGAAAAGATAAAGACCCTGGACGAATCCGAAACGATTCAGATCCTGCAAACTCTCGTAAAACAGCGCAAGGAATCCATCGAGCAGTTCACTAAAGGCCACCGCCCGGAACTCGCCTCTAAAGAAACGAAGGAGCTCGCCATCATCGAGTCCTACCTTCCTGCCGGCGCCAGCGCAGCGGAAATGGACGCGGCCATCTCCAAAGCGATTGCCGAGACCGGCGCAAATTCCATGAAGCAAATGGGCGCCGTGGTGAAAGCGGCGAAAGCAGCGTTGCAGGGGAAAACGGTCGACGGCAAGGTTTTGAGCGAACGCGTGCGCGAGCACCTGTCCAAACCCGGCTAGGCTTTGTCGTCACTCATGCAGGAACACCAGCCCTCGACGGACATAAACTCCCGCGCGCTTGCCATGTTGCGCATCGGCGTGGGCGCCTTTTTCCTCATCTTCGGCGAATATAAGGTTTTCGGTACACAGTTCACGCTTCATGGCGGGTTTCAATATTGGATCAACCGGTTTCTGGAAGGCGGCGCTTACCCTTTCATGGTGCCGGTTCTTCGCGGATTTGTACTTGCCCACGCAACGCCGATTGCGTTTCTTGTGGCCTATGGAGAACTCGCTATTGGCATCGCCATGGTTTGCGGCATTCTAGTCCGGCCGGCCAGTGCTGGCGGCCTGATCTTCATGTTCACCCTCCTTTTCTCTTCGGACTATCCCGGCGGCGGTGCCCCTTTCTGGCAATACTTTGGTGCCAGTCTCAGTCACTCGGTGTTCATCCTTTGCTTCGCCGCGTTCTTGGTGGGCCACGCCGATGCAGTCTGGTCGGTTAGGGCTCTGCGAGCCAGGCAATCGTCACAAACTTGAAAAAAGTCAGTGGCCGGCGGGCTTGAGTACCGCGTTGTTGCGCTCATCACTCGCAATAATGCGATAAAGCTTTTTCAAATCTTCCACTTTGCTGACCGGCACGCTGAGCTCTTTCACCTCGAACGTCCGCGTATATTTCAAGGTGTTGCCGCTGCTTTCGGTTTTGCTGTGGTAGCTCGCAAAGCTGTAATCCGCATTTACCGGCGGGGGCAAATCATCGACCTCATACCCAGTGGGAATGGCAATTTCGATGGTGTCCGAGTTTTTCCAGGGACCACCAAACTCGACCGGATATTTTCGCGGCTCTTTGGTTTCGAGCAAGCCGCTGGAATTGCTGCCCACGACTCGAGGCCGCACCAGCAGCAAGTTGCCTGCGGTTTTGGCGTAATTCTGTGCGACGAGCGAATATTGATAGCCGAACGGCTGGTCGGTCTGATTGAGATTGACCAGACTCGCTTTTGTGATTTGAAAGGTGGGCAAAGACTGAGAGATCAGGCTTTCGAGAAACTTGATGCGGTCCACATCCTTGGGTACGGATTTCAGATAGGCGCGCTGCTGCGTCGCGTAGTCGCCCTTGCGTTGCTCAACGAAGTCGCCGCTTAGAGTGCCCGACGGGCTCAGCGTGAGCTTCGCCGTTCTCACGACGCCGTTTAGTTCGGCGGGTAATTGCGGAAGTTGGATGAGTTCGCCGCCGGTATCGGTCACGAGCAAGCCGTAATTTGCCTGAAGGTCTCCGCGCAGAGAGCCAAAGGGCGTCCACTCGTCGGTGGGATCGAAAATGAGAAGCCTGCCCAGCTTGGGATGCTCGAAGACAGTGCCAAGGGAGGGATCATTCACGCCTTGCGGGAGCCGGATGGCCAGGATGGCGTGGTTGAAGGCTCCGATATGCGGAGGAGTCGCAGATGTAACCCCTCCGCGCTCCGTGTGTATGATCACGTAATAAGAATCAATACCGATTTCTTTCAACATGGCGCTTAGAAGCGTGGCCTTGTCCTTGCAGTCGCCGAAGCGATGGGTAAAAACATCAGCGGCCGGATGCGGCTGTATTCCGCCGATACCCAGCAAGATCGCCACATAGCGAACATCTCGTTGCAGGAAGTCGGCTAGCCGTCGCATTTTGCCGAGGGGCGTGGGCACGGAACTGGTGAGCAATGTCACTTCCTGTTTGATAGCGGGAGTCGCGTCGCGGCGTCCTTGAGTGAGCCCGGCGTACCAACTTCCCATTTCGCTCCAATTGAGGAAGCCGTGACTGGCTCCGCCTGGCGGAACGAGCGATAGAATCATCAGTCCCGCCACACCCTTCCATGGGGGCATGTCATGTTCCCGCCTGATGGCGGGGAGGTTTTTCGCCTCCCATTGCCACTGATTGTTTCCAACGGAGACAGGTTGAATCTCTGGGTGGTTCAGCCAAACCGCCTTGTACTCCCAACCCGGGGGTAGCTGCAGCGTGTAACGTGCTTCGGCGACGGGCACCGCCTCTTGAAGGAACCACTCGTCCTGGAGGACATAAGGCCGCCCGTCTTGTTCGACTTCGTAACCGATCAGATTGCCTGGCTCGGCAGCGGGAATGTTCATGACCTTGACGCGAAGGTCGCTATAGAGTTCACCGCCCTCCACATCCAGGTAACCGGTCTCCATGGTGTCTTTGTCTTTTACTTCGTAGTCTTTGCCTTGCGCCGGGATGCACCAACCATGAATGTTCGTAATCTTGGTGTCCGGAGTAAAAAAGAATTGAGCCTTGCCGAAATGCCGTCCGTCGGGGCGCAGAATCCTGTATGCGGCGCGATCAATTTCCTTGATCTTGCCGTTTGCTTGCACGCTGATGATCTCTTCCGAGTAGAGGAGCACGGCGTCGGTTTTTTCGTCGTGCTCGGGAAGAGCCGTGTTAACCAAAGCGTGCATCCACTGCGGGGCGTCACCCGCGCGAACGGGCACTGACAAAGCGCAAAAGGAAAGTGCCAGGGCAGCCAAAGCCGCCCCCCGGTTCCTTTTTACAATTCCCGGCAGAGACACCAACCGGCTGCAAGACAATTTGCTGTTCATCGGCATTTTTCACCAACTGATAGAAATTACGGAGCGTGGGATAGTATTTTGGTTCGAGATAAGCCAATTCGATTTTGATCTGCCTTTCGAGATGTAGCGTCCCGTTTTTATTTTCTGTCTTCAGGTTATAAACAATGGCCTTGGCATCCTGTATTACCGGTTGAGGAAGGGAGCCGACCTGCCAACCCAGCGGAAGCTCGATCTGAACATCGTCCTGCTTCTGATACATGAAGCGAAAATAGAGCGGATGCACTCGGGTGGAATGGTCATACATGTGTTTCTCGGGACCGCTGAAGAGCCCCACTGGCAAAAGCGCGCGCTTGCCTGCCCCGGAGACCCAACCGGACACCTTCAAACTGAATTCCGCCGTCAAGCTGGGGGAGGAGCTTGTCCAGTCCGGCTTGTTCGTCAGTGCAACGTCGATGCTGGCGGGGACCACTTCCCTTACATAGTCCTCGAGGAGCTTCTTGTGATGAGCTTCGTCTTCGTGACGTTCTTCCACTCTCCTCGCCGAAGCTTCCAAGCCGGTGAACGTTACGGTTAGTTTGCCTTCGAGGGTTCCTTCGTTGTCGAGTTTCAAGTCCGCCTTGCGCACGATTTGAGAAACGGAACTCCCCGGAGCCGGCGTGTCCACCCAGGTCCCACCATCCTTGTCCAGTTTGAGTCCGCGAACGGCAGTCTCGCCCCAAGGTAGCAATCCATAGGGAGTATAGGCGGAGCCAGGATCGAAGTAGAGGTCCTTCCCATTTACCTTGACGAGCGCCACATTGGAATTGAGGTCGGAAGCGCGCATCAGGCTCGGCTTAAAGAAGTTCTCCATTCGCGAAGAAACCCAAACGGGATAAGCTTCGAATCCGGCCGCACGCGCAAGCGCCAAAAAGAGCCAGGTGATTTGCGCGCCGCTCCCGTAGCCCCGCTTCCACACGTCTTCGACGTTGCTGCTGTCTTTTTCCTTTGCACGCTTCTGCTCCTGCTCGGTTTTCTGGTGTTCGTAAGAGGTGTTTCGCAACTGTTGGACGCGCGCGTAGATTTTCTGAAGTTTTGTTTCCGGCGAATCGCTTGGAGAGACAATCTGTCCAACAGCCTCCTCCATCGCTTTGCGCTTCCCAAGGAAGCTTTCGGCTTGGTCGTCGAGCTTCTTTCCACGCTTTTTCCAGAACTTTTCGGGGTCTCTCTCCATATCGCCGTCGAAATAGATGAAGTCCACCATGTACTTCATCGCATCTTCGGGGGGCATGTCATCTTCCACCTGAAACGCCGGAATGTCCTTGGCTTCCATTCGAATGGAGTTGCCCCTCGCGTCCTTTTGCTCGGCCGGCGGCGCGGTGCCTTCGGGAAGCCCGTTGGGCCAGGACCATTGCAGGGCAAATTGTGTGTAGGGTTTCAGCGTGTACTTGCCGAGCTTGGTGAAGAGTTCTTCGCTAAGCGTCCAGTGGGAATTGAAAACGTAGAATTCCTGGAAATCAATCATGTAGTGGTATTCGATGATGCTGCCGGGCTGCACGTCGGAGAGGGTGAATGTTTTGGCAAGAAACTTGACGCCGCGCGCCTTGACGATCTCTTTCTCATAAACCTTGCCGTCAAAGTTGACGATCGAACCGTCCGGGCGTATGGTTCGCGCCTTTATGCCGACAATGTTTTCGTTTTCTTTGAAGAACGGAATCTCCACGTCGGCGTATTTCCGCCCATCTTCTGTGAGAATCTTTGTCCGCACGTAGTTATATTCGTGGGGTGTTCGGGCGTCGCTATCATCGCGATCAATCTGACGATATAGAATAACCGCCGGCGCACCGGGAGCTTTGGGCTCGCTGGTCATCTTCAGTTCTTCGGGAGTAATCGGTAGCCATTCGTCGCCCGCGCTCACGGGATCGCAGAAACAAACTGCGGCTGCAGCGCAAACGATGGCCGCGAACAGTAGAAGACGGCTGGAACACACGATGACCTCCGTATTCGACCGTGAAAAAACGAGAAGAGACCTTTAGGCAAGCCGGTATTTCGCAGCGACTCGTAAAAGAAAGACCAGCGTGGATGGCTCGGGGCAAAATAGTCCCGGGGCGAACACGATGTGGAAGGGTCCCGTCCCATGGCCTGTGCTACCGACCTGAGTGAAGTGTCGCGTGGCACGATACATGGAAGCTTGCACAGTAGTCAATAGCCCGGGAGGGTTATAAATAGTGACCCCGCGAGCCCCAGAAAGGATTCTCTCTTTCCCCCCTAGTCTTCCTGCGGCATAATCCCCGCACGCAGCCTACAGCCAATTTGGTTTTCGGGCGCAAAGGAGGAAGCAGTGGCCGAAAAAACGGAAACTCGCGAACGGGCGTGGAGTTCCACGGCGCCTCCGGGCGAATTTCGCACGTACATCTCCGCCGAAGAAAGCCTGATGGAGTTCACGATTCGCGCGGTGGTTCTCGGCGCGCTTTTTGGACTGCTCTTTGGCGCAGTAAGCGTGTATGTGGGCTTGCGCGCCGGACTCACGGTTTCCGCTTCCATCCCCATCGCGGTGCTTTCCATCAGCATCCTGAGGGCGTTCGGCCGGCCGACGATTCTCGAAAACAATATCGTGCAGACTACGGGCTCTGCCGGGGAGTCGCTCGCAGCGGGAGTGATGTTCACTCTGCCCGCGCTCATTTTTCTCGGCTTCGGCTCGGAATTCACGTTTTGGCGGATTTTCCCGCTCGCCTTGCTGGGGGGTTGGCTCGGCGTCTTATTTATGATTCCCCTGCGCCGGCAGCTGATCGTAAAAGAACATGGCAACCTGACGTTTCCCGAAGGCACGGCTTGCGCCGATGTCTTGGTCGCCGGGGAACGCGGCGGCTCCTTTGCAGAACGCGTGTTCTGGGGCCTTGGACTGGGAGGCGTGTACACGTTTCTTATGAACACCGTGCAGGCGTGGACGGGCCAGCCCGAAGCGCGCCCGCGCTGGTTCCCGGGAGCCTCCTTCCGCGCCACAATCACTTCCGAGTATTTGGGAGTCGGCTACATCATCGGTCCCAAGGTTGCTGGGATTCTTTTTGCTGGCGGCGTGATCTCGTGGCTCTTGGTCATGCCCGCGATTCAGTTTTTTGGCCAGCTTGCCGGAAATACGCCCATCTATCCTTCAACGATTCCCATACCTCAGATGACGCCGGACGACATGTGGCGACAATACATTCGGCCCATGGCCGCGGGCGCTGTGGCGGCGGCCGGATTGATCACGCTGGTTCGCACCATGCCCACGATCATTTCGGCCTTGCGGGCGGGCCTGAAGGATGTTCGTGCCGAAGGAGGGGCCGGCGCGAACACCGCGAGCCGCATCGAGCGCGACATGCCCATGAGTTGGGTTGTTGGCGGTTCCGCGGTGATCATCGTGCTCTTGTTCGTGCTGCTGACCGTTGCGCCGGTCAAAGGAACCAACACGACCTGGTACCAGAATCTTCTCGCGGGCATCCTCGTGGTAGTCTTCGGGTTTCTGTTTGTTACTGTCGCATCCCGCATTAGCGGTCTGCTGGGCAACTCGTCCAATCCCGTTAGCGGCATGAGCATTGGAACCCTCATGGCCACCTGCGCGATTTTTCTTCTCGCCGGATGGACCGCCCCAAGTTACGGGATTCTTGCACTGACGATTGGCGGATCCGTGTGCATTGCCGCGGCAATCGCGGGCGCAACTTCGCAGGATTTGAAAACCGGCTACCTCGTGGGCGCCACTCCGGTGCGCCAGCAATGGGGCTTATTGGTCGGCGTAACGGTGTCTACGTTTGCCATCGGCATCACCCTAGGCTTGATGAACAAAGGACTTGAAAAGTACATCCCAACCCAGATTCCTCTAAACGTGCAAGCGTTGCCTGCCGGCGTAAAAGTGGAAAGAGAAACCTTCGAACATCGCGGAAAGAATTACGTGCTCATCAATGCCCTGGGATCGAGTCAAGTACCGGACGGCGAATACCTATACGATCCCGACTCCAATCGAATTGAATTTCAGTGGGCCCAAGGCATCGGCAGCGACAAAGCGCCCGCCCCCCAGGCGCGCCTGATGGCCACAGTGATCAACGGAATCCTCAGCCAGCGCTTGCCCTGGCGGCTGGTCTTGATGGGTGTGGCGCTGGTGATTGCGGTTGAAGTCCTTGGCGTTCGCTCCCTTGCATTCGCTGTGGGCGCTTATCTGTCGATTGGAACCACGGCAACGATGTTTGCGGGCGGACTGGTTCGCGTGCTGGTCGAAGCCACCACGAAGAAAAAGGATGAAAGCGAGGCTAGTCCGGGAGCCCTCTACTCCAGCGGTTTGATTGCGGCCGGCGGCGTTTTTGGCTTGCTGGGAATTGTCATCAATTTGCTGCAGGATCCCGAGATTTCGGCGCACGTGCCGCCGTGGGTAACGACCGTGCTTCGTCTGCCCTGGCGTGCGGACCTTTTCGCCTTCGGGCCAAAAATGTTTGGTCCGCTGGCAACCAGCAATCTCTTCGGTTTGATGATGTTCCTGGCTCTTGCGGCCTCGCTTTTTTATTTCGCCCGCAAGAAGCTTTAATGACAGTCGGAGAGTTGAAAAGTGAAAGAGTTGAGGAGCTCCGAAGAGACATCGTTTGCGCGGTGCGGGAGGGCTAAGATTGCGGGTTGTTGAACTCTGGCAATCTTAGACTCTTCAACTTTTCCACTTCCTTCCGTCTTTGACGCAAAGCGTCTCAGCACCGTAAACTTCTCGCATGTCCTCTCGATCCGGTATCAAGAGCTATCGAGTCAGCTTCGACTTCTACATCACTCCAGCTGTCAAGCTCCTCCTCATCGCCAACTTCGCGGTGTATATCTTCGAAGCGCTGCTCTATCACTTTTCTGGTGTACCCGCATACATGGAGCTGCTCAAGTGGTTCGGCCTTGTTCCCGCACTGTTTTTTTACGTTTGGCAGCCTTTCACGTATTTGTTCCTCCATGATGTTAACAGCATCTGGCACATCCTGACGAACATGTTCATGCTTTGGATGTTTGGCCGTGAGCTGGAATTGGTCTGGGGAAGGAATCGATTTCTACGTTATTACTTCCTGACGGGCGTCGGAGCTGGACTTATCAACGTCGTTGTAAAGCTGTCTCCGGCGCTTTTTGGGCTAGGGGTTCCCAAATCTGCTTACATTCCTACGATCGGAGCCTCTGGGGCTATTTTCGGAATACTCGTGGCTTGCGCGATTCTCTTTCCCGACCGGCGCGTTTACATTATCCCGTTTCCCGTGGCCATCAGCATGCGCACAGTTGTGATTGCCATGACGGTGCTGACATTTCTTGGAACGTTTGGGTTGGAAGATGACAAGATAAGTCATCTCTGCCATTTGGGCGGATTGGCGATCGGCTACGTGTACTTACGACGCGGATCTTTTCTTTATAGTCTGCGCAATAGTTACACCGATTGGCAGAGCAAGCGCACTCGCCGGCGCTTTGAAGTTTACATGAGCAAGCACCGCAAAGATCCACCCTCCCGTCCCGATAACTGGGTTAACTAGGAATCTAGAGATCCGAGAATAGAGGTCCGCCTGCACACACGACGCTCGCCTCTGATCTCGGTTCTCGGATCTCCGATCAGTTGCTCACGCCGGACCGCCGATTACATGAAACTTCATGAAGTTCGTTGTGCCGCGGATGCCCATGGGTGTCCCCGCTACAATCGCGATGACGTCGCCCTTGCGTACCAATCGCTCTTCGAGCAGCCGCTTCTCCGCAACCGCCGCCAATCCATCAATCTTCCTCACATCCTGGATATTTCGTGGATAGACGCCCCAGATGAGCCCCAGCCGCCGCCGCGTTTCCTGCTCCGGTGAAAACGCCACAATCGGCACCAGCGGGCGGTAGCGCGAAATCAATCGTGCCGTGAACCCGCTATGGGTAAACACCGCGATCACTTTCATGTGCAATTCGCGAGAGGCGTGACAAACCGACTCGGCAATGGTGCCAGGAATTTTCAGCTGTTCCTGCTGCGCGGGCCGAGGAAATTCCCGGACGCTGCCCTCCGCTTCCTCAACAATGCGCGCCATCATGCTCACGGCCTCGACGGGATATTTTCCTGTGGCCGTCTCCGCGGAAAGCATCACCGCGTCCGAACCGTCGAAAATCGCATTGGCTACGTCAGAAGCTTCCGCGCGCGTTGGGCGCGGATTCTCCGTCATCGATTCCAGCATTTGCGTGGCCGTGATGACCGGACGCCGAAGCTCCCTGGCCCGGGCAATGATCATTTTCTGAACCACCGGCACGCGTTCCGGGCTCATTTCCACACCGAGGTCGCCGCGCGCCACCATGACGGCATCCGCTGCGCGCAGAATCGCGTCCAGATTCTCTATCGCTTGCGGTTTTTCAAGTTTCGCGATGACCGGCGTGTCTTTCCCTGCGCGGCGGATCAATTGCTTTGCGAGCAGCACGTCTTCGGGTCGCCGCACAAAACTCACTGCAATGTAATTCGCGCCGTGTTTCAAGGCGAACGCCAGGTCCGCGCGATCTTTCGGCGTCAACGCTGGAACACGCAGCTGCAATCCGGGCAAGTTGATGCCCTTATGCTGGCCGAGCGCGCCGCCGTTCACCACTTCGCAAATCACTTGCCGGTCGCGCACTTGCTCAACTCGCAACTCGATCAGGCCATCCGAGAGCAGAATGCGGTCGCCGCGGTGCACCTCTCGCGGGAGCGCGGCCAATGTCGTGCTGACACGCGTGGAATCTCCCAGCACTTTGGCGGTGGTAATTGTGAACTGCTGCCCGGCGCGCAGCATCACCGGCCCGCCTCCTGCCAGGGCGCCCGTTCGGATCTTTGGCCCCTGCAAATCTGCCAGAATCGCCACGGGCTTCTCGTGCGCCGCGGAGGCGGCGCGGATCATGGCGAAATTGTCCGCGTGCTCTTCATGTGTGCCGTGCGAAAAATTCAGCCGCGCCACGTCCATCCCCGCCGCGAAAAGCTTGTCAATCATCCGCGTCGAACGCGTGGCCGGGCCGATGGTGCACACAATCTTCGAGTGGCGAAAACCCATGCTCTCTTCCGAGGACAGACCGAACTTTCCCGACTTCTGTTATTCAACGCAGGGTTCGTTCCTGCGATTTTCTTTTTGGATTGTTCCCAGCGGCTTCTTGCTTTAGTAACGCGAGACCGCAAACTCCGTCACAATTTTGTTCAGCACGTCCACGCCCTTATCAAAAGACGCCAGCGGAATCCGCTCGTCATCGCCGTGCATCCGCCGCAAATCCTCATCGCTAAGGGGAAACGGCACGAGCCCGTAAGCCTGCACGCTGTGCAGCCGCAACTGCGCGGAGTCCGTCAGCCACGTCGACTGAAACGGCAACGCCGAAGCGCCAGCAAACTCCCGCGAGGCCACCCGGCAAATTAAATTATAGAGTTCCGATTCCAGCGAAGACGGCGGCGCCGCCAAACCCCCGTTCGGCTGCACCTCGAGCCTTACCGCCGGATCGTTTACCAGCTTATTCAAGTCACCAATAATTGGGTTGATAGAATCCCCTGGCAGCAGCCGGACATTCAGGTTTGCGCGGGCTTCTGCCGGAATCACGTTGTTGGCCAAGCCTGCGGAAAGTATCGTTGGCGCAACCGTGTCGCGTATCATCGAATTCCAGAGCGGGCTGGCATCAGACACCACGCGTTGCGCGTGTTCGCCGCGGTCTGAGGTGTCCATCGAGCGGATCCACTTCCCGATTTCGTCGTCTTCGAGCGGCGCAATGCCTTCAAAGTACCGCCGCACAATTGCCGTGAAATGCACGGGCGCGGAATACGCCCCGATCTTCGCGACGGCCGCTGCCAAATGCACCACGGGATTGTCCTTCGTAGGTTGCGAAGCGTGGCCCGAAGTTCCGCGCGCGACCACGGCAACGTTTACCGCCACTTTCTCGCTGGCCTGTACGCCGATGTATTGCACCTTGCCGTTCTTCATGAAGACGTTGCCGCCTTCATTGATCGCAAATCCCGCGGCAAACTTGTCCCAGTATCTTGAGATTAGCGTTCGGATGCTCGCGTCGCCGCTCCCCTCTTCATCGGCCGTCGCCAGAAAAATCACGTCGCGGTTCAGATGCGCGTTTGTCCGTTTCAGGTTAATGAACACCGCGAGGTTCGCGGCCAACATGCCTTTGTCGTCGATGGCTCCCCGGCCATAAAGGTAACCGTCCCTGACGACTCCGCCGAACGGGTCGACGGTCCACCGCGCTTTCTCGACCGGCACCACGTCCAAATGGGCCACCAGCAGCAACGCTTTCGACGGGTCCGGCACCACCGAGCTGCGCAGGCGAGCTACAACCGCGCTGCGCCCCGGCACCACATCCAAGATTTCCGCCTTGATCCCTTCTTTTTGCAGCAAACTGAACACGTACATGGCCGCAAGGTTTTCATTTCCCGGCGGATTGGACGTGTTGATCTTGATCAAGTCCGTCAGCCAACCGCGGGCCTCGCGGGTAATCGGCAGCGAATCGCTTTGTGGAGCAGCATTGACCGCGCCTGCTGGCGTGGGCTGCGGGATTCCTTGCGCCACTGCCGGAAAATTTCCGGCCAACAGCACAACCGCCGCCCGCGCAATCACCTGCACCGCCCGATTCCAATTCACGAATCCACCCTCCCCACGAAAATCTCACGGAAATTGACGCCAGCCGACTCAGATAACCCCAGCTAACGTTTTGCATCCAGAACGCTTCATACTAACATGCAGGTATCAAGACTCGGCCCGGTCATTGCTGGCGCAGTGCCTAAACTCCACTGCCGGTCCGGCTCCGGGAGTCGGCCGAAAACGAAATTATTGGCAGTTTGCTTTCTTTGGCTATCAAATGAGGAGTGAACAATGAAGCCTATTGGTTCGCTTTTGCTGTTTTTGGCTCTGGCCGCATTTATCGTGATGCCGTTCGCGGACGAGCCCGCCCTAGCGCAGGCGCCCACGGGCCCTCAGGGAGGGCCTCCTCCGTCTCAGCAGCAGAAGCCCACGCAGGAACAAACTCCACCCCCAGGGCAGCAGCCTCCACAAGCCGGCGTCAGCATCAGCGTGGATGTTCCGGTGGTTACTCTTGACATCGTTGCCGCCACGCAGCACGGCGACCTCATTCCCAACCTCAAGAAAGAAAATTTCCGCGTCCTCGATGATGGCGTTCCGCAAGCCATCACCAATTTCGCGCCTACCGAAGCGCCTATCACCACGGTTCTTCTGCTGGAGTTTAGCAGCCACAGCTACTACGATTTCTTTGCCTACATCGGAAAGTATTGGTCCACCGCGCTTTTCCCCCAACTCCAGCAAAAAGACTGGATCGCCTTGGAAACTTTCGACATGAAAACGCGCATCGAGGTCGACTTTACACAAAACAAAGACGAAGTGATTCAGGCGTTTTTGCGTCTTTATTTCCTTGGTTTTAGCGAATCAAACGTATTCGACGCTATTTTGGAGACGACCGATCGCTTGAAGGATGTCAAGGGAAAGAAGTCCATCATCCTGGTTGCTAGCGGTGTGGATACATTTTCCAAGCATATTTTTGATCAAATGATGAAAGTTTTTCGCGGGAGCGATGTGCTGATTTTTTGCATTGGGCTTGGCCAGGCTTATTCAAATTTCGCGCACATGGGAATGCAGAGCATGAACTATTTGCAAG
>Ga0126383_10000697_pt1 | contig 19334 bp, 14 predicted proteins | sample PanSoiMetPlot_35_FD_96882 | JGI IMG/M metagenome (GOLD analysis project Ga0126383, IMG submission 96882) | Tropical forest soil microbial communities from Panama - MetaG Plot_35 | ecosystem: Environmental > Terrestrial > Soil > Tropical forest > Bulk soil | place: Panama | collected 2016-02-17
CGAGCGACAGCAGCGCCAGCGTGATCAGCTGGATCGCGTAGTACAGCACGTTGCGCCCGACCGCGCCCTCGGTGAGCTGCGAGAGCACCGTCGTCCCCGAATGCGGCACCACGTTCCAGCGGCGGATCAACTCCCCGAGGCCGAGCAGCATGACGCCGAGCACCACGCCGAGCGACACCTCGGTGTGCTGCGCACGCCGGACCCGCGGCTGGCGGAACTGAGGCACCGCGTTAGCGATCGCCTCCACCCCGGTCAGCGCCGAGCATCCCGACGCGAACGCCCGCAGCAACAACAGGATGCCCACCGTGGCAGGAGTCGAGGAAACCGAGCCCTGCGGAAAAGGAAGCGGGGGCGTCCTGATGAGGCCGGCGATGATGACCGTGAAGATGCCGGCGATGAACAACACCGTCGGAGCGATGAACAGCCGTGCGGACTCGGCCACACCCCACAGATTCGCCCCCGTGATGAAGGCGAGGACGACCAGGCACAGCCACACCCGCTCCGGATAGAGGCCGTGGAACGCCGAGGTGAGGGCCTCGACTCCCGCCGACACGCCGACAGCCGCGTTGAGGACATAGTCGACGACCAGCGAGGCGGCGGCCACCAGGCTGGGCTGAACACCGAGGTGAGCCTTCGCTACCGCGTAAGCGCCCCCGCCGGTGGGGAACGCCTCGATCACCTGACGGTAGGAGATCACCAGCACGGCGAGTAGCAGCACGATCGCGAGCGTGACAGGCAGCGTGTAGCGCTCGATCGCAGCGAGCCCGGCTGTCGCGAGCACGATGATGATGGCCTGCGGGCCATAGGCCACCGACGACAGCGCGTCCAGGGACAGCGCCGCCAAGCCCTCGATAGCGGTGAGCTTGTGCCGTTCCTCGGCGGCCGCTACCGGCGGCCGCTCCGCCGCGCTGTCAGGCACCAGCTAATCCAAGCATGCCGCCTGCTAGGAAGCGGCGGCTGGCCGTGCCGAGCCCGTTCCCCCAGAATTAAAGGGTTACGGCAAGGACTGCGATGATCACTACCACAGCAACCACGGCCAGGATCAGCAGCGCGAGCCGCGTCGGGTTCCGTGAATGCGCGGTCGCTGCCCATTGGCCGGTCTGCTCGCCCTTGTCGGCCGCGAACGCCTGGAACTGTGCCGTGCTCGCGGAGACGTCTGGCGTGGCGCGGAACTCGCCGGTGGTCATGCGCCGGTCGCGAGGCGGGGGCTCGCTAAAAGGCTCGGTCATGGGCCATGACTGTAGTCGAACCCCGGGGGTGAAACGTCCGAGACGAGTAATTCTGGGGCCCAACTACTCGGGTCCCGGCGACGTTCGGTCTGGCGGTACCGTCGGCGCGTCCGGACGGTGAACGAGGCGCGACAGTACGATCACGCTGCGTGTCCGGACGACAAATGGCTCGGCCCCGATCCGCTCGACGACCTGCTCGAAGTGGCGGACGTCAGCGGCTCTGATCTGCAGCAGCGCGTCCGCCTCGCCGGTCACCGTGCAGGCATCGACAACCTCTGGGTGCTTGGCCACGGCGGCGGCGATGTCGCGTGGTGACGTGCGTCCCCGGCAGAACAGCTCGACATAGGCCTCGGTGGTCCAGCCCAGCGCCGCGGGATCGACCTGAGCAGAGAATCCCGTGATGGCGCCCGAGGCACGCAGCCTGTCCACCCGGCGCTTGACTGCCGGCGCGGACAGCCCCACCTGCGCGCCGACCTCGGCATAGGTTGCCCTCGCGTCGCCGAGCAGAGCGGCGATGATCTGCCGGTCAAGCGCGTCGAGGGTCATCCCCCGACGTTAGACGATCAGCGCGGACCGCAGGCTCGTCAGGGCCTCAGCGGTCAGCCCGTGCGCGCGCAGATAACCCTCCTCTGACCCGGCCGCAGCCCGCACCCGGTCGAGCACACCGAGGATCAGCTCAGGCGGGCTGGCGAGCAGCGCGCCGGTCAGCTCCTCGCCGAGACCGGTACTGGCCTGAAGCTGGCCGATCACTGGGGTCTGTTCCGGATTGAGGTATCTGGCGCTCAGCGCGTAGTCGGCAGCGATGATCTCGTCCGGAACACCCAGCACGGCCAGGATGAGCGCGATGACCACGCCGGTCCGGTCCTTGCCGGCGGTGCAGTGCACGAGTGCGGGGAACGCGTCGCCACTGGTGAGCTCTGCGACCGCGGCCGCGATGTTGGCGCCGCAGACGTCGACGAAATACCGGTAGATGGTGCTCAGGTCTAGCCCGCTGCCCGGCGGCTCCGGCGACGTCGGCACGGGCAGCGCTTGCAGGTCCGGCAGCAGCGGCAGGTGGATCACCCGGCCACGTACCGGGCTCGGCGCGATGTCCGCCTCGGCCTGGGTACGCAGATCAACGACGGTCTTGATGCCCAGGCCTGTGAGCGTGGCCACGCCCGAAGCGTCAAGCCGGTGCAGGGCATCCGACCGGAACAGAGTCCGCCAGCGGACCGAGCCACCGCCGTCGACCGGGTAGCCCCCGACGTCCCGGAGGTTCAGCACTCCGGGCAGCGCGATCCGCCGGCGCGGATCATCGAGGTAGGCACCACCTAGCGATCCGACTGTCTGCGTCAAGCGTCCGCCTCTGCCCGATGCTCGTTCTCCTCTAGGCTCTCATGGCGATATGTCAGTCTCGCTACCGCTTCCCGTCTGGCCGGTAAACGCGAGGCCGAGGTAGGGAAGGGATTATGAGCCGACTCGGCAATATGTACGGCCCGGACGCCACGTTCCTCGGCGTGCCGCGTGCTGACCTAGGCGAACCGGAAACCTTGCGCGGCAGCGACATCGTGATCATCGGCGCGCCGTTCGACGGCGGCACCTCCCACCGACCGGGTGCGCGGTTCGGCCCGCAGGCTATCCGGTTCACCGACTACCTCCCGCACGACGGCTCGCGTCCGCACCTGGCGCTCGGCGTCGACCCGCTGGCCGAGCTGACCGTCACCGATGCCGGCGACGTGGAAATGCCGTCCGGCGATGCGGAGTCCTCGCTCCGCCGGCTCGAGGATGCGGTGTACCTGGCGTGCCACTCCGGCGCCATCCCGGTCATCCTGGGCGGCGATCACACCATCGCGTTCCCGGATGCCACGGGGACTGCCAGGCACGTGGGCTGGGGCCGGTTGTCGGTGATCCACTTCGACGCGCACGCCGACACCGGGAACACCCAGTTCGGTGCTCTGCTCGGGCACGGCACGCCGATGCGCCGCCTGATCGAATCGGGCGCTGTGCGCGGCGACAGGTTCCTGCAGGTAGGGCTGCGCGGATACTGGCCGGAACCAGAGACGCTGGACTGGATGGCGCTGCAGCGGATGCGCAGTTTCGAGATGACCGAGGTGGTGGCGCGAGGCCTGGATGACTGCTTGACCGAGGCATTCGCGATCGCCACCGACGAGTGTGACGGCGTGTTTCTGTCGGTCGACATTGACGTGGTGGATCCGGGCATGGCGCCGGGCACGGGCACGCCCGAGCCGGGCGGCCTCACGGCCCGGCAGCTTCTCGACGCCGTCCGCAGGATTGCCATGGAGCTGCCGCTCGCCGGGATCGACCTGGTCGAGGTGGCGCCGCCGTTCGATCACGCCGAGGTCACCGCGTTCCTGGCCAACCGCGTCGTGTTGGAAGCGCTCTCGGGCATCGCCTGGCGGCGCCGACGGCAGACGGGTTCCCCCGGCCCGGCGCGGCCCAACCCGGCGGCGCCGCTGCTCGACGGGCGTTAGCCCGCAAGAGTCGGGCCTTAGCCCGCGGAGGATCGCGCTTTAGCCCGCGAGGATCGCGACAAGGAACACTGTCGAGTCATACAGGAAGTGCGCGAGAATCGGCCTGCTGAGCTTGCGGTGCTTCTGGAACGACCGGGTGACGAAGTAGCCGAACGGCAGCGTGAAGATCAGGCCGATGCCGTAGTAAGCGTGATAGCTGGTGCGCAGCGCGAGGCTCAGCCAGAACGCCGAGGCGGGGGACCAGCCAAGCTGGTCGAGCCGGGGGATTAGGTAGCCGTTCAGGGCCGGCTCCTCGGCGGTCGAGGTCAGCAGTGACTGGCTGAGTCCGAACACGATGTAGTAGGTCGGGACGTGCAGCGGTCCCGTGCTGTTGGCGAGCTTGGAGTGCGCGATCGGCGACAGAATGATCGCAAGCGCGAACTCCGCGGCCAGCGCTGCCACGGCGAGCCCTACCGCCGTGCCGATGTCCGACCAACTGGCTCTGGTGAGGCCGAGGTCTCTCGGCCGCTGCCCGGTCCTGGCGAGCAGCAGCAAGGTCAGCGGCACCATGACCGCGGTCGGGACATAGCTGATGAGGCCAAGGACGATGTTGACCGCCGGCTGGTGACGGTCAAAGGTGGGCAGCGGATTCAGGCTCCTGCCGGTGGCCAGGTGACTGCCCAGCACGACCACCGCGCTAATCAGCCACGGAGTCAGCGTCGCCACCATGACCAGCCAGGTCTCGAGCTTCAGGTCGCGCTTGCTGGGCTCGCTGTACTGAACGGGAGCGGCCGGGCGGGGCTGCTGGGGCAACACCGGGACCCAAAACTGCCAGTCGGACGGCGCCACGGGCCAGTCGGGCGGTGGGCTCCAGCCTGGCGGCGGCTGCCAGCCAGGGGGCGCTTCCGGCCAGCCGGGCGGCGGGCGCCAAACGAGCCTCTGTGACCTCACGCTCTCAGCATGCCCGTAAATGCGACCGGAATGCGGTGATTTGGCGACCAGCGCTTCCCGAGTGGCGTCCGACCGATCAGGTGATCGCCTTCCTGTGAAGAATGTCAGAGCCAATCGATAGCATTGTCGAAAGAGTTCGACAATGGCGGCGGAGGTGAAGCGATGCCCGACGACCCTGCCTCGCCCCCTGTCGTGCCTCCCGGGAGCAGCCCTACGTGCTTGGTGGTCGATTTTGACCTGGCTGGGCTGATGACCCGACTGGGCATCGACTGCGGTACGGCCGATGATCAGGAAGCCGTGTTCGCGGCGGAGCAGGAAGCGCTGGCCGCGAGTCCGGAGCCACCGGTCGAGGTTCCGGGTCGCGTGGCGGCGCTGCTGCCGACCGGAGCTGGACTCGCCGCGTGGCTGGCGTCGACAGGTATCGGCGATTGCTCCGACGACGAACTGCCCGACGTGGCCCTCGGGTACCGGCGGCTGGCCGCCTGGGCCCAGGCACAGGAGCTGTCCACGGTTGCCGAGATCGCCTCCCGCACGGCGATCCGCCGCGAGCGCGCCGACGATGCGGGCAGGCCCCGCCAGGTGTTGCCCGAGGCGGGCGCCGAGGTCGCGCTGGCGCTGACTATGTCGCAGCCCACGGCCATGGACTGGACCGCTCTAGCCACCCGCTTGCGCTGGCAGCTGCCGGTCACCGCGGCCGCGCTGACCGACGGACAGATCGACTTGGCTGGGGCACGGATTATCGCCGAGGCCACTGCCCCCCTGCCCGACGAGACCGCCCGCGCCGTTGAGGAGCGCGTGCTGGCCGGGGCCCACCGGCAGACCACCGCCCAGCTGCGCGCCGCAGTGCGCAGGGCCGTGATAGCCGCCGATCCCGACGGCGCCGATAATCGCCGGCAGCACGCCGAACGGCACGCCAAGGTCGTCCTCTACCCAGACGCCGACGGCACGGCCATGCTGGCCGGCTCTGCGCTACCCGCCGTGACGGCTGCCGCCGCGATGGCCCGTATCACCGCGATCGCTCGTGCTATGAAGACAGCCGGCAGTTCCGGCGGCCTCGACTACCTGCGCGCGTACGTCATGCTCGGCCTGCTGCTTGGCACGCTGCCATCCACTTCGCCCCCGACCGATGGCCCACGGCCCGACGACCCGACCGGTGACCCACGGCCCGGCAACCCACCCGATCGTGGCGACCGGCTCCCGCCCGCTGAACCGCGGCCCGCCGCACCGCCCGCTGACCCGTCGCCCGACGAGCCACGGCCAGACGCGCCGCCCGCTGACCCGCCGCCCGACGAGCCGCTCGACCTGGACGCGCCGGTCAGCTGGCCACCGCTGCCTGCCGAGTTGCCCGGCTCTGCCGCGTTGCCCACTTCCGCCGACGGCGCGCCGACGCGCCGGGCAACGGGCCGCCCGACGCCCGGCCTGCTCGACGTACTGCTGCCGTGGTCCGCGCTCACCGCCCGGCCGTATGGCGAGCCGACTCTGCTTGGCCGAGTCGGCCCGGTGACTCCAGCCCAGACCGGCCAGCTGCTCGATCTGGCCATACGACATCCGGCGACCGAATGGCGCATCATTCTCACCGACGAGGACGGCCACGCTCAGGCCGTCGAACGACTGCGACGCAATACCTGCTCACCACCCGGCCGGGCCCGTGCCGGACCGACTACGACTGCGCCCGTCGTCGGTCGCGTCACGGTGACCATTCCGCACAGCACCCTGAGCGACCCGGCTAGACCCCATAGCGCCCGGCTCGCGGAGGCGCTACTGCACGCCGCCAACCGGGCAGCTGTCCGCGAACGGGCAGGCGTCCGAGTCCGGCCAGGCGTCCGAGGCCAGGCAGGCGGGACCGCTGACGGCGAATGCGGTCACCACTACGCCACCCCGGCTTACCGGCCGACACCTCGGCTGCGCGAGTTCGTAATCGCTCGGGACGCCACCTGCACGTTCCCTCCGTGCGGCCAGCCAGCCTGGCGAGCCGACCTTGACCACACCATCCCGTGGCAGCAGGGCGGCCCCACCTGCGCCTGCAATCTCAGCGCCCGCTGCCGCACCCACCACAAGATCAAGCAGCTGCCAGGCTGGCAGCTGAATCAGCCCCAACCAGGCACATTGCGCTGGACAACCCCGGTCGGCCGCAGCTACACCGTTCAGCCGAACCGATACCCCATCTAGCGGACGGGTCAGACAGATCAAGCCTGTCTATAGTTGAGCAATGCTGGATGTGACCAGACTCCGGGTTCTGGTCGCGGTTGCGCGTCATGGCTCGGTTACCGCCGCAGCCCGCGCTCTCAACTACGCCCAGCCGTCCGTCAGCCATCACATCGCCAGGCTTGAGGCGGAAACCGGTACCCAGCTCCTGGAGCGCGTCGGGCGCGGCATCCGGCTCACGGAAGCGGGCCAGTTGCTGGCCGAGCGAGCCGAGGAAATCATCGGCAGGCTGGATTCGGCCGAGGCTGAGCTGGCTGCCCACGTCGGGCTGCGGAGCGGACGGGTGCGACTTGCCGCGTTCCCCTCCGCGCTTGGCACGCTGGTCCCGGCGGCCGCGGCCAGGCTCGCTTCCGAGACGCGCGGCCTGGAGTTCATGCTGACGGAGGCCGAGCCGCCAGAGGCCCTGCGCATGCTCCGAGCGGGGTACGTGGACGTCGCGGTCGTGTTCCAGCACTACCAGGAAGACGCCGGCGACGCGCCGCCGCAGCCCGCCGACGAGGGCACCAGCGGCGTGCTGCTGCTGGACGAGCCGGTACACCTGGTCACCCCGGCGCCGGCTGGCAGCACAGCCGGCCCGTCGCCTGGTAGCACCGTTCTCGGCGCCACCATTCCTGGCGCCACCGTTCCTGGCCGCACCCTTCCTGGCGCCACCGCTCCCGGCGACACTGTGCCGATCGCAAGTCTCGCGGCGTACGCCGGCAGCCGGTGGATCGCCGGTTGCGAGCGCTGCCGCGCCCACCTGGTCCGGCAGTGCGAGTCGGCTGGATTCACGCCGCGGATCTCCTTCACCACCGACGACTACCTTGCGGTTCAGGCACTGGTGGCGGCTGGACTTGGCGTCACGACGCTGCCGGGGCTGTGCTTGCGGGCCGCCCGGCACCCCGGCGTGGTCACCGCGCCGCTCGCGGGGGCGCGTCGGCACGTGTTCGCGATGACCTACGGCCAGCCACCGGGCTCCAAGGCGAGCACGCGCCTGATTGACGCTTTGCTGCAGGCCGCAGCCCAGCCGGGCGCAGCCGACACCGACAACGCCGGGCCGGACGCCGGGGGCGTTACCCGATTAGATGTTCGTGGCCTGACCGGCCCAGTACGGATCCCGCAGGCGCCGCTTGAGCAGCTTCCCGCTCGGGTCGCGCGGCAGTTCGCTGACGAAGTCGATGGACTTCGGCCACTTCATCTTCGCGAGCCGGCCGGCCAGCCCGGCCAGGATGTCCGCCGCCAGCGCGTCTCCTGCCTCGACGCCGGCAGCCGGCTGCACGACGGCCTTGATCTGCTCGCCCCAGTCCTCGTCCGGGATGCCGAACACAGCGACGTCAGCGACCTTGGGGTTCATGATGATCTCGGCCTCGATCTCGGCCGGGTAAATGTTGGCTCCGCCCGAGATGATCATGTCGGACTTGCGGTCGCATAGAAAGAGGAAGCCGTCCTCCGTCAGGTAGCCGATGTCACCGACGGTGAAGTAGCCGCGCAGTCGGTTCGCGTCGGTCTTGGCCTTGTCGCCGTAGTACTCGAACTCGAGGACGCCCATCTTCATATAGATCGTGCCCGGCGTGCCGGTGGGCTGCGCGTTACCTTCCTCGTCGGCGATCAGAAGCTCGCTGGTGGGCCAGGGCCTGCCAACGGTGCCCGGATGTGACAGCCAGTCCTGCGGCGATGCGATCGTGCCGCCGCCCTCGGTCGCCGCGTAGTACTCCCACACGCACGGACCCCACCAGTCGAGCATCTCCTGCTTGATGCCGACCGGGCAGGGCGCGGCGGCGTGGATCAGCCAGCGCATCGACGACAAGTCGTATTGAGCCTTTGTGGCGTCGGGCAGGGAAAGCATGCGCTTGAAGTGCGTCGGCACCATGTGCGAGCCAGTGCACCGGTACCGCTCGGTCAGTGCTAGCGCGGTCTCGGCGTCGAAACCATCCATGCAGACCAGCGTGTGACCCAAGTGCAGAGCTGCGCCGCCGAATGTCGTCACTGCAGTGTGGTAGTTCGGCGAGCTGACCAGGTGCGCGTTGGGCTGGCCTTCGACAACTCCGAAGATGCCCAGCAGTCCGCCGCCCAGCAGCGCGGCAGCGTCGTCCGGGTCGAGTCCGGTCAGTCCTCGGCGCACGCCCTTCGGGCGCCCGGTCGTACCGGAGGTGTAGTGCATGGTGGTGCCGGCGGTACGGTCCGTCGGCAGCTCAGCGGGATGCCCGGTCCGCAGGTCGGTGACGCTGGTGAAGCCCGGCACAGCGCCGAAGCTGAACCGAGCATCGGCAGGGATGCCCGCCTGATCTGCGGTATCGACGCCGAGCTGGGCGAACTGCTCGGCTGCGAAGAACGCCTTCGCGCCGCAGTCGGCCGCGATGTAGGCAGCCTCCGGTGCGGTGAAATGCCAGTTGATCGGCGTCAGATACCAGCCCGCCTGCAGGGCTGCGAGGTACAGCTCGACTGGGGCGGCACCGTTCGGTAGCAGCGACGCGATCCCATCTCCGGGCTGCAGGCCGCGCGCCCGCAAGGCGTGGGTGAGCTGGTTGGCCCTGCTGAGCAGGTCGCCAGCGGTGTGCTCGGTGCCATCGGGATCAACGACCGCGATCCAGGACGGGTCCTCCTGAGCCCGGCGCCAGAACCCCATTGCAACCACTGCCACCTCCCGGCCCTGCCGGCCAAACCGGCCTCGTTACGCTGGTCGTCTGCTTGCAGTAGATCACTTCCGATCCTGGGACGGGTAGCGTGTCCGGAATGCTGCCACGGCTGGCCCGCTTGGCGGGTGACCCGAGGCTGCGTTTTGGCCTGCTGATGGTCGTCCTTACCTGCTGCGGCTACGGACTGTACACAGAGTGGCCACAGGTCGTGCCCGCACTGGGCCGGCTCCGCTGGTATGCCGTGGCGCTGTCGCTGGTGGCCGCGATGACGGGCACGAGCTGCCAGATGCTGGCCTGGCGGACGATCCTGGCCGATCTCGGGTCCCCGCTGCCGGTCAGGACCGCGGGCCGGATCAGCTTCGTCGCCCAGCTGGGCAAGTACGTTCCCGGTGGCGTCTGGGCCGTGGCAGCTCAGGTCGAACTCAGCCACGACTACCGCATCCCGCGAGCGCGCAGCCTCGCCGCCGTGCTGGTGTCCCTCATCGTCACCCTGGGTAGCGGGCTCGCTGTCGCGCTCGTGACGCTCCCGTTCGTGTCACCGGGCCTCGCCCGCCACTACTGGTGGGTGCTCGCCGCCGTGCCGCTGGTCGGTATCGGCTTGTGCCCGCCGGTGCTCGGCCGGTTGCTGGACCGGGCGCTGGCCGTGTCGCGGAGCCAGCCGCTCGGGGGCTGGCCGAGCTGGCGCGGGCTGAGGAACGCGCTCGGCTGGAACCTGGCCGGCTGGGTTCTGCTCGGCGCGCAGGTCTGGGTTCTGGTTGCCAGCATGAGCGGCTGGCGAACAGCGTCCATCCTGGTCGCGATCGGCGGCTACGCGCTCGCGTTCTCGGCCGGAATGCTGCTGGTCGTGGTCCCGAGCGGCATCGGCGCCCGGGAGGTCATCCTGGCCCTCGCACTCACCCCCGTGCTGCCGCACGGTGTGGCCATCGCGGTCGCGCTGACCACGCGTGGCATCGCGACGCTCTCCGACCTGGCGCTGGGAGCCCTGGGCAGTATCGCCGGCCGACGCCGCCGAGCTCCCATCGCCCTTGCCAGCCCCGACACGGGGCAGCAGGCGAGCGCAACCGTAGCGGTCCTTAGCCGGGCGGGCAGACCCGAGGAAATCTAGCCTGGCGCGCCCGCCAGGTTCGGCGCTGCCTCATTTGCGTAGCGATATCGCCGGCGCTGGCGGCCGATAATCATGCCCATGAGGAGAAGGATGACCCCGGCTGCCGCGCCGCTCGCCGGGATGACGAGGCTGATCCTGGTGATCTCGGTGTCGTAGTGCTTGGCCGTCGAGACGGCGGCTGCCACTGAGCCGGGAGTAGTGGTGAAGGTGCCGTCCAGCAGGTCGAGCACCTGGCTGCCGGAACTGCCAGCCAGGTACAGGTGCTCGGACATCGTGACCTGGACGGGCGCGCCGGTGATCGGGTCGACCCAGTCCGTGATCGTGGCGGTGTAGAACTCGCCGAGCTGCACGGTCTGCTCTGCGGTCCCGACGAGCGAGCCTGGCAGCGTCTGGCTGGTGAACTGGGTGGGGGTGACGGTCTCGACGTACTTGTACGTGCGGAGACCGTCAATCGTGGCCGTGCCGGTAAAGCTGGCCGGTTCCGGCTTCATCAGGGTGCTGTCGAAGACCTCGTAGGTCTGCTTCTTGGCGTTCAGAGGCCACACGTAGCCGAGGCCAGACAGGTTCCTCTTCTTGCCGTCAATGGCGGTCCCGCAGCAGTTGACGAGCTCGCCCGACCGCCGGTCGAACGCGAGCCGCCGCAGCGAGTAGTTAAACGTCTGCTGGTTGGTGTTGTCGTACAGGTAGGTGAAGTTGTTCCACACCGCGGTGTGGGCACTGCCGGCCGCGACGTCGCCCTGGGTGGTGGTCGTCTCCGTCATGCTGACCCCGCGCTCGGACTGCAGCAGGCCGGTGTTGAAGTAGGTCACGTTCTGGCCGGTCAGCGTCGTGACGTTGTTCTCGTTGAGCGGGAACTTCACCACCTGCCCGGCGATGTAGAAGCGCGTCATGACGGCCAGAACGATCAGGAAAGTTCCGAGGGCAGCCGCGATGAGCCCCGTCACCCTGCGCATCGCGCCTCCGTCGCCGTCATGGTCGGTTGGAAGTGCATGTTAGCGGCAATCAGGACACATGGCCATAACTGCCATTCATGCATCAGGTGTCAGCAACGCCGCGATAATTCGCCCGACGATGGCCAGGCACGCCAGCTCAGGGATCACGCCGCCCAGCGCGACCAGAGGCGCACCCCAGGCGCCGTGCGCGAACAGCTCGTCACAGGCCGCGCCGGAGACGGCCGCGACCACGAGCAGCGCGGCGATCAGCCACGGCTCGGCCAGCACCCCGGCGAGCCGGGAACGTGAGCGCCGCGAGATCGACCAGATGAACCCGTAGGTCATCGCCGGCAGCAGGACAGCGCCAACGTAGCCACCCGTCCAGAGCCCCAGCAGTCCGGCCGCTAGCACAATCAGCCACAGTTTCCCGCCGCGTATGGCGCGCGCCGCGGCCTGAGGCTCGTCCGATACCCGAACGGCTACCAGGCGCCGGCGGAACGGCACCGAAGCGAGGAGGAGGATCAGGCCCAGGGCCGCCAGCCCCGCGAACAGCGCCACCCGGTACTGCGCATCGGGCGGGTAGGTCAGCGCGACGAGCCCACGTGATCCGGCCGGAAGCAGCCAGCCTTGCTTCCATCCATCCAACCGCACCGGCTGCAGTGACCGTCCGTGCAACGTCGCCTGCCAGCCGGCATTGAAGTTTTCATCGACGACCAGGTACGACGGCTGGCTGGCTGCGACCTGGAGAACCCGGCGGGACGGCGTCCAGGTCACCACCCGCGCCGCGGTGGTGGTTGCGGCGGCGGTAGCGGTGGTGGTGCCGGCGGTAGCGGTGGTGGTGGCGTCGGCGGCGGTGGCGGCCGTCGCTCGGCCGCTGACGGCGAGCGCGCCGGGTCTGGCAAGCGTCACGCCCTGCACGCTGAAGGCGTCGGCGGCCGGCTCGACGACGGTGTTGCGGCCGGCCGCCATCGACACCTCCGAGCACGCGGCGAAGGTCAGCGGCCGGCTGTCCAGGATGTCCGCGACGGTACCGGACGCCCTGGTGGCCACGGGCCTGCCGTTGACCTGGATGGCGGGCCCGCTGCCGCAGCCGAGCCGCAGCGGCGCCGCCGGCCGGGCAACGAGCTGCGGCACGCCAGGGATCTCGATGTCGCTGATCTGCACCGGCCCGTCGCCGTATGACGCCTTGAAGGTCAGCGTCAGACCGCTCGTCTGCATGGGCGCGATCCTGACGACCTCACGTCCCTTGCTGCCAAGGCCGCCGAGGATCACGCTGCGCACCTGGCCTGCAGATCCCGTGATCTGCATGGGCACCAGGTCAGCCGCTCCGGGAGGCCGCAGCACGGTGATGGAGCTGACCAGCCTGGGTTCGCGCCAGCGGATCGTGAGCCGGGGCCTGGTGTCGGTGGCGCCCGAGATCCAGGCCGTCTGCTGGCTGGCGTCGAAGGCCGCGTACGGCTGGTCCTGCGGATCGGGCGTGTACGTGGACGACGCCGTGACGCTGACCTGCGGGCTGTCGAACGCGTGCTGCTCGATCACGACCGGACTGGTCAGCACCGCCGACCCGGACAGGCTCGCCGGGCTCGGCCGAGCCACCGTGGCGGACTCGTTGAACCCGATCTGCTCTTCGGTCGGTGTTACCAGGCTCGGCGAGCACACCCAGCGAGCAGGCGTCAGCATGCACCCGGCCGGCTGCGGCTCCGCCTTGGCGAGCACGACCGCCGCGGGGTCGCTACCGCCGGGCAGCCGCACATCCGGCGCCACGATCGTGCGGCTCGCGTGCACGCCGGGGACCGAGATCTCCCTGATTCCCACCTGACTACGCCCGGCTGTCCACTTCCCGCGGACGCCGGTCACTCGGACCCGCAGCCACATGGTCGGGCCGCGCGGCACGTGCAGCACCTGGAACTGGCTGGTGGCGCGAACGTTCTGGGTGAGCCGACCTGCCTTGGTCACTATCTCCACGGTGCGAACCGGGGGCCCGATCGCCGGGTCGTCGGCGAACGCCACCCGGACCTGGCCGGGATTGATCGCTGAATCGAACTTGATCGTGATCCACTGTCGGATCGGACTGATCTTGCTGCCGGATTCCCAGAAGGTTCCGAGGTTGCCGTCAACGGCCGCGAACGGAAGCAAGCCCGTTCCGCTCTGGTACGTCAGTGCGCTGATATCCGCATCGGACGTGGAGGCCCACACGCTCGCGATCCCGGTATAGCTAGCCACCGATTCGTACGGTAGCCAGCCAGGTTCGGTAAAGTCAGCGACCGCCTCGAACGTCTTCGGCGACTGCCCGGCCGTGAGGGTCGGCGAATAGTCATCGCGGATCTCGCCGAAGTTGCGGATGCGGCGGCGGAGCGAGTCTGTCACCACGGCCGCACTCGCGCGCACCTGCGGCGCGTCGCCATCGAGCAGCACGGGCCGGCCCGCGAGCACGCCCTGGTCGGCGAGCGGCAGCAAGGCGTCAGGACCGCCGAAGACTCGCAGCGTCCCCGCCCTTGGCTGGACGACCGCGACTGGCTGAGCACCATCAACCTGGTAGATCTCGACGGGCGGGTACCGCGTGTCGAAGCTGCTCGCAGCGTCGTCGGCTGTCCGCCGCCCAGGCGCGCGAGGCGAGCCGAACTGCGCAACCTTGACAATGCCAGGCGACTGCGCGATCGCGTCGTGAATCCGGGCCGGCCAGGCCTGCCGCAAGTCGGCCCGGAGCAGGTCGTTGCGCACCACCACGTAGCGAACGCCCATCCGGCCGAGCAGTTCCGTGAGCCCGGCTGAGCCCGCTCCGGCGGACATGCGCTGGTCGATCGTCTCCAGCAGCCTGGTGTTGCCGACCGAGCCGATCACGCCCAGCTGGCTGCTGGCCCAGTCGCCCACGAACAGCGGCTGCAGGATGTCGTCGAGCGGACTCCCCCAGGTGTACTGGCCGAACCGGGCGCCTGGTTCCTCCAGCACGGCGGAGGAACCGGCGTGCTGGTTGAGCCAGCCCGCCGCGCTGGCCCAGTACGAAGGCACGCTCGTGAATGAGCCGGGCACCGACAGCCCGCTGACGAAGACCGGGATCAGCAGCAGGCCGACCGCGCCCGCACTGGTGGCCGTCACGGCCACCCGAGGCCGGACCCGGCCAGCCCGGGCTGCCCAGGAGCCCCAGACACCCCGGCCGCCCCAGGCAAATCCGCTGACCCGGGCCTCGGCAAGCAGGCTCGCCAGGCCGAGCGCAATGGGCAGCCGGATCAGCGGGTCGAACTTGTCGAGGTTCCGCAGCGGCGCGAGCGGGCCGTTGATGATGCTGGCGAGGTCCTTGACCAGCGGATTGCCGAACGCGCTGACAGAGCCGGCCACGACGACAAGCACGCCGGCGAGCAGCAACCAGAGCAGGAACCGGCGATGCGGCATTCTCCGGCTGACCAGCCCGGTCAGCCCTAGTCCCGCCAGCAGCCCGGTGAGGATCGTCGGCAGCGCCCCGGTCGAGATCTGAAAGCCCGCAGGCAGCCACGGCTGGTGATCCGACATCAGGTTGGCGAGCCAGTCCTCGGTCCCCCGCAGGGTGTTGAACAGCCCGGTCACGGAGGTCGTTGCGCTCGCGCTCTCGGTGTAAGGGAGGAATGAGCTGCCGTACCTGCCGAGCAGCAGAAGCGGGTAGAGCCACCACGCAGTGGCCAGCAGTACGGCCGGCAGCCACCACGCCATGATCCGCCACCGCCGGGCGGACCGCCCCGCGGTGAGCAGATAGATAAGGGCGGGAACGAGCACGGCTCCGGTCGCGGCCGCATTGACACCACTGCACAGGGCCACCGCGACGGCCGACTGCGCTGCTAGTCGCGCCAACTGGCCCGGCGTCGCGTCCGGACCGGCCTGCACGGCGAGCACGAGCGGGACGAGGATCCACGGCAGCATCGCGCCCGGCAGAACCTGGGCCGAGTCGTACCCCAGCACGCTCAGCGCTATCGGTGACAGCGCGTACGCCATCGCCGCTACCAGCTGCGAATACCGCGATCCGATGCCGAGCACCCGGCACAACCGGATGACGCCCAGGAAGGCCGCGAGCAGGATGAAGCTGATCCACAGCCGTTGCGTGATCCAGCCGGGCAACCCCGCGAGCTTCCCGAGCAGGAAGAACGGCCCGATCGGGAAGAAGTACCCGACCGCCTGGTTCTGCAGCTGACCGAACTGCGCCGGATCCCAGAGGTGGAGTGCCCGCTGGAGGAAGCCAGCAGGATTGATGGCAAGGTCGATCTTCGTGTCGGCGAGGATGTGCCCCGGGTGCGCGAAGAAGGCGAGCGCGACCAGCACCGCGCAGCACGCGATCAGCCAGAGGCGGCGGTCGGTGACCGGCCTGCTGATCCCTCGCCGGGCTGGCAGACCAGGCGGACGCGTGGACGCCGCCCGCTGCCGCGGTGCGTCAAGCATCGGAAGCTGGTCCGGCGCGGACGTTGCGGTGTACCGCTGCGACGATCAGCTCTGCCATCCGGGTGACGCTGTCCTCCCAGTCGAACTGGCCGGCCCAGCGACGGCACGCTGCTGCGATCTCGCCACGCCGGGCCGGATCGGACAGCTCCTTGACGGCGCGCTCGGCGACATCCTCGATGCGCTGGTCGCACCGAACCAGCCAGCCGGTCTCGCCATCGCGAATGGCGTCGCGCAGCCCATCCACGTCATAGGCCACCGTCGGCACGCCAAGCGCGGCCGCCTCCAGCACGCACAGGCCCCAGCCCTCCCCCTGCGAGGTGTTGAGATGCAAGACGGAGCCGGCTACCGCCGCCCGCTTGTCCTCCTCGGGCAGGAAGCCGCGCAGCCGGACCTGATCAGCCAGGCCACGGGCATTGACCTCCGCTGCCAGCGGGGTCGCCGCAGGACCGCGCCCGATCACCTCGATAACGGCCTTATCGCTGAGGCGCTCGGCGATGTCGAGCACGCGCTCGACGCGCTTGTGCGCGACGAGCCGCCCGACCCAGGTCAGCACCGGCGCGCCGCAGGGCGACGCCACAACAGCGGGCTGGTCGAAGCTGACCGGGGTCAGGCCGTTCGGGACGACGTGAATGGGCCCGGTCCAGGCAAGTCGGTCCCGCATGGCCCGCACGGTCGATTGCGACACCGCCACGCAAGCGTGCCGCTGGTAGGCCAGCCTGGCCAGCGGTCCCTCGAGGAACCGGCCGATCGCGGCCACGAGCGGCGAGAAGTGGACGCCGAACTGCGCGTCGTGTACGTGGTGCATGACGCATAGGACGGCAACGCGCCGCGGGAGCACCCACGGCGTGAAGAACGGGATCCCGTTCTGGCAGTCGATGACCACGTCGAATGACCAGCGTCGGGCGGCAAGCCAGCCGAGTGCACGTGGGTAGACCGACAGCCGCGAGCCGACGCGAACTATCTCCACTCCCCCCCGGCGTTCCCGCCGGGACTGGCCGGGCGCACGAGCCGTCAGGTACCAGACCCGGGCACCCCTGGCTACCAGGCCGACGGCCATCTGCCAGGCGTACTGCTCGGCACCGCCGGCGCTCGGATGCCACGGATCCCGCCAGTTCACGACGGCCACCCGCAGGCCGGCCACATCAGCTGGCCGCGGCATATCGATCACTGCACCTCAGTCCTGCCCAGAGCCACCGTGGCGGCCGGGTTGTCGGTGCGCCAGTCAGCCGGGCCGGGATCCGGCACCGCGGGCTCGGACCTGAGCGCCAGCCAGGCCAGTGCGAGCTCGCCAAAGGACGATGCAGAATCCCGCCACACAGAGAAGGTGGATCCGCTCACGTCCCTCCACCGGACCGGGATCTCCACTGGTGTCGCGCCCAGTTGCTCGCACCGGGCGATCAGCTCGACATCGAAGGCAAATCCGGTAACCCGAAGGCGCGCTGCGGCCGCTCGCGCGATCTCGCCATGGAAGAACTTAAAGCCGCACTGGGTATCGGCGACATCCGGGACGACGACCCTGGTCGCCGCCCGGAACACGGCCGCACCCGCCCGGCGGATGACGGTGTGCCGGTCTTCGACATCGGACGCGGGGTGGGACCGGGAGCCGAGTACGACCAGGTTGCCGGCCCGCAGCAGCCTGGTGGCCAAGGCGATCGCGGCCGGATCGGTGGCCATGTCGGCGTCGCAGAATCCCACGTAGGGCGCAGACGTGGCGAGCAGCCCGGCCCGAACAGCCACACCCTTACCAGGCCGGTCGCACCGCAGCAGACGGACCGGCACTTCGCCAGCCGGCCATTCCCGCACGATGTCGCCGGTGCGGTCGTCGCTGGCGCTGTCCACGACGACGACGGCGATGCCGCTCGGCAGTGCCGCTAGCGCTGCGGTGAGCTCAGCCAGCCCAGCAGAAAGGCGGCGCTCCTCGTTGCGCGCCGGGATGACGATCTCCAGCCATGGCCGCACCGGCCAACCGTCCTCAGCTCAGGTCCCCCGGTCCGGTACGGCGCGAGCTTCTCCGCCCGGTTCAGCGCTGCCCGTAGTTGAACAGCGTCGCGTTGACCGGCTTGCCGTTAGTAGCGCCCGACAGGACCGCGCCTGTACCGTAACCCGCACCGACTGCAAGGATCGCGCCGATCAGCGCGGCTATGAGCAGGCCTCGCATCGCCATCCCTTCCCGTCGGCCGACGATCGCTCTCGCCAGGCTAGGCGGACAGCATAGCGACCGGTCACTTGTTCCGTCACGGCACCCGGTAGACAGCGATCCCCGGCGCGGAGTAGGCGACTGTGCAGCCCGGCAGCAACGTCGCCTCGGCCTGCGGGGTTACAGCGCTGGAATCGTCGATCACATAGCGCACGCCGGCCGCCTCGAGACGGGCGGTCAGCGGCCGGTCGGAGGACATCCATGCGGTGAGCGCGGTGGCGCTCGGGTCCTCAGGGGGAAGCGTCACGGAGCCGACTTGCACGCCGTCGTTCCAGACCACGGTTCTGGTCAGCAGCCTCGGCCAGGGATCGAGCACTGCTTCGCCGTGATTCCAGCCTGGCCTGCGGTACGCCGCCCATGGCAGCAGGAGCACGCTGCCCGGCGCGGAGTCCGCGTTCACCACGCGCTGGGCCGCCAGCCAGCTGGCCGGGTACTGGACCGGCCGGAGCCGGTCCGAGGCTCCCCAGGCGAGGCCGGGCAGGAACGCGACAGGAGCGACGACGAGTGCGGTCGCCACGACCGCCGTTCCATCGCGCAGCACCGCCGCGGGCCGCGCCGCTCGCAGCACCCAGCTCACGACCAGGCCGAGGCCGGCCGCCTCGGCCAGCGCTAGCGGCGCCACGAACTGCTGGCCATCGCGCAGCACCGCGAAACCGCCCCATGCGCCGATCAGGAACCGAAGGAGGTGCTGGCCGGGGCCGTACACCCCGACCAGCGCGATGACCAGCCCGGCCACGGCGGCCGGGCCGGCGCCGGGCCAGCGACCACGACCCAGCAGCTGGAATCCTGCGAGCGCCACCACGACCAGGAGCAGCCAGAACACCGCGACCGCGCCGCCGTAGCCGGCGGGCACCGTCTGCGCATTCCACTGGCCGCCGAGCAGGAGCACGCTCCCGACCGCACCGAATGGCGTGTCGGCCCGCGCCGCGAACAGCGCCACTCCCAGCGGGCTGGCCCGCATGGGGCGTGTCAGCGAGGGGACGAGCCACGGCAGGCTCAGCAGGAGGAGCACGCCGAGGGCAGTCGCTATGCCGGTGAGACGGCGGCGCCAGCTGCCCCGCTGGAGCGCTGCGGCACAGACAGCCACGATCGCGGAGATTCCCATCGCCGCAAAGCCGCCCACCGCGGCAGGCAGCAGCGCGAGGCCGAGGCGCCCGGCCCACCGCCACCAACTCTCTCCGGCAATCGGCCGACAAGCCGCGGCGAGGACCCACGGCAGCCCGGCATACCCGAGCAGCAGCGCCCA
>Ga0126383_10000698_pt1 | contig 19329 bp, 15 predicted proteins | sample PanSoiMetPlot_35_FD_96882 | JGI IMG/M metagenome (GOLD analysis project Ga0126383, IMG submission 96882) | Tropical forest soil microbial communities from Panama - MetaG Plot_35 | ecosystem: Environmental > Terrestrial > Soil > Tropical forest > Bulk soil | place: Panama | collected 2016-02-17
ACTGGTCTGTCTCCGGCTGGGCCACGCGGGCCGGCGAGGTTCCTGCCGCTCGCGGAGGTTCGGCGTGGACCGCCCCCTGGCCGAAGCCGAGGCCTGGCCTGTGGTGTCCGCATCCCCGATCGCACACGCCACCTGGATGCCGGTGCCCGGTGAACTCGACCACGCCGGCATGGAGCGGGTCTGCGCCGGCTTCGTGGCCGCCGCTCGGCGGGCAGCAGAGCTCGGGCACCGGCTGCTGCTCCTCGATTTTGCGCAGGGCTCCCTTGTCGCGTCCTTCATCTCGCCACTGGCCAACCATCGGCAGGACGAGTTCGGCGGCAGCCTCGGAAACCGGATGCGCTACCCGCTCCAGGTGTTGAACGCGGTGAGGGCGGCGTGGCCCGCCGAGCTGCCCCTGGCGGTTGCCTACTCGGCTGCCGACCACCTGAGGGGAGGCCTGCCGCAGGAGGAGTCGGTTGCCGCTGCCGTGCTGCTCCGCGACGCCGGCGCCGACATGCTGCTGGTCCTGACCGGCCAGACAACCGCCGACTCGCACCCCGAGTACGGCCCTGCCTACGGCGTCCCCTACTCCGACCTGGTGCGCAACGAGGCCGGCGTGCCGACGATAGCCTGCGGCCAGATCACGACGCTGGACGAGGTCAACACCCTTCTGGCGGCGGGCCGGGCCGACCTGTGTGTTCTTGACCGGTCGCTCCGTGCTGAACCAGCGCCAGCTCAGCGCTAAACCGGCCTACGCGCTAAACCTCCACCACCACCATCGCGCCTTCCACCGTGACCGCGTAGCGCTCGGCCACGTACGGGCCGGGCACCAGTTCCACCGGGTAAGCGCGCACGCGCGTCCGCGCCGGGTCGACGAACGACTGACCCGTGCGGACGTCGAACTCCCACCCATGCCACGGACAGCGCAGGATCTCGCCCCGCCGCAGATATCGGTATTCACCAGGGGCGCCAGGCACGACGAACCCGCTGAGCACGCCCCGACACAACGGTCCACCCTGATGGGGACATACGTTGCGCAGGGCGAAGAACTCCCCGCCGACATTGAAAACCCCTATCGACCGGCCTTCCAGCGTGACGATGCGGCGGCTGCCCGGCGGGATGTCTGCGGCTGGCGCTACAGGGTGCTTCAGCTCTCAGGAAGCCTGTACAGCGCCCTCGCGTTGCCGGAATAGACCCGCTCCCGCGCACCCTCCGGAAGCGAGGCGAAGGCGCGGGCCGGGTCGTCGTAGTCCCAGTGCGGGTAGTCCGTGGCGAAGAGCAGACGGTCCCAGCCGATCCGTTCGAACACCTGGATCAGCTGCTCCGGCCGGTCGGGCTCCTCGACCGGCTGAGTCGTGAGCCAGACGTGTTCGCGCACGTACTCGGACGGCCGCCTGCGTAGTTCGGGCACCTCGTCGCGCATCGCCTCGAACAGCCGGTCCATGCGCCACACCAGAGGCGGCAACCAGGCCACCCCGCCCTCGATGCAGACGACCTGCAACCCCGGGAAGCGCTCGAAGACACCCTCGAACACCAGCGAGACGAGCTGCGCCTGAAAGGCCATGGCCATCGCGGTGTGGTCCTCCAGGTAGTAGGAGGGCCAGCCTGACGAGGAGACCGGGTGACCGCTGTAGCCTCCGAAGTGGATGCCGAGCGCCAGGCCCTGGCGCTCGCACGCCTCGAAGATCGGCCAGTATCGCCGCCGGCCCATCGGCTCCAGCGTCCTGACCAGCATCAGAGCCTGGACGAAGCCCGGATGGCTGGCGACGCGGTCTATCTCGGCCGCGCTCAGGTCGCCGGCGTCGAACGGCATGACGATCGAGGCTCGGAGCCTGGGCTCGGGCTCCAGCCATTCGGCCACCTGCCAGTCGTTGACCGCCCTGCAGAGCGCGGCGCCCAGCTCAACGTCCATCTGACCAGCGCCAGCGTGAAGGCAGTTGAGGATGCCGAAGCTGGTCCCCAGCGGGTCGAGCAGCTGCTCTCGCACGAACGCCAGACTGGAACCCGGAGGGCCTCCGCCGGGCGGCCAGGCGTCCACCCGCGCAGCCTGGGGGGCCGACTTCGGGTAGGGATAGCCCTGTGCCAGACCGTGCCGGTTCCGACCGCCGAACCTCTCCAGGTGCCGGCGCCAGCGCTCGGCCAGATAAGGACGGAGCCGTGCTTCAGAGGCTGGGTGGTTGTGGATGTCGCAATCCACCAGCCCGGCGGAGACCAGAGTGGCCACTCCGTCTAGTCTCTCAGGCGCGGGTACGTCCGACGAGCGTTTTCGTCGTAGTCGACGTCGGGAACCGGTCCCTCCCCTCCGCCGTACAGCAGCATCGACTCAGAGCCAAGATGAGACTGGACCTCAGCGAAGGCCTCGGCTGGCGCGTCGAAGGGGCGCACCGTGAGCCGAACGCTCCTCCGGACGATCTCCGAGGGGCGCCGCTCTACCCACGGTACCTCGCGGCGGAGACCTTTCCAGTTCTTGTCCAGGCGCCAGCAGAGCGACGGCAGCCAGCTGACGCCGGAGCGGATCAAGACCACCTTGAGGTCGGGAAACCGATTGAACACCCCCTCCAGGACCAGGCTCATCACCTGCGACTGAAACGCCTGGCTCTGTGATGCATGATCCTCCACCAGGTGCGACGGCCATCCGATCGGAGTGATGGCGCTTCCGATGTTGCCGCCCGCCCGAACCGCCAGTACGAGGCGGTGCCTCACGCAGGCCTCGTAGATCGGCCAGTACAGGCGCCGGCCGAGTGGGTGCTGGCCGCGCAGCGGCATGAGCACCTGCACGAAGCGGCCATCACCGGCCAGGCGTTCGATCTCCGCGACCGCGAGGTCGGTGCTCTGCGGGGCGACGGTGATCGAGCCTCGGAGTCGAGGGTCGGCGGCGAGCCACCTCGAACGGAGCCAATCGTTCAGCCCCCTGGCCAGTGCTGCTGCGAGGTCCTCGCTGTGCAGGGCCTCGATGGCCGTGATCGGATTGACCACCGCCAGTTCGGCGTCCGCCGGCATCGCGGGCTCGCGAACACCGCTCCCGGGCAGCTCGTAGCTCGGCTCGATGCTGCGCAGGCCGCGCTCGACGACGGTGTCCCGCCAGTAGCCGTCCAGGTGCTCGTGCAGCGCTGAGACCGGCGGAGCCGTGGCCGGGAGATCACAATCGATCACTCTGCTCATCTTGGATATTAGGAGGCGGCGTGGACAGGTGATAGGCTGCGCCCCGGCCGCAAAACCGTGTCAAACGCGTTCAGGAACCTGGCTGGTGTCACCCTCCTGGCATTCATGGTGGCCGGGCTCATGGCCCTGCTCTCGATCCTACTGATGACCTCCGGACCGGCAGACGGGATGACCCACCGGCACGAGAGCACCAATGTGGCAACGTCCTGGTCTACGCACTGGCAGCGCAGCGCTGACCCGGCTCAGTTCCGCTCAGCGCTCGGCGGCAGGGATGCTGAGGCCCCACCCGTCCTGGTGGGCTCTACGCTGTATGCGCTGGGCACCGACGGCCGGCTCTATTCCCTGGACCCTCGGAGCGGCAGCAGCCGGGCATTCGACGTCGGCAGCCGGCGGCGCCCCATCAACTTTCGTGCGACGGCGTCGCGGCTGGTGGTGGTCGCCCGGGCGTTAAATCAGGCGACCGGCCTGGCAGACATCAACCTCCTTGGCGTCGACCCGACCACGCGGACTGTCGCGTGGGATCAGCCGCTCGGAGCTGACGTCTTCATCGACAGCCTCGAGGTCGACGCCGACACGGTGTACCTCGGGGTGGGAGACAACGTCGACGGTGCCCAGTGGCGTGCCCGCCGCGACCGCGGCGCCGCGCCCTCGCTGCATCCACGCGTCCGGGCTTACGCTCTCGCCACCGGTGTATTGCGCTGGGAGCAGGCGTTGCCCGAGCGCAGCGACACCGGGCCAGCCGATGACCTGAGCGTGACGGCGGTGGGCAGCGAGGTGGTCGCGACCGAATTCACAGATGGGGTCTCGGTTGGAGTGGTCGGCCTCGATCGCAGCAGCGGTCAGATCGGGTGGCGTGACATGGGCGGAACCAGGGCGCTGGGCACGCTGGGCAACCGCCTGGTGGTCCTTTCCGGGACGGATGTCCTGATCATGATCCCGACCAGTGGCACCATCGTGGACCGCCTCGCGGGACTCGGTCCCAACAAGCCTGATGCCACCGTGGTGTCGGGGACCTGGCTGTACTGGACCGAATTCGATCGCGTCAGGGCGCTTGATCTGCAGCGGAAGCGGCAGCTGTGGCCACCCACCCAGCTCGACTACCGCATCCGTCCTGTCGCCGGCAAGTCGCTTACTCGCCCGGACGTCGAGGACGGCCACCTTTACGTCGGAGGCCGCGACGACGCGGTGTACTCGATCGACGTCCGAACCGGGCTGGTCGAGTGGAAGTTTCCGGCGCGTCGAGCTGTCCCCAGCATCGACTATCCCCCGCTTCGCGTTGCCGACACGGTGCTGGTGCAGGACAGCCAGCTCACAGCCTATCGGGCGCCTCCCTGACTCAGGCTGGCCGGTCAGACGGCGACACGCTGCTGGTACACGGACACGTGCCAGCCGGCCGGCGCGCTGACCCGCCCCCGGACCAGGGCGAAGTACGCGGCCTGCAGCCGGCTGGTGAGCGGACCCATCTCGCCCCGGCTCACCTGGTAGCCGTCGATCTCCACGACAGGCTGGACTTCCATCGCCGTGCCGACGAAGAACAGCTCGTCGGCGACGTACAGCTCGGTCGCGTCGACCTCGCGCTCTTCGACCACCAGCTCCAGCTCTCGGGCCAGGCCGATGACCGTCGCCCGTGTGATCCCCTCGAGGATCGAGTCCGTGGTGCGCGGCGTGATCACGACACCGTCACGGACCAGAAAGACGTTCTGGCCAGGGCCCTCCGAGACCTTGCCGCGCTCGTTCAGCATGACCGGGATGTCGAAGCCCTTGGTCCGGGCATCGAGCGAGGCGACGCGGCTGTTCAGGTAGTTTGCGCTCGCTTTGACGCGCGGTGACATGGCATTGTCGTTGAGGCGCCGCCAGGGGCTGAGTGTGACCCTCACGCCCGTCGTCAGCTTGGGACTGGACGGTCTCGGGAATGCAAGTATGAACGCGCCTGCCTCCGCGTCCGCCTCGCGACCCAGCTCCACCTCGTCAAAGTAGGCGACAACGCGAACGTGTGCGTCGTCCCGAACCTGGTTGGCGTGGAGCAGGTCGATCACACCGCGGACGAGGTCGTCGGGCCCATACGGCAGCCGCATTCGGAGGAACCGCATCGAGGTGCCGAAGAGCCGCTGCATGTGGTCGTGAACCCGGAACAGGAGCAGGTCATCGGCCACTCCCGATCTGTAGGCCCGGATGCCCTCGAAAACACTGGCTCCTCGAAGCAAGGCATCCGCGTTGACGTGAATCCGGCTGTCCTCCCAGGCCGTGATCCTGCCGTTCATCCATGTGTTCTGCGGCTTCAACTGCAAACCTCCTTGGGGGACATGGCTGCTGGACGAATAGAACGCTCACGCAGTGGCGGCCACCGCTCGCAGCTCTCCGCGTTTCTGGTTCGCGTACTCGACCGCCGCCGCGGCGCTGCGAACCTTGATCCGCTCGTAGCCGCGGATCCGATCTGGCACCGAGGCAAGCTGCACCGCGAGCTCGTGGTTGGCGGGAGTCAGGTTGCGGGCGATCTCCTCGAGGAGCCCCTCGTACCACCGGATCAGCTCGCGTTCCAGCCGCCGCACCTCGCTGCGGCCGAACGGGTCGAGGGCCGTGCCCCGCAGCCGGCGCATCGGTATCAGCAGGCGCAGCACCGGCGTGAACCAGCCTCGAAGCTCGAGCTTCCGCTTCAGTCCGTGATCGCGCAACAGCGGCGGGTGCAGGTTCCAACGCACCTTCGGCTCGACGAAGGTCCGCCGCAGCCGCTCCGCCCATTCGCCCTTGATCAGCAGCCGGGCGACCTCGTACTCGTCCTTGTAAGCCAGCAGCTTGTAGAGGTAGCGGATGGCCGCCTCTGTCAGATCGTCGCTATCGGGTCGGACCTCCAGTTCCCGCGCGTGCAGCGCGAGCACGGCGTCCAGATAGCGATGAGCGTAGGCAGCATCTTGATACTGAATCAACTCCCCCAGGCGGATGGCCAGCATCCGGCGCAGCCGTGCGTCCAGTCCCTCCGCGCGATCGAGGAGAGCCTGGTACTCGCGGCCGTCACCGCTCAGCCGCCCGACGTAGCGCGCGCGCTCCTCCGCGTAAGAGCGCGCCGGCGCACCCAGCAGGTCTTTCACGGCGCCGGGATCGTGCTGGTAGAGCCTGCCGTAGCGGAACGCCTGCAGGTTGCGCTCAACCGCGACCCCGTTCAGCTCGATGGCGGCTTCGATGCCAGCTCCAGTCATCGGCAGCCGCCCGGCCTGGTAGGCCACACCGAGCATGAAGGTGTTCGTCATCATCTGATCGCCGAATATCGCCTCGGCCGTCTTTCCGGCCTCCAACCAGACGTTCTCTCGCGCCTGGCTCCAGCTGTCGACCGCGCGTTGCAGGCGGGTACGTCCCGGCATCAGCAGCTCCACGTGGCGAACAACGTCGGCCGTGGGCTGTACCGTGCTGTCAGCGACGACCACCGTCCGTCCCGGTGCCATGCGGTCGGCGTTCACCTGGTTGACCGCGCCCAGGGCGTCCAGCGCGAGCACCAGGTCGGCCTGGGCGACGCCTACCTTGTTGGAGGGCTGCGGCTGTGCGCCGGCGTCCAGGACCACCAGAGAGGAGAGGACGGCGCCACCCTTCTGGGCCAGGCCGGTCTGGTCGAGGGCACGAACGGAGTAGCCTTCCATCAGCGCCGCGTAAGCCAGCACCTGATTTGCGGTGACGACGCCTGTGCCGCCGACGCCAGGCATGTACACGCGGTACCCTCCGGCCGGGACCCCGGCCCGGCTCTCGGGATCCGGAACGGCGCTGGCTTCCAGCCTCGGCGCTGTCCGGCGCACCATGCCCTTCTCGGCGTAGACCGTCAAGAACGACGGGCAGTCACCTCGAGTGCACGAATAGTCCTTGTTGCACGACGACTGGTGGATCTGCGTCTTGCGGCCGAACTCGGTCTCGACCGGCTGCACAGACATGCAGTTGGAGACGTCGCCGCAGTCACCACAGCCCTCACAGACGTCCTCATTGATGAACACGTACCTGGTCGGCTCAGGGAGCCTGCCACGTTTTCGGGCGCGTCGCTTCTCGGCTGCGCACTCCTGGTCGAACAGCAGCACCGTCGTTCCCGGCACGCCACGGAGCTCTCTAACGGCATCGTCGTAGCCCTCGCGCGGGTACAGCGTTGCATTGGCTGCAAAAGCTGCCCGGTGATATGCCTCGGGCTGCTCGGACACGATGATCGTCCTGGCCACGCCCTCGGTTTCCAGGTAGCGGGTGAGCGTGACCACGTCGCTGGCACCGGTGGGGTCCTGGCCGCCCGTCATCGCCACGTGCCGGTTGTAGAGCAGCTTGAAGGTGATGTTGATCCCCGCGGCCACGCACGCCCGCAGCGACTGCGAGGCTGAGTGGAAGAAGGTGCCGTCGCCGACGTTCTGAATGAAGTGCGGCGTGGCCACAAAAGGTGCGACCCCTATGAATGCTGAGCCCTCGGCGCCCATGGGAGCGGCGTTGATCGTCTGACGCTCCTCCTGGGTCATCATGGGCGCCATTCCGTGGCAGCCGATGCCACCGCCCACGAGTTCCCCGTCCAGGGCGACCGTCGATCGGCTGTGCGGGCAGCCCGGGCAGTAGTTGGGCGTGCGCGGGGTGAAGACCTGGTACCGGCGGCCGCGAACCTCGGCGATCTCGGCCAGCCGGTGCCGCGCGGCGTCGGTCGCGCCGAGCTCCAGGAGACGAGGGCCGAGCCGCTCCGCCACAGCGTCGGCGTCCAGCTCGCCGTGATACGGAAACCAGCTCTGGCCGTCGGCGTCCCGCTTGCCGGTGACACGGGGGCGGCACGACAGGTCGTAGAGCGCGCTCCGGAGCTGCGACTCGACGAGGTCTCGCTTCTCCTCGACGACGACGATCTCGTCCAGCCCCTCGGCGAACTCTCGGACGACCTCCGGATCCAGGGGATAGATCATGCCGACCTTCAGGAGCCTGACACCGAGCTCAGCCAGCTGCACGTCGCCCAGTCCCAGGTCGTAAAACGCCTGCGTGACGTCGGTATAGGCCTTGCCGGCGGCCACGACGCCGAGGCGGTCGCGGCGACCGCTCTGGACGATGGCGTTCAGCAGGTTGGCGCGGGCGTACGCGAAGGCGGCCGGGAATCGCTCCTCGTACAGGTGGCGCTCCAGGTCGACGGAGCCCGGCGCGAAGAAGACGAAGCTCTGGGGCTTTTGGAAACCGTCAAGCTCCGGGACCACGACGCGGGGCCGGTCCGGGCCGAGTACGACGGTCTCGCCGCCGTCGCAGAGGTTGGTGACGCACTTGAAGCCCACCCAGGTGCCGGTCAGCCGCGAGAGCGCAATGCCGTGCAGGCCCAGCTCGAGGAACTCGGAGACGGAGGCGGGAAAGAGCACCGGCATGCCGCAAGCGACGAAGTCCCACTCGCTGTTGTTCGGCAGTGTGGAGCTTTTTGCCTGGGGGTCGTCAGCCGCCAGCGCCAGCATCGCGGAGTGCCTGGGTCCGCCGCCCAGGTTTGCGTGCTTGAAGATGTCCAGGCAGCGGTCGACTCCTGGACTCTTGCCATACCAGATGCCCACCACGCCGTCGTAGCTGGAGCCGAAGACCTCGGTCATCTGGCTACCCCAGACGTTGGCCGCGGCCAGCTCCTCGTTGAGGCCGGGGACGAAGCGTATCCCGAGCTCGGCCAGGTGACTCCGCGCCTGCATCAATGCGAGGTCATAGCCCCCGAGCGGCGAGCCCGGATAGCCGCTGATGAAGACCCCAGTTTTGAGACCGGCGGCACGGTCGCGCCGGATCTGCTCCATCGGCAGTCTGACCAGCGCCTGGACGCCGGTCATGAAGGCGGTCCCCTCGACGAGCGAGTACTTGTCGTCGAGCGAGACCGCTCGCGCCCCATTCCTCATCCCTTGATTGTGGCGCGCAGCGGGCGTTTGGGGCGGCGCGTGAGCGCCGCCCCTACCCTGCCCCCTTTACTTGGGCGACGGCCTCGGGGTGTGCCCGTGCTCGCCGCCGCTGTCGTCGTCCTTGCCCCTGGTGCTCCGGGTGACCTGCCGGTCGTCGTCCCCAGCGTTTTTCGCCGCTTTCGTGGTGGTCTTGTGGTGGCCCTCGTTCGTGCCTTCCCGGTCGTTGTCGCAACCGGTCTCGCCCGCCTCGTTCTCGTCCTTGTCGTTGCTGGACGCGCTAGCTCCGTCTTCCGCGTCGTTGTCGGCATCGAGCTCGTTCTGCTCTTTCTGACAGCTGTCCCCGTTGTGCTGGACAGCAGAGTGCGCCCGGTGCGTGTCACCGTGCTGGCTGGCGAAGACATGGTGAGCCTGGGCCGCCGGGCCGGCGCTGCCGGTGGCCGCAATCGCCACGACGGCGCTCCCCCCGACCGCCAGCACGGCAGCCGCGAGGCCGGCCATGCCCTTGCGGGTCAAGAAGGCAAGCCCTCTCCTCATCATCGACGTTCCTCCTCCCACTGCGTCATCTTCTAGAAGGAACGCCCTGCGCCGGCGAAGTACCCGTTTTCCGCGCTCGGGCTACCAGGACCTCCGCTGGCTCTGATGGCCGGCTGCTGCCTCACGCAGCCACTCGAGCACCTTCCACGGCGCCATCGGATAGGACCGCGGACGCACGCCGACAGCGTCGGCCACGGCATTTGCCACCGCAGCCGCCACCGGGATCAGCCCTGCCTCCCCTACGCCCTTGGCGCCGAACGGTCCCTCCGGGTCGATCGTCTCCACCAGCGAGACGTGAATGGGCGGCACTGCCAGCGCGGTCAGCATGCCGTACTCGCGGAGCGAGGGCTGCAGGATGTGCCCGTCGCCGAGCCCCAGCTCCTCGGTCAGCGCCAGGCCCAGGCCCATCACCGCTCCGCCCAGCACCTGTCCCTCCACCCCGGCCGGATTCAGGGCGCGCCCCACGTCGTGGGCGCACCAGAGGTTGAGCACCCGCACAAGCCCGGTCTCAACGTCAACCTCGACCTCTGCGACGTGGGCGCCGAAGCCGTATGCGGCCGAGATGTTGCCCATGCGGCGGTGGTCCTGGGGCTCGGTCGGCGGGTCGTAGAACGACGTCGCCATCAGCATCGAGCCGCCCTGGCGCAGCATGCGCCGCCGCGCCGCGCGCTCATAGGTGATCGAGCGCCCTGGTGTGCCGCGGACACTGATCAGGCCTTCCACGATCACCAGATCGGCGGGATCAGCCTCCAGTACTTCGGCTGCGCTCTCCAGCAGCTTCGCCCGAACTTCCACAGCGGCCAGTCGTGCCGAGTTGCCGGCCACGAACGTGGTACGCGAGGCGTGCGCCCCCACGTCCCACGGCTTCACCTCGGTGTCGTCGTTCAGGACCCGCACAGCGGCCAGCGGCACCCCCAGCGCCTCGGCCGTCACCATCGCAAGCACCGTCTCCGATCCCTGACCCAGCTCCGATGCGCCTGTGATCAGCGTCACCCGGCCGGCCTCGTCGACCTTGAGGATCGAGCCGCAGCCGTCGCTGGGGTAGATTCGAGCGCCGCCACCGACGTGGATGAAGGCGGCTGCACCAAGCCCGCGGTGGCGGTCACGCATGCGGCCCCGGCGCCCGGCCCACCCCGACTCGCGGCGCACGGTCTCCAGGCACTCGGAGAGCCCGCACGACGTGATCCTCATGCTCTGCGGCGTGACGTCACCCGATCGATTGGCGTTTCGCAGCCGCAGCTCGATCGGGTCGGTGCCCAGCGCCTCCGCCAGCTGGTCGATCTGCTGCTCGACCGCGAACGTAGCTTCCGGGTTCCCGAAGCCGCGCACCGATCCGCCGTACGCCTTGTTGGTATAGACGACGCGAGAGCGGACCCGACAGTTGGGCACCCGGTAGAGCGAGCTGATCGTCTGCATCACGACGAGCAAAGCGTGTGAACCCCACGCGTTGTAGGCGCCGTTGTCGGAGACGACGTCGGCCTCGCGAAAGACGATGTCTCCCCTACGATCGCAACCCGTCCGCATCCGGATGTGCATCGGCTGGCGGACTCGCGACCCGATGAACTCCTCCTCGCGGCTGAAGTGGATCTTTACCGGCCGGCGAGCGGCTCTCGCCAGCAGCACGGTGATGAAGTCGATCGGGTCGATGTCGATCTTGCCGCCGAAGCTGCCGCCGATGGGTGGCTGGTGCACGCGGATGTCGCGCCAGTCCAGGCGCAGGCAGTCGGCGATCGCCTTGCGGTACATGAACGCCATGTGCACACCGGTCCAGACGTCCAGCCGCCCCTCGGAGTCGAAGCTGGCCAGACAGCAGTGGGTCTCGATCGGGGCGGGGGCCGACAGCGGGCTGGAATAGGTGCCCTCAACGATGATGTCGGCACCGGCGGCCGCGGCCTCGACGTCGCCGTGTGAGAAGTCCCACCGCATCGAGACGTTGCCTTCCATGTCTTCGCGCTCCGCGTGGACGAGTGGGGCGCCCGGCTCTAGCGCCTGGTACGGATCGAAGACCGCGGGCAGGACCTCGTACTGGACCTCGATGAGGTCGAGCGCCTCCATGGCCGCCGCTTCGGACTCGGCGCCGACAGCCGCCACCTCGTCGCCGACGCAACGCACGCGGTCGCCCTTAAGCGGGACGTTGTCTCCGCCGTAGCCGAAGGGCAGCTGGGCGACGTTGCCGGCGTGCACCACAGCATGGACGCCTGGCACGAGCTCGGCGGCGCTCACGTCGATCCAGCGAACCCGAGCGTGGGCGTGGGGGCTGCGGAGGATCTTGCCCACGAGCATCCCCGGCAGACGCAAGTCGCTGACGTACTCGGTGCGACCGAGCACCTTGTCTTTCCCGTCGAGCTTGCGCTGGCTCGTCCCGATGACCCGGAGGTCGCTCACCGGCTCAACCGTAATGCGGAGCGAGGCCCGAAAGGTCAGGCAGAACTACCGCTCGTCGAGAACCCGCTTCGTCTTGCGCTCGGTCCGGGGCAGCGCACCCAGCGGCATGATCTCGACGTCGGGTCGCACGCTCAGGCCGGCGCGCAAAGCCTCCGACACCCGCTCCAGCAGGCCCTGTTCGACCTCGGCCTCGACTCGCACCAGGAAGCGATCCCGGCCGCCCTCACGCGACAGCAGCACCTGGTACTCGCTGCCCAGCCCCGCGACCTGCGAGAGCACCGTGTCGATCTGGGCCGGGTAGACCGCCACGCCTCGCACCTTGAACATGTCGTCACTCCGGCCCTTGATGCGGTCGATGCGTGGATAAGGACTCCCGCAGGGACAGCGCTCCCGGATCAGCCGCGACAGGTCATGCGTCCTGTACCGCAGCAGCGGCTGCGCCTGCTTGCGAAGCGTGGTCAGCACCAGCTCTCCCTCGGCGCCCGGCGGCAGGGCTGCGCCCGTGGCCGGGTCGATCACCTCGACCAGGTAGTAGTCATCCCAGTAGTGAATGCCCTGGTGCCAGGTGCAGTCGATGCCTGCACCCGGCCCGTACAGCTCGGTGAGGCCATAGATGTCGAAGGTCTCGATCCCCAGCAGCTCCTCGATCCGGCGGCGCATGGCCTCTCCCCAGCGTTCGGAGCCGAAGATGCCGACTCGCAAGGCGAGCTTGTCCACCAGGCCCCGGCGGTGCGCCTCTTCCGCAATCAAGAGGCCGAAGGACGAGGTGGCGCACAGCACCGTGCTCTGGAGGTCGAGCAGCATCTCGAACTGCAGTTCGAGGTTGCCGGGTCCGGTCGGCACGCTCATTGCACTCAGACGCTCTGCACCCGCCTGGAAGCCAATCCCCGCCGTCCAGAGCCCGTAGCCGGGCGTGACCTGGACGCGGTCGTTGTGCGTGACGCCGGCGTACTCGTAGCAGCGGGCGAACATGTCGGCCCAGTCCAAGACATCCTGGGCCGTATACGTGGCCACGGTTCGCCTGCCCGTGGTGCCCGAGGAGGCGTGCACGCGGACCACCTCCGAGATCGGCACGCAGGTCCAGCCAAAGGGATAGGCGTCGCGGAGCTCCTGCTTGGTGGTCAGGGGCAGCCGGGCCAGGTCGTCGAGCGTGTGGACGCTGCGCGGATCGATGCCCACAGCGTCCAGCTTGAGACGGAAGAACGTGCTGCCTTGATACGCATGCTGGACCGTCCAGGCGAGACCGCTCACGGCGTCTTCACCACCAGCGCATCCACGACAAGTGGGCAGCCGCCCCGAACCAGGATCGGGTTGACGTCCACCTCCACCACCTGGGGATCGCTGACCAGCAGCGCGGCGATCGCGTCCAGGATGCGCTGGAGGGCTTGCCGGTCTACGGGTTGTCGCCCGCGGTATCCGTCGAAAACTCGGGCGCAGCGCAGCCGCGCGATTGCCCGGTCCAGCTCCCCGGGCACGGGCGGCGCCAGGAGGAAGGCCACGTCCTGAAAGACCTCGGCCGCCACGCCGCCCAGACCGATGGAGACTATGGGCCCGAACTGGGGATCATGCAGACCGCCCGCTATCAGCTCCAGCTCGCCCCGAACCTGCTCCGCGACCAGCACGGTGCCGTCGCCAAGCGCCGCGAGCTCGTCCCAGACGGCGGCCACATCCGCGTCCACGCGCACCGCGTCCTGCTCGGTCTTGTGCGGCACTCCCGACGCCTTGGCGACGACCGGGACACCCAGCGAGCTGGCAAAGGCGACCGCCTCGTCGAGCGAGTGGGTCAGGGCCTCGCGCGGCCTCGGCACGCCGCGCAGAAGCGCCTTGCTCTCCCATTCGGTCAGAGTCAACCCGGCCGGCCCTCCACCCTCAACTCCCCTCACAGGCGGTAGAGACCGCCGGCAGCGGCCGCATATGCCGCCACTGCTCGCTCCGGGCTGGACAGGAGCGGGATTCCGGCTTCGGCCAGCTCGGCCTCGATCCTCGGCGCATCCAGAACGAATGCGGTCACGAGCTTGCCGGTGCGCCGGCGCGCGGCCACCACGCCCTGGCCGAACTCAGGGACGTCCAGCCCGCAGTTGATCACTATCACACCCTGATAGACCGGATCGTCGAAGACCGCCCGGATGGCGGCCGGAAAGCCGGCCGCCGGGCACTGCGGGGTCAGGTCGATCGGGTTCCCGACCGCTGCGAACTGGGGAGCCAGACGGCGGATGCGGCTCACTGTCGCTTCGCCCGGCGGCGGAAGGCGCAGGCCCAGCTGCTCGGCGGCGTCCGAGGCCAGCACTCCAGGGCCTCCCGAGATGGTCAGCACGGCGACGTCGCGGCTCGGGACAGGGCCGCTTGCGCCCAGCGAGTGCACGATGTCGAAGAACTCGTCCGAGGTGGTCGCCTCGATCACGCCCGCCCGGGCGAACGCGGCCTGTACGGCGCCGTGGCTGCCGGCCAGTGAGCCGGTATGACTGGCGGCAGCACGCGCGCCGGCCCTGCCCTTGCCGGCTTTGAGCACGACTACCGGCTTGCGGCACCGCTCGGCTGCGGCGACGAAGTGAAGGCCGTCTCGGAAGGCCTCCGCGAAGAGTGCGATCACCCCCGTCGCGGGGTCCGACGCAAGCCAGTCCAGGGCGTCGGTCTCGGTGACGTCGACGCTGTTGCCGACCGACAGGAAACGAGCCACGCGAAGGCGGCGGCGGCGAGCCTCCGCGAAGAACATGCCTCCGAACGCTCCACTCTGGCTCAGCATGCTGATGCTCTTGGCATCAGCGGCTTCTCCAGGAGGGGTGCTCCCTGGGGCCGTTCCGCGAGGTGCGTCGGGCAGCCGCCAGAAGTAGCTGCCGTTCAGCCATCCGTCTCCGTGCCGGCTGACCACGCCCATGCAGTTCGGGCCGACCAGCCGCATGTTCGCGGCTCGAGCGATCTCGGCCAGCCCGGCTTCGACGGCCTTACCCTGCGAACCGGTCTCGCCGAACCCGGAGGCGAGCAGGATTGCGGCGCGGCAGCCTGCCTGTGCGGCGTCGGCGACTGCCGCACCAGCCCTGGCGGCCGGTACTGAGATCAGGGCCAGGTCGACCCCCTCCTCCAGAGTGGACGTTGCCCGGACGCCAAGGATCTCGCCACCGGCCGGGTTGACCGCGATCACGCGACCATCGAAGCCGCCCGCCAGGACGTTCCGCAGCAGCGTGTGGCCAAGCTTGCGCTCATCGCGGGATGCCCCGTACACGGCGACCGAGCGCGGCTCGAAGATCGCGTTCACTCGCCAATCATTGTGGGGGCGACGCGGACGATCGGACTGCGATCCCCGACGCGGGCTCAGAATAGCCGTGTGAGCACCGTCACTCGCGGATCCGGGCTGCGACTCGACCCCTCCGACTTCCTGGACGTCGAGTCGCTGCTCTCCGACGAGGAGCGCCTGATCCGCGACACGGTACGCGACTTCGTGCGCTCGCGCGTGCTGCCCGGCATCGACGACTGGTTCGAGCGGGGCGTATTTCCGAAGGATGTGGCGACCGAGATCGGGCAGCTCGGCCTCCTGGGCATGCACCTGCAGGGATACGGCTGCGCGGGCGCCGGCGCCGTGTCCTATGGCCTCGCCTGCATGGAGCTGGAGGCGGGCGACTCCGGATTCCGCAGCTTCGTGTCGGTCCAGGGCTCGCTGGCCATGTTCCCGATCTGGAAGTACGGCAGCGAAGATCAGAAGCAGGAGTGGCTGCCGCGCATGGCCCGCGGCGAGGCCATCGGCTGCTTCGGCCTGACCGAGCCGGATTTCGGCTCCGACCCGGCCGGGATGCGCGCCACCGCCCGCCGGCGGGGCTCCGACTGGGTGCTGAACGGCAACAAGCTCTGGATCACCAACGGCGGCATCGCGGACGTGGCGGTCGTGTGGGCACGTGCTGACGACGGTATTCGAGGGTTCATCGTGCCGACCTCGAGCCGGGGCTTCAGCGCCCGCGACATACACCGCAAGATCTCACTGCGAGCCTCTGTGACTTCAGAGTTGATCCTTGAAGACGTAGTGCTCCCGGAATCGGCGGTCCTGCCGGGGGTGACGGGGCTGCGGGGCCCGCTCTCCTGTCTTAACGAGGCCCGCTACGGGATCATTTGGGGGGCGATGGGCGCCGCCCGCGCGTGCTACGAGGCGGCGCTCGCGTATGCCAAGACACGCGTTCAGTTCGGTAGGCCGATCGCCGCCTTCCAGCTCACGCAGCGCAAGCTGGTCGAGATGCTGCTGGAGATAACCAAGGGGACGCTGCTGGCGCTCCACCTCGGTCGCATGAAGGATGAGGGACGCCTGGCGCCGCAGCACGTCAGCGTGGGCAAGTTGAACAACGTCCGGGCGGCCCTGGAGATCGCGCGTGAAGCCCGCAGCGTCCTGGGCGCCAACGGCATCACGCTCGAGTACCCCGTCATCCGGCACATGAACAACCTGGAGTCGGTGTTCACGTACGAGGGCACCAACGAGATCCACACCCTCGCCATCGGCGAGGCCATCACGGGGATCGCCGCCTACCGGTAGCTCAGGGCCAACGGCCGGCAGTACGCCCTATCCAGGGCGCCGGACAAGGCCAACTCCCGGCACGCGCCGGACAAGGCCAACTCCCGGCACGTGGCCCATTTGCGCCGCAGCTGTGGGCCGGCCTCAGCGCGGATCGATGGGTGTCAGGATGCCGCAGGCGTTCTCAATCGCTCCGGCGGCGTCGAGGCACAGGTCTTCCCGGAACCGTGGGCCTATCACCTGGACGCCCTGGGGAAGGCCGTCGGCGATGCCCGCGGGAACCGCCGCGGCCGGTAGGCCCAGCAGGTTGACGGTCACCACCATCCGCATCGACCGGACGATCGCCCGCACGCCTTCGGGTGTCAGGTCGGCGCCGACCGGAAAAGGGGGCTCCGTGCACACCGGGGCCAGGACCAGCGGGTGCGTGAGCTGGAACTCTCCCCAGGCCCGGGCGATCGCCTGACGCGCCATGAACGACTGCATGTAGGTGCCGGCGTCGGTCTCGGGATAGGCGTCGAGCAGCGTCGATAAGAACCGGTTGGCGTCCTCGGAGGCCAGCGGTGACATCAGGGGCCAGATCAGCCGGACGTCGGCCGACAGCATGGTCATCCAGGTCTCGGCCGCCCGCGCCACCTCCGGTGGCTCCACCTCCTCCACCGTGTAACCTGCAGCGCTCAGCGCCTCGGCTGCCTTGCGGACGCCTGCGGCCACATGTGTCGAGGTGCCCTGCCCGGCCGGGTCGCTCACCAGGGCGACCCGGATTGGGGCCGGCAGCGCGTGCCCCTTCGTCGGCGCCGGCACGTACCAGGGGTCGCGCACGCTGGGCCGGCTCATCACTTCCAGCGCCAGCCGCAGGTCCGCCACGCGGCGTGCCATCGGGCCCTGAACGCTCATGAGCTGGATGCTGACCGGACTATCAACTGGCTCGACCACGGTCGCCTGCGGGACCCGGCCCAGCGTGGGCTTGATGGAACAGATGCCGTCGCATTGGGCCGGCCATCGCAGCGATCCCCCCAGGTCGTTGCCGACGCCGAGCGGCGTCATCCCGGTTGCCAGCGCCGCCCCCTCGCCACCGCTCGAGCCGCCCGGCGTCCGTGACGCATCCCAGGGATTGCGCACTGCGCCGTAAAGCGTGTTGTCGCTGTGCCAGCGGAGCGCGAAGTCGGGCAGGTTGGTCCGTCCGATCGGGATGGCGCCGGCGTCCAGCATGTGCCCCACATGAGGGGCGTCGATGGCCGGGATGGCGTCCTTTAAAGCCGCCACCCCCCAGGTAGTGGAGGAACCAGCCAGATCCACGTTCTCCTTCACGGTGAAGGGCACTCCGTGAAGTGCGCCCAGCGACTCGCCGGCGGCGAGGCGGCGGTCCGCCTCATCAGCCGCGAGTCTGGCTCTCTCGGCGAGAACGACTGTGACCGCGTTGAGCTGCTTGTTGACCGAGTCGATCCTTGCCAGGTGCGCTTCGGTGACCTCGCGGCTCGACGTCCTGCGTTCGCGGATCGCGGCAGCCAGCTCGGCCGCCCCCAGGGCCCAGAGTTCGGTGCGGGTTGTCGCCTCCACCGTTCTTACCTCCTTTCGGACTGTCAGCCTCCGGCCAGGACTGCTGCCCCTACAGCGCCGGAGAGGTCGCGCAGCTCTGTGGGCAGGAACTGCGGGGGTCGCTCGGGCACATGCAGGCGCGGCATCGTGGCCGCCCTGATCCGCTCCACGAAGGCCGCACCGAGACGGTCCCCTAGACCACCGCCGATGATGATGGCCTCCATGTCGAGCAGGTTCTGCGCGTTGGCCAGCCCGATGCTGAGGGCCCAGACAGCCTCTTCGATCAGCTCCACGGTCATCGCGTCCCTCTTGTCGAGGGCAGCAGCAATGACGCCGCTGGTGATGCGGTCGCGGTGCCTCGCGCGCATGATGTCGAACAGCCTGGTGCGGCGGCCGGCTTTGTGCCAGCGTCGCGCTGTGGCCTCCATCCGCGCTCGCCCCGCATAGGCCTCGACGCAGCCAAGCCGGCCGCAACCACACTTGCGGCCGCGGTCCTTGACCGTAGTGTGGCCGATCTCACCCGCCGCCCCTCGCCCTTCGCGGAGATGGCCTTCCAGGACCAGCCCGCCGCCAACGCCGGTGCCGACGAAGACGCCCAGAAAGTCTCTGTATGGACGGCCGGCTCCGCGCTTCCACTCGCCGCGCACCGCCACGCGCACGTCGTTGTCGAGCCTGACCTCCACCCCGCCCAGCGCCTTCGATACGGCCGGGCCGAGGGGCACCGGCGCCGACTCGAAACCGGGCACGTTGGGGGAGTTGGAGACCGTGCCTCGCCTGGTGTCGATGGTTCCAGGGCTGCCGATGCCGACCGCGACCAGGTCGGCCGGCGAGGCTCCGGCGGCAGAGATCGAGGTCGTGATCGTCTCGGCGATCGCGGTGATCACGGCGTCGGCGCCGGTGGCCGGCGTCAGAGCGCGCGAGCTTCCGACGATCTTGCGCTGGCCCAGCACGACCGTCTGGATCTTGGTCCCACCGAGGTCTACGCCCGCCGTGAGTCGTGGCATGGCCTAAAGCGTAGTGGGCCGCAATAGAGGACGTGTTTGCAAAGTACGTGCGGGACCCGCCGTGTCAGGCGACCACCCCGCGCAGGCCCGACTCGGCTTGCGGAAGTACACGCGCTCTCCTTGACTCTCCTTGCCCGCCATCATCGCCGAATCACGAGGAGCGTCGCCATGTGTTCCAGTTCCCTCGTGGTCACGGATGAGCAGCGGCCGGTAAAGTTCAACAACATCTTGACGACCCTGCCGTACAGTGGTACGATACGAACAAGTGTTCTAAATGACGTCCCGCTACTCCGACCCAGGCTACTCCAACCTCGACCTCTCAGACAGCATCGGCCAGCTCGGCTCCTTCCTCTCCGCCGTCCTCTCCGAGCTTCTGGTCCAGGTCGCA
>Ga0126383_10000699_pt1 | contig 19329 bp, 14 predicted proteins | sample PanSoiMetPlot_35_FD_96882 | JGI IMG/M metagenome (GOLD analysis project Ga0126383, IMG submission 96882) | Tropical forest soil microbial communities from Panama - MetaG Plot_35 | ecosystem: Environmental > Terrestrial > Soil > Tropical forest > Bulk soil | place: Panama | collected 2016-02-17
AAGCAACGCGCAGCTAAAGGAGAGTTTTGAACTTACCGAGCGGGCCAGTGCGCTGCAGCAAACGAAACCCTTTTCTTATGACGGTCAAGTCTCGCTGGTTAGATATGCCATGCAGAAAGCAGAACTGCTGCACCGGTGGCAGCGCTCAGACGAAGCGCTGGCGGTCTATCAGGCTGCGGCTGATCTGGCGGTCCAAACCTACCAGGCAGACGATTCAAAACAATTCGCTTTCAATCATGCCAGCCGCATTCATCGCTACATGGCCGATATCTACAGCGAGCGAGGCGACTGGCAAAAGTACCTCGAGTGCAGCACCTTCAGCGTAAATTGGATTAGAGACAATCGGGAGCGCCTGTATCGTAACGGCGCCGGCTCGCCGACGGCCGAGACTTTCTATCTTCTGCGCGAAGGCGTCGGCTTGAGTAAGCTGGGGCAAAAGCAGGCGGCCATCAACAAGCTCGACGAGGGCATGAAGCTGTACCATCAGGCGCTGCAAGCGCACGTGTTCCACGGTGAAGATGTGCTGTATGCGCCGGAAGAACTTGAGACTGCCACTCAAGGCTACCTGGAAGTGAGTCAGGACGAGAGGGCCGTCAGCCTGTGGAAAGAATACGCGCAATTGATTCAACCTTTTGTCGACCGGAACCCGGACGACACAACCTCGCTGAGCCTGCTGGTTTATGCGTGCGAACGGACTGGAGACGTACTGGCCAGATACGACAGACCGAGCGACGCGTTCGCGCAAAGCAATGCATCTCAGTTGCGCGCGGCGCTGGCCAGCTACCAGGAGGCGAGCCAGCGCCGCCAGCGAGTTCTGCAATTGGATCCCGGCAATCAAAACCACATTGACGCCGAGAACCTTCTGTCCCTCAAGATCTCCCAACTCACTGCCAGGCTGAACTGAAGTTTTATTCCTGGAGCGCGCCGGCAAAGTCCCGATTCATCGGGATGGCGACGGCCGTTTGGCTTCCCAGTTACGCCCGGTTCGCCCAACCGCTCTCAAAATACCGCGTCACACAGCCAAACCGGCATTGCGGACCTTGCACCAAAGTACAGGTTGACGCGACCAAATGTGCAATTACGTGTGAGGCGCGGCCTTTGTATTCTTCCATTGGTTAGAGACAAAGCAGCATGACGACAGTAACAGGAGCAATCATGAATACAGCGTTTCGCTTGACCCTTTCATTATCCTTCATCATTTCCCTGGCGGGCCTGACCTTTGCGTCCACGGCCGGTGATCGAGTCGACCTGGCCGAATTTGCCTGTCACCCGGAGGCGTTGGCCGGCCGCAATATCGAAGTGAACGCCAATATCGTGGCGATCAATGCTGACGGTAAGAGTCTGGAACTGTTCGACTCGCAGACCCGCACCCGGATCGACGTGCGCTTGACGCAACTGCGGAAGGCGGATCGCTTGGCGTTACTGCACAGCGACGTTCGCCGCGTTTCGGTCTCGGGCCTGGCCTCAGTCGTTGGCGGCCGATTAACGATTGACGCCCAAAGCATCCAGGCAGCGCCGGTGAGTGGCACGGCGAGGCTTGAGTCAAATGTGCAACCCCCCGCGACTGCCGTCGTTTCCTTAACCGACCTCAACTAAAGGATCGAATGATGCTGACAGATTCAAGCGCCCTGGTGTTTCTGGTTCCGTTCGTGGTGGGCTTATTTATTCTGATGGCCCGGCTGGAAATCTACTTCTCGAAGCGGCGCAATCAAACGGCAAACTCCCGCTACCTGGCAGAGATGAACTCCACTGCGAGTGTGCGGGGAGTTCGGTTCTGAATCCAGGCAACTATTCAAGCATAGGCGCAAAGACCGGGACCATTTGACACCGACACCCGGCACCCAAACCCGCCACCCTTCCCGCCTCTATTCACCTGTCAGAACTGCCAGTTCCGCCGCGTCGAACCCCTGTGGTATTCCTCTTTGAGCTAAATCCCAACTCGATTAAAATCTACCTTCGCAAATGGTGGGCGCCAATCAGCAGCGAACCGCGGGTGATCCCCACGAGGTTCATGACCACGAAAGTCAGGCCTGGTCTACGGGCGCCTTGCGCCATGTCTTCGAGAATTCTCCGGATGCAATTCTAATCATTCAGGACGGCTTGTTTATCGACTGCAATCGCGCGGCCGTCGAGATGTTTCGCTCGCAGAGCAAACAGGAACTGCTGTCACAATCGCATTCACAGCTTTCGCCCTGGTTGCAACCCGATGGCGAGGCGTCGGCGACGAAGTTAACGGAGATGATCGGCAAGGCGGTCGAGCGCGGCAGTCATCGTTTTGAATGGCTGGCCAAACGGCGCGACAACACCGAGTTTCCCGTCGAAATCCTGGTCACCTCCATCCCTTTCAAAGACAAACAGGTCTTGCACGCGGTCTGGCGCGACATCGGCCGCCGCAAGGATGCCCAGCGCGAACTGCTAAAGTCGCGCGAGAAAGAAGATGCTTTCCGCGCCGGCCAGGGTCGCGTACTCGAGATGATTGCGCGCGGCGCAAAACTTCCGGACGTGCTGGCGCGGCTGGTCTATTTAATCGAAGCCCAATCCGACGGCATGTACTGCTCGGTGTTGCAGTTGAGCGAAGACGGTAAATATATCCGCAGCGGGGCCGCGCCCAGTCTGCCGGAATTTTATGTGAAGGCTGTGGATGGCGCGCCGATTGGACCGAAGAACGGATCGTGCGGCACCGCCATGTATCTAGGTAAGCCGGTGGTAGTCACCGACATTCTCGACAACCCGCTCTGGGAGGATTATTACGAACTGGCCAAACTGTCAGGCCTGCGTGCCTGCTGGTCAACACCGATCTTTTCGGGATCAGGAAAAGTGCTCGGTTCGTTTGCGATGTACTATCGCGATCCCCAGTCGCCGACCGGCAGCGAAGCACGTCTGACCGAAGTCGCGACGCACATCGCCGGCGTGGCCATCGAGCACGAACGGGCGCAAAACGAGTTGCGGGCCAGCGAAGAACGATTTGCGAAAGCCTTCCACGCGAATCCGCACCCGATGTCCCTGGCGGCGCTGGACGATGGGCGGATCATCGAGGTCAACGAAAGTTTCGTGGCCTTGACCGGTTATAGCCGCCCGGAGTTGTTGCAACGCGGTTCCACAGGGTTTCTTTGGGAGACGAACCTGTCGCGCGAAGAACTCATTGAAATCGTCGAGAGGGACGGCGTCGTGCGTGATATCGAAGCCCGTTTGCGCACCCGCGACGGCCTGGCCCGCCACGTCTTATTGTCATCTCTGATCGTCGAAAACGGCCGCCAGCGGTGCCTGTTGTCCGTCGCCAACGACATCACTGAGCGACGTCAAGCCGAGGAACAGGTAAGCCTGCTGCAAACCATCTCGATGGAAGTCGCGTTGGCGCCTGACTCCATTTCGGCCCTCGAAGTGGTGTTGCGTCGAGTCTGTGAATCTACCGGCTGGGTCCTGGGCCAGTCGTGGACTCCGCGAACCGACGGCAGTGTCCTCGAATGTAGCCCCGCATGGTTTGCGAGTGATTCATCGATCGAAGAGTTCCGGCTTGGCTCTGAGCGGGCAACGCTGGCCCCGGGTGTTGGTCTGCCCGGCCGTGTGTGGATTTCCAAAAAGCCTCTGTGGATCAAAGATGTGTCGATTGAAAGGAATTTCCCGCGCGCGGCGCTGGCTTCGGATTCGGGACTCAAGGCGGCTTTGGCCCTTCCCATCATCGCGGGCGGCGAAGTGATCGCGGTAATCGAGTTCTTTATGCGCGCGCCGAAAGCTGAAGATGAAAGGCTGGTAAGAGTTATTACTGCGGTTGCCGCGCAGTTGAACCTGGCCATTGAGCGCAAGCGCGCCGACGAACAGTTGCGTGACACACGCGCCGAGCTGGCTCACGTCGCCCGCGTGACTACCATGGGCGAGTTGGCTGCTTCTATTGCCCACGAGGTCAACCAGCCGCTGGGTGCGATCGTCGGTAACGCGGACATCTGCCTGCATTGGCTCAATGAAGAGAATGTCGATCTGCTCCAGTTGCGCGAAGCGCTGGAAGACATCTCCAGCGACGGTCACCGGGCCAGCCAGGTGATTTCGCGAATTCGCTCGCTGGTCAAAAAGCATGTCCCGGAAAAATCATCAGTCGACCTGAGCGAGATCGCGCGCGAGGTGATTACTTTGACCAATCACGAGGCGCAGCGGAAACAGGTCACCGTGCATTCCCAGTTGGCCGAGTCGTTGCCGCCGATTTCCGCTGATCGGGTGCAACTGGCGCAGGTGCTGCTGAATCTGGTGATGAATGGGATCGAAGCGATGAGCGAAGTCGATACCGGGCGGCGCGAGTTGACCATTAAGACAGAAAGCTCAGATGCCGGAATCGTGACGGCCGTATCCGATTCCGGAGTGGGCATTGCGGCGGCACAGGCCGAACAGATCTTCAAGCCGTTTCATACAACCAAGGCGAGCGGCATGGGTATGGGCCTGGCGATTAGTCGCTCGATTATCGAATCGCACGGCGGCAAGCTTTGGGCGGAATCGAATCCAAACGGCGGAGCAACTTTCAAATTTACGCTGCCAACATTGTAGTGTCAGAAGCCCGCCCGTGAGGGAGGGCATCGCGTTGAATAGCGGCCCTCCCTTACGGTCGGGCTTCTGAGACGAGCAGCAAACGTCATGACTGAAAAGCCTCCAATCGTCATCGTGGTTGACGACGACCTGTCGTTTCGCAATATGCTGTCGCGTCTCGTGGGCACGATTGGGTTGAAGACTATCCAGTTCGCCTCAGCCGAGGAATTTCTGGTGGCGCCGCCGCCGGACGGCCCTGCCTGTCTGGTGCTCGATGTGCAGATGCCCGGATTGAGCGGCCTGGACTTGCAGCGACGCCTTACCCAGGACGGCCATACACTTCCCATCATCTTCACCACCGGGCACGGGGACATCCCGATGACCGTCGAAGCGATGAAAGCTGGCGCGGTCGGATTCTTTTCCAAGCCTTTTCGGAATCAGGACATGATCGACGCGATCAAGGAAGGCATCGCGCGCGATCGTGAGGGCCGCAAGCACTTCGCCGAAACTGCCGAGCTTCAGGCGCGCTATCAGTCGCTTACCACCCGCGAGCGTGAGGTCTTCGCCCTGGTTACCACCGGAGCCCTGAACAAGCAGATTGCGCAGCGGTTGGGCACCAGCGAGCGCACGATCAAAGCACATCGGGCGCAGGTCGTAGAGAAGATGAAGGCCGAATCAGTCGCCGACCTCGTTCGCATGGCTGACCGTCTGGGTGTGAGTGCCGTTGAAGCCGGAACCGCCGGTGGGCAATAGTCGGTGGTCAGTGGTCAGTGGTCAGTGGTCAGTGGTCAGTGGTCAGTGGTCAGTGGTGATACGCAATTCGAATGTGACCGGCAACTGACCACTGACAACAACCGATCTTCCCCCCTCATCCCCATATTGTACTTTGGTACAGGTAGGCTGAACCTTCGGACAATGTTGCGGCGGGTCGGGCGCTGCTAGACTCCCAACATGTCCCCGAAGAACCACTTGATTTCTATCATAGATGACGACCAATCGATGTCGCGCATGTTGAATCGCGTGATGACTGCCTTAGGGTTCGAAGTCTTGTCCTTTGAATCGGCTGAGGAATTTCTCAAGTCTCACGCGTTAGTTGAGTCTGCCTGTCTGATTCTCGACGTCAATTTGCCCGGCATGAGCGGCGTAGATCTTCAGCGGCAGCTGAATGATTCCGGCCCGCGCATCCCTATTGTCTTCATTTCCGGCCAGGCTGACGACGCCACCAAGCGGCTCGCGCTGGAAGCCGGCGCCGCCGGATTCTTCAGTAAACCCTTCAAAATCGAGGCGCTGTTGGCCGCAGTTCGGACAGTTAATACCCCCCGACCCACACTCGCGCTCCGTTAGCATATTGATCACCTCGGGGCAGTAGCCCGACTGTCAGGGAGGGCTTCAGCGCTCACATGGAGCCCTCCCTAACGGTCGGGCTACTGCCCCGGTTTCGGCTGCAGCGGCGACGCTCCCGCTCGACCTGCACCAAAGTACAGGTGCGGCGAACCAACGTACAATTTTCAACCTCCCGCTCGGTTGGTAATCTCCTTTCTGTCAGCAGCAATCAACTCAAAGGAGACCCGAGAACATGCCAACCCAAAAAAGACTTTCGCAAATCTCATTCGCCGCCGCCGCTTTGTTAGTTGCCGCTCTGCCGGGCCTGGCCCAGACGGAATCACACCAGAACCGCAAAGCGATTGAACGGGTGCAGCCAACCGAGATTGCCACCCTGCGCAACGAGCGCCTGGGAGTTCGCAATGCTGAACCGGTCGCCGCCAATAAGAGCGTCGCCCAAACGACCAAGGCAGCCCGGGAAAACTTTAACGAAGCAATCGCCCGCGCCACGTCATCAACTTCGAACTTGAGCTCGCCCGCAACAATCTCGGAAAGCGATTGGCAGAAAACCCAGCGAGTCGCCGACCAAGCGGACGCGAACTCGGCCAAACGCATCAGCTTTGTCGCATCACGCGGCCAGAAACTTCCCGAATGAGATTTGCCGACTCTTAACGAACCGGCCAGGAGGACCAATGCAAAACAGCGTCACACTTAATCAGCAGATGTTCAGAAGGCAGCACGCAGAACGCACGCGCGTGCTCAACAACGCGGCGCAGCGTCTGGTGCAGCGACTGCTGGGCTGTTGGCAGCACGAACTGAGCCGGCCTTTCACGCATCAGGGACGAACGTATCGCGTCTGTATGAACTGCGGTTTGTCCCGAGACTTCAACCTGGAAACCTGGAAGACGCAGGGCGCGTCCTACACGTTGAGGCCTGAACCCACTTCAGCGAACCAGGGATTTTATTGGAATGGTCTCCGGGACAGTGAACTACGCTGACACTCAACGGTTCACAACTACCAAATGCTCAACAAAGCGGACTCTGGTAATTTGTCCAGCCGACATGGAAAGCTTTTCACCTCGCGTCTGTTGTTCGCCTTTATCCACCGCGCCGGGCGGGCCGGGCGCGGTTAGGGTGTTGGCCTCGATGACGGTCTTGAGTGGCAGCTGCGGCGTCTCGAGAGAGGGTTGCACCATGAGCTTCGTCCCGCCCGCCGCCAGGCTGAATCGATCGCCGGCGGCTTTTTCGATCTTGCCGTCCGCATGCAAAAGCCAGGTCAAATTTGCCGGCTCCGCGGTTTCGATCTCATCAGTGACGGTAAAGCCGTCGGCCGGTTTGTACGCAAATTCGCGCACGAATTTTTTCAGTCCCAGCGCCGGCAGGTAGGCCGCCGCCGCGTCGCCTCGCACAATCACCTGGGCCGGTTCAACTTTGAAATCGACAATCCGCGTTCCGTTCATTCCGCTGTAAGACATTTCCGCAAACGCATCGTGGCCGTCGCCTTCCTTTCCCTGCCCCTTGCCGTTAACCAGAAGGGTGTTGTGATGCTCAGTCATCGGCACGCCGGCATAACCGGTGTCGCCGGTCAGATATTGCCCGCGGGCAAAAATGATGAAGCTGTTGGCGTCCGGATGCGCGTGACCAGAAGATAATCGCCAATCAGGAAACTGCTTTAGCATCGCTTCGGTATGATGACCCTCAGGAGGACCGCACTTGAAAGCGAATGCGGTCGCATCTTTGGTCCAGTCACTGCGCCAGTAAAAGACGTCATGGTCCGCGAAGTAATGCCACGTCTGCTGTCGCTCGATCGGGACCGGTTTCAACCTGGCGTCATACCAGACGAGCGACCAGAAATCCTCGGCATTCACCTGGCCAGATCGCTTTAACCAGTCGGCGACGCCCTGGGCTTCGCCGCTTTGAAACCTTTGCGCGATCCGGAAGAGCAAGTTGTAATTCGTGTTGAAGTGACCGCCCGGATGAGTCCGCGGATATTCGGCGCCCTGGTGCGCGCGGGTCAGCGCCCCTTCGAATACATCGCCAAAATCGAAGATGTAATCACCGCCCGGCAACATTGAATGCGCGACGTACTCATGCATTTGTCGGAACCCGGGCCGGTCGTACAGATCTTCGCCGGTCGCATGGGCATGCGCATCCAGGTAATGAATCAACCACGGTGTCGCAAAGATCCAATACTCAAAACCCTCGTAGTAATAGCCGTCCTGTGAATACGTCGTCAGCGTCCGATCAAAAATCGCGCGCGCCAGCTTCGCCCATTCGGGAGCTTCCGGAGTCTCGTCATACAGCGCATAAGCCGCGACGCCCAGACCGGCAATGGGAATGAATGTGTGATTCTGGCTATAGGAGTATGTCTTGCCCGACTTTGGTTTGAAATAATCGAAGAGCAGGCGCGCCTGCTTGATCAGCTTTTCGCGATACCGGGTCCGCTCGGTCTCCGTGAGATCGTGATAGAGGAGATCATAGCCCCACCCCAGACCATAAAGCAGATGTCCGGCCGCCAGATCGACGTTAGGCTTGTTGCTGGCGTAGCCCCAGATGTCATAGGTCACCGCCGCATCCATGTACTTGCGGGCCGCATTCAAATATTTTTTGTCGCCCTCAATCTTGTAGACGAACGCAGCTTCGGCAATGGCAATCGCGACGTCGTTCTGCTGCCGGCGGGCTTCGGCCGGCGGTGGCGGCGGGTCGGAAGCCAGCGCGCGCACCTGACTCAACACCTGCTGCCACATTTCGCGATGCGTCGTACGCGATCGTTCCCGCAGCTCCGCGAGCTCTTTGTCCGTGAGGTAAACACGGGGATGGACCCCGCGCAGCTCCGGCTTCAAGGCCGAGTTGCGCGTGCGCATCAATTCAGCAAGCGGATGTTCGCCCTTGAGTTTGTTGCTGGCGGTGCGCTCCTGTTGCAGCTCGCGCGCATCCTGAGCATGGACAGGAAATCGTGGAACTGAGAAGCCGATCGTCAGAGCGCCGAGAAGAATTACGCGCAACATCGTCCGCAGAGCGGACGAATTAAATTGCCGTTGGCAACGCCACCGGACCGAGCGGGAAACCAATCTTGAGACCCTGAAAGGGTCGAATGCATCTTTCATTTATTCGACTCCTTTCAGGGTCGCATGTTCTTGGTTAGCCGTAACCGTGCGCGGCGAACACGGCTCTTCACTCTAATCGCTTCGCGATTAATCCGGCACGTTATCAATCGCACCGGCTAATCGAAAGCACCCTGGATCAAAAGAGCGAGATGCGGCGCCACTACACGCATCTCGCTCTGTTATACCGGCAATCGATGGTCAGAACGTAAGCCGCAAACCAAACTGCATCTTGCGCATCGAGCCGGCCGAGGTGATCACGCCAAAGCTGGCGGAGGTCGAACCGTTGGCCGGAACGGAAGCGCCCGGCTGTCCCAGGTTCACGTGATTGAACGCGTTGGTGGCCTCAGCCCGAAATCGCAGCCCGACGCGCTCGGTCAACTGAAAATCGCGCGAGAGTCCCAGATCGACTGTCCAATACCCTGGCCCATAGAGGAAGTTTCGCGGCGAGTTGCCATCAGTGGCCACGCCGGTAACGACCGGGTTCTGGGCAAAGGCGGCGGTGTTGAACCATCGCGCTGCGGTCGGATTGTCGAGGTGGGGATCACCAACCAACCGCGCCCGGTCGTTGGTATTGCCATCGAGATTGGCGTCAACGTTGCCGTTGGTGACCGTGAACGGCAACCCGCTGCGAATCTTGACGATAGGCGAGAGGCTCCAGCCGTTGAAGATACCCCGCAGGGCGGCGTTGCTCTCCTTGCTGAAGTAATCAGGCTTGTAAGTCATGCTCATGCTAAAGACATGACGCTGGTCAGTGTCGCCGGCGCCATAATCTTCGTAAAGCTTGCTGTAGTTCTGCGCCAGGCCCTGAGTCGTGCTGTTGTAGAGCTGTACGCTGCTGTTGGTCTTGCTCAGAGTGTAGAAGGCGTTAAAGGTCATATGGTGCGTCATGCGCATGGAGCTGGTGATTTGCAGGCCATGGTATGAAGCGTCCTGATCCGAATCCAGTTCCAGCACCGCGCCAAACAGCGGGTTGGGCCGGCGGGCCAGAATGTTAGCGCCTGCACTGGTGGCCGTGGAAGTGAGCACCGGGTAATTGACGTCGCGGGCAAAGGGCAGATTGTGGGCCTCCGTATCAACGTAAGCCGCGCCCACGACCAGGTCACGAGTCAAACTACGCTGCACGCCGATGTTCATCTGAAACGTAAACGGCCACTCGAAATCCGGCGCTACCGGGAAGAGACCTCCACCGGTGGTGAAGGTGCCCTTGTACGGGAAGGGATTTCCCCCCACGAATGCGTTATAGGGATTAACCAGCGTCGCCCCCAGGGGCACGCCGGCAGAGTTGGTTTTTTGATTGATGTTGGTAAACGTCAGCCTCGTTGAGAACGGCTGGAAGTTCGTCATCGTGTTCCATTCGTTGCCTGAGATGCTGCCGTAAAAGAGTCCGGCCGCGCCCCGAATCGAGGTCTTCCCGTCACCCGCCACGTCCCACGCAAAACCGATGCGCGGCGAAAAATGGGTGTAGCTGGTCGGAATGCCGCCACGTTCCACTCCCGGATCGCCGTAGAACAAAGCTCCCACCGGCGCGGCCGGATTAACTATGGACTTCTGGCCGGGCTCATAATTGACGACCCGGTTTAGCGGATCGGTGGGCGCCGTTTGCACATCCCAACGCAAACCAAGATTGAGAGTGACGCGCGGATGGACCTTGAAATCATCCTGCACGAACAGCGCCGTGTACCAGGTATTGGTATAGCCCGTCACCGGCGCGTCCTGCGAGACCGCGCTCGGAATACCGATTAGGAAATCGGCAAACGCGTTACCGGCGGCAGCCGTCACACCTGCGGCAGCCACCCGCGCGGTTGAATTTGCATTGAAAGTGAAAACTCCGTAGTTGTTTAGCAGCGTCTGCTGGATGTCCTTGTTGAGCGAGAGCTCTCCGCCGATCTTGAGCGAGTGCTTGCCCTTGATCCAACTGAAAACGTCGCGGGCCGAATAGAAGTTAGTGCCGGCTGTCGGGCCGCCGATCTGTTGTCCCAGGGTGAAATAACCCGTGACGGTGATCTGCGGCAGATTTGGCGTCCCCTGAATGGTGAATTGTGAGCCTAAATCTGTCAGCGAGGTGGCCGGGCTGTTGATACGTCCGCCGAAATTCCGCGAGAACGTCAGCCAGACCTGATTGATCTTGGTGGCGCTGAGGATCCACACGTCGCTGGCATTGACGCTGTGCTGCCGCCAGGTGGAATCCTGGAAACTCCAGGGTAAATTCCCGCTGCCGCCCCGGGTTCTGCTGGTGCCTCCGGTATTGAAGTAACTCACGTTCAGACGATGCGCGTCGTTGATCTGATAGTCGACTTTGCCCAAATACTCGTCAAAGTTATAGGGGGTCGCGATATTGCCCTGCCATCCGGCGTTGCCATTGGGAAGCGTAACGTTGGACGCCGGAATGAAGTCATTAATGATCTTCACGGCCACCAGATCCTGGCGGTTCGGGCAAATCACATTGGTGACGCCGTTGCAGACAAAAGGCGAGTTGGTGGCCGGATCAGTAGGCTTGGTCGCAGAGGCCGTGAAGTTGCCGGTACGTTCCAGAGCGGTGGGCACGCGGGCGCCGCTCAGAAATGTGCTGGTGGCCTGTCGCAGTCCTGAATAGGAACCAAAGAAGAAAGCTTTGTCCTTCTTGATCGGACCGCCGATGGTGCCGCCAAACTGGTTGCGATGAAAAGGCGCCCGCGCCAGCGTCGATCCCCAATCGTTGGCATTGAAGACCGTGTTACGAAGAAACTCAAAGGCCGAGCCGTGAAAGTCGTTGGTGCCGGACTTGGTGATCACGTTGATGACGCCGCTGGCGTAGCGGCCATACTCCGCGTTGTAGCTGTTGGTCTGAACCTTGAACTCCTGAATCGCATCCGGATTCGGCAAAATGTTTCCGGTGTTGCGCAGGTTGGTCATGTTTATGCCGCCGTCAAGATAGTAGTTGACTGAACCGGTGCCGCCGTCAGTGCCGCCATTGATCAGCGTTCGTTGTTCCGGGTAACCAAGGATGAAGGTGCTGGTCCCGGTGGATGCGGTGGCCACGCCGTTGTTGTTTGACTGCACGCCGGGCGTAAGGTCGAGCAGGGTGTAGACGTTTCGCTCAACCAACGGCAGACTGGTTATTTCCGCCGACTGGATGGTGCGAGCGATTTCAGAGGTGCTGGTGTTCACCGCGGGGGTCGCCATTTCGGAAATCGTCACCGTCTCAGTAACCTGCCCGACGCTCAGGGCCGCATCCACACGCGCGGTTTCGTTCACCTGCAGCACGACGTCGCTAAAAAAGGCTTTCTTGAAACCGGTGTAAGTAACTTCCACCGTGTACTTGCCAATCGGCAGGAACTCAATTCGATAATCACCATCTTCGTTGGTAGTGACCGTCCGCGACAGACCGGTATCGACGCTGCGCGCCATAACCTGCGCGCCCGGAACCTTTGACCCGCCCGGATCTGTAACTGTGCCCACCATGGTCGCCGTAGTCACCTGCGCACTTACGACCAGGGGAATCGAGAGCAGCAAAGCGATCGCCGCAAATTGAATCGACCGCCAACCGAAACTTAGTTCACTAAACATGTCCGTGCCTCCAATCAGAATTCAAAGAGATTCAAGCAACAGCGCTTGGTTGCTGCTTCGCCTATCAACCGCGATGGGACCTAATCCGAAATCGAGGAAGGTTTGGACTGGAGCGCAAGCGTCCTCGCTTGCATTTCTCTAACTGCGCTCAACCGGGACGGTTGCGCTCCAGTCAACTAGGTCCTCACCCAACTCCTGGTTCTTATTGCCTTGGTTACGCGACGCGGGGCGCCGCGAACGTGGGCGCCGCAATGAGGGCCGCGGCGCCGCGCAAACGTGAATGCTCGGCGGTGGACGCAATCCGCAAAGGAGTGCGGCCGCCTTTTTCGGTCAAGGCTCTTTCTGTCTGAGCTCGCATGACTGTCTTTTCAATCATGTCCCAGGCAGTCGTAATCTCGCCGTCGAGATAAATGCACTCAGGATTAATTACGTTAATGATGGTGCCGAGTCCGAGCCCCAGAAAGTGCGCCGTGGAATCGATGGCGGTGCGCGCTTTGACATCGCCGCCGCGGGCCCGGGCGATTAAGTCCATGACCGTAAAAGAGCCATGTTTGGCGCGATGAAGCTTATTTGGACTAAGCTTGGACAAATTCCATCCAAAATAGCGTGACAGGGTGGCGAGATTGGAAATGTAGGCTTCCCAGCAGCCGGCGGAACCGCACATGCATTTCGGCCCATCGATGTTCAGCGGCACGTGCGCGAACTCGCCGGCAATATAGTCGGCTCCGCGCAGCAGCTCGCCGTTGACTACGACGCCCACGCCGACGCCATCGGACACCCCGACGTACACAAAATTCTGCGGACGCAGCGGCTCGCCGCGCTCCAACCATAGATGAGCCAGGGTGCAGGCGCGGCCCGAGTTTTCGATCTCAACCGGCAAGCCGGTCACCGTCGCCAGCGGATTGCGCAACTCAACATCACGCCAGCCCAGCGCCGGAGCATTCAGGATGCGGCCGCTACGCTGATCGACCATCCCGGGCACCGCCACCCCGAGGCCTTCAACACCCGCGCTAGTGCCGGTTGTCTTAATTAATCGGCGAATTCTCTCGCCTAAGTCGCGAATCAATTCCGGAATTGAGAACTTCGTATCGCAGGTCTCGAGGGCCAGCTGGCGCCCGGAAAAATCGCAGATCATCACGTACGTTTTACTGAAACGAATATCGACGGCGACCACCAGCCGATCGTGAGATTTGATATGCAGCAGCGTCGGCTTACGGCCGAAAGCCGCCTCGCCGGTCGCCCCTTCGTAGATCAAATCCTGATTGAGGAGTTCCTGGACCAGCACCCCGGCAACCCCGCGCGTCACCTTCATGCGGCGCGCCAACTCGGCGCGCGAAATCGGCTGATGTTCGTGAATTACGTTGAGCGCGATGCGCCGGTTAATCTCGCGCGAAGTGGAGCGGGTGGCAACCCGAAAGTCTCGTGTGTTTATCTTGCGCATCGAGGGACTTTGTACAACGTGCGAACAATATGCTCCGACTCCCGTTACTGTCAAGCTTTTTTTAACGGTGGGGGAATTTTTTTCGCGGCCGAATTCGCCGTTGCCGTTACGAGTAGCTCAACCCGTAACCGTACTTGAAAAGCGGATCATAGTCAGCGTCACCAATATTGATGGGAATCTGGGCCATCGATCGCGGCCACGAGCAGGAGAGCTTGCCGCTGGGGCGATAGTCGCCGAACAGGACATCGGCCACCCCTTGTCCCTCAGTGCCAGGTAGCCACGCGGCCATGAAGGCGTCACATTCGCTTAACGCCTGGTTAATAATCATCGGCCGGCCGGACAGCAGAATGGCCACCAGAGGGATGCCGGCCCGCGCCATGTTGTGGATCACGGACAGGTCTTCAGTTGAAAGTGAAAGATCCTCACGGTCACCCACGCCCTCCGCGTAGGGCGTTTCGCCAATCACGATCACTCCCGCGGTGGCGCCCTCTGCGCCGGTCCCGTCGACCGAAAAGGTAACCTTCGTGGCGGGCGACACTGCGCCCTGAATCGCTTTTAAAATCGTCGTGCCGCCGGTGGTCACGTTTCCGCTCTTGCCCTGCCAATCGATCGTCCAGCCGCCGCACTGGTTTCCAATATCGTCGGCGCTCTTCCCCGCGACGTGGAGGCGAGTCAGATTCTTCGCCAGCGGCAAAGTCTTTCGCTCGTTCTTCAGCAGGACCAGCGACTGCCGCACACAATCGCGGGCTACCTGGCGGTGTTCGGCTGACCCGAAGGAGCGGTGCAGACGTCTGTCGGCGAGCGGTGAGCGACCCTTGTCCATCAGACCCATTGCAAATTTGACGCGCAGAATTCTGGTGACCGCGTCGTCAATGCGCGCTGCGGAAACCCGGCCTTCGTTTACCAGTTCGCTCAGCAGCGCAAAGAATCTCGGATAGTCATTCGGTTCCATCGCCATGTCCATCCCGGCATTGATCGAAATCTCAATTGATTTTTTGAAATCAGGATCGATTTGGGAGATGGCGTTGTAGTCCGAGATCAGAAATCCTTCGAAACCCAGTTCCTGTTTGAGTATTTCGGTCAGCAGCCGCTTGCTGGCCGAGGCTTTGACGCCGTTCCAACTGCTGTACGAAACCATAATCGATCCGGTGCCGGCTTTTACCGCGCTCACATATCCGGGCAGGTGGATCTTTCGCAAGTCCGCCTCGCTCACTCGCGTGTCGCCCTGATCGAGCAGCCGTTTCTGGGCGCGATTAAATCCCCCGGTGCCCATCGTAGTGCCGCCATCGCCAACGAAGTGCTTGGCGCACGCGAGCACCGACAGGGGATGATTAAGGTCATTTCGCTGAAGACCTTTGACTGCGGCCGCGCCGAACATCTGCGCGAGTTCCGCCGTTTCACCAAAACCTTCATAGGTCCGGCCCCAACGTTCGTCGCGCGCCACGGCGATGCAGGGAGCAAAGGCCCAGTGGAAACCGGTCGCGCGCACTTCTTCCGCCGTGATGCGGGCCGCCTGCTCAACCAGCGTTGGGTTGCGCGTGCATCCCAGACCGATGTTGTGCGGGAAGATCACCGCGTTCAGCACGTTGTTATGTCCGTGCACGGCGTCGACGCCAAAGAGGACCGGAATCGCCAAACGAGTTTTTACCGCCTGCCGCTGAAATCCGTCATACATATCGGTCCAGGCTTCCAGACTGTTGCCGGCTTTCGGATCGGAACCGCCGCCGCACAGCAGCGAACCCAGAAAATATTTTTCGATGTCACCTTCTTTGAGGGCGTTCTGTTCGGCCTGGGTCATCTGTCCGATCTTTTCAGCCAGGGTCATACTGGCCAGCAGAGGACGAACGCGCGGATCGTAACCAGACAACGCGGATTGGGCTGCGCCCGCAGATGCGACGGCCAGCCGGCCTAAGGGCGAGGCGATCGCAGCCCCGCCGGCTGCCACCGCAGACACAATGAAAGATCGTCGAGTGGTTGCTCTTGTCATATCGATTTAGGTGTTTGATCCAAAGGTTGACGCAGATGATGTCGAAGGCAAATGGGCGATTAGCGCACTCCCCATTCCCACATGCCATACAGAATCTTGTTGTCCAGCTTGTGTCCCGCTTGTTTTAGCACGAGGACGATCTGGCCGCGATGATGAGACTCATGCGAAATCAGATAACCCACAAAGGCCGGCGCATGTGGTTTGAATCCTTTTATCTTGCCGCCCGCCTGCAGGCTCTGACGGACCAAATTTCCAATCGCGGCGCCTGAATCGTTTAGCCCCTGGCGCAGCATCCGCTTGTCCGCGGCGTGTGGTTTCTCGATCTTGTGAAGGTCTTTCAGCGACTCCGGCGCTGCGGCCTTTAACCACATCAGGCGAACATTGTGCAGATGAGCAAACAGCTCACCGACCGTGCGTCCCTTGGCCGGCGACTGATCGCTCAGGCTTTCAGCGGTGATCGCATCGAGCAGGTACAAATTGATGCGATTATGGATCTCCCAGGTCTCGACCACTTCATTCATAATTATCCGGCGCAGGCGAACGATGCCGGACGATTATATGAAGGAGCAAAGCTTCGTCAACCGAAAGCGGCAGAATCCGGCGCGCGTCGCTCACAATTAATGTGACCGTTGCGAGTGTCAGAAGAAAACCGTCGCCATGATGCGCGTCGGGAGACCCTGCTCAGGTCTGACGTCATTTGACGACAAGAATTTCGCCGGGGATTTGCAGCCCAAACCTCACCGCCCGGCCGCGGCGCGTTAATGTGTTTTGCGGTTTGCGCGGCGAGACGAGCCGTTGGAGTGATGTTTTCGTTCCTCGGCGCGATAGAGGTTTACGCGTTTCGAGATCGTGTTGCGGTGTATCCCGAGCGCGGCAGCCGTGTGGCTAATGCGCTTTTTGTTCCGGGTGTAGGCTTTTTGAATGTAGAGCTTCTCGAATTCTTCGAGGGCCTCGTCAAGCCTGATGTGGCCGTCGAGCATGTCTTCAATCACTGCTTCGAGGCGAGGGCGAATTTGCATCGGTCTGATCCTAACTCAGTCTGGGGGGCTGAAGTCCGGGATCCGAAGCATGGTTCTATCCCGGATTCGAGGCTCCGCACTCCAGCCTCATAAACTCTCTCCGGTAATCAGTTCGTACGCTTCCAGATATCGCGCCGTAGTGGCCTGGGCTATTTCAGGCGGCAGCTCGGGACAGGGCGGTTGCTTGTTCCAGTGAACACTTTCAAGGTAATCGCGAACGTATTGCTTGTCGAATGAGGCCTGCGACTTACCGACTTCGTAACTGGCCGCCGGCCAGAAACGCGATGAATCGGGAGTCAGGACTTCATCAATCAGCGTGATGGCGCCGTCACGGTCGCGGCCGAATTCAAACTTGGTATCGGCAATGATGATTCCACGGCCGCGCGCATAGTCGCTGGCTTCCCGGTACACCTGGAGTGAGATATCGCGCAACGTTTCCATCACGTCACGCCCGACTATACCGGCCATCTGCTCTTCGCTGATGTTTTCGTCGTGACCGGTTTCAGCTTTGGTAGCTGGGGTGAAAATTAATTCCGACAGTTTTTCCGACTCGCGCAGCCCCGCGGGCAGTTTATGGCCGCAGACTTCGCCGGTGCGCTGATAATCCTTCCATCCTGATCCGACCAGGTAACCGCGCACCACGCATTCGACGGGAAACACTTCGGTGCGCTTCACCAACATCGAACGGCCGCGTAATTCCTCGGCATGTTCCCGAATCGCCTCGGGCATTTCATCAATGTTGGTAGTTATCAGATGGTGCGGCACGATATGCGCGAGCTTGGCGAACCAGAACTGCGAGAGTGCCGTCAGCACTTCTCCTTTGCGCGCAATCGGTGTCGGCGAAACACTATCAAAGGCGGAAATGCGATCGGTGGCGACAATCAAAAGTCGATCTGCGTCGACTTCGTAAACGTCACGCACTTTGCCGCGGCGAAAGAGTTTGAGGTTAGCAAAAGTTGTTTCGAGAACGGGCGCTACCGATGTCATGAGAAGCTTGCAACCAATCACTCACCTGCCAGCACCAGGTGAGGTTGAGATGAATTTTTGTTGAAGATGCACTTTGCCAATTCAATCACGCGCTGTCAAGAACGCAATCAAAATAAAACCTTTTATCGTAACGACTGATCGATTGATCGATTGATCGATTCGAGTGCGGAACATTTTGGGAGTGCGCCGACTGGTCGGCGCTTTGCGCGCGATTCGTTACTAAAGCGGTGACAAGTCAGCGCACTCCAAAGGCGAACCCCTTGCCCGGTCGCTACCGCTCCCGGTTCTGACTATGAACGCAGCGGCAGTTCGACCCTGAAAGTCGTTCCCTTGCCGGGATCACTCTCAACCTCAATCGTCCCATGATGCAGATCGATGATCTGCCGCACAATCGAGAGACCCAGTCCGGTGCCGCGCTTCTTCGTCGTAAAAAACGGCTCGAACAGACGCGCCAGCGTCTTCTGATCCATTCCGGAACCCTCGTCGGCGATGATGATGCGCGCGCGGGCGCGGCGCTGAGAGCCGTCTCCATCGATCAACTCGGTGGCGATTCTGACCGGAGCCTTTGCGGCGCTGGCATCGATCGCGTTGGCCAGGAGATTGACGAAGACCTCTCGGAGTTGGGCCTCGTCCCAGGTGCCCTCAATCTCTTCCTCATCGAAATCGATCTTGAGCGGCGTTTCCTTCTCATGCACGCGGTCCATCACCAGTTCGACGCTGGACTCAATCGCCTCGCGCAAATTAACTTCCGATACATCCAGCTGCCGGTGTCGCGAGAACTGCGTCACATCTACCACCAGCTTGTTCAGGTGATGAATGCCGCGCTCGACCAGCGAAATCGTCCTTTCCGCCTCGCCGTTATTCGTATATTGCCGGAGCATCTCGACACCCAGCCGAATGCTGCCCAGAGGGTTCTTGATCTCGTGCGCCAGTTGCGCTGCCGCCGAGCCGACCGCCGCCAGCGATTCACTGCGACGCAGCAGGCTTTCCGCCTTCGTGGCTTCCGTGACGTCGACCAGGGTCAGAATCTGTCCGTGCTCGCCGTCAATCTCCAAAGGCGATGAATAGACATCGAAAGTGACCGGCGACTCATCCTGATCCAGCGTCCAACGTCCGCGATAGGTCGCCGCCACCACATGTGAAGCCGTAGCGGCTTCAAGCAATTTCACTCCCTGTGGACTGGCGATGTCATCGTGGATGGATGAGCCGATGGCAGCGCGCGGGAACATGCGAAAGAACGCCGCGTTGGCGCTCCGGATGCGATCGCGGCGATCGACGGCGGCGATCGCGCTGACCATTCCCTCCAGCATTTGATTGCTGAACTCGCGTTCGCGCCGCGCAGCTTCCGTGCTCTGTTTCGTCTGGCGGAAACGGCGCTGTACTTCCCACAGGGTGCCGGCGGCGATC
>Ga0126383_10000700_pt1 | contig 19302 bp, 11 predicted proteins | sample PanSoiMetPlot_35_FD_96882 | JGI IMG/M metagenome (GOLD analysis project Ga0126383, IMG submission 96882) | Tropical forest soil microbial communities from Panama - MetaG Plot_35 | ecosystem: Environmental > Terrestrial > Soil > Tropical forest > Bulk soil | place: Panama | collected 2016-02-17
AGACCGCCGAAGGCACGGTGATGGTAGTCGACAAGACCACCAGCACCGGCAAAGCGGTTGGCGAAAAGACGGCCGAAGGCACGGTGATGGTAGTCGACAAGACCACCAGCACCGGCAAAGCGGTTGGCGAAAAGACGGCCGAAGGCACGGTGATGGTAGTCGACAAAACCGCCGGCACTGCAACCACCGTCGGTACAAAAACCGCCGGCGCTGCAACAACCGTCGGTACAAAAACCGCCGGCGCTGCAGCAACTGTTGGCACAAAAACCGCTGACGGGGCCGTTAAAGTTGCCGACGTAACTAAAGAAGGTGCGAAGAAGACCTTTGGCGTGTTCAAAAAGATAATCCCACACTAAGCGCAAAAAATTAGTTGAATAAGAAAACGGCCGCCATTCCCTTTCGGGATGGCCGCCGTTTTTTGCTCTTCACTCTGATAACCGCAGTCAGGAGGGGGCCTGCCCCCGCTCAATTGACAGGAACTACCTAAAGCGGGGCCAGGCCCCCTTCCTCACCACGCGATTGTTGAGTTGACCTTCCTCATTTGCAGGTTCAGCAAGAGAATGATCTTGCATCACAAGTGGCCGCTGAACCTGGTAGCGCTTAGCTTAATCACACCACCTAAGAACCCATGGTAAGGAAGGGGGCCTGCCCCCGCTCAATTGACAGGAACTACCTAAGCGGGGGCAGTGCCCCCTTCCTGACTGCGAGCTTGTTGAGTAGACCTTTTCATTATCAGGACAATCCATTCTCTCAACGTGACGCACTATCGCTCTTTTGCTCTTCGCCCTTTTTCTTTAGATCCCCTTTCAAATGAGAGTCGTACCAGTCGATGATCCGTTGGTGATAGTCCTGCACCTCTGCGACGGTGGTAGTCGGCATGCCGTGCCCACCATTGGTATAGACTACCCACTCGACCTCTTTGTCCAGCCGCCTCAAAGCGTAGTACATCTCCATCAACTGCCGCGGCGGCACGTTGTGGTCCTGGTCTCCGTTCATTAGCAACAGCGGTGTCTTGATGCGATCGGCAAACATAATCGCTGAGTGTTGAATGTATTTCTGCGGCTGTTGCCAGAGGGTTGCGCCCAGCCGATCCTGACTCTTCTCCGGCGCGTGAATATTGCGCACGCCGAGTCTGGGGCTGTCGGTGTAGAAGCTCACCATATCCACTTTGCCGGAAATATTGATCGCCGCTTTGAATCGATTTGTCTGAGTGATCAAGAGGTTCGTGGCGTAACCCCCATAACTCGTTCCCTGAACTCCCAAACGCTCGGGATCGGCAACGCCCATTTCGATCAACTTGTTCGCGGCAGCAGTGACACCCTTCACCCAAGCCTCACCCGGAAATCCGATTTCGAGATTCACCGACGGCTGCATAACCGCGTAACCGTTCGACGTGAGCACATTGATGGTGCCGTTGTACGAATCATCGAAAAACTGTTCGTAGATATTGAACACCGTCGGATACTTCTTCCCCGGCTCGTAATCAACCGGGTAATAGAGCACGCCGTACTCCTTGTTGCCGTCAGCATCGAGATAGCCGACCAACTCAGTCTTGCTCAACCGTTTGCCTTTTAATTGCGGATTGGCATCAGTCAGCCGGCGAATATTCTTGAATTCAGCGTCGGCCGCGTAAAGATCAGCCGGCCGGTTGCCTTCCGACGAGCTATACACAAAGGTGCGCCCGTCTTTCGCCAACCGGAACCCTGAATAAAGCTTTGCGTCCTTGAAAACGTCATTCAGTTTCTTTGCATTCACGTCATAGGAAACCAGCCCGCGCTCCCACCTGGTCCGTGAAGCATAGGTGAAATAAATCTTGTCGCCGGCCGGACTCCAATCGATCAGCTGATAGCGAGGTGATTCTTTATCTTCTTCAGAGGTCTTGACGATCATTTCACTAGCGCCCGTAGTCCCGTCCATCAACCAGAGACCCTCCTTGTTCGAAACCACCAGGCGGTTGCCTTTCGGGCTCATCCGAACGACACTAAAACGTTCCTTTTCCTTCTTGTCCTTATCGTCTTTGGCGGCGTCGTCTTTCGGTTTGTCCGCACTTTCGGTTTTCACCTTGTCTGAGTCCGATTTCTTACCCGTAAGCTGGCGCGGTTCCTTATCGTCAATCGCGGCGATGAAGATATTTCCGTCTTTGGCGTACGCGTAATGCCGAAAGTCTCTTGACCACTGGAGGCTGATCCCTTTGGTCGATTTGATGATGGTCTTGTTGTCGGCGCGGGCTGCGGTCGTCAGGTTGATTTGATTTTCGGTGCCGCCAATTACGTCATAGTCAGTCTTCTTGGTGATGTCCTCAGCGTAGGTGAGAAATGATCCGTCCTCGGTCAGGTTGTAGGACCCGAGCCGGGTCTCCGGCAACAGTTCGCGGGTCTGGCCGGTCTTCACGTCATACGTCGCGAGCGAGCGAATCGCCGAGAGTCGGCGGACATCGTCCCAGGCCAGGAACGGCTCCTTGCTGGAGTGGACCACCACCGGGCCCGCAGTTTCGTACTTGAATCTCTCAGCGGTCTGCTTTCGCCAGGCGTCCGCGCGCAACGTCAAAAGGAGTTGGCCGCCGTCCGGCGACCATTCGAGTTCCGCGTTGTCGGCGACCTCTTTGCCGGCAGGTAATTTCAAATTCACGAGTCGGCCCGACGCTCTCTCCCAAATTACCGGTTCGAAGGCGTCGCCTTTCACCATCAAAAAGGCCAACCGGCTTGCATCCGGCGACCATTGCATGCCGCGCACCTGCCGCTTGGATGGAAAAAGCTTCTGCGCCTTTCCGGTTTGCGTATCGATCACCAGGACGTCAACCGCGGAGGGGGCGATATAAGTAGGATCTCCAAACCGGTGATTGTCGATCCCGATGCGATCGCGCAAAGTGCCCGAAGTGGCGGCGAGCCATTTTCCATCATCGCTGAGATCGGCGACGCTGATGTTCGCAACATCCAGCAGGTCATCAACCGTGAACCCGGCGTTTGGTGTCTGGGCGCGCAACTGCGGCGCCAGCGCGCTCAAGCCGAAGGCCCACACGATTACAAACGAAACGACTATTCGACGCGATTGTGACAGCCACATAGCATTGATCTCCGAATTGTTGAGTTGTTCAGACTGAAGGCGTCCGTAATCTACAACCGGGTATGGTCAAGGTCAAACTATTGGACTAGTAAAGGCTATTAAGCGGGGGCAGGCCCCCTTCCTGACCACCTGAATCATTAGGTGATCCTCTGATGGTAAGGCTCAGTGCAAGGATCATTGAGTTGACCTTCTTCATTTGAAGGTTCTGCAAGAGAATGATCTTGCATCACAAGTGGCCTCTGAACCTGGTAGCGCTTTAGCTTAATCACACCTACCTAAGAAAACCCATGGTCAGGAAGGGGGCCTGCCCCCGCTTCTCTTGAGTGCTGCCAGAAAATCCGGCAACTTACCTTTCCGCTCATTAATCTCTCTTATAGCTGACGAAAGCTTTTCAGCATCCTCCGGCCAGGCCCATTTCCGGTCAATCGGAAGGGGTCCATCCTTCTGCAAATAGAACGATCGAAAACTGGTCCATTGATAGTCTTTTGCCGACTCCACCAGACCGGCCCGGACCGGGTTTGCATGAATGTAGTTGATCTTCTGCCGGATCATCCAGCCGCTCCACAACGGCGTGGCCTTGAAGCTCTGCTGCCAAACCTGTTGGCCCTCAACACCATGGTCAGGAAATTTGAAGAACCGGTTAGCGGTGATGATCGCCTTGGCTGAAAGACCCTTCAATTCACCTATGAACTCTTTGATACGGCCGTCGCGCGGGTTACAGATTAAGTGAAAATGATCGGGCATCAGGACATAGGCGATTAACTTGGCCGGCCAGCGTCGGTTGATGTCTTCGAGGTGCTTAAGGAAAACCTCACAGCAGGCTGAGTCGCTGAAGACCCGCATTCGATTAACCAGGTTGCCGGTTACATAATGTAAGGCGCCAGCAAGATTCTCGTTGGACCATTTGCGACCCATGCTATTGAACAGTGCGGGGGCAGGCCCCCTTCCTGACCGCGAGATTGTTGAGTTGACCTTTTCATTATAAGGTTCGGTGCAAGGAAGGATTTTTGCATCAGAAAGGCCTCTGAATCTCATTCGCAGGCTTAATCACAAATTCCAAGAATATCCATGAATATCCATGGTAAGGAAGGGGGCCTGCCCCCGCTCAATTGACATCCCAGGACCAGTTAAGCGGGGGCGAGCCCCCTTCCTGACCACCTGAATCATAAGGTGATCCTCTGATGGTAAGGCTCAGTGCAAGGATCATTGAGTTGACCTTTTCATGATAAGGTTCAGCACTGCCGCCATCATTCCAATCCGATTGACGAGAGGGTAATCATGAAGACCTTCGGCAGAAAGCTGATCCTTACGCGGTTCATCTGGGTGATTCTGTTCATTCTCTCGATCACTTTCATTGCCTCAAGACTTGTCGTTGCCGATAACCGCTTAGCCGGCGATTACGACTATTACGTCATGCTCGGCGCCGCGCCGAACGGAGCCTTTGAGGCGCGCCGGCGCATGGGCTTCGCCCACTTTGACGGTCCGTCTGCGGACGGCGCCTGGTTCAAGCGTCGCAGCGGCGCTCCGCTTTTTACCATTACGAAGGTGACGGTCACGGCCGAGCAGATCACTATGTCGCTCGAGAACGGCAGCGAAATCCGAGGGGCGTTGAAAGACGACGGCCTCGAAGGTCGAACCTATCGCGACGGCAAGCCCATCGATCGTATCTGGCTGGTGAAACGCTCCGCACCAATCTCCTGGGAGTCGAACTATGCGCTCTGGCCGGGCGACAACTCGCGCCCCACGTTTCAAGTCACCGTCGATCCCGCCGTGCCGATGACCGCGCGTGACGGCACCACGCTGATGAACTATGTGGCCCGACCGTCCGGCGCCGGGCCGTTCGGCGTCGTGCTCGAACGCACACCATACCTGCGCATCGACAAAGCCAACGGTGAGTTCTGGGCCTCGCGCGGTTTCATCTATGTGAAGCAGGACCAGCGTGGCCGCGGAGGATCAGGCGGCGTCCTCGACACAAACCTGATGCAGGAACAGGACGGTTACGACGCGGTCGAATGGGCTGCGAAGCTGCCGGGCAGCAACGGCAAGGTTGGGGTGATTGGCGGATCCAATCCGGGACTCAACGCCTGGTACGCGGCCATCGCGGCGCCGCCTCATCTGGCGACGATCGCGCCGACGGTCGCGACTGCTGATCCGCTGCGCATCCTGCCGTACATCGACATGGTTTTCCGCCGACCGTCGTCCCGTGGCTTTGCCTGACGCAAGTGAAGGACAAGATGTCGGACATCAGCAATGTGAAAGACGTCGAGGCATTTGCGCACCTCCCGGTCATCGCCGCGGCCGAATCGGCCGGGTGTGGCCGCCCGCAGTATTGGAACAACTGGTTCGATCACCAGCAGGACGACGCCTACTGGCGCGCGCTCAGCATCGAGCGGCATCTCGACCGGGTCAAAGTGCCGGTGCTCGGCATTGCCGGCTGGCATGACGATGCGCGAGGAACGATCCGGAACTTCGAGATCATGAGCCGTCTGCAGCGTCGTGAGAACGGGGCGCCGCCGTACCACGTGGTGATGGATGCCAGCGCGCACAAAGGCATCGACTACGTGAATGGCTACTTCGGGCCGCAGGCTCGGATCGATCGCCGCGAGCTGCAACTCCGCTGGATGGATCACTACTTGAAGGGCATCGACAACGGTGTGGATGAGGAACCGCCGCTCGACATCTTCGTCATCGGCGACAACACCTGGCGGAAAGAACGTGAGTGGCCGCTGGCCCGCACGGTGTGGACGAATTTCTATCTGCGCCAGGATGGCAAACTTGAGGCGACCGCTCCGGGTAATGAAACGCCGGATGAGTACCGGTACGACCCCGGCAATCCCACTCCGTTTCTGGTGAACTCGCGCGAACTCGAGTTGAGTCTCAACGAAGACTATCGAACAGTGGACAGCGAGCGGAAGGATCTGGTGACCTACACGACGGCGCCGCTCGACAAGGACATGGAGATCACCGGGCCAATGACCGCGACCCTGTGGGCGATAACTTCGGGGAAAGACACGGACTGGAACGTCATGGTGCAGCACGTCTATCCGGATGGGCGGGCAGAGCGCATTCAGGACGGCGTCATGAGGGCGCGTTTCCGCGACGGCTTCGACCGGCCCTCGCTCGTCGAGCCAGGCCGTGCCTACAAATACGATATCGATCTATGGTTCACCTCGCGGGTGATCCCCGCCGGCCATCGTCTGCGCGTCGTCGTCGCCTCTGCCGCGTTCCCGAAATACGACCGCAATCTGAACACCGGCGGTGATAACGAACGGGACACAAAATACATCGTAGTCAAACAGCGCATCCTTCACGACCGAGCCCACCCGTCCTTCGTGCGCCTACCAATCATCCCTCGTTGAGGCCGTCAGCGGAGCCGAGTTGAAGACATTTCCCTTGGATAACGGCAGTCAGGAAAGGGGCCTGCCCCCGCCTAGACTTATCCCAAGGTGTCGACTGAGCGGGGGCAGGCCCCCTTCCTGACCATCTGAATCATAAGTTGACCTCTGATTGTAATGGCTCAGAACATAGGAAGAATTTTGAATTCGTCTTCTTCGGGGACTACCTTCGCCGGCGCGTCGGGGACGAGCAGCGTTGCTCCCGCTTGAGAATCGCACAAATCGGAGGCCTGAAACCGTTGTGTACGTCTAACGGGCGGCGCGAGCAACGGGTCAGTACCATCTGCGTCACCATATGGATCGAGACGCGCGTCTAAGGCCCACGTGATCCATTCGCTCACGCGAATGTTATTGACTCCATTCCGATCGCGGCCTCACTTGTCAGCGAGGGGCCGATCGCGTCAAGCTGCGCTTGAGTTTTCTATCTCGAAGGCGAAGTTGTCGCCCTCGCTTAAGGAGTTCCGCAACCATGAGCATCACGAATGAACTAGCCGCTCTCTTCAGTCGCGACCTGGCAAAGTTGAGTAAACAGATCGAATCGTTTCCGGCTGACGAGTTACTTTGGCAGACACTTCCGGGGGTGATTAATTCGGCGGGCAATCTGGCGCTTCATATCGAAGGCAATCTCAGCGAATTTGTGGGACGGCAGCTTGGCGGTTTGCCCTACCAGAGAAACCGCGATCTTGAATTCAGTTCGAAGTCAGGAACGCGAGCCGACCTGAGCGCGCGTCTGGCGAAATTAAGCGAATCGATTCCCGCGGTAATCGACGGTCTCAACGCTGACGAATTGGAGAAAGAATATCCCCAGGTCGTGCTTGACCGGCCGATGTCAATCGGCGAGTTCCTGATTCACCTTTACGGACACCTGAACTGGCATCTCGGCCAGGTGGATTATTTAAGGCGTCTGCTCGCGCCGCAGGCGTGAGATCAAATGGGCGTGGGCAACTGTCAGAACCGCCTGCGGTCGCGGGCGGGCGGATATCTTTTGTGATCGACCGCCGGTGGACGCGGCCGCGAAGCGGCCGGAAGAAGGTAGCCAGATGTGAAACATCTGGGTACAATCCGCCAATCAAATCCGCGCATCGGCAGATGCGCCACAAATTGATGCCTTCCACACACATCAGTTTCCATTCCCATGTTGTCTTCTCGACAAAGGAGCGGGTCTCGATAATTGGCGAAGATTGGCGCGGACGACTCCATGCATATCTCGGCGGTATTGTTCGGGGCGTCGAAGCCACACCCTTGGCGATTGGTGGGACAGCAGATCACGTGCATCTGCTAATTGGCATGAAGTCTTCTCATCGTATTGATTTTTTAGTGCGCGACATCAAGGCTGATTCTTCCGAATGGATTCATCGTGAATTGGGTAAGCGGAGGTTTCAATGGCAAAAAGGATATGGCGCTTTCTCGGTTAGCCCGTCGAACATCGAACGTGTACGAACATATGTTTTGACGCAGGAGCAACATCACCGCCGGGTAACTTTTCAAACGGAATATTTGAGGCTGTTGAAGGCGAGTGGTGTTGAATACGATGAAAGGTATCTCTGGTAATGCTCTGGCGCGTCTTCAACGCGCGAATCGTTTGTTGTGATGTGATCCAGACGTTTCACGTCTGGCTACCTTCTGATGGCCGCTTCACGGCCACCCATTCACCTTCACCCTCCGCGTTACCAATTCATATATCCAGTCGCTGACTCAACGAATGGCAGGCGTTGAGGAACAGGACCATGACCCAGGGGTAGAGCAGCAACTCCAGGCGAATTGACTGGTCGAAAAACCGGGGCATGGCCATCGACAAGACGTCGCTGAGAGATATCCCAACTAGAGTGCCCATTAGCCCACACACTATCGCGGCGAGCCCGATTAGGAGCAGGGCCGGACGTCTGCGCAAGGCCTTGCCGAGCAGCGGCAGGTTAATCATCCCGGTATGCCCAGTCCTTGATTGATCGTCAGGCAGCAGTTTGATGGCGGTCCAAATCTTCGCCACGGTGTGCGCCACGCCGAGGCTAACCAGAGTCAGGATCACCGCGCGCCCGGTCCAGCCGGAGTAGCGCCAGATGCGTGGCCGGATCAGCGCCACACAGAAGGCGGCGAAGAGGAACGCCACAATCGGAAAGACAGCCTGGCGCAACGCGCGCGCTTCTTTGCGTTCCGTCATCCGGAAGTTTTCCAGGTTGCGCCGAATACGTTCGTCGGAGCGGGCACGCTTCAGGTAGTCCACGCCGGCTGGTTTGAGGACTGGAGCGTAGGCGCCGGGACCAGGTTGCGCATTGCGCTCGGCGTCATACTCGGCGCGACGTTTGGGGTCGGTCAGAATATCCCGGGCATAAGAGAGCAGGACGAAGGCTTCGGCAGCTTCGGTTGAGCCGCCGTTGAGATCCGGATGACGCTCGCGGGCGAGCCGCTTGTAGGCCGCCTTGATCTCTTTAACTGAGGCGGTGTGTTTGACGTCCAGAACGTGGTAATAATCCACCATCATCTGTTGACCGCGCAATCTAACAGGTTGCGTTACGAAGCGAAGAGTACATCGTTTCGTTGCGCCGTTCCAAGATTATTTGGGCCGGCGTTGGATAGTTGCGGTGGAAGGTAGGAGAAAACATCGGAACGCCGAGGGTGCGGCATTGAGGGTGACTCAGCTCAAGAGCGTGCGGGGCCTTGCTAACTTGCCACTAGCTTCAGCTAGTGGGAACAGAATAAGAAAAGAATGCGGCTTTAGCCGAAGATCTCATTTAGGCTCAAGCCAGGGAATGGGCTTTGTAGGTTCGGCTAAAGCCGATTTTCAAGATATCTTCTGTGTCCACTAGCTAAAGCTAGTGGCAAGTTACTGAAGCTAGTGGCAAGTTACTGAAGCTAGTGGCAAGTTACTAAAGCTAGTGGCAAGTTACTGAAGCTAGTGGCAAGTTACTGAAGCTAGTGGCAAGTTACTGAAGCTAGTGGCAAGTTACTGAAGCTAGTGGCAAGTTACTGAAGCTAGTAGCAGGTTACTGAAGCTAGTGGCAAGTTACTGAAGCTAGTGGCAAGTTACTGAAGCTAGCGGCAAGTTACTGAAGCTAGTGGCAAGTTACTGAAGCTAGTGGCAAGTTACTGAAGCTAGTGGCAAGTTACTGAAGCTAGTGGCAAGTTACTAAAGCTAGTGGCAAGTTAAATGGACCTACAAACTCTAAAAACACCTAGTCTCCTACTCGACGTCGCGAAGGTTAGGCGGAACGCTGAACGGATGAGCCGGCGCGTGAAGCAATTTGGCGCGGACCTGCGGCCGCATATTAAGACTCACAAGTGTATCGAGGTTGCGCGCATGCAGACTGCCGGGCACTCGGGCGCGGTGACGGTCTCGACGCTGGCGGAGGCGCGGGCGTTCGTGGCGAATGGGTTCTCGAAAATTACTTATGCGGTTCCAATCGAGCCGGGGAAGTTTGACGAGGCAATTGCCATCTCGAGAGATTGCGAGTTGTCGCTCTTAACGGATGAGCTTGAGATACCGGGCCAGCTGAACGATGCGGCCAAGCGCGCGAACGTCCATTTGAATTTGTTTCTCAAGGTCGATGTTGGGTATCACCGTTGCGGCGTCGAGCCTACTAGCGAAGAAGCGTTCGAAATTCCCAGACGTATGACGGCCGCGTCCAATTTGCAGTTTGCGGGGATCCTGACCCACGCGGGACATAGTTATAACTGTCAGACCAAAGCCGAAGTTTTGGCGTTGGCCAGACATGAGCGCGATTTGATGGCGGACTTGGGCGCGGCATTGCGGAAAGACATTGGTCCGGTACCCATCGTGAGTATTGGGTCAACTCCCACGATCACCAGTGTCGATCATCTAAACGGCGTCGATGAAGTGCGGCCGGGAAACTACATCTTTTTTGATGCGTTTCAGGCGACCCTGGGCAGCTGCGCGTTGGATGACTGCGCGCTGACAGTCCTGGCTGCGGTCGTGCATCGAGACAGAGCCAGGCGAAAAGTGATCATTGATGCCGGGGCCATCGCGCTTTCGAAGGACCGTGGTCCGGTGGGCATCGATCCGGTTTGTGGCTATGGAAAAGTTCTCGACCTGACGGGCAAGGATCTAAGTCTGAATGTCAGCGAGATGTCGCAAGAGCACGGCTTCGTCGTGGTGAAGGACGAGGACGCTTTTGATCAATTGAAAGTTGGAACGCGCGTTAGAGTGCTGGCAAATCATTCATGTCTGACCGCGGCGCAGCATTCACATTACGAGGTGCTTGAGGACGAGCAGATTGTGGACCGCTGGGAGATTCACACGGGGTGGTAAGCATTTCAAAATGCAATCTCGATGTTTGCATTGGAAGGCCGGCTCCGCCGATCTATTTGTGGAAAGCTCTGCTTTCTGGCCAGTGTTGCCGGTGCTTTGCGGCTTCGGCGCAATTAGAGCGGGAGAGCCGCGACGCTACTGTCATCGCGCGCGGGAATTTAACCTGCCACTAGCTATGGACTTGCCACTAGCTTTAACTTGCCACTAGCTTTAGCTAGTGGGAAGCAAGGAGACAAGCAGGGCTTTAGCCGAATTTCTAAAGATGAGCGTCGATCAAAAACTGCTTATAGCTAAAGCGGCAAGATGGATCATTCTATTATGTTCGGCTAAAGCCAGTGTTCATTGAGATTTCCTTTCCACTAGCTGAAGCTAGTGGCAATTTCTGGATTCACTCGGGACAGGAATCAATTTATTGATTCGATAAAGTTGTCATCTTAATTTTTTACCTGGGGATGCTTTGACTTTCTTAGGATTGGTTGCGGTACTGCGAACGTGTCCGCATGCTGCGGAGAATTTTGCCCCGATTTCGAAGGCCGGTGGCGAATTGTATTGGCCCCGGGTCGTGCCCCAATTTTGAAATCGCTCACCGTGCCGGGAACGCGGACGCCCTCGTCCGCACCCTCGCATTCTTATCAACCGTGCGGACGAGGACGTCCGCGCTTCCAGTTCGAGGCATTGGAACCAACAGCGGTAAAAATCCTTAGGCTTACTCGATCTAGTCGGATACAATCTCGCCGCCTTACACCCCGGTGTCAATGAGCATCGCAGCAGGAGCCCGACTCGGCCGTTATGAAATTCGCGCAAAGCTTGGCGCGGGCGGAATGGGCGAGGTCTATCTCGCGCTTGATACCGAACTTGATCGCAAGGTCGCGCTCAAGATTCTGCCGGCGGAACTCGCCGGGCATAAAGACCGCATGCGTCGCTTCATACAGGAAGCGAAGTCTGCCGCCGCGCTCAATCATCCCAATATCGCGCACATCTACGAGATCGGCGAAAGCGACGGGTTGAATTTCATCGCGATGGAATATGTCGAAGGCGTGACGCTGCGCGTGAAGATTCGCCGGGAGCACGCCCCGATAGACAAATTGCTGCGCCTGCTGCAACACGCGGCCGAAGGATTGGCGACGGCCCATGCGGCCGGCATCGTGCATCGCGACCTAAAGCCCGACAACATCATGGTCACGCGCGATGGACACACGAAGATACTCGACTTCGGGCTGGCAAAACTCATCGAAAAACCGCCGCTCTCGGACACCGGCAGCGACGTCGCGACCGCCATGATCCCGCAACACTCAAGCCCCGGCGCGATCATCGGCACCATCGGATATATGTCTCCGGAACAGGCGCAGGGGAAGAAGCAAGTCGACCAGCGGTCCGACATCTTTTCCTTTGGCTGCATCTTGTTTGAAGCAGCGACCGGCAAGAAGCCTTTCGCCGGAGATTCGGCCATCAAGTCTCTGCACATGGTGATCTATGAACCAGCGCCGCTGATCTCCGATCTCAATCCCGCCGCGCCGCCGGAGCTACAGCGAATCGTGCGGCGATGTCTGGCCAAGGATGCTGACGATCGATATCAGTCGATCAAAGAAGTCGCGATTGAGCTGAAGGAATTAAGACGCCAATTGGAAAGCGGCGGCGGGATCGAAACCACGACGCCGCCGCCGTCAAACAGTGTGGCCGAGTCTGCACGTGAAACCGCCTCCTCAGCGCAAACATTCGCAGCTGACTCCGAGGTGAGGAGCACCCGGCCTGCCTCTAGCGCCGGGTCCATGGTCGCTGCCGTCAGCCGGCATAAAATCACTGCGCTGCTCGCCGTGCTCCTTCTGGCCGGCGCGATCGCGCTCGGACTTTACCTGCGCTCGCGGGCAACGGCGGCCACGACGATTAACTCGATTGCCGTTATGCCATTCGTCAATGACGGTGGTAATGCCGACCTCGAATATCTCTCCGACGGCATGACGGAAACGTTGATGAGCAGCCTGTCGCAGATTCCAAACCTGAATGTGAAGGCGCGCTCGCTGGTATTTCGCTATAAAGGCAAAGAGACGAATCCGCAAACCGTGGGTCGTGATTTAAATGTGCAGGCCATTCTGAACGGCCGGGTCGCCCAGCATGGGACTGACCTGGTCTTGTACCTCGAATTGGTCGATGCACAGACGAGTAATCTGATTTGGAGCGATCGCTACGTGCGCACGCAAGCCGATCTGGTTTCATTGCAGAGCGAAATCGCGCGTGATGTTTCCGGCAAGCTCAGAATCAAACTGACGGGCCAGGACGAGCAGAAGCTGGCGAAGAAATACACCGCCAACTCTGAAGCCTACAAATTTTATTTGCAGGGTCGTTACTTCGCGAACAAACGCACGCCCAGTGATTCGCTGAAGGCTATCGAAAGTTTTCAGCAGTCTATCAATGTCGACCCGAACTATCCGCTGCCTTACGCTGGTCTCGGCTTCAGTTATTTGTACCTGACGATTTTTGGCGATGCGCCGGCCCTCGAAACATTTCCCAAGGCCCGCGCGGCTGCCTCAAAGGCAATCGAATTGGACGGCAGCCTGGCCGAAGCTCACATACTTCTCGGTCTTTTCTTGTTCCTCCAGGATCACGATTTGAGTGGCTGGGAACGCGAGTCAAAGCGGGCCCTGGAACTCAATCCAAATTCGCTCGATGCGCATCGTCTGAATGGATTCCGGCTCACCTGCCTCGGCAATTTTGATGAAGGCATAGCCGAGATCAAACGGGCCCTGGAAATCGAACCGCTATCGGCGGCGGCTAAACTCAATTATGCGTGGGCCTTGTTTTTTTCCGGACGTGTCGATGAGGCAGAAGACCAGGCAAAACGCGCCGTCGAACTGGCGCCTGATTTCTGGATTGGGCATTCGGTGCTTTTCAGTTTCTACCGGTACAAGCGCAACTATGCTTTGGCCGTGCAGGAATTTGCGAAGATGAAAGAACTGCGCGGCGAAACCGACGCGGCCCGGGTGGTCAGAGAAAGTTTTGCCGGCGGCGGATGGCCGGCGTTTCTGACGACGCTAACCAAAGATCAGGCGAAGGTGAAATCATCCCCTTACAACCTGGCAAGTTTCTTCGCCGAACTGGGGAACAAGGACCAGGCGTTTGCAGAGCTTAACGAAGCGGTCGACAAGAGCGATCAGTTCGGTTTCATCAAAGTCGATCCCACCCTTCAGAGTCTCCACGACGATCCACGGTTTCAAATTGTGCTGCGGCGCGTAGGGTTTCCGCAGTAGAAATCGCCCTCAAAAGACCAATTGAAGGCAAGTAGTACATCTTAAGTGCGGCTCGCCGCCCCCAGTGCGGAAAGGCTCGCCTTTCCGATAGGTCGTTAAAGGTTAGACGAGGCTTCGCCTCGCGCTGCAGGCATAGCCTGCGCCAGCCCGGGGGCTGCGCGGTAAGGCGAGCCTTACCGCACTGCGGCGCGGCAAGCCGCCGTCTGAACCGAGAAAATCCAATCTGTACCACTATCCAGTCGAAAAAATCTTGGCCTAAACCGGCATTACTCGGATACAATCGCGCGGTTTACCTCATCGATTTCAGTGAATATCGCAGACCGAACCCGACTCGGGCGTTACCAAATCCGCTCGAAGATTATTGAGCGCGGAAGGGCAAGGTCTGGCGTTTGATGCGGGATCTGGAACGAGTGTGAAGGCCCAATTGTTATGACAAGTTGCCCCGCCTGCAAACACTCAGTGGCCAGTGATGCACTCGTCTGTCCCAACTGTGATGCGGCCTTAGATATTACTTCCCAGCCGACGGCGGTCCTGCCGCCATCCAAACAACGGGTCGCGACGCGGATTGACGAAGCCGTGAACCGATCGCCTCATTCAAGCGCGGATTCTGCCGACGGCGCGAGGTTCCCGACGGGGACGATGTTGACCGAGCGTTATCGCATCGTCAGTTTGATCGGTCGCGGCGGGATGGGCGAAGTCTATAAAGCAGAAGACCTCAAGCTCAAACAGATCGTGGCGCTCAAGTTCCTGCCGGCCGCGATCGCCACCGACGGCGCCACGCTGGCGCGCTTTCACAACGAAGTTCGGATCACGCGTCAAATCTCACACCCGAACGTTTGCCGTGTCTATGACATCGGCGAAGTCGATGGCCATACGTTTCTTTCGATGGAGTTCATCGACGGCGAGGATCTGTCTTCACTGCTGCGGCGGATTGGACGTTTGCCCGGGGACAAAGCTGTCGAGATTGCCCGGCAGATTTGCGCGGGCCTGGCCGCCGCTCACGATAACGGCGTGCTGCATCGCGATCTAAAACCTGCGAACGTGATGATCGACGGTCGCGGCAAAGCGCGCATCACCGACTTCGGCGTTGCGGTGGTCGCCGCAGAGTTGGGCGAGAACGAAAAAGTTGCGGGCACGCCCGGCTACATGGCGCCGGAGCAATTGACCGGCAAAGAAGTCACCCAACGCAGCGACATCTACGCTCTGGGTCTGGTGCTTTATGAATTGTTTACCGGCAAGCGAGTGTTCGAATCAAACAGCATTCATGACTTGATGAAGCTGCATGACTCGACCATCCCCACTACTCCCTCGATCCACGTTAAGAACATCGATCCGCTGGTTGAGAAAGTCATCCTGCGATGTCTGGAAAAAGATCCGAGTAAACGACCGGCGTCAGCAATACAGGTGGCAGCAGCATTGCCCGGTGGTGATCCACTGGCGGCCGCGCTTGCCGCCGGCGAGACACCTTCGCCCGAGATGGTCGCCGCCGCGAAAACTGAGGAAGGCCTGCGTCCACCGGTTGCCATTGCTTTGGCGGCCGGTGCGGTATTGATGCTGATTGCGGTGGTCTTTATGTCGGATGCAATTGGAGTGCACTACAAACTTCCGTTTGATAAATCGCCGGAAGTTTTGCAGGCGCGTGCCGCCGAAATCATCAAGCAGGCAGGCTATACGGATGAACCCGCAGATTACAGCAGCGGTTTTTATCCGCAGCAAAAATACATTGATTACCTGACGAAGAATGATCGATCGTCGCGGCGCTGGGACAGACTGGCGAGCGGACAGCCGGCCCCAATCATTTATTGGTACCGGCAAAGCCCGGATTACCTGAGATCGATTGGCCGCACCGCGCGCGTTTCGTCCGATGATCCTCCGCATACTGAACCTGGGATGACCAACGTGTGGCTCGACACCCGTGGCCGTTTGATCGCGTTCTTGCACGTGCCGCCCCAGGCTCATAATCCAGGAACGTCGACTCCCCCACTCGACTGGACGCCGTTCTTCAACGCGGCCGGGCTCGACATTACCAAATTCACTCAGACCGAATCGCAGTGGAACCCACCGCGGTATAGTGACTCGCGGGCCGCGTGGCAGGGCACGTATCCAAATCAGCCGGAGACCCCTCTCCGCATTGAAGCGGCGGCTTATCAGGGCAAGCCAACCTACTTTACGCTGGTCGATCCGTGGGAACAGCCGGCCCTCGAGAAGCCAAAAGCCAAATCGATTTCTGAAAGACTCTCGACCGGGGCGGCTTTTTCCATTTTTCTAGCTACCTTGTTCGGCGGCTTGCTGCTGGCCCGGTACAACTTGAAGCTGGGACGAGGAGATAAGAAGGGTGCTTTTCGTTTGGCGCTCTTTGTCTCGCTCACTTGGATGGTGCGTTACTTATGCGCTGATCATGTGCCCGAATTTTCCACCGAAGTGAGCAATTTCATGGAAGTGCTTGCGCATATGCTGGCGAACGCCGGCCTCACCTGGGTCATCTACATCGGGGTCGAACCGTTCGTGCGGCGCCGCTGGCCCAATCTGATCATCTCATGGAATCGCCTGCTGGCTGGTAACTATCGCGATCCATTGATCGGCCGCGAAATCCTGATTGGGGGAGTCTGCGGTGTGGTTATTTGGGTGCTCGGATTCCTTCCGCAAGTCATCCTCAAGTGGCTTGGTAAACCTTATGATGTAAATGTCTTCACCCCTCCCGTACGTGGCCTGCGTACTATGATAGATCAATTTTCATTCGACTTATTCAGTTCTTTATTTGTTCCTTTGAGCCTGCTGCTTATCGCTCTCATCTTCACGATAGTCGTGCGTAAACGATGGTTGGCGGCTCTTATAATATGGTTCGTGTGGTTGGTCCTGAATGTGACCAGTCCCAGTCTCGCGGCTTACATATGTGGAGCGATAGGCAGCGCCCTGGCGCTCTATGTGATCCTGCGGTATGGATTGCTGACAGGCTATCTTTGCTTCTTATTTGCGAACGTGGTCAGCAACAATGCGACGACGACTAATTTCTCGCTCTGGTACGGTCCGGAATCAACTATCTTCGTTCTGACAATCTGTATCGGGCTGATTCTTTACGGGTTCTATACCAGCCTGGCCGGCCAACAGATATTCCAGGGCAAGCTGCTCAATGAGTGAGCCTTGAGGGCGGCGGCCTGACGCCGCTTTGCTGCAAGAGTCGGCGAAGCCGACGGATGATAGTAGCCCGCCGATTCATCGGTGGGTGTTGCGGCAAAGGACTTAAAGAGTCCGTGAAAGGGACGACTGAGTTTAAGCCGTGACAGGTATGCGTTTTTCAGCCGTCGCTTCACGGACTAAATGTTATTCGACGATTCTTACCCAGCGCTGAAGCGCTCTCGCTACTGTCATTCAGTCCGCTTCGCGGACGGCAGCCAGAATACCTTTGGAGCAAAGCCGCTTGACGCCGCTTATATTTTTCACAGCCGCGTCCTGATCGCAAAAATACTTCGCCTTAGCCGATTTACTCAGATACAATCGCGCGGCTTTACCTCCTCGTTCCCGGTGAACATCGCAGACCGAACCCGACTCGGGCGTTACGAAATCCGCTCAAAGATTGGCGCCGGCGGTAGGGGTGAGGTGTATCTGGCGCAGGACACGAAACTCGACCGCAAAGTGGCGTTGAAGATTCTGCCGGTCGAACTCGCCAACAATCGAAGTAATTTGACATACCTTATCCTGATTAGGAATTTTCAATGATTCCCGCGGGCACCAGACTTGGCCGCTACGAAATTCGCGCGAAGCTCGGTGAGGGCGGTATGGGCGAAGTGTACCTGGCCGAGGACACCGATCTTCGGCGTCAGGTGGCCTTGAAGGTGCTGCCCGCAGACGTCGCGGCGAACCAGGATCGGATGCGCCGCTTCAAGCAGGAGGCGCAGGCCGCCGCCGCGCTCAATCATCCGAACATTGCGCACATCTATGAGATTGGGGAGCGCGATGCGATCAACTTCATTGCGATGGAGTTCGTCGACGGCGTGACGCTGCGCGAGAAAATTTACCGGCAGAAAACGTCGCTGCCGGATCTGCTGAAATATCTGATTCAGGCCGCCGAAGGTTTGGCCAAGGCCCATGCCGCCGGCATCGTGCATCGCGATCTGAAGCCCGACAACATCATGATTACGAATGACGGCTACGCCAAGCTGCTCGATTTTGGTTTGGCGAAGCTGGTTGAAGGGCTGGGCAATACCGGATTTGGCAGCGGCTCCAGTGAAGTGGCCACGGCGATGATGCCGCAGCACTCGCTCCCCGGCACCGTCCTGGGCACGGTTGGCTACATGTCTCCCGAACAGGCGCAAGGCCGCGTGAACGAGATTGATCATCGTTCCGACATTTTTTCTTTCGGCTGCATTCTGTTTGAAGCTGCGACCGGGCAGAAAGCATTTCAGGGTAAAGATGCCCTGGATTCGCTGCACAAGATCGTGCATGCGCCGACGCCGATGCTAAAGGAGTTCAATGCCGCTGCTCCGGACGATCTCCAGCGCATCGTGCGACGCTGTCTGGCGAAGGAGCCGGACAAGCGGTTTCAATCGATCAAGGACATCGCGATTGAGCTGGAAGAGATCCGCAGCGAACTGAGAAGCAGGGACATCGATCATTCGGCGGCGCCGGCGCGGGTGATTTCGGGCATTGAAGTGACTCGCATAGATGCGGCGCCATCGGCCACCGCCAGCATCCCCTCGGCAATTGGCACGGCGCATTCGCAGTCGAGCGCCGAATACCTCGTTAGCGAAATCAAACGGCACAAGAGCGGGTTAATGATGGTGATGGTGGCGGGCCTGGTGGTTCTCGCCGCCGGAATTTTTGCTGTTTACAAGCTTGCCGTCTCCAAACGAAGCGACGCAGCGACGAGCAAAACGATGACCGCCGGCCAAAACATGAAGTTGCAGCGGCTGAATGTTAAGGGAAAGGTCAGCCATCCGACGATCTCTCCGGATGGTAAGTACGTTTCCTACGTAATTAGCGAGGGCGAACTAAAAAGCCTTCACTTGCGGCTGATCGCGGCCGACAGCGCCAAACCGATTGTTGATCCCGCCCCGATTTTTATTGGTGACCAAACGTTTTCGCCCGACGGCAACTACATCTATTACCTGATTCAGGACAAAGACAATCCCAACCGCGCGCTTTATCAGGTGCCGGTGCTGGGTGGGCCGCCACGAAAAGTCGTTACCAACCTCGGAAGCACAATCACGTTCTCGCCTGACGGCAATCGCATAGCTTTCCTGCGCAATGATGAGGCCGCGACGGGTGAAGATCAGTTGATTGTCGCCAATGCAGATGGTTCGAATGAACAAAAGCTCGCGTCACGCAAAACTGATTC
>Ga0126383_10000703_pt1 | contig 19260 bp, 14 predicted proteins | sample PanSoiMetPlot_35_FD_96882 | JGI IMG/M metagenome (GOLD analysis project Ga0126383, IMG submission 96882) | Tropical forest soil microbial communities from Panama - MetaG Plot_35 | ecosystem: Environmental > Terrestrial > Soil > Tropical forest > Bulk soil | place: Panama | collected 2016-02-17
CAACGTGCCCAGGCGCAAGATCGGACCGGTCAGCGTCGAAGCCGTAGTCAGTGCCGCCACGGGAAGCGGTCGCGATGTGCTTAGCGTTCTTGCCGAGCTGGAGGCGGTGCCAAACCTGCCAAAGCCCGCTCTGGTACCGCTGGAGCGCTTCCGGCAGCAGCTCCAATCGATGCGGGCGACGCTCGGTGCACTGGCGCCCGGTGAGCTGATCGAGCACGTCATCGAGGTCACGGGCCTGGACGGCTACTACGCCGACGGCAGCCCGCAGGGCGATGCCCGGATGGAGAACCTGCGCGAGCTGCGCGGTCTGGCCGGAGAGTTCGACTCTCACCCCGACCGGGCCGAGGCGCTCGAGACCTTCCTGACGGAGGTGACGCTGCGCTCGGATGTCGACGCCTACGCGGAAGACGACGAGGGTGTGACCCTGATCACGCTTCACATGGTCAAGGGCCTCGAGTTTCCAGTCGTGTTCATGGTCGGCATGGAGGAGAACCTGCTCCCCCACCGCCGGGCCGTCGAGGATCCCAGAGAGATGCCGGAAGAACGGCGCCTGTGCTACGTCGGCATCACGCGGGCGCAGGACCGCCTCTATCTGACCTGCTCGTTCAAGCGCCACCTCTACGGCCGCTCCGAGGCGTCGTTCCCAAGCCGCTTCCTCCAGGAGATTCCGCACGGGCTGCTGGGCGCTCCTCGGCGAGGGGCGGCTCCGGTGGCGCCTCCGCGGGGGGGCTACCGCGAGCATCTGCTGCAGCGGCAGGTGCAGGCCGCACCGGCGCCGCCACCCGTGCAGCGCTATCAGGAGGGCGACCGGGTGCAGCACCGGAAGTTCGGCGTCGGCGTGGTCATGAAGAGCACTCTGACGAGGACGGACGAGGAGCTCGTGGTCAGGTTCGACGACGCGGGTGTGAAGATCATGAGCGCGACGATCGCTCCCCTCGCCAAGCTTTGACGGGCGACGTCCAGGAGCAGCTCGAGGAGCTCCGCCGGGAGGTCCGCCGGCACGAGCACCTGTACTACGTGCTCGACCAACCCGAGCTGAGCGACGCTCAGTTCGACGCGCTTTACCGGGAGCTGCAGCAGCTCGAGGCGAAGCACCCAGACCTGGTGACCCCGGATTCCCCGACCCAGCGCGTGGGGGGCGAGCCGGGCGGTCAGTTCGCCAAGGTTCGCCACCGCTCTCCCATGCTCAGCCTGCAGAACGCCTTCGAGGAGCAGGAGATCAGGGCCTGGGACAGGCGGGTCCGTGCCGTCGTGGGCGACGAGGTGACCTACGTCTGCGAACTGAAGATCGATGGCCTGGCGATGAGCCTGACCTACCGGCTGGGAGTGGACCAGGCAGCCCGCCTGGTCCGCGCCGCCACCAGGGGAGACGGGTTCACCGGTGAGGACGTGACCGCCAACGTGCGGACCATACACAGCGTTCCGTTGACGCTCCGGCCTGTCGAGGGCATGCCGGACGAATTCGAAGTCCGGGGAGAGGTGTACTTCCCCCTCTGGGCGTTCGAGAAGCTCAACCGGGAGATGGAAGAGGCCGGCCGCCAGCCCTTCATGAACCCGCGCAACGCGGGAGCGGGGAGCGTCCGGCAGCTGGACCCGCAGGTCACGGCCGGCCGCAACCTGCAGACGTTCATGTACACCCTCGACCCCGCGGGCCCGGCGCACAGCCAGTGGGAGGTGCTTGCGGCAGCACAGGCGATGGGGTTTCGGGTGAACCCCAACCGCACCCGATTCGACTCAATCGAGGGGGTGATCCGGTTCCACCAGCACTGGCACGAACGGCGCCACGAACTCGACCACGAGATCGACGGCGTGGTCGTCAAGGTCGACCGCCACGACCAGCAGATCGAGCTCGGGTTCGTTGCGCGCTCGCCGCGCTGGGCCATCGCGTTCAAGTACGCCGCCGAGCAGGCAGAGACCGTCGTGGAGGACATCGTCTGCTATGTGGGACGCACCGGCGTGCTGACGCCGGTGGCGCAGCTGCGCCCAGTCATCGTGGGCGGAGTGACCGTCCGCAATGCTTCACTGCACAACGAGCAGCAGGTGAACGAGAAGGGCGTTTACCTCGGCGCCACCGTGACTGTGCAGCGCGCAGGCGACGTGATCCCAGAGGTCGTGTCGGTCAAGGACCCCAGGGCAGGCTGGAGGATGCCGGCCAAGTGCCCGGTCTGCGGTGGCGAGGTGGTGCGCGAGGAGCCATACGCAGCGCACAGGTGTATCAACCCGTTCTGCCCGGCCCAGCGGCTGGAACGCCTGAGGCACTTCGCGTCACGAGGCGCCCTGGACATCGATGGCATGGGCATGTCGACGCTGCAGCAGCTCGTCGATCGGGACATGGTCAAAGAGCCGGCCGACTTCTACGGGCTGACGGTCGAGAATCTGAAGGGCCTGGAACGCTTCGCCGAGAAGTCGGCCCAGAACCTCTTCAACCAGATCGAGGGCAGCCGGACCCCGCCCCTGAGCCGCTTCCTCTACGCGCTGGGCATTCCACAGGTCGGCGGCGCTACCGGCGACCTCCTCGCCGGTCACTTCGGAGCGCTCGACCGCCTTCGAAGTGCGAGTGTGGAGGAGTTGCTGGAAGTGGAGGGCGTGGGCCCGAACATGGCTCGCGAGATCCGCGTCTTCTTCGACGGCCACGGCGGTGAGCTGATCGACCACTTGCTCGCGGCCGGCGTCAAGCCGCAGGAGGCTGAGGCCCCGGCGGAGGGACCACTGACGGGCAAGACATTCGTCTTCACGGGGACCATGACCCGCATGACGCGACCCGAGGCGGAGGAACTGGTGCGCAGTCTCGGTGGTCGGGCGGCGGGCACCGTGAGCTCTAAGACCGACTACGTGGTGGCCGGCGAGGCGGCGGGGTCGAAGCTGGATAGGGCGCAGCGGCTGAAGGTGCCGGTGCTCACCGAGGACGGGTTCTTCGACCTGATCGGCAAGCGGCCAGGGTGATCGCCGCCCCCGCTGCTCCGAGCTGACCCGCCGCGTGCGCCTGAGGGCCGAGTCCCGGCATTCGGACCTATCCGCGAGTGGGGAGAGGGCCTAATGCCGGCGATTCGCCACGTCGACGGTGGCGCGGCGCCGCCCGGCGCCGCGCTGAGCACTAAGCTGGCAGCGGGATGACATGCCCAAGCTGCGGCCTTGCGCTTCCAACGCACGCGCGCTTCTGCGCTCGCTGCGGCGCTCGCCTGCGATCTGATGGCGCGCCAGCACCGCCACCGCGTGTGGCGTCAGCGCCGGTCTGGCTGCAGGTGCTGCTATGGCTGGGTGCCGGCGGCCTGTTCTGGATCGCGGTCAGCTATCTCGCGCTGGCGGCAGGGTGGATCCCACCGGCCTCCATCGGGCCCGGCGTCGACATGGGCGCCTTCCGTGGAACCGCCTTTTTGATCGCCGCGTGCGCGGCCTCGCTCGCCGTCGCACACGCCGTCGCAGCCATCGGACTTGCTGCCAACCGGCCGTGGGCGCGCACGTTCACAACGCTTGTCTGCGGCGTGTGGATGCTGAGCTGCGTCGGGCTTCCTGTTGGGCTGCTCGGCATCAGCGCCCTCTGGCGGTCACGAGCCGCGGCCGCAGGCGTCGGCCCCGCCGCCTCCAGGCCCGTTAACTGAGCCTCCCTGCGTGTCGAACCCCCGTGACTCCCTGGGCCTTCGGCACCATCTGTAAACTCACTCGATGACCCTCTCTCGGGGTGACGTCCGTCACGTTGCGATGCTTGCTCGGCTGGGCCTCGAGCCTGGCGAAGAGGACTTTTACGCCGATCAGCTGAGCGCGATACTGGCGCACATCGACAGGCTCCGGGAGGTCGACACCGCGGCCGTTCCTCCCACAGCACAGGTGGTGCCGCTTACGAATCGCACCCGAGAGGACGAGCCGCGGCCAGGGCTCAACCAGGAGCAGACGCTGGCAAACGCGCCCGAAGCTCGCGACGGCTATTTCGTCGTCCGCGCCATCCAGGAGGCAGAGCCGTAGACACAATCTCGGAGCTGCACGACGCACTTCGGAGTCGTGCTGTGAGTTCCACTGAGCTGCTCAACCGTCACCTGGCTGCCATCGAACGTGAAGAACCCCGGATCAAGGCATTTCTCCGGGTCACAGAGGATCTGGCTCGCGGCCAGGCTGCTGAAGCCGACCGCCGGCTCGCGACCGGCGAGAACGGCAGCCCGCTACTGGGCATTCCCATGGCGATCAAGGACGTGCTCTGCGTGGAAGGCGTGGAGACCACGGCAGGCTCGCAGATCCTTCGCGGCTTCCGGCCTCCTTATGACGCCACCGCGATCGCGCACCTGCGGCAGGCTGGAGCGGTCTTCCTGGGCATGACCAACTGCGACGAGTTCGCGATGGGCAGCTCGACCGAGAACTCGAGCTACTTTCCCACGCACAACCCGCACGACGTGACACGTGTCCCGGGTGGATCCTCCGGAGGCAGTGCGGCGGCTGTGGCAGCCGGCGAGGCTGTCTGCGCACTTGGCACCGACACCGGCGGCTCCATCCGCCAGCCCGCCGCTCTCTGCGGCGTCGTTGGCATGAAGCCGACCTATGGCAGGGTCAGTCGCTACGGACTGATCGCGTTCGCCTCGAGCCTCGACCAGATCGGCCCTTTCACGCACAGCGTCCGCGACGCCGCCATGGTGCTGCAGGCCGTGAGCGGCTTCGACAGGCGCGACGCCACGTCCGGCGACCGGCCGGCTGACATGGTCTCGGAACTGGAGCTCGGTGTGGAAGGCATGCGACTGGGCGTGCCTCGCGAATATTTCCAGGTCGAAGGGATGGAACCCGGGGTCAAGTCGACAGTTGAGCGGGCCATCCTGATGCTCGAGCGCGCCGGCGCCGAGCTGGTCGAGGTGACCCTGCCCCATACCGACTACGGGCTTGCCGCCTACTACATCATCGCGCCCGCCGAGTGCTCGTCAAACCTGGCGCGCTTCGACGGTGTCAAGTACGGCGTGCGGGACGAGAGCGCCAGGACCCTTCTGGACACGTACCTGCGGACGCGCCGCCACTATTTCGGAACTGAGGTGAGGCGGCGAATCATGCTGGGCACGTACGCGCTCTCGGCCGGGTACTACGAGGCCTATTACAAGAAGGCTCAGCAGGTCCGAACGCTGATCGCCCAGGACTTCGAGAATGCCTTCCTGCACTGTGACGCCATCGTTAGCGCGACATCTCCAACAGTGGCCTTCCCCCTTGGAGCCAAGGTCGACAACCCGCTGGCCATGTACTTGAACGACGTGCTGACTCTGGGCGGAAACCTGGCCGGCCTGCCCGGGATCAGCGTGCCGTGCGGCACTTCCGAGGGCCTGCCGGTCGGGCTGCAGGTGCTGGCTCCGCAGTGGGGGGACGCCACAGCGCTGCGCGTGGCCCGAGCCTACGAGGTTGCGCAAGATGCTTGACGAGAAGTGGGAAGCTGTGATCGGCATGGAGGTGCACGTCCAGCTGGCCACCCGTTCCAAGATGTTCTGCGACTGCTCGTCGGACTACCTGTCGGCCGAGCCGAACTCCAGCGTCTGCGAGGTCTGCCTGGGCATGCCGGGCGTGCTGCCGGTGATCAATCAGCTGGGGGTGGAGCTGGTCGTCAAGACGGGCCTGGCGCTGAACTGTGAGATCCCGGTGCACACCAAGTTCGACCGCAAGAACTACTTTTACCCGGACCTGCCGAAGGGCTACCAGATCAGCCAGTACGACCTTCCCATGTGCCGCAACGGCCACTTCGATGTCGATGACAAGACTGTGCGCATCACGCGCGTCCATCTGGAGGAGGACACAGGCAAGCTGCTCCACGCCGGGGACGCACTCCATAAAGCGGAGGAGTCGCTGGTGGACCTGAACCGCGCCGGGGTACCGCTGATGGAGATCGTGAGCGAGCCCGACATGCGGAGCGCGGACGATGCGCGAGACTACGTGGTGGCGATGCGCGCCCTGCTGCGCGCGATCAAGGCCTCCGATGCGGACATGGAGAAAGGCCAGCTCAGGGCCGAGGCCAACGTGTCCGTCCGGCCCACGGGCAGCGACCGGCTCGGTGTCAAGACCGAGCTCAAGAACATCAACTCGTTTCGGGCGCTGCACCGAGCCGTCGACTACGAGATCCGGCGCCAGGTCGAGGTCCTGGAGGCGGGCGGGATCGTGGTCCAGGAGACGCGAGGCTGGTCCGAGGCCGAGCAGCGGACGTTTCCCCAGCGCACCAAGGAATACGCGGACGACTACCGCTACTTCGCCGAGCCCGACCTGCCGCCGCTCGAGCTCGATTCTGCCTGGGTCGAGAGCCTGAGGGCATCGCTGCCTGAGCTGCCGGCCGCCCGCCGCCCGCGCCTGGAGCTGCAGTACGAGATCTCGAGTTACGACGCCGACCAGCTGACCGAGGAGCCAGTAACGGCCGACCTGTTCGAGGCCACGGTCGCGGCAGGCGCTCCCGCCAAGCAGGCTGCCAACTGGATCATCGGCTCCCAGCCGACGCTGGACGCCGCCAGCCTGGCCGAGCTGATCGGCATGGTGGTCAATGGCACCATCAACCGCGAGCAGGGCCTGCGGGTGATGGCCGAGGCGCAGTCGAGCGGCAAACGGCCGGCTGAGATCGTTCGCGAAGGCGGCATGGCTCAGGTCAGCGACGAGTCGGCGCTGGCCGAGATCGTCGGGCGCGTGCTCCGCGAGAATCCGCAGGCGGTCGCGGACTTCAAGTCAGGGAAGCCGCAGGCTGCGAAGGCACTGCTCGGTAAGGTCAGGGCCGCCACCGGCGGAACCGCCAATATGAGCGTCGCCCGGAACCTGCTGATGGAGCGCCTCAATCACTGAGATGTGCCGATGAGCCCCGGAATACGTATTCGCTTGCGTGGCGATTCGCCTGATGGAACTTGAAGCCGACCTGGAGCTCGGGGAAGCGCTTGCGGCGGGACACGTCCGGGCCCTCGCGGAACTCTACGACCGCTACGGCCAGCTCGCCTACTCGGTCGCCCTGCGCGTACTTGGTGATCCCGGCCGAGCCGAGGACGTCGTCCAGGACGCCTTCCTGAAGCTCTGGCACAGCGCCGATCGCTTCGATGCGCGCCGGGGCTCGCTGCGCTCGTGGGTCGTCACGGCGGTTCGGAACCGTTCCATCGACTACTTGCGGGGCCGCAGCGCTCACGAGCGGCGGGAACGTGAAATCCCGCTGGATGCACAGGCCCGCGGAGAGGGTTCAGATCCCTGGAGCGAGGTGGTGACAGCGATGGAACGCCAGGTCGTCAGGGAGGCCTTGACCTGCCTGCCACCAGAGCAGCGCCAGGCCGTCGAGCTTGCCTATTTCGCCGGTTACAGCCACCGCGAGATCGCGGAGATGATCTGCGTGCCGGTAAGCACGGTGAAGGGCCGGATGAGACTCGCGCTGGAGAAGATGCACTCCTATCTCCAGGGCCGTGGACTGCCGCTGTGAGGGCTGACTGGGATCGCCTCGATCACGACCGCATGGAGGAGGCCGTCGCGGCGTACCTGCTGGACGCCCTGGACGAGGAGGAGCGTGCGCAGCTGGGCGCCCACATCGAGGGCTGCCCCAGCTGCCGGGCGCTGATGTGGCGGCTGTCGCGCGCCGTGCACGGCCTGCCGATCTCCGTCGACGACGTTCGCCCGCCCGAGCGGCTGCGCGAACGCATCATGGCCGCCGCCGCGGTGATACCGCCCGGCCAGGACGCGGTTGGGCAGGCAGCGCCGCGCATCATCGCGCTCCCGGTGACGACCACGCCGGAGTCGCCCATGATCGAGACAAACCGGGTTCGCCGCAGCCGGCCGCGCGCGCTCGCCCACACTGCTGCGGCTGCCGTGCTTTCGGCGGGAATCGCGGCGCTTGCGGGATTCGTTGTGTATCTGAACAACCAGCTCCAGCACGCCAGGCAGCCGCCGACCGTATACGCGCTGCGAGGGACGGATGGCATGGCCGGTGCGAGCGGCAGGGTAACGGTCTTCAAGGATCAAGACGTCGCTGTGGTGTCCATGAACGGGCTGCCTCAGCCGGCGAGCAGCAAGGTGTATCAGCTCTGGGTCATCGAACCGAACAAGGGTCCGGTCTCGGTAGGGGTGTTCACGCCCGACCGGTTCGGTAGCTACACAGTCAAGCTGGACGGGGCGCTCAAAGCCGGGGCAACCATCGCTGTCACTCAGGAGGACGGTCCAGGGGGCGCAAAGCGGCCGACGCAGCAGCCCCAGCTGAGCGGCACTCTCACCTCCTAACCTTTTCACACATCGAGCCGTCTGCCGACCTCCACGTACACAGCCAGTTCTCATGGGACGCCCCGGCGGGCGACATGGAAACCACATGCCGTCATGCAATCGACATCGGGTTGCGGGCGATCGCATTCACCGAGCACGCGGATCACGTACCTCAGGTCCATGAGACGGTGCGGCCGCTCGACATCCTGGGCTACCACGCCGAAGTCGAGCGCTGCCGGGCGCTGTTTGCCGGCCTGCGGATCCTGAGCGGCGTGGAGCTCGGCGAGCCGCACCGATATCCCCGCGAGACTGCGGCGGTCCTCGCAGCCGGGCGCCTGGACCGGGTCCTGGGCTCGGTACATTGCTTCGAGTGGAAGGGCCGGCTGATGGATGCCAGCCAGCTGGCCAGTCTGCGCCTGGCCGAGGTGGCTGACGCGGTGCGGGCCTACTTCAAGGAGGTGTGCGCCCTGGTCGGGAGCGCCCAGACGTTCGAGGTGCTCGCGCACCTCGACTACCCGAAGCGGTACTGGCCGCACGCGGAGCTCTGCTATCAGGAGCTAGAGTTCGAAGAAGAGATCCGAGAGGTGCTCCGAGGCGCCGCAGCGCGTCAGGCCGTGCTGGAAATGAACACAACGCGTGGGGACGTGCCCGAACGGGGCCTCTGCCCGGGACCGACTGTTCTGCGCTGGTGGGTCGAGGCTGGTGGGCGGGCGCTGAGCTTCGGCAGCGACTCCCACGAACCGGGAAAGATCGCTCGCGGCTTCGCGCTCGCGGCACAGGTGGCCGAGGCTGCCGGCTTCAAGCCCAACGACGATCCAGCCGCCTTCTGGAGACGATGAGCCCGCCAGGCCTGCGTGTGCGGGCCGAAAGCACTGTCCACGGCGGCGCGGTCATCGCACACGACGGTGGGCAGGCCCTGCTCGTCTACTACACAATCCCTGGCGAGGTCGTGGAGGCCGAGCCGAGCGGGCGGCGTGGCGGCCTTGCATACGCACGTGCCGCGCGGGTTCTGCAACCGTCACCTGACCGTATCGAGCCGCGCTGTCCTCACTTCGGGGAGTGCGGTGGCTGCGTCTGGCAGCACGCGCGCTACCAGCGCCAGCTGGAGTTCAAGCTGCAGTCCGTAGAAGAGGCCTGGCGCGGAGTCGGGCTCCGGCTGCCGCCTGACACGCCGGTTCTAGGCATGGACGACCCATGGCGGTACCGCATCCGGGGCGAGTTCGAAGCGTCATACCGGCGTGACGGTGGGGTTGAGTTCGGTTTTCACCGAATGCGGCGGCACTCGGTGCTGCCTGTACGGACCTGCCCAATCCACGACCAGCGGATCGAGCGAGCGATGCTGGCCTTCGGCCAGGCGGCCACTGAACTGCGCGTACGAGGCCTGCAGACGCTGCTCCTTACGGCCGAGCCGACCGGCAGCGGGCTTCTCTGGCATACGCGGTATCGTGCCCGGGGCCTGCCGGCGCCAGACGCCGAGCTGGCCATCAGAGTGGCGGAGCTGCTGCCTGACCTCGTCCTTCTGGACGACTCGATGGACCTGGAGTTCTGGGGCTTGAAGTTTCGGGTTCGCAGCGACACGTTCGTGCAAACGAACTACCGGCAGATGCTCGTCCTGTACCGCACCGTGCTGGACATGCTGGAGCCAGGGCCGGCGGACTCTGTACTGGACCTGTATGCCGGCATCGGGACGATAAGCGTGGCCGTGGCCCGCCACGCGGGCTCGGTGACGGCGATCGAGGAAAACCCGAAGGCGATGCGGCTGGCGGGCGTGAATGCCCGGATCAATGGCATCGGGAACGTGCGCACGCTGTCTGGCCGGGTCGAGGACGCGCTCCGTGAAATCCGGACTGGCCGGCACCAGGCGGCTGTCCTGGATCCGCCCCGGGCGGGGTGCGCCGCCGCCGCGATTGCCGAGCTGCTCAGGCTGGCGCCTGACCGGCTGGTCTACGTGAGCTGCGAACCGACCACGCACGCGCGCGACGTCTCGCTTCTGGTGCGCGGCGGCTATCGGGTTCGGCGCGCCGTGGTGGTGGACATGTTCCCGCACACGTACCACGTGGAGTCCGTGGTGCTGCTCGAGCGCTCCGCCTGCTGATGGACCCGTCCTGGGAGCACCTCGCCGGAGTGCTTCTCACGGTGGCAGCCGCCGCCGTCGTGTGTCTGGCCGCACGAAGGCGGCCCGGCCGCTGGATCACACCCACCGCGACGGCACTGGGGATCCTGCTGGTCGTCTCCGAGGCGGCCTGGATCGCGTGGTTGGTCGCACACGGTGGCTGGGCTGCGGACGTTGGGCTGCCGCTGCAGCTGTGCGACGCGGCGACGCTGCTGGCGGCGGCGGCTCTCTGGACGCGACGGCGGCGGCTAGTCGAGCTGACGTACTTCTGGGCCTGTGCGGGAACCGTACAGGCTCTGATCACCCCAGACGTGCCTGAGCCATTCCCGAGCTTCGTCTACTTCCAGTACTACGCGGCTCACGGTGGGGTCGTGGTCGGGGCGCTGTTCCTGGTTATCGGTCTGCGCATCGCACCAGGCCCCGGCGCGGTGGTGCGAGCCGCGCTGGCGACGGCGGGATACACAGCCGCCGTCGGCCTCGTGGACGTGGTCACTGGCGGCAACTACATGTTTCTCCGCGAGCCGCCGCCCACACCCAGCCTCCTCGATGTCTTGGGTCCATGGCCCTGGTACCTCGCGACTGCGACCGTCCTCGGCGTCGTCCTCTTTGCGATGTTGAACTTGCCGTTCTGGCTCAGCCGGGAGCCGGCCGTTGCGCCGACCGGCGCCTCGCCGCCAGCGTCGAGGGCGGACGGTCAGACATCTCGAAATGCGTTCCGAAGACCGCACTGGTAGGCCGAGGTGAAGGGCGGTATGGGCTGAGGGGTGGGGGGTGGGCGGCCATGCTTCGCCCACCCCCAGGGTCTAGTGGATACCGTCAGGCCCCAGCGGTACAAGTTGCATCGTGCCTTCGACACGACGCGGCGGTAGCGCTCTCGTGCGGGTCGTACGAGATCAGCTAACGCTGAACCGTCGCCACGAGTTCGCAGAGCCGTCCCACGCCTTCACGCAGGTCCTGGTCGGAGCTGGCGAGGCTGATCCGCACCGCGCTTCCGGCGACATGGCCGAACGCGCTGCCCGGCGCTACCGCGACACCGCGCTCTTCAAGCAGCCGCACCGCGAACGCGTGGGAATCCAGGTCTGACGGCGCTACGTCAGCCAGGATGTAGAAAGCCCCCTCCGGCACGATCAGCAGCAGCCCAGCCTCACGCAGAAGGTCGACTACCAGATCGCGCCGCCGGCGATAGCCGGCGACCATCTCGCCCACGCAGTCCTGCGGACCGTCGAGGGCTGCCTCGGCCGCCTTCTGGGCGACGGTCGAGGAGGACGACGTGGTGCCCTCGGTCATCTTGATCATGGTGTCCACCACGAGGGGTGAGGCGACCGCGTAGCCCAGACGCCAGCCTGTCATGGCGTACGTCTTGCTGAACGTGTAGCAGGTCACGACCTGCTCCGGGTCGGCGTGATCGCGCATGCCCGGCGCAACCGGCCGGCCGTCGAGCATGATCTGGTCGTAGCACTCGTCGCTGACGATCCAGAGGCCGTGGCGCTGTGCGATGTCACCGAGCCGCATCAAGACCTCGGCTGGGTAGACGCGGCCGGTCGGGTTGTTGGGGCTGTTCACGACCAGCAGTCGGGTGCGAGGAGTGATCAGGGCCTCGAGCCGGTCCAGGTCGGGCAGACAGCCCATCTCCGTAGGGCAGGGGTAGAGGAGGGGTCGGACTCGGGCGGTGGCCAGGAGAAGTCGGTAATTCGGCCAGCTCGGATCGGGCAGCAAGACCTCATCGCCTGGATTGCAGAGCGCCATGACGCTTGCGGCGATCACCGCGGCTCCCCCAGGCCCGCAGACGACCTGCTCCGGGGGTACGTCGACGCCGTTCACTCGGCGGAGCTTGTCGGCGAGGCGCTCGCGCAGGGAGCCCAGGCCGGCGGTGGGGGTGTAGCCGTGCCAGCCGTCGTCGAGAGCGCGCTTGGCGGCTTCGACGATGTGGGTCGGGGTGCGGTAGTCGGGCTGGCCGACCTCCAGCCTGATTGCGTCAGGCACCGATTGCGCCAGGTGCATGATTTCGCGGATGCCGGAGTGCGGGGCGGTGCGCAGCGTGGTCGAGAGCTCAGCCGGTCTCACGTGCAAAGTCTAGGGTTGCCTCCACGACCCGAGACGGCGCACGGCCGTACCTCTCGGGTGCTGCGGTCGCGTTGCGGCACCCGAAGCTCCCGGCATAGCGTTGAACGATGCGAGCACTGATCTCAACACCGAACGGCCCCTTACCGGCCGAGATACAGGAGGTCGACGAACCATCGCCGGCGTCAGGCGAACTGGTGCTCGAGGTCCGCTCTGCTTCGTTGAACCGTGGCGAGCTCTCCCTGCTGGCGGCAAGGCCGGGCTGGCGGCCGGGCCAGGACGTCGCCGGAGTTGTGCTTGAGGCGGCGGCCGACGGGAGCGGTCCACCAGAGGGGGCGCGGGCCGTCGCGGTCGTCGACCAGGCGGGGTGGGCCGATCGGGTGGCTGCACCTACCAGCCGCGTGGCGCGATTGCCGGATGGCGTGGAGTTCGGTGCCGGCGCCACCCTGGGGGTCGCGGGGCTGACGGCTCTGAGGGCGCTACGCCTCGGAGGTGATCTGCTGGGCCGCGATGTACTGGTCACCGGCGCAAGCGGCGGTGTCGGCAGGTTCGCTGTCCAGCTCGCTGCTATCGCTGGCGCCCGGGTGACGGCAGCCGTGGGGAGCGCCGATCGAGGCGAGGGGCTGGAAGGCCTGGGAGCGGCCAGGACAGTCGTTGGAGACGAGGATCTCGGCGGCCCTTTCGACTTTGTTATGGAGGGCGTCGGCGGCGGCTCGCTGGAGCGGTCGGTGCATGCACTGACGCCAGGTGGGGGGGTCGCGCTCTTTGGCGCCGTTGCCGGGGAACCGGCGAGGCTCGGGCTCGCCGACTTTCGCGGTTGCCCCGGCGCTCGGATCCAGAGCTTCTTCATCTACTCGACCGACGTTGGGACGTTCGGACGGGACCTCGCCTTCATGGCCGGACTGGTGGCCAAAGGTAAGCTGCGACCGCAGATCGGCCTCGAAGTCAGCTGGCGAAACCTTGGCGCTGCGGTGGAGTCCTTGCGCGGCCGCCGCGTCAGAGGCAAGGCGATCTTGAGGATCGACTAGCCAGGGTGCGCCCGATCGACCAGCCGCTCGGCGCCACAGGATCGACTAGTCCGAGATTGGACCAATTGCCGGCATTCGGCCCTCTGCCAACCTCTCCGATCGGGCCATTCCCCAGCATTTGGTTCACTTGCGGCACAACTCCGGGCCACTTCTGCAGCCTGCGCCCGATCGACCAGCCGGCGCCGGCCGTGCCCATGCCGTGGGCCTGATCCACAGCCACACGGAAAGTCTAGAATCGTGAGGCCCGCCATCCCGTCCACGCCAATGCCACACGCACCCGAGACGTTCGTCCACCTCCACAACCACACCGAGTTTTCGCTGCTCGACGGCGCCAGTCGTATCAACGCCATGGTGGCACGAGCGGCCGAACTCGAGATGCCCGCCCTGGCCATCACAGACCACGGGGCGATGTACGGCGCCGTCCACTTCTACAAAGCGTGCAGGCAGGCGGGGATCAAGCCGATCCTTGGCTTCGAAGCGTACGTGGCGCCCAGGGGCCGCTACGACCGGGAGGTAAAGGTCGACCGAGACCCCTACCACCTGACCATTCTGGCGGCCGATGTCGAGGGCTACTACAACCTGATGGCGCTATGCACTGTCGGCCAGAAGGAAGGCCTCTACTACAAGCCCCGCATCGACCGGGAGGTGCTGGCCAGGCACTCGAAGGGGCTGTTCGTGCTGTCTGGCTGCCTGGGAGGCGAACTGGCCACCAAGATCGGCCAGGGGGACGAAGACGGTGCCAGGGAGACGGTCTCAGCGTATCGCGACATATTCGGGACCGATCGCTACGTGCTCGAGGTCCAGCGTCACGGCATCGAGCTGCAGGCAAAGGTCAACGAAGCGCTGACCAGGTTATCCAGGGAGTTCGGGCTGCGCCTGGTTGCGACCAACGACCTGCACTATGTGCACCAGCAGGACGCCGAGCCCCACGACGTTCTCCTCTGTCTGCAGACCGGCGCGACCTTCGACGACCCCAAGCGCTGGCGATTCGAGTCCCAGGACTACTACCTGAAAACGCCGGCGGAGATGGCGCAGATCTTCTCAGACATGCCAGAAGCCCTCGCGGCCACGCTGGACATCGCGGACGAGGTCTCTTTCAAGCTCCCGCTCGGTCATAACCTTCTGCCGCCGTTCGAGGTGCCTGAGTCGATGACCGCCGAGTCGTACCTGCGGAAGAACGCCGAGGCGGGCTTGCGCTGGCGCTATGGCGACAACCCTCCGCCTGAAGTCCGGGAACGTCTGGACATGGAGCTGGACGTGATCCGTCAGACTGGATTTTCCTCATACATCCTGATCGTATGGGACTTCTACAACTTCGCCCGCCAGAACGGGATCGTGACCGGACCGGGGCGTGGGAGCGCGGCGGGCAGCCTGGTCAACTTCTGCCTGGGCATCACCAACCTCGACCCGGTCGAACACGGTCTTCTCTTCGAGAGGTTTCTGAACAAGGATCGAGTGTCGATGCCCGACATCGACTGCGACTTCTCGGTCGAGGGACGCGAGCGCGTCATCCGCTACGTGTCCGAGAAGTACGGCGCCGGCAGGGTTGCCCAGATCATCACGTTCACGACCATGGCCTCAAAAGCGGCCATCCGGGACGTTGGACGCGTCCTGGAAGTTCCGCTCAAGGAGACGGACCGTCTGGCCAAGTTGGTGCCGGTTTTCCAGGGACGCTCGAAAACCCTGGACGACGCATTGAAAGAGGTTCCCGAGTTCCGCGCCGCCTACGAGTCAGGGCCGCAGAATGGCCCCGACGGACGTCCATATGATCCGAGGCGGCTCATCGACGTCGCACGCACTCTGGAAGGCGTCTCGCGAAACGTGAGCGTGCATGCTGCGGGTGTGGTAATCGCGCCGGATGAGCTGGTCCGGTACGCCCCTCTGCAGTGGGGGCCCAGGTCCGGCGGAAACGGCGACGATCAATCCCGGCAGACGATCACCCAGTACGACATGAAGGCGGTGGGGGACATCGGCCTCCTCAAGATGGACTTTCTGGGCCTGCAGAACCTGGACATCATCAGCACCTGCTTGATGCTCATCAAAGAACACCATTGGGTGGACGTCGACCTGCTGGAACTGGGTTTCCACGACCCCAAGGCTTACGAGCTGATCTCCAACGCCGACACACATGGCGTGTTCCAGCTCGAGGGCTCTGGCATGCGGCGGATGCTGCAGGAGATGAGGCCTCAGTCCTTCGCCGACATCACCGCAGCCGTCGCTCTGTTCCGACCGGGGCCGATGCAGAACATTCCCGCCTACATCGCTCGCAGACAGGGACGCGAACCGATCGAGTACCTGCACCCACGGCTGGAGCCGATCCTCAAGGACACGCACGGCGTGATCATCTACCAGGAGCAGGTCATGATGGCCGCCCGGGAGCTCGCCGGGTTCACGCTGTCCGAGGCCGACATTCTGCGCTCGGCGATGGGTAAGAAAGACAAGGCCAAGATGGCGCTCCAGCGCGACAAGTTCATAGCCGGGTGCGTCTCCAACGCAATCACCCCTTCGCTGGCAGAGCAGCTCTTCGACGCAATCGCGAAGTTCGCGGAATACGGTTTCCCCAAGGCCCACGCCAGCGCGTATGCCATGATCAGCTACCAGACCGCGTATCTGAAGGCCAACTACCCGGTCGAGTACATGACCTCCTTGCTCACCCACATGGAGGGCAACGCGGACAAGGTGGCGGCGGCGATAGTGGACGCCAAAAAGCGCGGGCTGGAAGTCCTTCCCCCTGACATAAACGAGTCCCGCGTCGACTTCTCCATCGTGGAGGGTCGCATCCGCTTCGGCCTGGCGGCGATCAAGAACGTCGGCCGCGGTGCGGTCGAGCAAATCGTCGAGGAGCGCGACGCGCGGGGCGAGTTCAAGTCCCTGGATGACTTCTGCGAGCGCGTGGCGGGCGTCCAGGACGTCAATGCCCGCGCCCTCGACAGCCTCGTCCGCAGTGGTGCCTGCGACGCGTTCGGTGAGCGCAACCAGCTACTGGTGACCCTCGACAAGGCGCGGCTGCGCGCCGAGCAGGCGCGAAGGGATCGGGAGTCCGGCCAGATCTCGTTCTTCGGTCTGGTCGAGGACATGGATGACCAGAGGCTCGACTACGGCGTTCCAGCGGCGGCGCCGATGCCGCCCGAGCAGCGTCTGCGTCACGAAAAGGAGTTGCTCGGCCTGTACCTCTCCGACCATCCGCTGAACCGGATCGAGCAGGAGCTGGCCACCTACACCGACACCCAGGTGAGCGAGCTGAGCACCGACCTGGTCGGCCGTGAGGTCCGGATCGGCGGGCTGGTGCGCTCCTGGCGTCGAGTTGTAACCCGGAAGGGTCAGATCATGGCTTACGCGGAAGTCGAGGATCTGACCGGTGTGGTCGAGGTGACCTTCTTTCCCCGCGCCTACGACGACTTCCGCAGGGCGATGGAAGAGCCGGACGCGGTTGTGCTCATCCAGGGCAAGGTCGACACCGCCCGCGTCGGAGGTGCGATCCGCGCGGCCGCCCCCGCGACTGAAGAAGACGACTTTACGGCTGGAGAAGAGGAGCCCGAGGCCGTCACACTGATCGCCGAGACTCTCTGGGAATGGGCGCGCCGCGAAGAGTGCGACCCGCCAGAGCGCCAGCGGGTGGTGCACATCGACGTCCCTGAGTGTGGCCCCGAGGTCGTGGACGAGCTGATGACACTGCTGGCACGGCATTCCGGCGGCGACGACGTGCTCATACACTTTCGCGTCCAGGGGAAGCAGGTGACCGTTCAGGTCGGCGAGCGGTTCAGGGTGGCGGCAGGTCAGGCCCTCAAGGATGAACTGGACGCGCATTTTCAGCGGGAGGTGACGCGGCTGGAGACTGAAAGGCCTCGGGCGCCGACGAACAGCAATGGCTCACGGCAGGGACGCGATGGAAACGGGCGGGTCAACGGGCGCTGAGCCTCCTGCCGCGTCGGGCCGCTACATAGTGGTCAAGGCGCTCGAGGACGGCGTCATCATCATGGGGCTGACCCGCGGACGGGACACCCGCTCTCATCACTCCGAGCGGCTCGACACCGGGGAGGTGCTGGTCGCCCAGTTCACGGAACTGACTGCCGCCATCAAGGTGCGGGGCCGAGCTGAGATCCTGACCGAGGTTGGCAAGCTGTTCAGCGGCGCATAGCCCCACCCCGACCACGTCCTTACCTCAAGGCGGGGAGAGAACGGGCGGGAGCGCCGGCGCTGACACTTCCATTACAACGCCTTCAGTGCGATCGGTCCGGTAACCCGCCTGCGTACGGTAGTGTGTTGTTTCAGCTGGTTTCGACCGGCGTTGCCTCTGGTAGAGCATGATTTCGAGCCCCGCCCAGACTCCTCGACGCCACTTCGCTGGATGGGGGATTCGATTGGGCGCCGTGGCGGCCCTGGTCGGCCTCCTGTTGGGCGTGGCTGCCCGGCCAGTTCTGGCTACCGATGCCAAGCTGACGATGACCGTCAGCCAGCGCTGGCAGCTGGCGGCCACTCAAGGGTTGTGGACCCCCTACGTGGTCACCGTGCACGAAGAGGGCGGCGCCGGCTTCACCGGCGATGTGTACCTCGTCCCGAACAACAGCCGGACCCCGCCAAACGCTTTCCCCAGCTATCGCGCTCCGATCACGCTTGCAAAGGGAGGCCAGCGCACCACAACGTTCTATGTGATCGACGGGCCCGACGGCTACAACGCCGAGCTCAGGGATCCCTCAGGGCGGGTCGTGGCACGGGCGCAACCGACCGGGTCCCCCGGGTCTCGCACAGCTTTCGGCATCCTCAGCGACCTCCCGCAGGCGGAGCAGAAGATCAGCGCGCCCCTGCGGGCGCTTAGCCAGCTCGACACGGCGCTCGTACGGTTCAGCTCGCCGCAGGACTTCCCGAACAGTGCCGCCTACCTCAGTGGCCTCAGCGGCCTGATCATCGATCAGTTCGACAGTGGAGCCCTCAGCCAGACTCAAGTGCAGGCGCTGAAGGACTTTGTCGGCCTGGGCGGGTCGCTGATCGTCGCCGGCGGGTCCTTCTGGCGCCAGACGCTCCACCCGCTGCCTCCTGAGCTGCTGCCGATGCCCCCCACCTCTACCAGCACCGCCTCGCTGGCGCCGCTGGCCGAGCTTGGCGCAAAAACCACCGAAGCCACGGCGCAGGTGGCGGGGGGCGGCACCTCGGGCGCGGTTGTGTTGAGGGCGCCAGACGGCCAGCCTCTGGTGGTCGAGGGCACCTACGGCGCCGGTCGCGTAGTCGAGCTGACCTTCGATCCTTTCGCACAGCCCTTCGATACGCAGGTCGACCTGGCCGGTCTGGTCTGGGGCCAGGCTATAAGCCGCGCGCTGAGCAGCGTGCAGGGGGGAGCATCGCCGCCGCCCTCCAGGGGCTTTGGAACCGCCTACAACCCCAGCAGCAACCTGGCCGCCGGCCCAGGGAGCTGGGCGCCAGGCTTCGGCGGGAGCAGAGACCAGATCAGCAACATCCTCCAGGACACACCGGCTGCAACCGCGCCGCCGGTTGGGCTGCTCGGAGGGCTGCTTGTCGCCTACGTCCTCCTTGTGGGCTTCCTCAACTACCTCTTCGTGAAGACGCTGGGCCGGCGCGTATTGATGTGGGTCAGTATCCCGGCCATAGCCCTGGTGTTCACTGCGGGCTCCTACGCGGTTGGCTTTGGAAGCCGTGGCTCGGACTTTCTCATCACCGAGGTGCAGGTCCAGCGTCTGGGGCCTGAAGGGGCAGTAGAGTCGTACAGCTTCGACGGCGTCTATCCGCCCAGGAAGGGAGACGTGAGCGTGACACTGCAGGGAGGCACACTCGTCTCCACTGCGGTCGCGCAAGGCACGCTTGGCGATACCCGGGGTGGCGCGGTCATCACCGCCGGCGCCAAGCCACAGGCGCTGCTGGGCGGTGTCGCTGTGTGGACCA
>Ga0126383_10000704_pt1 | contig 19260 bp, 17 predicted proteins | sample PanSoiMetPlot_35_FD_96882 | JGI IMG/M metagenome (GOLD analysis project Ga0126383, IMG submission 96882) | Tropical forest soil microbial communities from Panama - MetaG Plot_35 | ecosystem: Environmental > Terrestrial > Soil > Tropical forest > Bulk soil | place: Panama | collected 2016-02-17
AGTCCGACGCAGATCCAGCTCACCCCTGCGAAGACAAGATCAATACCGAGGAAGATACCGAGAATGTAGAGCCCAGAGACAGGCCAATGGAGAAGGATGATGACTCCTAGAGCGAGAGTGATCAGTCCCGAGAGTACGACCCACAGCCAAGGCGTTCCCTCCTTCATGCTGAAGGCGAGTACAAGGCGCATGATCCCCGACGCGACGAGTGCAAAGCCCAACATCAGTGTGAGCAGTGCTGCCGCCAGAAGCGGATTCTCAAACGTCACAAAGCCGGCGAAGATGTAGAGCAGGCCGAGCAAAACCCAGAGCAGAAACTTGCCCCAGCTCTTGAGTTGGAATGCGTTGATGACCTCGGCGACACCTGAGATGATCATCATGATGCCCACGACGAGAACGGTCGCCACGGTCGCAAACACAACACTCCCGAGTGCAATAAAGCCGGCGATCAGATAGATGACGCCGAGCGCTACGATCCAGCCTGATTTGGCGCGGAGCGGTGCTAGCCCCGTGGACCTATCTGCTGTGATTGACATGTGAGTGCCCCTTAGCTTGAGCGGAACCAATTCATGGGCTTGTACGGGGCTGTGCGGCTTTGATGCAGATCAAATTCGTAAGCGAATTTAATCGCGCGGGCCTAGCAGGATGCCGGATGTGAGCGCCTGATGCCGGCGTGATAATTTCGGTGTTGATCCACAAGCGAGTGAGAACCACACCGTTTGAAGCGAAACTGCCGCGAGAATGATGCGCTGTACGCCTGGTTCAGTTCGTCGTCGCACGCCCGAGAAAATCGACGAGCGCCTTGCGATCCTCTTCCGCGCCAATAGTTTGCTCCGGCATCTTGGTACCGGGGGTGTAATGGGCCGGTCCGATCTCGAACAGCCGGGCGACAGTTTCCTTTGACCAGACGATGTCGAGTTTCTTCAAGGCCGGCGAGAAATTATATCCCGGCAGCGTCGCGATACGACGGCCGAAAATATGCCAAAGCGTTGGGCCGGCCTTCTGACCCTCGTCAGGCTTGAGCGTGTGACAGGCGACGCAGGCGCGGAACATTTCAGCTCCGTGATCGCCGGCATATTGCTTGAGCGGATCTTCCGGTGCACCGAGCAAGGTCGAATCGATCGGCTCGCCGGTGATGACGTTCCAGCGTCGAATGACCGCGTCGGTGCCGCCAGTCAACAGGGTTGCATTGTCGGGCAGGAACGCGACCGACCACACCGGCAGCCCTGGGCCGACCAGCGTGTGCATAAGCCGGCGCTGAATGCGATCGATCACCGCCACCGAGCCGCGGGTAGAGGCGGCGGCAACAATTCGAGCGTCTTTGGCGATGGCAAGCTGAATGATCGGCGTGGCGCCGGCTTCAACTGCGGTCAAGAGTTGGCCTGTCGCGGACAAGAAAAAAACTTTGCCGCTTGCTCCGGCGGCGATGATGTCGCCGTTCGGCGCAGTGACGACACTGTTCAACGGACTGGGAACGTTGTGGAGCGCCACACCGTCGCCGACTGTTTGCCAGACGTGGATCGTCCCATCATATCCCGCGCTGATGACTTGAGTTCCGTCCGGCGAAAACGCCACGCCATTGACGTTCTGGCTATTGCCCTCGAACACGCGCGAGGGCCCGCCGGCGAGCGGCCACAGTCGAACAGTGCGATCCCATGACGCGGAGGCCAGCGTCCTGCCATCGGGAGAGACGGCCAGTGCAGCGACCGGCCCGGTGTGACCATCCAGCACCCGATCAGGTGCTTGCTTACCGGCGGTCCAGATCGCGATGTGGGCATCGCCGCCCGCCGTCGCGATGCGGCCGTCCTTGAGCAACACGATCGCATTCACCGGACCGTCGTGGAAGCGCATCACCTGTTCGGCGACGTTGCGCGACAGCGACCAGCGGATCGCCGAGGTATCGAAGCTGCCCGAGATCACGTGGTGGCCGTCGGCGGAAATTGCCAGGGCTCGCACCGCTCCGCCGTGGCCGCGCAATTGCGCGCGAATGGGGTGTGAGCCGGCGGTTGAGGCCGCGGCGACCAATGCGCACAAGACAAATGTGCGGCTCGATCTGAGCCGAGAAGCGATCATTCGCTATGCATAATAACGTATAAAGCGAGGCCGGATCACGGTATCCAGAACGGTTTCACTGTATCGAAGTCACGCCGGTACGGTTCGATGCCAATGTCTTCTAAGCTGCGATCACTCAGATTCTCCAGGTTGGCATCGGCAAAACGGTACGTCCAGCGGACAATCCAGCTCGTCAAGAAATCTGAGTAACGCGAAAGGTCGAGCGGGAAGATGGTCATGGCACATCTCCGTCTCTCTTACTGGCTCGATGATAGGAGCGGAGGGCGTCCGCTGCTGTGACCGAAGGCACAGTGAAGTTTTGCGCGAATCAGGCGCAAAACTCGCGGCAACTCAGCAGACTGGCTTTGCTCGCTTCGGAAACAAGACTCAGTCGATTTCGGCGCCCGACGCTTTAATGATGGGCGCCCATTTCGCGAGCTCGGCTTTAACGAAGTCTGTCGTGGTTTCCGGCGTGCTGCCAGGTGTCGGATAGATCCCGGCCTTTTCCAGCGCCGACGAAACGGCAGCATCGGCAAGCGCCCGGTTGATGGCCGCGTTAAGCTTGTCGATGATCGGTTTGGGGCTGCGGGCGGGTGCGAGTAGCGCGTTCCAAGTATAGCACTCGAAGCCGGGCAGGCCCTGCTCTTGCAGAGTGGGTAGGTCCGGCATTGCGGCAACGCGTTTGGCCATGCCCGCGCCAAGCGCACGGAGTTTGCCCGATTTTGCCAGCGGCATTGCGGTCGGGGTGGCGTCGAATGCCATGGTGATTTGACCGCCCATCAAGTCGGTGTCCATCGGCGCCGAGCCCTTGTAAGGCACATGCATGATGTCGAGGCCTCCAGCCAGCGATTTGAATTCCTCGCCGCATAGATGAAGGATCGAACCAAGTCCCGACGAACCATAATTGTATTTGCCGGGATTGGCCTTGATCAGAGCGATGAGGCTCTTCACGTCAGTGGCTGGCATCGACGGATGTACAAGCAGCAATGTCGGAGTCACACCGACGCGGCCTAGCGGTGCAAAATCGCGTACCGCATCATACGGTAAATGTTTATAGAGGCCGGGATTTATCGCATTAGTGGAAACCGTCGCCATTAAGATCGTGTAGCCGTCGGGGGCGGCCTTTGCGACTGCCTCAGCCCCGATATTGCCGCCGGCGCCAGTCTTGTTTTCGACCACGAACTGCTGGCCCAGCAGCTCCCCCATCTTCGCGCCCATAACGCGCCCGACTATGTCGGTCGGTCCGCCGGCGGAGAACGGAATGATCATCTGCACCGGACGCGATGGATAATTGTCGCCTGCGCGGACGGTCGTGTTGGCATACGCCGTTACCAGCACAATTCCGGCAAAAGCAAACGCGTTGCGCTTGACTGCTCCAGCGAAAGCACGGCGGCACCATCGATGACGTTTGGCCATGACATCTCCTCCCGCGATGAAGGCTAGCATTTATTGCGGGCGGCGGAAGAGATGACGTGTGGTCGCGCGGGGAGTTGCTGAAGGGCGGGATGAGGGGTCTTACGCGCGCAGCAGCTTATCGATGGTGATCGGCAGATCGCGGACGCGCTTTCCAGTGGCGTGATAGATTGCGTTGGCGATGGCGGCGGCCGTCCCGACGATTCCGATTTCGCCGACGCCTTTGACCCCGAGCGGATTGATCTCGTCATCTTTTTCATCGACGAAGATCACGTCGATGGCATGGACATCCGCGTTCGCCGGCACATGATAATCGGCAAGGTTATGGGTCATAAAACGACCAAATCGTTTGTCCGTCAGCGTCTCCTCATGCAGCGCCATGCCGATACCGCCGACTACCGCGCCGAGAATCTGGCTGCCGGCGAGCTTCGGATTAAGAATGCGCCCGGCAGCGACTGCATTGACGATGCGCGTGACGCGGATGACGCCGATCTGCTCATCAATCTTGACTTCGGCAAAAATCGCCGAATGAGCGTAATGCGCGTATTTGCTGTTCTCATTGGGCGTGGCGGTCGCTTCTTTTTCGATCCGCTCGACATTGCCCGCTCGCATCGCGTCGAGGAGCGATAGTTCGGCGCCGTTGGTCTTGTGCCGAATTTTGTCCTCCGTAAAAATCACATCTTCGAGCTTTGCGCTGGCGAAAGGCGAGCGCGGGGCTTTTTGCGCCATCCGGAGGAGTTGCTTCTGCACCGCGTTGCACGCGGTCTGAATAGCGCAGCCGACCGAGGACGTCGTAAACGAGCCGCCTTCGACCGGCGCATGCGGCAGGCTGGAATCGCCAAGCTTCGCGGTGACATGCTCGATCGGCACGCCGAGCATTTCGGCGGCGATCTGCGTCATCATCGTATAAGTGCCGGGACCGATATCCGCAGTCGCGCTGGCGATTTCGAGACTGCCATTGGCAGTCAGTGTCGCCTTGGCGCTCGCCTCCATCTGCATGGCTTCCCAGATTCCGGTCGCCATGCCCCAGCCGACCAGCTCATTGCCCTCCTTCATTGAACGCGGCGTCGCGCTGCGTTTGGACCAACCGAACCTGTCCGCACCCTGTCGATAGCACTCGCGCAGCTCTTTGCTGCTATAAGGCTTGTCCTCGATCTGATCCCTGTCGGAGTAGTTCAGCAGCCGCAGCGCGAGCGGGTCCACGTTTGCGGCATAGGCCAACTCATCCATCGCGCATTCGATCGCGAACAAGCCCTCCGCGCCGCCCGGCGCCCGCATGTCGCAAGGTGTGTTCTGGTCAAGCTTTACGAGCTTTTGCACGAGTTCGACGTTGTCGCATTTATAAAGCTGGCTCGACCAGGTGACATAACTGCGCTGGAAATTTTCGAACCGCGAGGTCATGCCGATCCATTCGTGACGGAAGCTGGTAAGCTTTCCGTCAGCGTCGGCACCAAGCGCCAGTGATTGGATATTTCCGGCGCGATAACCGATGGTGAACATCTGTTGGCGCGTTAAGGTCACCTGCACGGAGCGCCGCAGCGCCCGCGCCGCCAGCACAGCGAGCGGCAATTCATATTGCGGGCGCAAGCCCGATCCGAAGCCGCCTCCGACATATGGTGCCAATACGCGCACGGCGCCCTGCCGCATCCCAAACACGTTGGCGACATAGTTCTGGCAATTCAGCGGTCCTTGGGTTTTGTCGTAGATCGTTATGCGGCCGTCGCTTTCCCAAATCGCCGTTGCGCCAAACATCTCCATCGGATTGTGATGTTCGACCGGCATTCGGTATTCGGCTTCGATCCGGACCGGGGAATGATCGAAGGCTCTGGTGGCATTGCCGCGTCTGTGGGAATGGCTTTCGCCATTTTCCTTGACTGCGCGCGCGCGGCCGCGATTCTCTTCCAGATCGGTCGTGTGTGTTCGTTGGTCATAATCGATGCGGACCAGCGAAGCGGCAAAGCGCGCCGTTTCAGGGTCTTCTGCCACGACCAGCGCCACCGGCTGGCCGCTGAACCGGACCTGATCGTCATAAAGCGGGCGGAAAGGCGAACCGGGCGGCGCAACCTCATCGCCATATTTTTCATCCGATGAGGCCAATTTCGGCCGATGAGCATGCGTAAATATGTCCAGCACACCTGGGACCGCCAATGCCTCGGCAGGCTGGATGTTTTGGATGTGGCCTCGGGCGATAGCTGATGTGACGACAAAGCCGTATGCCAATCCGGGAACATTGTGCTCGGCGGCGTATTTCGCGGCGCCGGTAACCTTGGCGTGCCCGTCGACCCGGGACATCGGCTTGCCAAGGTAATTCGTGCTGGTGCCGTTCATCTAAAACCGTTCACCTGATCCGTTTGTCGATTTGCGACTGCGGTGCCGCGCTCGCCGCCTGACCCAGTGCGCGCACGATCGCGCGCCGCGCCAATTCGATCTTAAAGTCATTGTGGCCGAAACCGCGCGCATCGCTCAGCAGCGTTTCAGCCGCGCGCATGAACGGCTCCTGCGCGGCCTTAGCGCCACTCAATTGCGCTTCCGCTTCCCGATCGCGCCACGGCTTGTGAGCGACGCCACCGAGCGCGAGGCGCGCCTGCCTGACCACTCCGTCCTCGATCTCAAGAGCTGCCGCGACGGACACGAGCGCAAAGGCATAGGACAGGCGATCGCGGATCTTTAGATAGCTGTAATTCTTGGCAAAACCGTTCGGCGGTAGCTCAACACCCGTGATAATCTCGTCCTCACTGAGATTCGTGTCGATTTGCGGTGTGTCACCAGGCAGCCGATGAAAATCGGCAAAGGCGATGCTGCGCTCGCCGCTGCGGCCGGCCGTCAATACGCGCGCGTCCAAAGCAGCAAGCGCCACGCACATGTCGGATGGATGTGTCGCGATGCAATGCTCGCTGGTGCCAAGGATTGCATGCATCCGATTGAGCCCTTCGAGCGCAGAACAGCCGCTGCCTGGCTCGCGCTTATTACAGGGCGTCGTAGTATCGTAAAAATAGAAACACCGCGTGCGTTGCAGAAGATTGCCGCCGGTTGTCGCCATGTTGCGTAATTGCGGCGAGGCTCCGGCCAGGATCGCACTCGCGAGCAAAGGGTAACGTTTTTCGATCTCGGGGTGGTAGGCGAGATCGCTGTTCAGGACGAGGGCGCCGACCCGCAGCCCGCCATCGCTCGAATCCTCGATCCGCTTGAGCTCGAGCCGAGTGATGTCGATCAACCTTGATGGTTGCGTCACGCCTTCCTTGATCAGATCGATCAAATTTGTGCCGCCGGCGACAAATTTCGCGCCGGGATCGGCCGCGATTTGGCGGACGGCATCGGCGACGCTAATTGCGCGGCTGAATTCGAAATTGTTCATGATCGCTCTCTCGCTGCCGATCCGGACTTGCGGGAGATAACCTGTTCGATCGCCGCAACTATGTTCGAATAGGCGCCGCAGCGGCAGATGTTGCCGCTCATCAGTTCTCTGATCGCATCGGCGTTATGAGCTTTGGCCTCAGCGATCAGGCCGACGGCCGAACAAATTTGGCCAGGCGTGCAGTACCCACATTGGAAGGCGTCATGGTCGATAAAGGCCTGTTGTATCGGATGTAGTGCCCCATCTCTGGCCAAGCCTTCGACCGTTGTGACCTGCGCGCCGTCCTTGATGACCGCGAGCGTCAGGCAAGAATTGATCCGGCGACCATCGACCAGAACCGTGCAGGCGCCGCATTGGCCGTGATCGCAACCCTTCTTCGTTCCGGTCAAGCCGAGATGAATTCGCAGCGCGTCAAGAAGAGTCGTCCATGGCGCAAGATTCAGCTTTTTCGTCACGCCGTTGACATGAAGCGTAACCGTCATTTTGGCCGGCGCTGACAATTTTTCGCGTTCTTTGCGAGCCGTTGATGATTTGGCCATCGAAATTATCTCGCTGACGCTACCCTTGCGCTATCCTATTAAAGCTAATAACCCGAATTTCGATCCGCAATGTTAGCGGCGAATTCAAAGTCAAGCCGTACGCCAGCTGACACAAACGGAAAATCGCTAGCCATACAAAACATGTGTGAATGCCGCCAGCATTTCGGCGGCGCGTGGAAACTGCAGGCGCTTTCGCTGGCAGACGCTAAACGGAATATAAAACAGCGGGACCGGCGGCCGAAACCCTGGTATAATTTCCGAGGTAGCTGGTAGCGGACGTTATGAACTTTCGACGGCGAACGCTTCTCCATTGGCTGGCCGTCACGACGCGGCGCTGCTCACCTGGCGTTTGGCGCGGGCACAATCGTTGCCGACGCGGCCGATCACTGTCGTAGTGCCGTTTCCGGCTGGCGGTCCGACCGACACTCTTGGACGCGTGCTCGCCGACCGGATGAGGAACTGCCCGCGGCGCGTTCCAGCGTGTCGTCTGGAATATCGACAGTGAGAATTGTCTCGTCACCTTCGACGCAATCAACCACGTCATGGTTCATGGAACCATCCCCTAAGTCTATGAAGCGAACTGCAATAATACCGTGAAACGGTAGGCCTGACGAGTCGAAATGGCTAATACCAAATAGCGAACGACCAAGTTTTTCAGTTGGCCAGAACTCGCGGAATGCGGATGCCGAATGAGTTTTTTACGATCGGGCACGCGACCAGACCGATCGCCGGATTCATAGAGTTACTGAAGGAATCGGAAATCCGGCTCGTGGTCGACGTGCGGACCGCGCCGCGTTCGAGAACCAATCCGCAATTTGATCGCGAGGCGCTAGCCGCTTCACTTGCTGGATTTGCTATCGAATATCGGCATGTCGCTGAGCTCGGAGGTCTGCGGCCCAAACAAAAACAGATTCCGCCGGACACTAATGCATTCTGGAAAAATCAGAGTTTTCACAACTATGCTGATTACGCCATGCGCCACGAATTTCGATCGGGCTTGGATGGACTGCGCGAACAGGCGCATGCCAAGCGCTGCGCCATTATGTGCGCAGAGACGCTATGGTGGCGTTGCCACCGGCGAATAATCGCCGATTATCTGCTCGCAGCAGGCGAGATAGTGTTTCACATTCTCGGCCCTGGCCATGTCGAAGAGGCGCATATAACGCCCGCGGCGAAGCGCCGCCGCAACGGTACTTTGATCTATCCGGCTGACTGATAAAGATCGCATTCAAACAACAAAGTTTGTTCTGTTGTTAGGGTGACTGGTCCGATAAACTGAAACCGGCGACCCTGCGGGGTTTTGTGCGCTCGGGAGGCTTCCATGACCGACGTCAAATGGAGCATCAAGGCGAGGGGGTTCGTTAACTGCAATTGCTCTTACGGCTGTCCGTGCCAATTTGACGAAGGAATTCACGGCACCACGCGCCTCGACGGCCTGCGGTTCGTCGGGATCTTTCGCTGGCCCGGAGCAATCCACGAAGGCAAAGGAGAAGCTGCGGTGGTGATTGACAAGCGCGCCGGCCTGCCGATCGATCAGCGCCACAGCTTAGCAATCCACAATGCGAGCGGACATGAGCGAGCAAACTTTGCTGTGACGCACGACGCGGCGAACTCAACCGTTTTACACGTCACCAGTGTTCATCTTCTCAGCGAACCTTGCATGATCTACTAAAGCTCAACGAGCAAATCCTTCGCGCCCAACAACAATCCGATCACTTGTCGGAGGCTACCGCTTATGACCAATTCGTCGAAACCGGGATTTGTCTGTCAACTTTAAGAGACCGCGCGCCTGAGCGCCTTCCACCAATCATTGCATGGGCTTGAGCTCACCCATCATCGTTGGAATAAGCTCAGACACGGTGGGATGAATGTGCATCGCGCGTTGAATCACTGTATAGGGCACCTTGGCATACATAACGTCTAGAACGCAGTGTATGACCTCGTCACCTGCGAGACCGAGAAAGGAGGCACCCAGGATCTGCTTGCTATCTCGATCCACCAGAACTTTCATGAACCCCTTGGTTTCGCCCCTCTCTCGTGCGCGACTGACATTTTTCATTGCCAAAGTAGAGATCATGGCCGGTTTGCCGCTCTTGCGGACTTCCGCTTCTGTCATCCCGGCGCGGCCGAGTGGCGGATCGGTATAGAGCGCGTACGCAGGGATGCGGTCGCTCACACGCCTCTGATCGTTATCGAGCAGGTTGGCCGCCACGATCTCAAAATCATTCCATGACGTGTGCGTAAATGCGCCCCGGCCATTGCAGTCGCCGATCGCCCAGATGCCCGGCACGTTGGTGCGCAACTGGTCGTCGACCTGAATATAACCGCGCGAATCGGCAGCGATCCCGGCTTTCTCGAGACCAAGATCGTCTGTGTTCGGCCGACGGCCAATCGCGACCAGCATGTGTGTTCCAATGACCTGCGAGCTTTTCCCCGCCGATTCGATCTTCAGAGCGATCGAACTCCCCTGCTTGTCCACGCCCACCACTTTGGTGTCGAGGCGCACGTCGACGCCTTCTTCTTTCAGGAAATCGGCGACAGCTTGCGAGACGTCCTCGTCCTCGCGCGGGATGAGTCGCAGCCCGAGTTCGATCACAGTCACCTCGCTGCCAAAGCGGCGGTACATCTGCGCGAATTCAAGTCCGACATAGCTGCCGCCGAGGATGATGAGATGCGCGGGAAGGAAATCGATATCCATCATCGAGCTATTGGTAAGATAAGGGATCCTGTCGAGGCCTGGCATCGGCGGAATGGTCGCGCGCGCCCCCACATTGATGAAGATATGATCGGCCGCAAGGTCAGAGCCGTTCACTGCTACTCTCTTTTCCGCAACAAAGCGGCCGTGGCCTTCGTACATTGTGCATCCTTCTAGCGTCTTTAGGGACCGCTCAACGCCGTTGCGCGACGCGGCCACAAGCGAATCCTTCCGTGCTTTGACCGCTTTCATGTCGACATTGACCGCTCCCGAAATCTTCACGCCATAATCGGCAGCGCGGCGTGCAACATGTGCCGCGTAGGCGCTTGCTATTAACGTTTTTGTCGGGGTGCACCCTGTATTGACGCATGTGCCGCCGAAAAGCTTGCGTTCGATAATCGCGACCTTTCGGCCTGCAGCCACCAGTCGCCGTGCCAGGGCCGGCCCGGACTGTCCGGTTCCAATGACAATCGCGTCGAAGTTGGGCATGACTGATCTCCAATTTTCGGCACCGCATCCGATCGCAATATTCTTCGGCACGATCCTCATGGGTTGGTTGCCGCGTCGTTCTGTCAAACGGAACGGTGCGCAACACGCGAAGCACGAAACCCTGCTGTGACCGTATGCTCGGACGAGCGACCATCAAATTGTCAAACGTCGACCACAATCAGTGGTGGTCCACTCTTGGCGTGTCCGATCACGCGGGCATCCCCATGTCCAGCTGCTACAACGCTTCGCACGACAGCGTCGGCACGCTCAGGCGCGCAGGAGATCAGGAGCCCGCCAGATGTCTGGGGATCAGTCAAAAGATGGCGCTGCCAGTCAGCCATACGCGGCGGTAGATTCACGTTCTTGCCATAACTCGCCCAATTGCGCAGCGAAGCGCCGGTCACGAAGCCCTGTTGCGCGAGCGCGGCGGCCTGAGACAACAAGGGAAGATCACCGACGCGAATAGCGAGCGTGACTTTGGAATTGCGCGCCATTTCCAGGGCATGTCCAAGCAATCCAAAGCCGGTCACATCGGTAATGGCGTGGACCGCCGTATCTTTCGCCAAATCGGCACCGACCCTATTGAGGAGCGTTGTCGTCGCGATCATCTCGGCATAGCCAGCGGCCGCCAGCGCCCCCTTTTTGATCGCTGCCGAGTAGATACCGACGCCAAGGGGCTTGGTTAGAATCATTGCATCGCCGGGCCGAACGTCGGATTTGCGGCGCACTTCTTCCGTCTTACATATGCCGATGACGGCGAGGCCGTAGATCGGCTCCGGTGAGTCTATGGAGTGGCCACCGGCGACCGGAATGCCCGCAGAGCCGCAAACTGCCGCACCACCTTTGAGAATTTCGCGCACTGTCTCAGGCGCTATCTTGTTCAGGGGCATGCCGAGGATTGCCAACGCCATGATTGGCTTGCCTCCCATGGCATAGACGTCGGAAATCGCATTGGTCGCCGCGATGCGACCAAAGTCGTAAGGGTCATCCACAATCGGCATGAAGAAGTCGGTAGTCGCGATCACGCAAGTACCGTCGTCGAGCTGCCAGACTGCGGCGTCGTCCGGCGTCTCAGTCCCGACCAGTAATTGCCGGTATGGCGCCGCGAGTGGTTGATCGGCCAATAGCTGTTCCAACATGGAAGGAGCAAGTTTGCAGCCGCAGCCGCCGCCATGCGCAAGGCTGGTCAATTGGACCGTGGGGACATTGAGGTTCATGAGTGCTCACCTAATGATAGATTATTCAGACCACTTGCGCCGAGCTGGGTTCGACGACACTAATGTCGGCATGGAATGAACGCGTCAGTACGGAATCACATCGTGCCGGTGGGGATAATGGCGCGGACCCAGCGAAAGTTCCGAATGAGCGCATTAGTCGTTATTCGGCACAGCAGGCGGTTCACGCGACTCTCTAGAGAGCACAGGTGCGGAAACCGGCAAATATGTCACTACGATCTGGGGGAAAGAAATTCCGGTACGTAGGTCGGGCTATTCGTGCGCTTGTTGCCCAGCAACCGCCGCGCAACACCTTCCTTGAGCCAAACCAGGGCTGCGAATAGTCTTCATAAGGATCGGCAGCGAAGCCGGGAAACGGTGCGAAATCAGAGGCCGTCCATTCCCAAATATTGCCGACCATCTGCCGGCAGCCGAAGGCGCTGTCGCCTTCAGGACAACTCGCAACGTCGAGTGGAGCGTCGAACAAAAAATCCAGATTGGCGTGCTGGCGTGCCGGTGCGGCGCCGCCCCACGGCCAGGGCCGTTTGACCCCGGAGAGACGGCCGCCATCGGTGCTCGGTTCGCCAATCGCCGCGGCCTCCCACTCCAACTCAGTCGGCAGTCGACGCTGCGCCCAGCGGCACCAAGCCTCGGCCTCGTGCCAGTTGACGAAAAAAACCGGAGCGTCCGGACCGAGAACCTCGGTGCGATCGTACCGGCGCCATGTCCAGACGCTATCCGATTTCGGCTGCCAGTATATCGGACACTCAACATGCAAACGCTCTCGCCATGCCCAGCCGGCGTCGCTCCAAAATTCACGGACGCGATAACCGCCGGCATCAACAAACGATGCAAACTCCCGATTGGTGACCGGCGCACGTGCGATGCGGAACGGGCTGAGTTTGACCTCATGCGCCCATTTCTCGTTATCAAAGATAAACCCCTCAGTACGCGTGGCGCCGAGCCGCCAGGTGCCGCCCGGCACTTCGACATCACCTGGCAGATCCCCCGCGGCAGTCGATGCATGATCGCCAAGATTTCCTGGCGGCGGATAGGCGAGTGTTTCCCGCATATAGGTTAGTGCTTCGACGTGCATGTCCTCGTGGCGGATCGCCAGTTCATAGAAATAAAGGGTGGCCTCGGGAAAATCGGCGCGAGCGAGTTGATCGCCTTGGTGTTCCAGCACCTGGGCCAAATAGGCAAAGGTACCGTCACGATCCGGCAAATCGAGACTCCAACGCGTGTCGTGTGCCACAGTTGAGGAGTTCCACAGCTCATCGGCGCGGTCGATCAGTGGTTCTTGGCCATGGCTGTGACGGAGCGTCCAATATTCGTGAAACCAGCCGACATGACCGATTTCCCACAGCACCGGATTGACGATGTCGAGCTTGATGCCCATCAACTGTTCTGATGACAGCTCGCTGGTCAGCCGCAAGGTTCGTGTCCGCGTCTGGTGCAGCTGAGATGTCAATTCCGCGGGGGTCGCGCCGCTGGTGGGCCGCTCTGTGATTGCATCATTCATGAAAATTATTCTTATCACTCCGCCAGGTCCGAGTACACGAACCGGCAATGCCGTTGCGGCGCTCCGTTGGGCGCGCATTCTGCGATCGCTTGGCCATGGCGTGGCCATCGCCGCTGACTATCGAGACGGCTCCGTTGATGCAATGGTCGCCATTCATGCTTGGCGCAGCGCCGACGCCATACGTCGCTTTAAGAACCGCCATCCTGACCGGCCGCTCATCGTCCAGCTCAGTGGCACTGATATCTATCATTACCTAAACGAGGAACCCGTGCGGACACTGCGCTCAATGGAGCTGGCGGACCGCCTCGTCGCATTGAACAGCTTGGCCTGGCGCGTCGTTCCAAAAAGATTTCGCAAAAAGCTTCGTGTCATTTTACAGTCGGCTCGCAAACCGACTGCTCCCCGCCAGCTTAGCCGGCGCCGCATCGATATTTGCGTGATTGGCCATCTGCGTGACGTTAAAGACCCGTTGCGTGCGGCCGAAGCTGCGCGGTTATTGCCGCCCGCCTCTCGCGTCCGCATTGTGCAAATTGGGCGCGCCTACAACGCTGAATGGACGGCCAAAGCGACGGCCGAGATGGCCGCCAATCCTCGTTATGTCTGGAGGGACGATGTCCCGCGCGCCGCTGTCCAGAAATTATTGCGGCAGAGCCATGCCATGGTTCTGTCCTCGCTAAGCGAAGGCGGCGCCAACGTCATTTCCGAAGCGCTCGTCGCAGGCGTGCCCGTTTTAGCTTCGCGCATGGATGGCAATGTCGGGCTGCTCGGCGACAATTATCCCGCCTATTTTCCGGTCGGTAATACAAAGGTGCTGGCGCGATTGCTGCAGAGGATCGAAGGTGATCGGCGATTCGTGACGACGCTTCGCCGGGCGATTGCGCGCCGCGCGCCTTTGTTCAGACCCGAACGCGAGGTTGCGGCGTGGCGGCGACTGCTCGCGGGGCTGTCTATCCGATCCTGATCACATGAAATCTCGAGGGATCGCGCGATCCCAATCGCGGCGACATACTTCGTTCGCGCCCTCGAAGGCGCGCAGGCTCGTCTGTAGCAGAAAGGCAGTGCCCGTAGACGACAACCGCATCTCCGTCTCCAACCGAATTTGCCAGGCGTCGCGCGACATTGTCTGAATGTGTCGTAATTCGGCCACCGCGCTAAACGGGTCATTCTCCTCCACGTGAAAGTGCGATTTAACCTGAGTGCTCAGTTCGAGGCCGATGCGGTCGATGCGCTCGATACGAACATCGCCGCGACGGATGATGGTTGGCTTCTCAGGCGGCGCCGATTCCGGAGCCGCAAATGGCTGGAGCGTCGCGTCTATAACCTGTGGCGGCCGCTGCGGCAGGTCGAGTGCGCCACCAAAAATCGTAAGCGTAGCCTTCTCGGGACTCGGCCAGATCGTCGGCCAGTAAGTCGTGGATAGCGCGAGTCTTATCTTGTGACCTGTCGCAAACGCCGAGCCTGCATTGTTAAGCTGGATGCGCACCCGGTAGCGTTCTCCTATCGCCAGCAGCGCAGGATTTTCGTGACCGTCGCGGTGAGTGAGATTGAGTACGCCGTAACTGACGCGCAGCGATTCACCGGACGGGTGCACATCACACAATCGAACCACTACGTTCGCAATTAAACGATCAGACGCGAGGTCGAGCGTGACGATCGGGGCGCCTAGGATTTCGATCGACTTATCGAGTGGCGGCGTATCAAAAACCAAGGAGCGCATGTCATCTTCTTGCTGATCGCCCGCTTGATCATGTCCGCGACCGAAAGGAACCCAATCCCCTGCACATTTCCCAACTGTTTGCGGCGAGCATACGGAGCGAGGGGTCAAAGGTGCGTTTGCCTCTCGCAGTCCCTCGTTGGTCAAGAACAATCGAGACGGTTTTATTCCTGGTGACGGCCACGAAGGCTCTCCCACCCACCGCCCCGGCAACGTGTCGTGGCGCGTCGCGGGCTTCACGCTTTCCGTGATCCAAGCGCGCAGGATCGGGTCGTCCATTACCCCCGTGTCGATGCCCTTAAGCCAATAGTCCCACCAGCGCAGCATTTCTTGTAGGAACCCGATCTGCGGGCCCGGAAACGCGAAATGCGGGTAAGCATGGGCCCATGGTCCGATGAGACCCTTGCACGGCGCTTTCAGTCCCTTGAGCATGCGTGGAATTGCATTCTTGTAACCATCGGTCCAACCGCCGACGGCGTACACTGCACATTGAATCGCGTCGTAATTCTCGCATACCGATCCGTGCTTCCAATACGCATCACGCCGTTGATGCTGCAGCCAAAGTTCGAAGAATAGCGGTATGTTCTGCAGTCGTTCCAACCACGTCCCCCGCCATCCATCACCAACGAGAGCTGGATCCGGTGGAAGGCACATTGCGGCGGAAAAGAACGAGGCCCATTCAAATCCTGCCGTAAGAAGCGTGCCGCCCATGTAATGCACGTCATCGGCATACCGATCGTCAGTCGAACAAAGACTTACGATTGCTTTGAGTGCCGGCGGACGGCATGCCGCGATCTGAAGTCCATTGAATCCGCCCCAGGAGATTCCCATCATTCCAACCGCGCCATTGCACCACGGCTGCGCCGCAAGCCACGCGATCACTTCCAGGCCATCGTCTTGTTCTTGCTTGGCGTACTCGTCGAACAGGAGGCCCGTGGATTCACCGCAACCTCGAATATCGACGCGAACGCCGGCGTAGCCGTGACCTGCCAGATACGGGTGGGTCAGCGCGTCTCGTTCGTAAGTACCGTCCCGCTTGCGGTAGGGCAGATACTCTAGGATCGCAGGAACCGGATTCTGTTCGGCATCGACCGGCAGCCAGATACGCGCCGCCAGCATTGTACCGTCTTTCAACGGTATCAACGTGTGCTCGATAACGCGCACTTCCCTCGGAAACGTCGTGATAATCACAGCGACACTCTCATTAGATTGGACGTAGATGCTTTCGGTGGCAGGTATTCCTACGCCTCATATTGGGCGCGCGCTGCCCTCGTACATGAATGTCATGGGCTTCCGCATTGGGAATGCTGCATAGAACCCACGTCATAACGATGGTATCGATCGTTCCGTTTTCCAGCGGAATCTGCTCAGCTGAACCGTCGATGAATTTCACTGTCGCAGACGTTGGTCGATTAGCTCGACGTGCCATTGCAAGAAGCTTCGGCGACGGGTCAAGTCCGATCACTTGATGAACGCCCCGCGAATGGAACGGCAGGTTGAGCCCCGAACCGATCCCAATTTCGAGCACGCGGCCCTCGGCTGCGGGCACGATGCGACTGCGATAGGCGGCAAGATCCTGCCGCCGCATCGCGAGGTTGATCAGCAGTGGAACAATCTGGTCTTGGTAAAAGCCCATGGAGTGTTTTCGGTCATACTATTTGAGGATCGGCCGCAGGTCGTCGAGCTTGTCGAAGAGGTGCCAGATGTAGTCGCATGTCCCCTTCTCCCGATGCGGATGTAGGTCGGCAATTTTGGGATCTTTGCGGTAGCTGTCGAATGCTGCCTTTGACTCCCATTCGACGAGGATCAGGACGGACCGTGGCTTGATCTCGCCTGCCACAGCCTCGTGAAACCTGCCGAGCGCAACGACGCGGCCACCGTGTGCTGCACTTCCTTCGATGAACGGCGCGAGTAGGCGAGATACTCCTCGCGGTCTGCGATACTGAATAGGTTGAGCGCATATACGGGGTCAGTCATTAGAGCCTCCAGGCTTTATACGCCCAAGATCAAAGCGCCCTATGGACGTATCCAATCTTCGCGTTTTCATTGCAGTCAACGCCCGGCTGCATCCGAGAATGACTGTTGAGCTGACCTGATCTTGGGCATACTCGTATGTCTTCAGTCCAGAGGCGGACAAGGTTCATAGTGTACTGACCATGCAGCGCGTCTATCTCGATTACAACGCCAGTACGCCGATCGACCCGGTGGTCGCGGCTGCGATGCGGCCGTTTCTCGAGGGCTACTACGGCAATCCATCAAGCGGGCATTGGGCTTCGATCGAGGCAAAGGCTGCCTTGGAGGTCGCGCGCGGCCAAGTCGCAGCATTGCTTGGCTGTCACGACGATGAGATTGTTTTCACGAGCGGCGGCAGCGAGGCCAATAATCTCGCCCTTAAGGGCGTGTTCTACGCTTTGCGCGATAAAGGCAATCACATCATCACCACCTCGATCGAGCACCCGGCGATCATCGAACCGTGCCGGTTTCTCGAACGCCTGGGCGCGCGGGTAACCTATTTGCCCGTTGACGGCACCGGCCGCATTGATCCAGCCACCCTTCGCCAAGCGATCACGCCGCGTACGATCCTAATCAGCATCATGCATGCCAATAACGAGGTCGGGACCATTGAGCCGATCGAGGACTGCGCCCGCATTGCTCATGAGCATAACGTTCCGTTTCACACAGACGCAGCCCAATCTGTCGGTAAGCTTTCGACCGACGTGAACGAACTTGGCGTCGATCTCCTTTCGGTTGCCGGCCACAAGCTCTACGCCCCCAAGGGCATCGGCGCTCTATTTGTGCGTCGTGGCATGCGCCTTGAACCTTTGATTCACGGCGCCGGGCACGAGGGCAAGCGACGGGCGGGGACAGAAAGCGCATTGCTCGCAGTCGGTCTCGGTAAGGCTTGCGAGTTGGCGCGTGATCTTGCGCCGATGGATCGGGTGCGCTCATTACGCGACCGCTTTTGCCAAGAGCTACAGAAGCGATATGGAAATCGCATCGTCCTCAACGGACATCCCGCGTACCGCCTGCCAAACACGCTCAACGTTTCCTTCGTCGGACAGATCGGAACCGAGATATTGGTGCGGCTCAATGGCGTTGCGGCGTCAACGGGATCGGCATGTCATTCCGGGCGTATCGAGCTGTCACCGGTTCTCGAAGCCATGCGCATCGCGCCCGAGGTCGGCATGGGCGCCGTCCGCTTCAGTCTTGGACGCATGACGACACACGACGAAATCGATGTGGTCATCGAACGTCTGACTGACATATTTGCCGGGGCCGGTTAGGACAAATGCGGTCAAAGGCAGCGTGTAACAATTGATCCAAATGTCCGCTTTTGGCACAAAGCGGACATGGCGATCACGTTCAACGATGTCCGCTTTCGAGGGTAAAGCGGACATGACGCGGACATAATGCGGAGTCCGCTTTTGACCCAAAGCGGACTCCGGCTGGCCGGCAGACCACCGCGCTGGGGCGAACTTCAGAGATTGGAAATGTGCAACAGCCCGCGGTCGCCGATCCACGTTCTGGCCAGGTCAGCCTCGGCCTGGTTAGCGGCAGCGGTGTTGCCGCGCGCCTTATACAATTCCGCAAGTCCGAAGTACGACCAGCCATTGCCCGGCGCTCGGGCGAGCGCGCGCTGGAACTGTTGCTCCGCCTCATCGAAGCGGCCAGCCTGCAGCAGAGCAGCGGCAAGAGACTGCCGGATCGGGTAATACCAATACGGCGGCTCAGTATAAGGTAGCGCGTCCTGCAACGCGGCCGCTTGCTCGAACCGCGCAATGGCTATGCTGGTATCGCCTTTGACCTGGGCGACGCGCGCCAAAATCAATGTCTGCGCGATGCGAAGTATCTCCTGTGCCGGGATGTTTGACTCCTTCAGCAACTTGAAATCGGCGATGCGCTCCAGCGTACCGATCGCATCGGCCGCCGCCGTCGCGCCCGCGAAGTCTCGGCGCGCCGCAAGGGCTACGCCCCGCGCATAGAGCCACATCGCCTTGACATAGGGGATGGTGTCGCCGGGATCGGGCAGCGCGATGATGATCTCAGGCGAGCTGAACAGTGCGTGCGCGAAATATGGCGCAGCCTTGACGGGCTGCACCATTGCGATCCCACGCGCCGCCTCATCGGGAATGAGCTCGCGCAGTTTCTCCGCCGCCGCAATCACAGTCTGCCCGTCCCCGGCCATCTGCGCCGCGGCCATCACGAAGTGCACATTGTGCGGATAATAGCCAAGGCGATAGACGCCCATCGGCGCGTTGGTGTCCGC
>Ga0126383_10000707_pt1 | contig 19225 bp, 14 predicted proteins | sample PanSoiMetPlot_35_FD_96882 | JGI IMG/M metagenome (GOLD analysis project Ga0126383, IMG submission 96882) | Tropical forest soil microbial communities from Panama - MetaG Plot_35 | ecosystem: Environmental > Terrestrial > Soil > Tropical forest > Bulk soil | place: Panama | collected 2016-02-17
AGGCAATGTGCGCCCCCAACGCCGCCGCACAGAGCAACACCAGCAAGAGTGCAACCCAACGCTCCAGCGCTGGCCCTGGGGGTTGGTGCTCGATCGGCATCGCCGCAAGTCTTTCGTCTCCGCGGCGCAAAGGCAATTTTGAAACCTCCAACGATTGCATGCGCACCCTCGACAATGATTCATCGTCTACAGGAGAGTGTTCTAGCCGTACGCTTCCGGGCGCGCACTGCGAGCGAGGACAGCTGTTGACCCGTCGCGCCCCCTCACGTACGGTGAGCGGGGCGCTCGAGGCATGCAGATGCAGAAGAAAGTCGGCGTGGTCGGAGGATGCGGGCACGTGGGCCTTCCATTGGCGGTCGCCCTCGCTCCGCACCATCGGGTATTCGTCTATGACGTTGATGCTACGGCGGTCGAGCGGGTTCGCCACGGGGAAGTGCCTTTCCGCGATGAGGGGCTCGAGGCAGAGCTGGCGCGGGCGCTGGCCCTCGGGCTTCAGGTCAAATCGTCTCCCGAGGATCTCCCGGACTGCGACTACATCGTGGTCATCATTGGAACGCCGGTCGATAAGCACCTGAACCCCGACTTCACTGGGATTGACCACGTATTGGGGCAGCTGGAGGAGGTTTTTCGCAAGGGTCAGACCCTGATCCTGCGATCGACGATTTACCCGGGCACGACGCAGCGGATCTACAACTCGCTCAAGAAGAAAAACCTCGGGTTGGAGGTGGCGTTCTGTCCCGAGCGCGTCGCGGAGGGGCTGGCGCTTCGCGAAATCCGGAGCCTGCCGCAGATCATCTCCGGCTTCTCACCTCGAGCCGTCGCTGCAGCTCGCGCATTGTTCGAGCCACTTGGAGTGGAAATCCTCGAGGTCGCTCCGCTCGAGGCGGAATTGGCCAAGCTCTTCACGAACGTCTATCGCTACATTACCTTTTCCGTCGCCAATCAGTTTTTCATGCTCGCGTCGGAAGCCAATGTCGATTTCTATCGAATTCTCAGAGTGATGAAACACAACTATCCGCGCGCCGCGGCGCTGCCCAGCGCGGGCCTGACTGCGGGTCCGTGTCTGTTCAAAGACACGATGCAAATGTCGTCCTTCAACAACAATCGTTTTTTCCTCGGTCACGCCGCAATGCTGGTGAACGAGGGACTGCCGCAGTTCATCGTCAATCGGATGAAGCAGCGTTGGTCAGATCTCTCGGAGAAGACGGTCGGGATTCTGGGGATGGCTTTCAAGGCAGAGAGCGACGACGCCCGCGAGTCGCTTTCCTACAAGCTGAAGAAAATACTCTCTCTTCACGCAAGTTCCGTGCTCACCTGCGATCCGTATGTCAAGGATTCGACGCTGGTTCCTGAAGCCGAGGTCCTCCAGCGATCGGATTTGTTTGTGATTGGCGCGCCGCACGCCAGGTACAAAGCACTGGATTACCGCAACAAGAGCGTGGTGGATATCTGGAATCACCTTGGAAAGGGACCTCTGATTTGAAGGTGCTAGTCACCGGGGCAGCGGGATTCATCGCCGGCTACGTGGTGGAAGAGCTGCTCGAGCGCGGATATCAAGTCGTTGGGCTCGACAATTTTTCGAAGTACGGCAAGGTGGAAAAAAGCTATTCGCGGCATCCCCGGTTTACCTTGGTGGAAGGCGATGCGAAGGACGCAAATCTCCTTCGAGCGCTGGTCATTGACTGCGATCATTTGATCGCCGGCGCGGCGATGATCGGCGGCATCAGCTACTTCCACGAGTTTGCCTACGAGCTGCTCGCCGAGAACGAGCGCATCATCGCCTCTACCTTCGACGCGGCAATCTGGGCGTACCGGCAGAAGAAGCCCCTGCAGAAAATCACCGTTCTTTCCAGCTCGATGGTCTACGAAAACGCAACCACTTTCCCAAGCCCGGAAGGTGAGCAGCTTCGCTGCCCTCCCCCATTTTCGACCTATGGTTTTCAGAAGCTTTCCTGCGAATACTTCGCCAAGGGCGCGCACGAGCAGTATCAGTTGCCATACACGATCGTCCGACCGTTCAACTGCGTCGGCATCGGGGAGCGTCGAGCGAAGACCGACCGCGAGATCATGAGCGGCAACATCAGGCTGGCGATGAGCCACGTGGTGCCCGATCTGGTGCAGAAGATTGTCAAGGGGCAGGATCCGTTGCACATCCTCGGCTCAGGAAACCAGCTACGCCACTACACTTACGGTGGAGACCTGGCCAAGGGCATCCGCGTCTGCCTCGAGCACCCCGCAGCAACGAATGAAGACTTCAACATCTCCACCGCTCAATCCACGACCGTGCTCGAGCTGGCACAAACAATCTGGCGAAAGCTTAGACCGGCGGATCAATTCCGATTTGTATCGGATAAGCCATTTCCGCATGACGTCCAACGGCGAATGCCCGACGTGCGCAAGGCTAAGCAGATGCTCGGCGTCGATTGCCCCACTACCCTCGACCAGATGTTGGATGAGGTCATTCCCTGGGTGCAACGCCAGGTGGAGCTGGGGGCCATCTGATGAGCCCCGAAACTTCGCCCGACCTGCACATCGTCGTGCCTGTGTACAATGAAGCCGACAATTTCCCCGGCTTTTACCAGAGCCTGACGGCGAACGTTCGAACTCCGCACGGCATCATCGTCGTCTATGATTTCGAGGAGGATACAACGCTCCCGGTGGCTCGAAGGCTCGCCGACCGCGACCCGAGCATCGTGCTGCTGCGAAACCCCAATCGCGGAGTTTGCAGCGCCCTGCGAACTGGATTGTCACACCCGAAGAGCGGAGCAGTGGTGGTCACGATGGCAGACGGCTCCGATGATCACTCTTGTATCGATTTGATGTATCGATTGTACAAACAGGGCCACGCCGTCGTTGCCGCCAGCCGTTACGCGAAGGGCGGCAAGCAGCAGGGTGGCCCGCTGGTGAAAAGCCTCCTCTCCCGAACGGCAGGGGTGAGCTTGCGACTGTTGACCGGCCTTCCCACTTCGGACGCAACCAACAGCTTCAAGCTCTACAGCAGCGAGCTTTTGCACAGCGTGGATATTGAATCGCGGGGTGGATTCGAGGTCGGGCTCGAGCTGACCGTCAAGGCGCAGCGGGCAGGTTACGCCATCGCCGAAATCCCCACGACGTGGAGAGATCGCGTCCAAGGCAAGAGCAATTTCAAATTGATGAAATGGCTTCCTTATTACCTGCGCTGGTATCTCTATGCGATCCGCTACTCGCGGGCGCGGGGCAAGGCCGTTCGAGTTGCGGCCAGCCCCAACGAGCACGCGCCGATCACCAGAAAGTAGTAATTGCAGAACGCCTGCTTGTTGAAGGCGAAGAACGCGATCAGCGTCAGCGCCACGCCGGTCGAAAAGCCCGCGGGGGACGGCGCGCAGCGCCACACGGCGAGCGCCGCTCCGAGGGCAGCGGCAACGAAGGCAAGCCAGGTGGGCCAGTGCTGGTCGCCCCGTGCAAACCAGCTCAGATAGCTCAGCGCGTCGGCGCGAAAGGGCTGGTGAAGTTGCAAGGTGATGACGCTGCGCACGAAGGCAGGAACGTTCCAAAGAAAGAACGGCAGGGTGATGGCGAGAGCAACGAGCACCGCTTTTCCAAGCGCGCGACCGTACTGCGTCCATTGGAACGGCCGTGGCGCCAGAAGAGCGAGGCACGGAGCGGCGAGAAACGAGTACTGCTTCGAGGCGAGAAAGAGCCCAAAGAGCAAAGGCACTTGCTTCGGAGCGCGGCAAGCGGCGAAGACGGTGGCCGCCAGCAGCACCAGCACCAGCGGCTCGGTCCACCCCTGCTCGAGGACGAAGAAGATGCGCGGCGTGAACAGAAAGAGCGTCGCGGCGAATGCCGGCAATGCCCCGGGCCTGGAGTACGCCATCAGGCCGCCGGCGAGCGTCATCGCCGCCAGCTGCGAGTACCGATAGTCGCCAGTGAGCAGATGGCCCGGCAACGCCATCAGCAAGCTCAGAGGCGGATAAGGGAATCCGAAAGTGAGGCGGCCCCCGACGGAAACCCCAGGTCCGTAGAACGGCAGGTTCCCGTAGATATCGGGGAAGGTGATCGCGTACGGATCGACGCCGCGCAAGAGCGCATTCAACCCGTCGCGCTGAAAGAAGTAGACGTCGATGTACGGATTGGGCGTGGCCCGGATCAGCCACACGCCGAGCAGGAAGTGGACAAGCAAGAGCGCCGGGATCCGAAAGGGGCCCAGCCACGAAGATGGCCCGAACCCGGCTCCTGCCAGCAGGCTGGCAATGGCGATCCCGGAAACGAACGGTACGAATGCTCGCGGGCTCGACAGCTGCACGTACATTCCCGGACGTGCGGTCAGCAACTCGATGAGTTGAACCGCGATCGCAATTCCGGTGACCGCCAACGCCGCAGCAGTTCCCAGCGCGGGCATGCGCCGGCTTCTGGACATCCACACCGCGGCGGTGCAGCCGAGCATCGCCACGGAGAGCCAGACCACCGCTTGGGGATGCAGATTGCCGTTGCCGACCTGCAGCGCCTGGCCCAGCGCGATCGCCGCCATCGCCACGGCGAAAGCTGAGATCGGCGAGTCGTCCTGGAGAGCGGTCACGCGAACGGAAAGCCGCGATGATGCTGCCATCTCATCGCCGTTTGCGCCAGATTCTGGGTGCGTCAGCGCGGCGAGCGAGGAGCAAAGGCCGCCATCTTCTCCTTCCATGCGCGCGTCAGCTCGACCTCGCGGGCAATCAGGAGGTCGACGTTGGCGTCGCCATACTTCCTCCGCTCCTCCGTCAACCGAGCAAACTCATTCCTGGTTCGCTCCATTTCGGCGATGGACTTGGTCAGCTCCTCGCGCTGTTGCCCGGACAGTTTGTCGTGCAAGGCCTTCGTCCGCTCGAGGGAGTCGTCGCCCGGGCCGATCCCACCGTAGAGGCGCTTGACGATCACCTCTCGCACCATCTGCTCGATCGCGGTCAGCTCGGCCCGCTCCAACCCGCTCTGGCGGCGCGCTTCCTCCTCCGCTTCGGCAAGCTTGGCGACGGTAGGGCTTGCACTGGCCGCTCCCGCATCGAGGCTCCGCGCGTACAGCTCGACCATCCGGCGCTCGTACGCAAGGTAGGCACTCAACTTTCGGTGGGTGAGCTTCAGCGGCGGCGCTGCGGCGTCGCCGAAGATCGAAGCTTCCGGGTCCTCGGCTACGAGGGTTGCTGTCGAGCTCGACGGCCCTTTGCTACAGGCGGTAGCGAGGATCAACGCCAGCAGCACTGCGACTCGCCGCAAACCCAGACGCAGAGGCTCCACAACGTCTGGCGGCCGTGGAAAGGTCTGCATTACCTTTGACCCGGAGCGGCGCCCTCGTGTACGACCACTGCCCCGGGAACCGCGCCGTTCGGGGAGGATGCTTGAAGATCTTTTTGGTACGCCACGGAGACGCTGACGCCGAGTTGCCCGAGGGCTTGGGGGATGAAGGGCGGGCGTTGACGGTGAAAAGCCGGCAGGTACTCGCCTCTCACTTCGCGTCGCTGGCTGAGCAGATGCAGGGAATCGACCTCGTGCTGACCAGCCCTCTCGTTCGAGCGGTGCAGACGGCGCAAATTCTCTCTCTCGCCCTCAAGCACGAAGGCCTGCTCCACGCCCACCGCAGCCTCGTTCCCGAAATGCCGGTGGGGGCGATCGAATCCCTTCTGCGACAAAAGCAGAGCGAGAGTTTGGTGCTGGTAGGTCACGAACCGTCGATGGGGGCAATGGCCGCGCACCTGCTTGGAATACCTTCCTGGACCAAGCGCGTTCACCCCGGAACCGTGATCGGCATCGAAACATCAAGCGATGATACATCGGCGCGGTTGCTCTTCTACGCCGCACCAGGCCAGCCGCTGGTCGACTCCCTGTAAGCGCACCGGCGCCAACTGGGGTCAGACCTCCATGACCTCCTTTTCCTTCTTCTGGACGATCTCGTCGATCTTGACCACTCCTTGATCGGTTTCCTTCTGCACCTTGTCGCTCGCGCGCTTGAGGTCGTCCTCGCTGATGCTCTTCTTCTTCAGCAGCTCCTTGAGCTTTTCGTTCGCGTCTCGTCGCTCGTTGCGGACGGCCACCTTGTGATCCTCTCCTTTGTGCCTTACCTGCTTGGCGATTTCCTTCCGGCGCTCCTCGGTGAGCGGCGGGATGGGCAGGCGGATGATTTCGCCATCGTTCATCGGATTGATTCCGATGTTCGCCTCGGTCACCGCCTTCTCGATTTCCTTCAGCTGGCTCCGGTCCCAGGGCTTGATGGTAATCAATCGAGGCTCGGGCACGGAAAGAGAAGCGACGCCGGTAAGCGGCGTTGCGGTTCCGTAGTAGTTCACGCGAATGCCGTCGAGCAGGCTCAAGTTTGCGCGCCCAGTGCGGATGCGACTTAAGTCCCGGCGGAGATCCTCCAGCGTCTTGTCGATGCGCGTCTTCAACTCCTTGACCACGTCCTCGTGCAGCATGGACTCTCCTTTCCTAGGACCAGGCGGTCTCCGACGCGCCTACCAAGGTCCCGAACTCGCCGGTGCCCTGAATCGCCCGCCGGATGTTTCCCTTCGCCGTCAGGTCGAAAACGATGATCGGTAGATTGTTGTCTTTGCAGAGCGAGATCGCGGTCGAATCCATCACGTTGAGGCTGTGCTGTAGGACGTCCATATAGGTCAGCGTCTTGTATCTGCGCGCCGAGGGATCCACCTTCGGGTCCGAGCTGTAGACGCCATCCACTTTGGTCGCCTTGAGGATCACCTCGGCATTGATCTCCATCGCCCGAAGTGAAGCCGCGGTGTCGGTGGTGAAGTACGGATTGCCGGTTCCGCCGGCGAAGATCACCACCCGGCCCTTTTCAAGATGGCGCACGGCGCGGCGGCGGATGTACGGCTCGGCGATCTGCTCCATCTTGATCGCTGATTGCACGCGGGTAAAGACGCCCTGCTTTTCGAGCGCGTCCTGAAGTGCCAGTCCGTTGATCACCGTGGCGAGCATCCCCATGTAGTCCGCGCTCGCGCGGTCCATTCCTTCGGTGGAGCCGGCGACGCCGCGAAAGATGTTGCCGCCGCCGATCACGATCGCCACCTGGACGCCGGAGGCGACGATCTCCTTCACCTCGCTGGCAATCCGCGACAGCGTGGCGGAGTTGATTCCGTACTTGCCCTCCCCCATCAGGGCTTCTCCCGACAGCTTGAGCAAAATGCGGCGGTAGCGGGGCTTCGAACTGGAATCGGCCATGCTTAGCCAGGCTTCTACCGCCCGCTCAGCGGTCGATCAACGTCAGAGGCGGAAAGCGTTCGGACGGCATAGGGCCCCTCGACTTTGGCCGGCTGACGCAGGCCGACGCTCGGGGTGAATGGACCGCGCTTGGCTCGACTTCAGGGGGCGGGCGGTTTCGAATCGCGGAGGGCGCCCGCGCTACGGCGCTCCGTTTCCACCGAGCGTCTTTGCCACCTCGCTCGCCAGATCGTCCTTGCGCTTTTCGATTCCCTCGCCCACTTCGAAGCGCGCGAAGCGTCGCACCGAGATCTTCTCGCCGATTTTAGCGATCTTATCGGTGATCAAGTCCTTGACCTTCTTCTTGTCGTCCTGGATCCAGGGCTGATCCATCAGACAAAACGTCTCGTAGAACTTTTCCAGCTTGCCGGCGATGATCTTGTCCCAAATGGCCTCGGGCTTCTTCTGCTCCCGGAGCTTGTGGCGCTCGATTTCGCGCTCCTTCTCGAGCACGTCGGCAGGCACGTCTTCGCGCCCCACGTAGAGCGGCTTCGCGGCGACGACCTGCATGGCGATGTCCTTCACCAGGCGCTGGAAATCCTCGTTGCGGGCGACGAAGTCCGTCTCGCAGTTGACCTCCACCAGCGCACCCAACCTGCCGCCGTGGACGTAAGTGCCGATCAAACCCTCGGCGGCGATTCGTCCGGCTCGGCGCTCGGCACCGGCAATTCCCTTCTTCCGAAGGTACTCCTCCGCCTTCGCGAAATCGCCCTGCGCCTCGGCGAGCGCCTTCTTGCAGTCCATCATCCCCGCTCCGGTCTTTTCCCGAAGCTCTTTCACCATTGCGGCGGTGACCTCAGCCATCTTCGTCTCCTGAGCTTTTTCTCTAAATTGGACCGAACCGCGCGGCATCTACTCGGTCTTGGCCGCCTCGGATTCCGGTTCCTCGGGTTCCACTGAAACCACCTCAGCCGATCCGGCGCTTCCGGCACCTTTGATTTCCACCAGCGGACCTCGGCGCTCGGCGATTCGATCGCCTCGGACGCGATCTCGGTCGCCAGCGCGGCGCGGGCGTCGGTCCTCGCGCTCCCTCATTCCGCGCTCCTGCGCCTCCGCTTGATCGCGCTCCGCGGCTCCAGAAGCCCGGTAACGAGCAGCCCCTTCGATCGCAGCGTCGGCGATCTTCGATGTGAAGAGGCGAATTGAGCGAATTGCGTCGTCGTTCCCAGGGATCACGAACTCGATCCCGTCGGGATCGCAGTTGGTGTCGACCACGCCGATCACCGGAATCCCCAGCCGGTTCGCCTCGTGCACTGCGATCGATTCCTTCTTCGGATCGATCACGAAGACGCAGCCGGGCAGGCGCGTCATGTCCTTGACGCCGCCGAGATTCCGCTCCAACTTCTGGCGCTCGCGCTCCAGAGCAGCGACTTCCTTTTTTGGCAGCCGCTCAAAAGTTCCATCCTCCGCCATCTTCTCGAGGGACTTGAGGCGATCGATGCCCTGCTTGATCGTCTTGAAATTGGTGAGCGTTCCACCCAGCCAGCGAGTGGTCACGAAGTACTGGCCGGACCGCTTCGCCTCTTCCTGCATGGTGTCCTGCGCCTGTTTCTTGGTGCCGACGAAAAGCACTGCGCCGCCGCGCGCGGTCACCTCGCTGACGAAGCGGAAAGCCGCCCGGGCCATGTTGACCGTCTTCTGCAGGTCGATGATGTAGATCCCGTTGCGCGCGCCAAAGATGTACGGCTTCATCTTTGGGTTCCAGCGCTTGGTCTGGTGGCCGAAGTGAACTCCGGCTTCCAGGAGCTGCTTCATGGTGATGCCGCCGGCCGGCGCCAAGGTTTGCGCTTGCGGCGGGCTGGGCATCTCCTGGGGTTGTGCTTGTTGCTGCTGTTCCATCATTTCGGTTCTCTCCGCCACACCCGCTTTACCGCCGAAGACCTGTCCCTTCGAGAAGACCCCTGCTCTGAAGGTCGCCCGAACGGAGCACCAAGGTCCCGGCACGGGTGTGTGTGTATTTCACTGCTCTAACTGCCTCGCCTGAGCCGCGCCCGAGCGAACTCAGGTACCTAGCAGAACCTCGGCGATCTACGCAAGCAAGCAGCGAGCCGCGAGGTGGGAGGTCCAGGGACAGGCTGGGCACAAGGTTGGTTGAGTCGAGAGCTCAAAGTCGAAAGCGGAAGGCAGTCAAAGCGGGGGGCGATAACGACGCGGGAATCGACAGCGAGTGTTTTGGGCGGGCGCAAGGTTTGCGCTCGGTTGAAGTTCAAAGTCGAGTGGCAACTCTCTTTCCCGCCCTGCGGGTCTGCCCTTCTGACCTTCGACTTTCGACCGCCGTTTAGACTTTCGACTGCGTCGTCGACTGCTCAGGCCGACGCCGCTACCGCTCCGCAGCACTTCTTGTACTTCTTGCCGCTCCCGCAGGGACAGGGATCGTTGCGCCCCACCTTCGGGCCTTGTCGAACAGCGGCCTGCCGCGGCGCTGCGGCCTGCTCTGCCTTTCCATCGGCGCCGCCGCGGCCCTCGACGATGCCGCGCTGGCGCTGCCGCATCACCCGCTGCATCCGAGCCGTGTCCTCGGAGGTGCTGCGCTGCACGCGCATCAGTTGGCTGACAAACCCCTGCTTGATCGCCCCAAGCATCTGGATGAAGCCCTCGTAACCTTCCTTCTTGTACTCCTGCTTGGGATCCTTTTGGCCGTAGCCGCGCAGGCCGATGCCCTGGCGGAGGTGGTCCATCGCCAGCAGGTGGTCCTTCCAAAGTTGATCGATGGTGGCGAGAAAGCGCACCTGGGCGAAGCGGTGGAAGTCATCGCCGAACTCCTGCTCGCGCTCGTTGTACAGCTTTTCGACCACCCGGTAGATCTGTTCTTGAACCTCCTCCACGGTTCCGGAAGCGTTGAAGCCCATCTCCGCGTTGAAGATGTCCCTTACCGCTCGCTTGAGAGCCTCGACGTCCCAGGTGTTCGGATTGTTCCTCGGGCAATAGGCCTCGGTGGCGGCGACAATCGTGTCCTCCACCGCGTCGAGGACCATCTCGCGAAAATCGGGCCAGTTGAGCAGCCGCTCGGAGCGGATTTTGACTTTGGTCTTCTTGTCCTCGTCGTACTCCACCAGCGGGATACCGGCGCCTGCGGCAAGTACCTGGCGGCGCAGCTTGTAGATGGTGCGCCGCTGCTGGTTCATCACGTCGTCGTACTCGAGCAGATTCTTGCGGATGTCGAAGTTGTGGCCTTCCACGCGCTTCTGCGCGTTTTCGATCGCTTTGGAGAGCCACTTGTGCTCGATGACTTCGCCTTCCTGCATCCCCAAGCGATCCATCAGCCCCGAGATGCGCTCGGAGCCGAAGATGCGCATCAGGTCATCCTCCAGCGATAGATAGAACCGCGATGCACCGGGGTCGCCCTGGCGTCCGGACCGACCGCGCAGCTGATTGTCGATGCGCCGCGACTCGTGCCGCTCGGTGCCGAGGATGAAGAGGCCGCCGAGCGAAACCACCTCGTCGTGCTCGGCCTTCGTCTGTTGGGTGTACTTCGCCAGCGCAGCCTGGTAGCGATGCGCGTGGTCCGACAGCGCCTGTTGGTACGGCGCCAGGTCGACCGGTTGTCCGTCGACGGGCTCGGGAGGCGGTGGCTCCGGTCCCACCTCGTGCTTGGCGAGCGCCTCCGGATTTCCGCCGAGCAGAATGTCGGTGCCTCGGCCGGCCATGTTGGTGCTGATGGTGACCGCGCCCTTGCGCCCGGCCTGCGCGACGATCTCCGCTTCGCGCTCGTGATGCTTCGCATTGAGGATGTTGTGCGGCACTCCGCGCTTCTTCAGAAACTTGGAAAGGACCTCGCTCTTGGCGATCGAGACGGTGCCGACCAGGACCGGCTGCCCCTTCTTGTGCAGCTCTTCGAGCTCCGCCGCGGCGGCTTCGAATTTCTCCCGCTCGGTCTTGTAGACGACGTCGTCCTGGTCCTTGCGGACCATCGGCTTGTTGGTGGGGACGACGCGAACGTCGAGGTTGTAGATCTTCGCGAACTCCTCCGCTTCGGTATCCGCTGTACCGGTCATGCCGGACAGCTTGGTGTACATGCGGAAATAGTTCTGGAAGGAGATGGTGGCGAGCGTCTGATTCTCGTTCTCGATCGTCACGCCCTCTTTCGCTTCGATCGCTTGGTGCAGGCCATCGGACCAGCGCCGCCCGGGCATCAGCCGCCCGGTGAACTCGTCGACGATGATTACTTCGCCGTCCTTCACCACGTAGTCCCGGTCGCGCTTGTAGAGCGTGTGTGCGCGCAGAGCCTGCTCGACGTGGTGAAGCGTTTCGATCTCCGAGGGATCGTAGAGGTTGGCGACGCTCAAGCGCTTTTGAATCTTCTCCACGCCCGGGTCGGTGAGGCTCACCGATTTGGTCTTTTCGTCGAGGGTGTAGTCCTGATCCGGAAGCAGCCCGGGGATCACCTGGTCGACGCGGTAGTACTTGTCGGTCGTATCCTCCGTCGGCCCGGAGATGATCAGCGGAGTTCGCGCCTCGTCGATCAGGATCGAGTCCACCTCGTCGACGATGGCGAAGTTCAGCTCGCGCTGGACGTAGTCCTGGAGCCTGAACTTCATGTTGTCGCGCAGGTAGTCGAAGCCAAACTCGTTGTTTTGCCCGTAGGTGATGTCCGCTCGATACGCTTCCTGGCGCTGCGCATCGCTCAAATCATGAACGATGCAGCCGACGCTCATTCCCAGGAAGCGATGGATCCGCCCCATCCACTCCGCGTCGCGCCGGGCGAGGTAGTCGTTCACGGTCACGATGTGAACGCCGCGGCCGCTGAGGGCGTTCAGATAGGACGGCAGCGTCGCGGTCAGCGTCTTTCCCTCGCCGGTCTTCATCTCGGCGATGCAGCCCTGGTGGAGGAACATCCCGCCGATCAGCTGAACGTCGAAGTGCCGCTGCCCGATCGTTCGGCGGGCACCCTCGCGCACCAGCGCGAAAGACTCGAAGAGGGCTTCGTCCAGCGGCCGCCCGTTCTGCACTTGCTGCTTGAGCTGCTGCGTCCGGAGCGGGAACTCTTCATCCTTGAGCGCGCGCATTTGCGCTTCGAGCTCGTTCACGCGCGCGATCTTGGGCCAGGCCTTCTTGAGCTCACGCTCATTCTTGGTGCCGATCAGCTTTCTGAGCGTCCACTGGATCATGGGTCGACCAGCTTTTGTAACCTCGGGCGCCGCCGATAGCCAGCCGGGCGCCACTGCGGACGCGCGGCGGGGCCCGCGCTGGCCGCCGGTTCATTCCTCGAGAAGGAACTTGCGTGGATTCTGCGGAATTCCGTTGACCCGCACTTCGTAGTGCACGTGCGGGCCGGTGGAGCGCCCGGTATTTCCGACCGAACCCACCTGCTCGCCGCGTTTGACCCGGTCCCCGGGCTTGACCAGCATTTCCGCGAGGTGCCCAAAGCGGGTCTTGATGCCATAGCCGTGGTCCAGGACGATGACGTTTCCATAGTTGCCCTCGGGCCCGGCAAACGTCACGGTGCCATTGGAAGGAGCATAGATCGGCTTACCCGGCTCCGCCGCGATGTCCATTCCGGCGTGCATCATCCGGTCCGCGGTGTAGGGATCCAGTCGCTGGCCGAAGTCGGAGGTAACCCAACCCCGGGCGGGCCAGACCGACGGGACCGAGGCAAGCAGGGACTTCTGATCCTGGAAGTACTCCGTGAGCTCCTGCAGGCTCTGCTCCTGCCGGTTGGCCGCGACCGAGAGCTTGTCCAGTCGCGAGCTGAGCACGCGCGGATTGTCGGACGACGAAGCGCGAGCAACCGGCGGGGTCGCGCCGCTCGGGACCTCCGGCGGTGGAGAAGTAGGGCCGATCGCCAACCCGCGCTCCGTGTCGGGACCCAGGGTGAGCGCGCGCAGCTTCTGGTCGAAGCGCTCGACTCTGTCCAGTGTCGTGCCGATGTGGTCGACCCGCTGTCGGACCATCTTCAGCTGGCCTCGCAAGCTCAGGTTCTCGTCGCGCAGGATGCGGTTTTCGGCGGCATCGCGGGCAACCTGGAGGTAGTGGGCGCAGGCGGCCACTACCAGGCCTAACGCAAAGACGGCCACCGCACCGACTTGCACCAAAACCCTTCGGGGAACCCGGTAGCGGTTCACCGGCGAATCGTCATCCGGAACGACGATCAGCGTGTAGGTCTTCTTCCTCGGCACCCGGGCTCCCTATCGCGCTCGGCCACTAAATCCCGGCGCTGGAAGTTAAGTCGCCTTTCGAGGCGTGAACAGCTCGGCTCTCGCCGCTGCTAGCACCCGGGTTTAAAGGGTGTCAAGGTGAACAGATTAGGCTTCAGCGCGAACGACGATTACCGTAATGTTGTCGTCCCCGCCGCGCTCATTGGCCAGCTCCACCAGCTTTTGTGGCGCGCCCTCGAGAGGCGTTCGGTCCACCACTTGTCGAAGCTCCTCGTCGTCGACCATGTTCGCCAGGCCGTCGGAACAGAGCACGAACGTATCTCCCGGTTCGAGGGTCAACCCCATGACGTCCACCTGGACCTCTTCTTCGAAGCCCACCGAGCGGGTAATGATGTTCTTGTATCGAGAATGCTTCGCTTCCTCCGGAGTAATCATCCCGGCTTTGATCTGCTCGTTGACCAGCGAGTGGTCCTCGCTGATCTGCTGAATGAGATCGCCACGAATGAGGTACGCGCGGCTGTCGCCGACGTGCGCAAAGAATGCTTGGTCCCCCTTTACCAGCAGGGCGATCACCGTGGTACCCATCCCCGCCAGGCGCGGGTCATCCTGCGCGGCGCTGAAGATGGCGAGGCAGGCCGATTCAACGGCGTTGCGGATCGCCTCGGGGAGCGGCGAATCCTGGAGCGGCACGTCGAGCCGAAACGGACTCTCGCCTCCGTCCCTCGCCGATCTCAGCTCGCGGTCGATCGTTTCCACGGCGATCCGCGATGCCGTCCCACCCCCGGCGTGCCCTCCCATTCCGTCCGCCACGACGTACAGCTGCAGCTCGTCGTCGATCAGGTAGCTGTCCTCATTGTGGTTTCGCTTTCGACCGACGTCGGTGATGCCGGCCGAATGGACCTTGAAGACAGGCGAAGCGCTTTTGCCTGCGGTGATCGACACGGTTGGAATGCTATGTGAGCGACCGACTCAGGGCAAGGCAGGGATTTACGTCTCTTACGCAGAGCATCTGAGTCCTCCCAGTCTTCCGGCGCATATGTCTTCCAGTGGATTGGCGCGGGGTGTTAAGCCGTTAGTAGGGCTCGTCGGTCGAGAGCAACTCCTCGACGTCCTTCTCGGTGAGAGCCTTACCAAAGCCCGCATCCGAACCGAGGACGCTCTCCGCCAGGTCTTTCTTTCTCCTCTGCAGAGCGAGGATCTTCTCCTCGAGCGTTCCGCGAGCGATCAGCTTGTAGCTGATGATCGCCTTTGTCTGGCCGATGCGATGAGTCCTGTCCGTCGCTTGCTCCTCGACTGCCGGGTTCCACCACGGATCATAGTGGATGACGTAATCCGCGGCGGTGAGATTTAGGCCCGTGCCGCCGGCCTTGAGGCTGATGAAGAACAGCGGCGGCCCGTCCGGACTGTTGAAGGCATCGACGCGCGCCATGCGGTCTCGAGTCCTCCCGTCGAGGTAGCCGTATTTGAGCTCGCGCTCCTCGGCGTGCCGGGTGAGAAGCTCGAGCATTTGGGTGAACTGGCTAAACACCAGCGCGCGGTGGCCTTCGGCGGCGATCTCCTGCGCAAGCTCGCCGAAGCGCTGGAGCTTGGCGGAAGGAGGCAGCGCGGCTCCAGGAGGCAGCTTGAGCAGGCGCGGGTCGCAGCACACCTGACGCAGCCTCATCAATGCGGCGAGAATGGACACGCGGCTGCGCGCGAAGCCGACTTTGTCGATGGACTCGTAGATCTTCCGCCGACTCTGCTCGAGCACCTCCCGGTAGAGCGCCGCCTGGCCATCCTCGAACTCGCAGTAGGCAATGCTCTCGGTCTTCGGGGGTAGGTCGCGCGCAACTTCGGCCTTGAGCCGGCGCATGATGAAAGGGCGGATCTTCGCTCGCAGGCGCTCGCGGATTTCGGCGTTGCCTTGAACCTGGATCGGCTGCTCGTAGCGGTCCGCGAAATGCTCCGCGGTTCCGAGGAAACCGGGCATCGCGAAATCGAAGAGGCTCCAAAGCTCGCTGAGGCGGTTTTCCAGCGGCGTTCCGGTGAGCGCCAGGCGCGCGTCGGACGGGAGCGACTTGCAGGCCTGCGCGGTCACCGAGTCGGCATTCTTGATGAACTGCGCCTCGTCTAGAATCAGGTACCGCCAATCGATTTTGGAAAGCTCGACGGCGTCCCGCCGGACAAGCGCGTACGATGTCAACGCGAGGTCGACGTCCTTGAGTCGTTCGGCCTTTTCCCGCCGCTCCTGACCGTGCCACACGACGGTGGCCAGGTTCGGCGCGAACTTCTCCACCTCGCGTTCCCAGTTGGCAAGCACGCTGGTGGGCGCGACCACCAACGAGGGCTTGCGCCCTTCCTCGTCTTTGACCTTTTGAAGCAGCGCGAGCGCCTGAACCGTCTTGCCCAGACCCATGTCGTCGGCGAGGATCCCCGACAGTCGGTGCCGGTGCAGAAACCACAGCCAGGCGAGTCCATCGCCTTGGTAATGGCGGAGCGTGGCGAGCAGACCAGCAGGCTGCGTCACCGGGGGGATGCTGCTCAATTGCTGCAGCTCGCGGATAACCCTGCGCGCATCTGCCTCCACTTGCGCGCTGTCCAAAGAGGTGAGCATCTCGAGCGAAGGCGCCTGGTACAGCGGCAGCCGCGATTGCTTCTTCCCCGGCATCGCGCCGGCTTCTTCGAGCAGGTCTGCCGCTTTGGACAGCTCGGTTGGATCGGCCTCCGCGAACGTGCCGTCCTTCAGCGGAACGTAGCGCCGACCGGAGTTGAGCCACATGCGGACCGCGCCCAGATCGACCGATTGGTCCTCGGTGGCGAAGTCGGCCTCGAGCTCAAACCAGTTCGTCGCCGCGGTGCTCACTCGAATTCGCGGCTTGAGCCTGGAGCGAACGCGAACCAGCGGCCGTACCGCTGCGTACTGCTCCCATTCCTCGGGCAAGCTCTTGTGGGCGCCCGCCCAGAAGTCGATCGCCGCGTCGCCCGACAGCTCATAGCTCGAGTTGTGGGCATCGAAGCGAAAGCCCTTTTCCAGGAGCAGCTTTCCCGCTCGGCGTTCCGCCTCTTCGCGCCGGCGGTACAAAAGCCCCGGCTGTCCAGACGCGTCCAGAGCGCTGGCATAACCCAGGCTCGACGCGGTGGGCGAAACCGCGACGGTGGTCTGCCCGTAGCGCGCGGCGAGCTGCGCTCTCACCTTCTCCGGAGTGCCCTCCACAGTGAGGATGAACTTCGGCTCGACGGCGTCCTCCACATCGATGCCGTCCGCCCTGAGCCCCATTTGAAAGCGAGGCAGGTGCGCGGCAAAAAAAGTCAGCACGCGATTCACCTGCGATGCCGGAAATGCCATCGAGGGCTCGAGGCGCCACTTTCGCAGCAGCCGCGGCGGCAACCCCGGCTCGACGGGATGGAGAGATTGGCCTGCAATCAGGTACGTCTGTTTTCCCGCGAGCAGTATCGCGTCCTTGAATCCAAACGCGCGGCCACTCGGAAGCGAAAACTCGATGTGAGCAACCGCGCCGCCGGCGGCGGACTCGAGTCGAATTTGCGGGCGCGCCGCCTCGCTTGAGAACGAAAGCAGAGTTCCACGGTAAATCACTCGACGACCGCGAAGCAGATCGATGAGCTGGCAAAGGTCCTCGTCGCCGAGCACGACGCGAGCGTCGTAGCGAATCTCGTGGCGCGCGAGCTCCGAAAGCACGCGCTCGTCCGCCGGAGAGATCCGCGTGCCGCTGGCGAGAACGCGCTTGATCTGCACCGGGCCTTTGCCCGGCGCCTCCTGCCGACGCACGTCGATGATCCAATGCCGATGCGCCATCCCGCTGTTCGCTTGGGTGAGTCGATAGACGAACTCGTACTCGGGCAGCGCGGACAGGCCGAGCCAACTCTCCAGCTTGGCGAGCGCAGGCAGCGCCACCACGTCGGCCGACTTTGAGCCAGGGCGCCGTTCGTCTGGCATCCTGAGGCGCTGAAGGTATGCCAGCGCGACGGCGACCACGTGCTTGCAATGAGGGCCATACTTGCCCCAGGCGGGGCAGCTGCAGGTCGAATCGACGGCGCCATCGGTGCGCCGAATGTCCACCCGGTACTCCTCGCCGGACGCTCCGAGCACTCGGCCTTCGATCAGGTTTTCGCCGGCAGCAAGCTCCGACACGCGGCGGCTGTCGGCGTACTCGCGGCCCTTTTTGAGGGTAGTGGGCGGTACGCGGGTCCACAGCACCTCGAGCCACCGGGCTTGCTCCGGGATTGCGATGTCGGAATGAGGCTTGAGCACGGAAGCGAATTCGCGCGCGGCGAACCGGCTAGATTAACATAGAAACTTCAGGTCGCATCGAGCGGGCAAAGCGCAAAGTGTTGCAATTCGGCCGGTCGATCGACATCGATAGGAGCAACGGATAACGACGAATGCGTACAGTCGCCATCATCTACTGTGATTCTTGAGGCTATCTGCCCCGGGCCACCCGTGCGGCGGCCGCGGTCAAGGAAAAGCTGGGAATCGAGCCAACGCTGACCAAGGGTCCGGGCGGAAGCTTCGAAGTGAAGGTCGACGGGCAAGTCGTTGCCGCGCGGAAATTCTGGGGCTTCCCAGACGAGCAAGAAATCGTCGCCGCCGTCGCCAAAGCCATCGGCCAGGCGCCTCACTAGGCCTCGAGCATGCCGAAGCACTGGGTATTCTGGGACGGCGGGTGAGGGTTTTGACGCCGGTTCGCCGCCTGGGTCAGGCGGAGAGATGCCGCCGGGAAGCTCGAGGTGATTCCTTTTCAGGAGGCGCCCTCGCCGCCGATGACGCCTGCCCTACGCGAGGCATGCAGGCGCGCTCTTCACGTGGTGACGAGCTCGGGAAAAATCCTCAGGTCTGGGCGGGCAACGCTCTTCATTCTCGAGCAGCTCGGCTACCGGCGGCTCGCCCAAGTGCTGCGCATCCCTCCGCTCATCTGGTTTGTTGAGTTGGGGTATTGGGTGGTGGCGGGGAATCGCTCGTTCTTTGGGCGCCTTCTTTTTCGAAGTAGCCCGAGCCGCTGAGCTGCGCCCGCGCAAAGGCGCGCCGCACGAAAACGGGCACCATCTCGCGCCGCCAGGCTGGATCGACGTTGATGTTCGTCAGCGGATGACACTGCCGGTAAGCAACCTGGGATACCTCTGCCGCCAGCCCTTGGTCAAAACGGCGGCCGCGGAAGCGCTCCAACCCGCCCACCAGGTGCGGCCGCGCGCCGAGCGCCGAGACCACCACTCGAATCCACTCCGCGCGATCAGCGGGATCGATCTTCGCCGCCACTGCGATGGTCAGCGCCGGATAGTCGATCGACGCGCGCACCCGCAACTTTTGGTAGCCGGCGATCAAACGACCTTCGGGCCTGGGCACGCGCACTTCGACCACCAGCTCCTCGGGGGCGAGGACCGTATTCACGATGCCGTCGGGAACGTAGAGCTCGGCGATGGGAATCTCGCGCAAGCCGTTCGTCCCTACTGCGCGGACCCGCGCGTTCAGCGTCATCAGCACCGGCACCGTGTCGTTGGACGCAGCGGCGACGCAGCGCTGCCCTCCCTGCACTACGTGGCAGACGGTTCCGTCCTTCTTCAGGCAGAAGCCCAGCGCTTTGCGCCAGAAATAGGTCTGGTTGTAGTAGACGCATCGAGTGTCGAGGCAGATGTTGCCTCCCAGCGTCCCCATTTCTCGCAGCTGCGGCCCGGCGATCTGGGAAGCGGCCGCGGCAAGGCTGGGCAGCGTCTTTTGAACGAGCGGGTCACGCGCCAGTTGGGCGATCGTGCACATCGCTCCCAATCGGATGTCCGGACCTTCCTCCGCAACGCTGTCCAACCCGGCAATCGCTTTCAAGCCCACCACGTGCGCGGGCGTGAAGAGGCGATGCTTCATGTTGGGAACGAGATCCGTCCCGCCCGCAATCACCTTCACCTGCCCTCGATGCTGG